>WPCK01426446.1_pt1 | contig 55624 bp, 31 predicted proteins | sample 5399851 | NCBI WGS metagenome assembly WPCK01 (sample SAMN12869471, study PRJNA574797) | sludge metagenome | isolation source: wastewater treatment of pH11 | place: China:Beijing | collected 2019-05-20
CTTGCGAGCTGAAGATGGGAGCATCGCTTCAAGTTCTTGCTGACGGCGCTTCGCCGGATTACCTGAACGCGCCTTCTTCTTGATGCGATTCTTGCGAGCCTGCGCCTCACGCGCCTGCTGCTTCTGCTTGGCTCGACCGCCTCCCCGGCCCTGCGCCATCTGGGAAAAGTCCGGCATCGCACCCGGCCCCATTGATCCCATCTGGGCCATCATGCTGCGAGCATTCTCAAATCGCTTGACCAAGCTGTTGACATCCGCCACCGTGGTTCCCGAACCCTTGGCGATGCGGGCACGACGCGACCCATTGAGCAGCTTCACGTCCTTACGTTCTGCGGGGGTCATTGAGCGGACGATGGCTTCCGTTCTCGTCACTTCTCGTTCATCAAAGTTTGCTAGCTGATCACGCATCTGGGCCATCCCGGGCATCATGCCCAGGACCTTCTTCATCGAACCCAGTTTGCGCATTTGCTGCAACTGCACCAGGAAGTCGTCAAGAGTAAGGTCACCAGACATGACCTTCTTGGCCATCTTCTCAGTCTGCTCTTGATCGAACTTCTTTTCGGCTTCCTCGATCAGGGTGAGGATGTCGCCCATGTCGAGGATGCGGCCCGCCATTCTGTCCGCATGGAAACGCTCGAAATCATCCAGCCCTTCACCCGTGGAGGCAAAGAGGATCGGGGCACCTGTTACTCCGCGAACGGAGAGGGCCGCTCCACCGCGCGCGTCACCATCCAGTTTCGACATGACAACGCCGGTGAATCCAACGCCATCCCTGAAGGCCGTCGATGTCTGGACCGCGTCCTGGCCCACCATCGCATCCAGAACGAACATGATTTCGTGAGGATTGACGGCATCGCGGATGTCCCGCGCCTGCTGCATCATCTCCTCATCAACACCGAGGCGGCCCGCGGTATCGACGATGACGACATCAATGCCGTTCTTCAGCGCATGGGCCAGACCGCTGCTCGCGACATCGACAGAGTCGCCCACCCCGTTTCCGGGTTCGGGCGCCCATACCTGGACGCCTGCACGCTGGCCGACGACCTGAAGCTGCTGAACCGCGTTGGGGCGCTGCAGGTCGGAGGCTACCAGTAGAACCGAGTTGCCGCTTTCAGCTAGCCACTTGCCCAACTTTCCAGCAAGGGTTGTCTTGCCAGCACCCTGCAGACCCGCAAGCATGAACACTGTCGGGCCGCGCTGGGCGAACGTTAGTTCACGGGTTTCACCGCCCAGGATCTCAACGAGTTGCTCGTGAACAACCTGGACCACCTGCTGACCCGGATTTAGTGCCTGCGAGCGAGCAGCCCCATAAGCACGTTCACGAACCTTGGACGTGAAGTCGCGGACAACCGGTAGGGCTACGTCCGCGTCAAGAAGTGCACGACGAATCTCTCCAAGAGTCTCGTCGATATCGGCTTCTGACAGGACACCCTTGCCCCTGAGCCTCTTGAAGGACTGGCTCAGTCTGTCCGAGAGTGTGTTGAACACGGTTCTCCTTGAAGTTACTGGTTCGAGTCAGTGACCGTTCTGCCCTCACGCCGAGAACTGCGAACGTAGTGTCAGTACCAGGGCAAGATTACCGCAGACGGTCACCCGCCCCACTGGAGCTAGTCTCCGATGATGGCGTCAACAAAAGCTTCGGGATCAAAGGGGGCTAGATCATCGGCCCCCTCGCCTAGTCCCACCAGTTTCACCGGGACCCCCAGTTCCTTCTGAACAGAGATCACGATGCCCCCCTTGGCTGATCCGTCAAGCTTGGTAAGGACAACCCCGGTGATACCCACGGCCTCCGCAAACACTTCGGCTTGACGCATACCGTTTTGACCGGTGGTGGCGTCGAGGACCAGAAGGACCTCGCCAACCGGCACCTGCTTTTCCATCACACGCCTGATCTTGCCGAGTTCATCCATCAAAGTTGCCTTGGTCTGCAACCGACCGGCGGTGTCGACGATCACAACATCTGCATCTGAGTCGACCGCAGTCTTCACCGCATCGAAGGCCACCGACGCCGGATCGCCGCCCTCACGATCTGAAGCAACTACCGGCACACCAACTCGACTACCCCATGTACCCAGCTGTTCGCTGGCTGCCGCGCGGAAGGTGTCCGCAGCGCCTAGGACAACCGACTTGTCCTCCGCGCGGAGCAGACGTGCCATCTTGCCCACCGTTGTTGTCTTACCGGTTCCGTTAACTCCCACCACGAGCACCGCGGCCGGGCCGGCCGTGCCATCGGACTTCGTTGCGGGATCCAGAACCAGAGAACGGTCGGTATCTACGCCAACCAGTTCAAGGAGTTCGGTGCGAAGAACTTCCTTCGCTTCCTCCGTCGACAGGGTTCCGCGCACTTTGGCTGCTGTGCGGAGCTTATTCATGATTTCGTCAGTGGGCCCCATACCAACATCGGCCAGAAGCAGAGTCTCCTCGATCTCCTCCCAGTCTGAGGCAGACAATACGCCGCGTGAGAACACCGAAAGCAGCGCGTTGCCAATCGCTCCGGAGCGCGCCATGCGTTCGCGTAGCCGCAGCATTCGCGACCGGACAGGTTCGGGACGCTCAAGGACAGGGACCTCTTCGTCTACAACGACGTCCTCGACCACAGGAGCTTCAACCATCGGCGCTTCAACTACCGGAGCTTCGGTCACCGGAACTTCGGTTGACGGCGGTTTCTCCGAAGGTTCAGGGCGCCGGGTCGTTGGTGGTTCCTGCCGCGAGCGGCGAGCCCGCACCACCAGGAAGATAATTAGCGCAGCAACAAGCACCGTGACGATAATCGCCACTATCGCCATTGCTGGGGACATTCCCAAGACATCAGTCATGCTTCAACTTCTCCAAGATATAGAAAGGAAGACCTGCTCTACGTTACAGCGTGGCCTAGCGACCATGTTTTCGGTTCAAAGGAGCATGGTGCCTACAACATGGGATCTATAGATTCGAGTCGATTCGGTTGGCACCCAGGCGAGGAAGATGCGCGCGCAAGTCGGTTCTTGGCGTTGGCTCATCATCTGCAAGCAGCAATCCAACCCAGTCGCCGATTTGATCACCAGATTCCCCAGCTTCGGGCTCTTCATCCACTTCCTCTGCTGGCGCGTGCAGCGAGTTAGGAAGCGGAGGAAATGGAGGAGCCAAGAACCCGTCTGCCGTCACTGCGCTGTCTACAAACTCGTCACCCAGTGACTCCACATCGTCATCATCGATGTCGATTATGCGAACCTCGTACTCAGGGACCTCGGTGAGCCCCACCGCATCAGAATCGACATCAACGACATGGTCCTCGTCCACGACAGTCTCTAGAAGTTCGGCATCAACCGAATCCCCATCATCCGATTCGCTACCAACCGACTCCACATCCGCTTCCTGGCGTTCAGCGTTTCGTTCCTTGATTTCGGCGATCTTCGCACTGATCTTTTCGCGCGCTGCAGCGGTTCCCGCCACAATTAGCGCCCATGTGGCCGTCAACCCACTCTTTGTCCGCTCAGCCGCGATGCCAATGTACTTCCCAACCTCTTGGACAAAGGCGGCAACCGAGTCCGTTTCCGGATCGAACTCGGGTATCGCAGAAGGACCGAGGTTCCCGCTGCCCAACTCTCCTGTCATGTGAACATCAGCCCAAGTGACCGGAATGAACGGCTCTTCCGGAGGTTCTTCCGCGACCGTGAAAGCCAGGTATGCCGGAGGCTCTTCGTAGTAGTCATAGGGCGGATGGCCAGCAGTCGCACCCAGATTGAACGAGGCTTCTTCGACCACTAGAGAGTCGGCGGGAACGTCAGCATAGTCCACAGGAACCGCGACCGACGAGAATGTAGGCGACGCCGGGTCGGTCTTCATCCGCCCGACAACTTCACCCAAGTGATCAATCGTTGGCGCAGGCATGTAGGCACTACCACGGCGGACCTTCGTGGCCCAGATTTCGTCAAAAGTCACCACGCGTGGCTGAACCGGCGCTCCCGGTAACCCACGCTGCTCGCGCTGACGCAGAGCTTCTCTGTTCTGCTTCCAGTAGCGTCGCCATTCTGGACCAGGACGGACCGACAGTGCTGCAACCACGATGACGATCATCGCGACGACTACTAGGGTCGCGATGAGCAAAAGCAGGCTGGCAGCAGAACTCACATCTAAACGGTGTCACACTTTCACCGTTTGTCACCACCCAAAACACGTGAGTCTGCCAATAGCGAGATAGCCTGAAACAAGCTCTGAGCTAGCTTGCCACTTCATCCATTCGGTGTGAGACCACCGCGGTCACACCGCGTTTCATACTCACGCCGTACAGTGCATCCGCGATCTCCATAGTTCGCTTCTGATGAGTGATGATCAACAGTTGGCTCTCGCTACGCAGGTCCTCGAACAGCCTCAGGATTCTCGACAAATTGGAATCATCAAGCGCAGCCTCAACCTCATCCATCACGTAGAACGGAGATGGACGGGCAAGGAAGATCGCAATCAGATAGGCCAGCGCCGCAAGCGACCGTTCACCGCCACTTAGCAGAGATAAGCGCGTGACCTTCTTGCCCGAGGGTCGAGCGAAGATCTCCACTCCAGTGGTCAGCGGGTCCTCTGGATCGGTTAGCTCCAGGCGTCCTGTTCCTCCGGGAAATAGACGCTCGAAGACTTCTGAGAACCTGGATGCGGTGTCGTCGAATGCAGAGTTGAAAGCAGTCTTGACCTGGATGTCAACCTCTCGGATCAGCGCCAAAAGGTCAGCCTTGGATCGGTTTAGGTCTTCGATTTGCTCCATCAGAAAGTCATGGCGAGACCGCAGCGCGGCATGCTCTTCAACCGCCAGTGGGTTGACGACTCCTAGTCGCTGCAGTTCGCGTTCTGCCTTTCGTGCCGCTTCTTGTGCGATCTGACGCGAGAATGGGATCTCCTCGCCTTCCTCCGTAATGGCCCATGGCTCAGTGGGACCAAACTCGCGCAAGAACTCGCGCACTTGGGCAGACAATTCGAAGACGATATTCGAGGAATCATCATTCGACTCGTCAACCACCTGATCTTCCCCGGACCGATCGAAGACGGGTTCCTCGACATCGTCGAGAGACTTACTGAGTCCGATGATCTCTTCAGCTTCATCCAACAGGGCCCGATAAGTGGACTGTGACTGCGCAAAAGCAACCTCGGCCTGGAGCAACTGCTCGCGGTCCCCGCTGCGGCTCTGCTCCAGCATCATGAGCTTTGCCTGCAAGCCCTGTTGGCGAGAATCGATCTTTGCCTTTACAGCAGCCACTTCCTCACGTGCTTCTTGTGACCGCAGCGCGAGTTTCTCAGCCCGCCGGGATCCTTCCCGAGCACGGTTCACGACTTCTTCGGCGCGCAGAACCACCGACTTCGCTTTGGTTTCACGTTCCATTTGACGGATTCGGTCTTCACGCAACTGCTGCGCCTGCGCCAGGAACGCTTTGGCCTGCCGCTCCATTGACGCGGCGCGCTCTCCGGCAACGTGTGCGGCCATACGTTCTGCCGACTCTTGTTCACGGTCAGCTTCAAGTGTTTGCTCACACTCGGAGAGCACCAAACGCAGTGGATAGAGGACTTTGTCGGTCGGTTCCAGTTCTTCAGCCGGAGCCGATGCCACCACCGCAGCGACGGCTTGCTGCGCCTGTTCCAGGTTCGCCTGTTGACGCACCACCTCGTACTGCGCGCGTTCGACGTCTTGTCTTGCTGCGTGGTGAAGTGCCGCAAGGCGGGCCCGCTCTTGTGCAACTGCCGCTCGCTCGGCATCATTTTTGCGTAAACGCTGTAACGCTTCGTTGCGGGTCGTGGACGCCACGCCCAGTGCGGCACGCACCCTTACCCCGGCAGCTTCCGCCTCCTTCAAGCTGGCCCTGGCAGTCTCCGTACTGGCCTGTGCGTCTTCCAGTTCCGAACGAAGTTTGAGAGCAGACGGGCCATCACCCGCTGCCATTCTCACCGAGTGCGGAGTGAAGATCAGCCCACCCTTGGTGGCAGCACACCTGGCATCTGGAACAGTTGCAAATAGCTGGTCCGCTAGTTCCGCTGACTCAACGACCCAGCATCCCTCAAGCAGTTCAGTGACCGCTGCGGCAACAATCGAATCCGCGTCTACGACCGAGGAAGCTGGAAGCGCCCCGTAGATAGGCGACATTCTCCTGTCCGAGGACACACCCCCCTGAGTCACATAGCCGACGACAGAAGCCGAGGCCTTCGACGGTTTACTGCCTCGCAGATCTTGTAGAGCGCGTGCGGCCGAAGAAAGCCCCGAGGTCTCTTCGACCAGAACCTTGGCGGTAGTCATCGCCCCCAGCAGAACCGCAACCGCATCTTCCCAGCCGCGATCAACCTTGATGTAGTCCTGAAGTGAGCTTTCTAGCGTCGACACTGAGTACTCGGCGGTCGAGGAGCTTCCTCGCGGATGCATTGCTCCGAGTGAGGCCGCCAGAGTGTCGCGCCGAGACGCCTGCCGCGATAGGTTCTCAGCAGCACTGCGAACCCTACGTTCGGCATCGTCCAGTGCCCTGCGCGCAGCATCTTCCGCATCGACTGCCACCTGGTAGTGGTGCTGAGCTGACCCGGTTCCGACACCATCAGTGTTTAGTGCATCGACCCCGAGACCCACGGCGCCTTCTTCTTCGGGCACTTGCGGCAGTCCGGAGAGCCTGGATTTCGCATCGGCCAACCGACGTTCAGCGAGGACCAACTGCTCTTTCGCGTTGGCCTGCGCTGTATCCGCGCGTTCCCGGCGCCGTTCATGGTCCTGGAACTGCTGTGTCAAGCGGTCATACTCGGATTGCTTGGTGCGAAGGTATTGGCGGGCTCGCTCAGTTGCCTCTTGAGATGCAAATCGCTTCTGCTCCGCATCGAGGGATGCGCTGCGAGCTGCTTCGGCTTCATCTTGCGCCCGCTGTGCGTCCCGTACGGCTTCCTCGGCCCGCTTAGCGCTGAGTTCGACGGCTTCTTCACTGACCGCGGCCGGGACGCGGTTGGCTCCGGTGGCACGTTCAGATGCCAACTCTGCAATGTACGTCAGCTTCTGAGCCACCTCGCGGAAGTCGCGGAAGCGCTCTTGAACCTGATCCAGTTGGCGACCCAGGAGCATCGAGTCTTGCTGAAGCTCCGCCAACTCCTGGCGGGACAACTCGATCTGCAGTTCGGAGTTCTCACTATTGCGTCGCAGAACCTCCAACTGCTCCCACTCCATGATCAACCGATCATGGGACTGAATCGTGTCGGCTGCAAGCAGGCGTGCTTTCGCATATTCGAGCCGCTCTCGGACTCCGGCAGCCTCGCGAGCAGCCTTCGCCTGGCGGGCAAGAGGACGCAGTTGTTTGCGAATCTCATCGGTAAGGTCCAAAACTCGCACCAGGTTCGAATCCATCGATTCGAGCTTCCGCAACGCCCGCTCTTTGCGTCGACGATGCTTGGCAACGCCGGCTGCCTCGTCGATGAATGCTCGCCGGTCCTGCGGAGTCGCCGTGAGGACCGCGTCCAACTGGCCCTGCCCCACAATGGCATGCATTTGGCGACCCATGCCCGTGTCAGACAAGAGCTCTTGAACATCAAGCAGTCTGACAGGTTGGCGGTTGATCGCGTACTCAGAACCACCCGAACGGAACATGGTTCGGGAGATAGTGACCTCTGAATAGGAGATCGGGAGATTCCCGTCAGAGTTGTCAATCGTCAGTTCAACTTGAGCGCGGCCAAGAGCGGTGCGATCACTTGAACCCGCAAATATGACGTCAGCCATATTGCCGCCACGCAGAGACTTCGCGCCCTGCTCACCCATAACCCAGGCCAGCGCATCAACAACGTTCGACTTGCCTGATCCGTTGGGTCCAACGATGCACGTAATGCCCGGCTCAAACCGGAACTTGGTGGCCGACGCGAAGGACTTGAATCCCCGCAACGTCAGTTCCTTTAGGTGCACGCAGAATCCTCTGTAAGTTACCGGCCGCTACAGCCGAGTGGGAGAGTTGCTCAGACGGTGGCGTCCTCAATGTAACCAAGCTCTGGGAACCAGAGTGCTATCTCGCGGATCGCCGATGTTGGTGAATCGGAAGCATGGACAATGTTCTGTAGAACCTCGGTGTTCCAGTCCCGTCCAAGGTCACCACGGATGGTGCCCGCAGCGGCAAGGGTCGGATTGGTCGCCCCGACGATCGCTCTAATGCCCTCCACCACACGGTCACCTTCGACGACAACGGCAACCACGGGTCCAGCCATCATGTATTCGACCATGGCCGGGTAAAATGGGCGACCAACGTGCTCTTCGTAGTGCTCAGACAGCAATTCCTCGTTGGCGTATTTGATTTTCAGGCCACGAAGCAGATAACCCTTCTGCTCAATTCTGTGCAGGATCTCTCCAGTGAGACCACGAGCAACACCATCCGGCTTCACGAGCACCAGGCAGTGTTCTTTCTCAGCATCTAGTAGATCAGGCGTAGGCATAAGTTCTCCTGTTTTTCTTGATTGCGTTGATAGAGATCGGCGCTCAAGCAGCCGCCAGCCACCGAAACAGTACTCCATTACGACGGAAGTCAGACAGGTCAGTCAAATCCGGCTGAGATAGCTGCTGCAACTTCCTTTACAGCCCTTTCCGCATCTTCACCCTGTGAGGAGACCGTAACGGTATCTCCGTGCTTGATTCCTTTGGTGATGATGCTGAGGATCGATGTGGCTGGCAAGTCGTTCACACGGACGTCGCAAGGGTACGTAGCAGCTAGCTTCGCCAGCTCTGCAGCTGGTCGTGCGTGAAGTCCAGCAAGATCAGCTACTACAGCGTGAGCTTCAAATGCACCCGTCGCGCCAGGTACTACAACGTCTGCTACCGCCTCTGCTATTGCGCCTTCTGGGTCAACGACTTCGCTGCTTCCACCAGCCTCTTCATTCAAAAGATGGGCAGCATCTGCCACGGAAGCAACCACTGCGTCTAGGTCGTCACCCTGCGCGGAGGCTACGGCCGCTGCGACAGCACCCTCGACGATCGGTCCTGGGGCGTACCGAATAAGGTCGGGATCATCTGCGAAGTCGACAACCGAATCGACAGTCAACGTCGCTGACCCCAAATCGGTAAGGACCACCACACCCTTACCGCCGGATGCTTCAAGAGCTTCGTTTACGGTGGATTCGATCAAGTCAAAGTCAGATCCCAGTCCTCCCGCAGGATTGCCTCCGGCCGCCCCGATGTGGATGTCGGTCGCCATCGCGGCGGCAAGTTCTTTCGTGCCTTCAGCGATCTTTGGTGAATGGGAAACGATAACAAGCGCGATGTGATCACTCATCGTTTGCAGCTCCGCCTCCAAAGACTTCCTCTGCAGCATCGGCAGCAGCACGAAGAATCAAGGAACTGGACACCGCGCCGGGATCAATATGCCCAATCGAGCGCTCACCTAAATACGAAGCCCTTCCTTTCGTGGCTTTCATCGGCTTAGTGTCTTCCGCTCCATCGGCTGCCGCATTAGCTGCTGCGCGCAGAGTCGAAACTAAATCACCACCGGAGTCGGCAACCTCGGTTGCGGCCTCAACGGCAGGAAGCCAAGCGTCAACCATCGTCTTCTCGCCTGCAACGGCTTTGCCGCGAGTCTGCACTCCGCCTACTGCGGCTGACAGGATCTCCGCCACATCGTTAGGTGTCACCTCACCCTCTGGGAAGGACTGAGCCGCGCGCAGGAACGCAGTGCCATAAAGAGGCCCCGCTGCTCCGCCAACCGTGGACAGCAGAGTCTTCGCAACGTACTTCAGGGCGTCTGCACCAGAAGTAGCCTCATCAAGGCCCCCCTGCCGGATTACCGCAGTGAAACCGCGATCCATGTTCTCACCATGATCACCGTCACCGATTTGTCGATCGAGATCGATCAGGGTTTCACGGTTGTCCGAAATGGCAACCGAGGACTTCTTGATCCACAATCGGGTCCAGTCGAGGCTCTCAGACATTGGATGGTCCTTCTCTTAGTTCTGTTGTTGCAGGCTATTAGTATGGCTGGCGCGGTGTGCTGACCGCGCCCCGGCACACACCTTCATGCTGGGACGCGGTCCCACAGATACAGTCTTTACTTGGTCCAGGCCACCGTGTCCACAGGGGCGTCGTAGAGTCCAAGCAATTCGTCATCAACTCGCAGCAAAGTGATGGAGACACCGGGCATCTCAAGGCTGGTCACGTAGTTGCCCACCAGTTGGCGCTCAAGAACCAAGCCGTCATCCTTCAGCAACCCCGCGAGGCGGCGGAACACGATGAACAACTCTGATTCGGGAGTTCCCCCCATGCCGTTGACCAGTGCAATGACGCGGTCACCCGACTTCAGGCCCAGGTCGTCACGAACTTGCGTGTACAACTCAGCCGTAAGAGCATCCGCTTCTTCCATCGGTCCACGACGGTAACCGGGTTCACCGTGAATCCCGATACCAAGTTCGATCTCATCATCTGCCAGATCGAAAGACGGCTTTCCTGCGTGAGGAACCGTGCAGGGCCCCAGGGCTAGTCCCATGGAGCGAACATTCTCATTGACCTTCTTGGCGATTTCCACGACCCGGTCAAGTGATTCACCGGCCTCTGCTGCGGCACCGGCAATCTTCTCCACGAAGACTGTTCCGGCAACACCACGTCGACCAGCAGTGTAAAGCGAGTCCTCAACTGCGCAGTCATCGTCAACAACGACACTTTGCACATTGACGTCTTCCATTTCCGCAAGATCCGCGGCAGTTTCGAAGTTGAGTACGTCGCCCGTGTAGTTCTTGACGATATAGAGGACACCAGCACCCCGGTCGACAGCCAGTGTCGCTTCTAGAATCGGGTCCGGAGTGGGCGAAGTGAACACTGGGCCGGGCACTGCCGCATCCAGCATTCCGCGGCCTACATAACCGGCGTGTAGCGGTTCATGACCGGAGCCACCACCCGACACCAAGGCCACCTTCCCCTCCTCCTTGGGGATTGAGCGTTCAACCCAATCGGGTCCCAAGTGGACCGTCACTTTGTCCGGGTATGCCAACGCCAGACCCTCCAGGGTCTCTTTCACCACATCTTGGGCATCATTGATGAGCTTCTTCATTGATCACTCCTCACATATGGCTCCAGCTCGAAGCCAGGTAAGGCCAATCTTGCCACCAGATACCAGTGGATGTCAGTGCCCAGACCAAAATGCTCACTCAACATCCAGACAATCTAGGCGCTCTCTGTCCAGTGTCAAAGGACCCACGCTCGATCGAGGGCCAGTCCTATTGCTGGAGTAGCGCCGTCACATTGGCCGCCAACATGACCGAGCCAAACGCAGCAACAACACGTTGAAGGCTCGGATCACTGGGCACATCGACAAGCTTCACAGCCTCATCAATAGCATCTAGCAGTTCTGGTTCAACGTGAACCCGGTCCTCGCCAAATACATCGACCGCCAACTCCTGCAAGTCATCAATGTCTGCTGCACGCGCGCCCGGCAGCTGCGTGATGACGATCTGATCCAGCAGAGGCTCGGCCTCGACCAGCATCGTTTCGATATTCTTGTCATCCATCGCAGAGAACAGACCCACGACATAGTCAGCGGAGAACGCTTCTCGCAGCCCAGCGCACATCGCCACGACGCCTGCCGGATTGTGAGCACTGTCCACAACAACCGTGGGAGAAGTGCGAACCACTTCCAGTCGACCAGGTGACGAGGCCTGCATGAAGCCAACCTCCACGATCTCAGCTGACAGTGCAGATCCGCCCATCATGGCCTCCACCGCCACGAGTGCCGCACCGGCGTTTTGCGCCTGGTGCCGCCCGTGCAGAGGAATAAACAGGTCCTGATAAGTAGCAGCTGGAGTCCGAACAGTGACCAGTTGGCCGCCAACCCCCGGCTGCCTGCTCACGATCTCCCAGTCGCGGCCCTCCAGCCGCATCACGGAATCGGTCGCCTGACACTGGCCCTCGATCACCGCAAGCGCTTCGGGTTCCTGGCGCGCAACAACAACAATCGAACGATCCTTGATGATCGCTGCCTTCTCCCCCGCGATCTCCTGCAGTGTGTCGCCAAGCCACTTCTGGTGGTCCATCGAAATCGGCGTAATCACCTGGACCCCAGAGTCCAGAACATTAGTTGAATCGAGCCTTCCGCCCATCCCGCACTCGACAACGGCTGCATCGACAGGAATGTCAGCAAAGTCAGCTAAGGCCGCGATCGTGAGCGCTTCGAAGTAGGAGATCTGCGGTTGCCCTTCCTCTCGGTTCTTGTCGTCCACGACCTGGATGTACGGAGCAACGTCCGCCCACGCGTCAAGGAACTCTCTTGCGGTCAGCGGCACCCCGTTCACCTGGATGCGTTCGCGCACACTCTGAAGATGAGGTGACGTGAACGTTCCTGTCCGCAAGCCGAAAGCCGACAGCAACGACGCTGCCAGGCGCGTGGTCGAGGTCTTGCCATTTGTACCTGCCACATGGATGGAAGGATACGCATCCTGCGGGTCACCGATTATGTACAGCACCTCTTCGACGCGGGACAGTGACGGATCGAAATCGTGCTCGGGTGCGCGCGTCAACAGATGCTCGTAGACCGCTTGAAGTCCAACCTCTGCTTCGGCTTCAGCAATGGCTGCCTCACGGGCAGCAGTTTCTGGGTCCACGTGCTCGTAAACGACGCTAAACTCCGGGTCATCGTCATCGGCAAGATCAGACTGGGAGGCTTCCCCCTCGCCCGTAATTGCCGCGATCAGTTCCGGGTCCGCGCCTGCAAGAAGTGTCTCTTTGACAATCCTGCGCAGGGCCGCGAGGTCGTCTTCCTCGGACGTTTCATCATCATCGGCGGCGTTGGCGGTATCAGCCCCGCCGATATCCTCTTCGGAATCCTCCTCGGCCGCAAGCAGATACGGAATCAGGCTGGGATCAACGCCCTCAGGAATGGAGGACTTGAAGTCCTCCATCTTGTCTCTATCGAATTGATCATCGGGGTTCGTCGCGTCACTCATTGGATGATTCCATCACTCGTTCCACCGAAAGATCGAGGTTCTCGGCCTCAATTACCTGGAGATCGACGCTGAGAGTCTCATGCATGACCATCTCGCGGTGTGCCTCAACAGCCGCCAAATCACCCTGCGGAACCTCCAGCTTCACGCGGATGCGGTCAGCCACGTGGAAGCCAGCGTCTTTACGTGCATCTTGAATCTGCCGGATCAGATCGCGGGCAAAGCCCTCCCGCTCCAGTTCCTCAGTGATTCCGGTATCCAGAACCACGAAGGTACCGGAGTCGAGAACCGTTGCCACATCATCACCCTTGGCTTCCACGCCAACGGTCAGCGTGAACTGATCTCCCGACAGCTCGATGGGATTCCCATCCACAACCACACCTGGGAAACGCACAGTCTGACCGTCCTCTTCCGCCTCCCACTGCCCGGACTTAGCCGCACCGAACAGTCTTGAGGTCAGCGGTCGAATCTCTGCCGCGAATTCGCGGGGGTTCAAACCAAGAGTTCGCTTGACTTCCAAGCCTGATTCCTCGGGCGCTTTCAAGGTCACGTCCTTGACGTTGACCTCCGAGGCGATGATCGACTTGAACTGCTCCAACTGATCCGGGTTCTCGCGCACCACCGTCAGGACCGAAAGCGGTTGACGAACGCGAATCTTGTTGGTCTTGCGCAGCGAGTGGGCCGAAGACACGACATCGCGAACCTCATCCATGTTCGCAACGAGGTCCTCGTCCGCCCAGGTGGAAGGCAGATCGGGGAAGTCAGCCAGGTGCACGGACTCTCCTCCGGTGAGCCCACGCCAGATCTCCTCTGTCAGCAGGGGAAGCAGCGGCGCAACCGCCTCCGCGAAGACCACGAGTGCGGTGAACAGGGTGTCGAAAGCAGCCTGGTCCTCGTCCCAGAAACGTTGGCGCTGGGTACGCACGTACCAATTTGTGATCACCTCGAGGTGGTCGCGCAAACGTGCGGACGCCCGAGGAAGATCATATTGGTCCATAGCCTGACGGACCTCTTCGGTGACCTCGTAGGTGCGAGCCAACAGGTAGCGGTCCATCTCCGGCAAGGTAGAAATATCCGCCGGTTCGTTGCGCGCGGGCTTATCGAGCCGCATGGGCGAGATCCCACCGCCGCCGTTGCATGCATTTCCGTAAAGGGTCAGGAAGTAGTACGCATTCCACAGCGGAAGCAGCACCTGGCGTACCGCGTCGCGGATACCCTCTTCCGTGACGACCAGGTTGCCACCGCGAACCACGGGAGCCGCATCAAGGAACCAGCGCATCGCATCCGAGCCATAGCTGTCAAAGACTCCTTTGACATCGGGATAGTTGCGCAAAGACTTACTCATCTTGCGTCCGTCGTCGCCCAGGACAATGCCATGGGAGACAACATTCGTGAACGCCGGACGATCGAACAGAGCCGTCGCCAGTACGTGGAGCAGGTAGAACCAACCGCGAGTCTGGCCGATATATTCGACGATGAAATCACCCGGATAGTGGTCCTCGAACCATTCCTGGTTCTCAAACGGATAGTGGACTGAAGCAAACGGCATCGAACCGGACTCAAACCAGCAGTCGAGGACTTCTGGAACGCGACGCATCATCGACTTGCCGGTCGGGTCGTCGGGATTCGGGCGAATCAGTTCATCCACGGCGGGACGGTGAAGATCGATGCTGCCGGACTCCACGCCAAAGTCTTCTGCGATCTGCTGGTAAGAGCCGTAAACGTCAACGCGCGGATACTCCGGATTGTCCGATTTCCACACGGGAATCGGAGCACCCCAGAAGCGGCTTCGACTGATCGACCAGTCACGCGCACCTTCAAGCCACTTACCGAACTGGCCATCGCGGAGATGCTCGGGGACCCAGTTGATTTCCTGATTCAACTCCACCATTCGGTCGCGGAACTTGGTGACCTCAACGAACCAGGAAGATACGGCTCGGTAGATCAGAGGTTCACGGCAACGCCAGCAGTGCGGGTATGAATGTTCGTACGATGCCTGGCGCACCAACACGGGTCGTCGTCCGGCGGCCTCACGAGCGATTGGCCCGGTCTGTTCGCGCAGGTCAGACAAGATCAGTCGATTCGCTTCGAACACCTGCGTGCCCTGGTAGTCGGAGACTTCCGCCGTGAAACATCCCAGATCATCAACGGGAACGACTGTCTTGATCCCGGCGGCCAGGCAGGCGTTCATATCGTCTTCACCGAATGCCGGAGCCAAGTGGACTAAGCCGGTGCCATCCTCGGTGGTCACAAAGTCAGCAGCGAGGACCTGGAACGCCTCACTGCCGGGAGCCTGATCAGCTTCACGGCCCTCGAAGTACGGGAACATGGGAGCATAACGGCGCCCAGCGAGCTCGGCACCCTTCACTCGGTCTACAACTAGGTCTTGGACATCCGGCAAATCTTCCTCGTCCACGTCCTTGGCACTGCCCTTCGCGGGTTTGCCGGCCGAGGCGCCGAGTTCTGCGGCATGGTCTGACAAGCGCTCCTCGGCCAGGATTACTCGTTTTCCTTCGAGGATCCCCAATTTGGGCTTCACAACGACGTAATCGATGTCAGACCCAACTGCGACCGCGAGGTTCGATGGCAATGTCCACGGTGTCGTGGTCCATATAAGTGCTACTTCCCCGGTGGGCTCGTCAGCTTCATCAAGGAGCTGCACACCGACCGTTGCAGTCTGGTCGGTGCGGTCCTGGTAGACATCGTCGTCCATCTTGAGCTCATGGTTCGACAGGGGCGTTTCGTCGTTCCAGCAGTACGGAAGGACCCGGTAGCCCTCGTAGATCAATCCCTTGTCATAAAGGGTCTTGAATGCCCAGATGGTTGACTCCATGTACTCGGGGTCAAGGGTCTTGTAGTCATTCTTGAAGTCGACCCAGCGCGCCTGCCGCGTCACATAGTCTTCCCACTCCTTGGTGTAGCGCAGCACCGAGGTCTCGCAAGCTTCATTGAAAGCCTTGATTCCCATTCCGTCAGGGCCCTCGACCTGTGCCTTGTCGACGATGTTGAGGATACGCTCGGCCTCGAGTTCTGCGGGAAGTCCGTGAGTGTCCCAGCCGAAACGACGCTCTACCTTGCGTCCGCGCATCGTCTGGTAGCGGCCGACAACGTCCTTGACGTATCCGGTCAGCAGGTGACCATAGTGTGGCAGTCCGTTGGCAAACGGAGGGCCGTCGTAAAAGACAAACTCGTTGGAACCGCGCTCTCCCGCAGGACGGGTATCAATGGATTTTTGGAACGTGTTGTCGTTCTTCCAGTACTCAAGGACTTCCTGCTCAATCGCAGGGAACGACGGCTTAGGATCAACTTCCAGTTCCGGGCGGTGCAGCGGGAAACGCTTCGAGGCATCGTGCGTGGTCAAGTTCAGTTCCTTTGTCCAGTGCTCCAATATCTGGTGCGCCGGTATCCGCCGCTCCAGTTGCGTCGGACGAAACAGAAGGATCTGCTCCGCGGTACCACCCCGCTTGCGCGCTGATGCACGCCACTCGTTTGCTGCTGTATCGGGCAGACCCGTCCGGTTCTAGTGGAGGTCGCGCGTGCCGATCACGCTCGCGTACGAGGAATCTCTTGCCAGCAACACTTCGGTCTACGACCCTGTTCTTCCGGATGCTCCCCGGTGATACCCCGCAAACGGGCCGGATCAATGCCATTACATAGTAGATCAGACTCCGGCTGGCCAATAGCCATGGGACTTAGCTGCGAGCGCAATCACGTTCGAAGGTCAATGTCCAGGATCAGATGCCCGCTTTTGTCGGAGCAGTTTCCTAGACTTGGAGGGAGAGCAAGACCACACTAGATAGCAGTCAGTAAATAGCAGACTCCGAGTATTGAGCTGGCTGTGGGCCACAAGCGAACAGTATCCGAAGGGGCACAGATCATGGCACTTAGAGCACAGATAACCGGAGCGATCACCGATCCAGTACTGCGCTGGACACCGAAGCAACAGCCTGTCCTAGATCTCCGCATAAATGCCACCGCTTCGCAGCGTGATAAGTCAACTGGACGCTGGGAAGACATTGGTGCGCCGTTTTGGGTAAGCGTGGCGTTCTGGGATCAGGAAGCTCAGCACCTTGAGGATGTGCTGAACAAGGGTGATCGGATCACCGTTGAAGGCACTCTTGTGCTGGAAACCTATCAGCGCCGTGACAACACCGAAGGCACCCGGTTTACGCTTCGATATCCAAAGCTGTTGGGAATCGTGCCGCGACGCAGTGGAACGCTTTACACGGGATCGAATCCGGTGCTGAAGGGTTCTTCACCAGCTCACACAGAGGCCGAACCGTGGGAGACTGCGGCACCCCTTGCCGACCGGCCGGAAGCTCCGTTCTAATCTTGCCAAGCGATAGTCTTGGCTGGTGAAATCAGGTTCTATCACAAGTCAAAGGCCGATCCGCCCGTTATTTGTTGCAGCAGCAGCGGTTGCCGTAACGGCGTTGGCTCTACGACCGGGCGCCACCTCAATAGGTCCGATCCTGGCCGAACTCCAGGCGGACTTGGGTGTTGACGGAGCACAGCTGGGAGTGCTGACCGGACTTCCCGGTTTCGCGTTCGCCCTTGTCGGATTTTACGCGAACCGGCTCACACCACGCCTGGGGATGGTGGGTTCATTGGCTTTCGCCTCCGGTCTCATGGCGGTCGGGCTCGCACTGCGGGTGTTTACGAGTAGCTGGCTTGTCTTCTTGCTTTTCACCTTCATCGCCCTGTCGGGCATGGCGATTGGGAATGTACTGCTCCCAGCATTCATCAAAGCTGCTTTCCCTAGTCGGGCGACCGCGATGTCTACGACATATACGACGTTCCTGGCGGTAGGCGCAACTCTTCCCACCGCTTTTGCCGTGCCAATGCTCCAGTTCGGTGATTCGATCTTGCCCGAAGGCAAGGGTTGGAAACTGCCGGTTGGTTTCTGGGTGGTTGTAGCCCTGTTGGCACTTGCGCTTTGGTCAGTCCTCATCATCCGTAATCGCGCCAACGTCGCTGGGGCAGACGCGGCCGTAAAGGTTGGAACCAGGAGGGTTACGACTGCCGCACTGTTCAGGTCGCCGACAGCGGTAGCTCTCGCCACGTTCTTCGGCCTGCAATCAATGCAGGCCTATATCCAGTTCGGATGGGTAGCGCAGATGTACCGTGACGGAGGAGTAAATGCTTCTACCTCCAGTTTGATGGTCACAATCATTGCGATTGGAGGGATCCCCGGAGGTCTCCTTATGCCGCGGCTGGTCGCGGACGGGAGAGGACTGAAGCCCGTGTTGGTGTTACTGGGTGCACTGCTGGCTGTTGGCTACTTGGGCATCGCGTTCGCCCCAACCACCCTGCCGTGGCTATGGGCATTGTCCCTGTCGATCTCTGGATTCTGTTTTTCTGCGGCACTGGCAATGATCCTCGCGCGCACAAGGGATGCCACGATTACGTCCGCGGTGTCGGGATTCGTGCAACCAGTCGGCTATCTTGCGGCAGCAATTGGCCCATTGCTGGTCGGGGCCGCTTACGGGTGGCTGGGGCAGTGGAAACCCATCTTGGTGGTCCTCGCTTGCACGTCATTGATCATGGCGTCCGCAGGCTTGGTCGCCGCTCGTAATCGATACATCGATGACGAGGTGAAATCGAACAGTGTCCCCGAACCCATGCAAACACTAAAACCTATGGAGTAACTGTTCAGAGAGCCACAGCTTCGTCCATCGGAAGTTTCTCGGTGGGATGGGCAGTCGCTCCCAGACCGCTCGCATTGACGGTCGCTTCGTCTGTGATGGCAATCGCCACTGCTCCGAGTGCCGGTCCCGACTGTCCCAACTCCGATAAGCGAACGTCGAGTTTCCTGGCAACAGGAACCAGAGCGTAGCGGTTGATTGCTTCTTCGACTCCGCGCCGCAGAGGTTCCCACGCATCATTGAGATCTCCGCCAAGTACAACTCGCTGCGGAGCCAACAAATCACACATATTCGCGATGACGCGACCCAGGCCCAAGCCCGCATCGTGAAGCAGCCGAGCTACAGCACTGTTGTCGGCGGTCTTGCGAATAACGTCAACGATGTTTGTGGCGCTCGTTGAGGCCAAACCGATCTCACGCAATTTCGCAGCTAGCGCGGAGGTCGATGCCTGGGACTCTAGGCACCCGTACTTGCCGCACACGCAAAGTTTCTGGGCCCCAGGTACCGCGATATGTCCGATTTCGCCGACGCGACCTTCAACTCCGGCAAAAGGAACGCCGTTAATCACGATCGCTGCACCTAGACCCCTGGTGCATTCAATGTAGAGGAAGTCCTGTAGGCCAACACCAAGTCCCTCCCTGCATTCAGCCAGAGCAGAAGAATTTGCGTCGTTTACGACGGTGACGGAGCATCCCAGTTCCTCTGCCAATAGACGTGCGGGCTCTGAGGAACGCCATGCCTTCACAATTGTGATGTCGTCAGGCACCAAGCCTGTCGCGGGATTAATTGGAGCCGGAATACTAACTGCGGCGCGGCGCACGTCATCACGCGTATACCCGTTTCGCTCAAGCAACTCATCACAGGTGGAAAGGGCAACAGCAATCACTGCCGATGCACTCAAACCCATCTTCAAGACTCCGCGACGACGTGCGACTACCTCTCCGGCACCAACCGCGATCATGACATCGATCGTCTGGTGACCAAGCGCTATGCCCAATACAGGTCCAGCAGACGGAGTGACCAGCACGAGTCGCGTTGAGGGACGACCACGCGTGCCCGGGGTTGGCCCGGATGTTTCAATGATCCGGCCCTCTTTGATGAGAGACGCGACAAGCGAGGAGATCGTTGAGGCAGAAAGGTGAGTGGCCGACCGAAGCTCTGCTCGCGTCCAAGGACGCCCATCTTGCATGACATCTAGTACTGCCTGGAGAGATCGCTCCGATCGAGGATCCTTGGGCTTACCTGTAACCACCGTCTCACGCCCCCCCGTAACGCACTAGAACTGACTGCTCTGATGCGCCACAGTTATGCGGGCTTGAGCAACTATTCACAACAGTAAGCGATACATCCAAACCCAATACAACCGTTAGGCGTCGAAAGACCCCGGTGGCACTTGCACAGTTGTTCTTCGGAAAGTAGCTTCCGACAGTCAGCAAAGGGACCATCGTCCCGGCTGGTCGACAGATTTGGAGGCCTCGGGAGATCTCAATCATCTTCGCGCTTACACCAGGCATCCCGCCGAACTCGTCAGTTCGACGATTGGCACGCTGCCTGTAACCGAACAGGTAATGCAGCGAAACCTTGGCGTTCCCAGCACATACGCATCATTCGCAGTACTGCTCGGTGCAACTATCAAAATCGATGGCTATGCTTCGATCTACCCCGCAATCTCTATCACCCGGCTCTCTCGTTTGAGGACCCTTACAGCCAGTCGAGCACATCCATTGATCAGCAAGGACGGGTTTCTAAATCTAGCCAAGCTCTCAAGACGGCCGAGGTTGTGGAAGTCGTGGAAGTCATCAAAAGCTAGCTGTAGTGGCGCGATCTTTTTGGGCTTTGGCCCGAAGGTTTGCGGTGTTGTGTAAGGCGTGGTGGTTGCGCTAGGTGGCTAGGTCACCTGTTGGGAGCACTCTGTGCCCGAGGCGATTCAGTTTGGGGTCCGTATTCGAGGCCTCTGTGCCTTGTAGCATTGGTTTTTGGCTTTGAACTGATGCCTAGATCGACGTTACTTTCGCATGTGTGACTGTTGTAGGCAGAAAAATGCTGATTTCGGGGGTTTTCTGCCTACAACAGTCACACATGTGGAAGCCAACCGGCCAGCAACCCAAATATCAGGGCCACCGGAGCACCCATCGGCCACCCCAAACGACGGAAACGGCCCCCGCTCCAAGAGCGGGGGCCGTTCATCCCATCAACACAGTGTGAGTAGAAATCATCGCCAGGCGCATAGCGATTCTTCTCTCCTCGCATATAACTTTAGGTTGCCAGGGTTATGACTGGCTTACGTGAACCTTAGAATTCCCTGGGAACCGATCCCAACCTGTGAAGAACGATGGTCCAGCGCTCGACAGCTCACTAACCATTCCGACCAGACTTGCCCGATTAGACCTGCCTATGCACGGGACTACAATAGGGGGATGACAAAAACTTCCCCCAACTTAAGGGCGCATGTTCTTGACCCTGAAGCAATGGACGATTCGGCTCGACCTCAAGACGATTTCTTCCGCTACATCAACGGAACGTGGCTGGACACCCATCAGATTCCCGCGGATAGGGCATCAGACGGCGAGTTCTACCGCTTGCGTGACTTGAGCGAGGACCAGACTCGCGCAATCGCTGAAGAGGCAGTGGCAGGTTCCCTCGTAGGAACTGAAGCTGAGCGCATCGGGGTCCTCTACTCCCAATTCATGGATGAGGACCGCCTGAATCAACTGGGGCCAACGCCAATCGTACCGCTGCTCGACTCGGTTGCTCTGGTAAAGAACCATGATGAATTGGCTCACTCCGTTGGTGCACTCACACGTGTCGGAATTTCGGGACTGTTCGACGTTGGGGTCTCCACTGACATCAACGACACCAGCCGGTACTCGGTCTACTTTGAGCAAAGTGGTCTTGGGTTGCCCGATGAATCCTACTATCGCGAGCCTCAGTACGAGGACTACCGCAAAAAGTACGTGGAACACGTTGCAAAGATCCTTACTCTGGCTGGCTGCGTCAGCAAGGAAGCCTCCGCCCACGCGGCAGCGGAGGTTATGGAGTTTGAAACGCTTCTCGCCGGCCACCACTGGGATGTTGTTAAGACCCGCGACATCGGAGCGCAAAACAACCCCCGCACGTGGGAGGAACTCATTGCTGAGACTTCCGACTTCAACTGGGAGCAGTGGGCTCGCGGCTTGGCCATCGACCTTTCCGACAAACCGCTTATTGTCTTCCAAACCGACTACATGACGGCAAGCGCGAAGTTGTGGAAGGAAGCACACCTGCACACCCTGAGGTTCTGGCTGGCAAGGATGATTGTGGGCGGTTTCGCGTCCTACCTTTCGGATGATTTGGCAGAGGAACACTTCAATTTCTACGGCCGAACACTATCCGGCATCGAAGAGATGCGCCCCAGGTGGAAGCGCGCGTTGGGCCTGGTCGAAGGCATCGTGGGCTTTGACCTGGGACGCCTCTACGTGGAGAGACACTTCCCCGCCGAATACAAGGAGCGCATGCAGCACCTGGTCCACAACCTGATCGAGGCGTATCGCGACTCAATTACCAGCCTGGAGTGGATGGGCGAAGAGACTAAGGTCAAGGCTATCCAGAAGCTTGACTCATTTATGCCGAAGATCGGATACCCGGACAAGTGGCGCGTTTATGACGGCCTGGAGATCTCTCCTGACAAGTCGTTGATTGAGAACATCCTGGCATCCGCAGAGTTCGAAACCGAATGGGAGTTCAGCAAATTGGGCCAGCCGGTCGATCGCACCGAATGGCTCATGACTCCTCACACGGTCAATGCGTACTACAACCCCACCATGAACGAGATCGTGTTCCCCGCAGCGATCCTTCAGCCACCATTCTTCAACCCGGAGGCTGACGATGCAGTCAACTATGCTGCAATCGGCGCTGTCATCGGCCACGAGATTGGCCACGGCTTCGACGATCAAGGAAGCCAGTTCGACCATATCGGCGAAGTAAAGAATTGGTGGACGGACGAGGACCGAGAAGAATTTGAGAAGCGAACCAAGAGCCTGATTGACCAGTACTCTAAGTTCTCCCCTGCTTCACTGGGTGAAGGGCACAAGGTCAACGGTGCTTTGACGATCGGGGAGAATATCGGTGACCTCGGTGGCCTCACCATCGCTTGGAAGGCTTGGAAGAAGGCTCTGGCCGAGGACGGAGTTTCTGACGCCTCAGATGCCCCCGAAATTGATGGACTGGCTGGGGCCGAACGCTTCTTCACCTCGTGGGCACGCATTTGGCGCAGCAAGAAGCGTGATGACTATGCGATTCAACTGCTCGCAATTGATCCACACTCACCAGAAGAGTTCCGCTGCAACGGCGTCCTCGCAAACTTCGACGAATTCGCTGACTACTACAACCTTGAACCCGGTGACGCCCTGTGGATTGACCCCACCGAACGCGTCCGCATCTGGTAGCACGCCAAGACCTGGCGACACCCCAAGAAAACTGAGAGAGGTATCTAGTGCCCGGTTTGAATCTCACCCGTGAGGAAGCCCAGCAGAGGGCTTCCGTGGTGCAGGTCAACAGTTATGACGTGGTCCTCGACCTGAGTGGCGACGACGAGCTGTTCCGTTCCAAATCAAAGATCAACTTTGAAGCGACTCCCGGCGCATCGACTTTTGTCGATGTCGTCGCGCAGGATCTACGGTCAATCCGCCTAAACGGCCAGGACATTCCCACATCGGCGTATGCCGACAATCGAATCGCGCTTTCGGATCTGGAAGCCAAGAATGTCTTGGAGATTGACGGCGACTTCCGATACATGCACACCGGTGAAGGATTGCACCGCAGCGTCGACCCGGCTGACGGCAAGGTCTACTTGTATTCGCAGTTCGAGGTACCGGACGCCCGACGCGTCTATCCGACCTTCGAGCAACCTGATCTGAAGGCTACGTTCACTTTTTCCGTGATCGTGCCGAAAGGTTGGACAGTTTTCTCGGTGTCCCCAACCCCTATCGCTGTCGAAGAAGGCGACACGAGTCGATTCAACTTCGCTCCAACCCAGCGAATCTCTACGTACATCACCGCGATTGTGGCCGGACCTTACGAGGGCATTTCGAAGACGATTCGCTCCATCGATGGACGTGAGTTGGAGTTGGGCGTGTACTGTAGGGCGTCGCTGCGCGAATACTTGGATGCCGACCGCATCATCGATATCACAGAAAGTGGCTTCAACTTCTTCGAAAACGCCTACGGCATCCCCTACCCGTTCCAGAAGTATGATCAGATCTTCGTTCCCGAGTACAACGCCGGAGCCATGGAGAATGCTGGCTGCGTGACTTTCCGCGATCAGTACATCTTCCGTTCGGCTCCAACCGAATGGCAGCTTGAGAGCCGCACAAACACGATCTTGCACGAACTGGCTCACATGTGGTTCGGAGATCTCGTGACCATGAAGTGGTGGGACGACTTGTGGCTCAACGAGTCATTCGCCGAGTACATGGCCCACCTTGCAACCTCAGAGGCCACCAAGTGGACTGACGCGTGGGTTGGCTTCATGGGACGCAAGGAATGGGGTCTGGCCCAGGATCAGAAGCCAACCACACACCCAATCCGCGCTGACATCCGCGATCTGGAGGACGTCGAGGTGAACTTCGACGGGATCACGTATGCCAAGGGGGCTGCGGTGCTCCGCCAGATGGTGTCCTATGTGGGTCGTGACAACTTCTTCGCTGGGTTGAACCAGTACCTCAATAAGCACTCGTATGGGAATGCTACGTTGACCGACCTGCTCACCGAGCTGGAAACCGCTTCCGGCCGCGACATGGAGCGTTGGACCAAGGTGTGGCTTGAGGAGGCTGGGGTCACTACTTTGCGTCCAGAGATCACCGTGGACGGGGACGGTAATGTCGAGTCGCTGGAGGTGGTTCAGGAAGTATTTACCCCCGGAGCGAGCTTGCGTCCGCACCGTCTGATCGTTGCGGGTTACTCCCTTGTCAGCTCAGAAGACGGAGCCGAGGACACGGATATTGAACGTGTCTTTGCAGAGGAACTTGATGTCGACGGTGAACGCACTTCAGTCACCGAGATCGTCGGCCAGAAGCGTCCCGACCTGATCTTGGTCAACGACCAGGATCTGGCTTACGCCAAGATTCGCATGGATCAGGACTCTCTTAGTTTTGCAATCGAGAACATCACGAAGTTCGATGATGCTCTCACACGCCGAGTCCTTCTTGCCGCTGCATGGGACATGACTCGTGACGGGGAGATGGCTGCAACCAAGTTCCTTCATCTCGCTCTTGAGGATCTCCGAATCGAAGACAGCGTCTCTGCTATGTCGTCTTTGCTGCAGCAGATTGACCGTGCGGTGACCACGTTTGTCGCGCCCGTGAACCGGGCCAACCGGATGGATTCAGTGGCCAGTCGACTGCTTGAACTCGTTAGGGACGCGGAGCCTGGATCGGATGCCCAGCGCATGTTTGTGCAGGCGCTCACCCGTCGCGCAGTGTCTCCTGAGCAGTACGAGTACATTGAGCAGCTCTTCAACGGTTCATTGGTCCTGGAAGGTCTTGAGCTCGGACCGGACCTGCGCTGGGACATACTGTTCGCCCTGGTCCGCGGGGGCCGCGCGGGTGAAGAGCAAATCGCAGAGATGAGTGCAGCCGACCCGACTCTCACCGGTGAGCAGAATGCTGCTCGCGCCCGCGCTACGGTCGATTCAGACTTGGTGCGTGAAAAGACCTGGCAGGACATCATGCACGATGTCGATATCCCCAATGACACCCGATGGGCTATGGCTGCCGGGTTCTGGTCGCATTCGCGTACTAGGCCGCTGGCATATTCTCGGTTTGTCGAGCCCTTTTTCGACCAGGTCGTTGCCGCTTGGAACGAGCACACGTTCCACATCGCTTCGCGACTGGTGGAGATCATGTTCCCAGATCTACTTGCGGGCTATCTTGCGGATACCGATATCGTGGGCCGCGCTGACCGCTGGCTGGCAGATCACCGCGAACGCCCCGAGTCATTGCAGCGCCTGATGAAGGAATGCCGTTCGGATGCGGAGCGCATGATCGTTGCGCAGAAGGCTGACCAGTCGGGCTAGCAGTGCGACTGCGGGGTGTTCTAAGAAATACACCCCGCAGTCGCACCATCTCGCCACCCGACCCTACGTAATGACCATAATCATTGATGTCCTCTACATAGTCCTTCCAATATCTGGATGTAAGGTTTTGTCATTACATATTGGCTGAAGCTCCAACATTGGTAGCCTGGTTACAGCCAATACGGGAGACGTAGATGTCGAAGAAGAAGATCAAAGTCGGAGTCCTCACGGCTGGCGGCGACAGCCCTGGCCTGAACGCAGCTATCAGAGGGTTCGGCAAAGCCGCCCTTGGACACTACGGAATGGAACTCATCGGGTTCCAAGACGGCATCCGCGGGCTCGCTGAAAACCGAACTATCCCACTCAAGTCCCGCAATCTATCCGGCATTCTCACGATTGGCGGCACGATCCTCGGAACTTCTCGCGACAAGCCGCACCGCATGGATGTGGATGGCGAAACTGTCGATATGGTTCCAACAATCGTGGAGAACTACGAAAAGAACGGGCTGGATGCCCTGGTCATGATTGGTGGTGGAGGAACCGCGAAGAACGCCTTGAAGCTCCTGGACGCGGGCCTCAACGTTGTGCACTTGCCGAAGACCATCGATAACGATATTGCCCATACTGAGACTTCGTTCGGGTTCTCGACAGCGCTTGGAATCGCAACGGAAGCGATCGATCGGCTGCATTCGACTGCCCATTCACATCACCGAGTGATCGTCGTCGAAATCATGGGGCACAGGGCCGGTTGGCTTGCCCTCGGATCAGGGATCGCCGGAGGCGCAGATATCATCTTGATCCCAGAGATCCCCTATACCGCAGAATCGATCAGCGAAACGATCATGGCTCGCGCCCGTGGCGGTGCCAGTTTCTCGGTAGTCGCTCTAGCTGAAGGGGCACGCGATGTGCGTGACGCAGCAGATCTTTCGGCTGCCCAGTCATTGCGCAAGACAGCAAAGACTCCTGAGGAGAAGGCTGCAGCGAAACGCCATCTTCAGTCTGTCGAAGCCTCGCACCGCGGGAATGCCTTCAAACTTGCTGACAAGCTGGAAGAGTTGACCGGACTCGAGAGTCGAGTCACCGTCCTTGGATACGTACAACGTGGGGGCACTCCGGACGCCGACGACAGGATTCTTGGCACGTTGCTGGGCGGTACGGGGGCTCAGCTGATTGCGGAGGGCGTATCCGGTATAACTGTTGCCGCTCAAGGCCAGGCTGCGGTGCCCGTTCCGCTGAAGGATGTCGCGGGTCAGGTAAAGACAGTGCCACTGGACCATCCGTGGCTGCTCGCTGCGCGACACGTTGGAACAGGGCTCGGAGAATAGCGCTCGGGTAGCGAACTGCGGGTGTTGGCACGTGACCGACACCGCTTTGTGGAGAGTGGGTTTCTGCTCACCTTTTCGACGACTGCATATGCAATGGGTGCTAGCTTGAAAACATGGCGGGCCGGAGGTTGTGTCCGCCTCTGATTCCGACAGCGAGGTGCGCTCTGATGTCTCAAGCCGAAGAGATTCTCCGTGGCCTTGGCGGTGCCGACAACGTCAAGTTGGTCGAACCCTGCATCACACGCCTGCGAGTAGAGGTGCAGGACCCGAACCAAGTCAACGAGTCTGCCCTCATGGAGGCTGGCGCGTTTGGAGTTGTTCAGGTTGGCCAAACCGTTCAGGTAGTAGTGGGCCCCACGGCCGATGACCTATCCGAGGAAATCAACGCCCTATAGCTGTGAGAGGACCGACCAATAGGTCGTCCTCTGCTCACGTCAAGTCTAGGCCGCCGATGAACCCTTCACGCGCTATATTGAGCCCGGCCCGAGGAACACTGATTCCTCTTGCCAATGTGCCAGACACCGTCTTCTCCCAGCAGATGCTGGGTCCCGGTTGCGCAATCCAGGTTCCGGATGAGGACATTTCGTTTGCTGTCACCACTCCGCTCAGGGGCGTCCTGACATCGGTAAGGCAGCACGCATTCATTGTCCAATCGGATGAGTCTCACGCCGTTCTGGTTCACCTGGGACTCGACACCTATAACGCCGAGGACGGTCAGTTCAAACCTTTGGGTCCGGTGGGCTCGGAAACTAGCGGTATCTGGCAGTCCGGACAGCGAGTTGAGGCACGACAACCAATCATTCAGTGGCGCCCAACGGTACGACCTGCACTGGTATTGCTGACCATCCTGGAGTTACCCGGAGACTGGCGGATCAGCACGTTGCCCGATATTGGTCAGTTCGTGGAACTCCATGACAACCTGCTGCAGATCCTGCACTGATACAAAAACTAAAGATTGGCGTGTGATTGACGTTCTGGTCTGCCCACCGGTGCAGGGCGCCGAATCCACGTCATATCAGAACCTGCGATCACGGCCCATTTCCTCGCGCATCACGGCAAAGATCTCCAGTGTTTCTACCGCGTCGCCCGCTGAGGAATCATCGGCGGGTGCGACTTCCGACAGTCGTGCTGTATGAAGATCCTCGAGCCACACGCGTGAACCCGAGACACCTGCCAATGGAACCCTCCAGTTGGGGTACTCCTGGTCGGTTCCGGGGAAGTTCTGCGGCCGCTTCTCCCCCACATGATCGACCAATGCTGCTGCAACCAGTCGCGAAGGTGTCCGTGCGACATAGCGATGTAGTGCCACAAGCATCTGTTCCGGCGATGGGTCCTCGTCCCCAACCAATCTGTACTCGCGGAGGCGAGCAGTCGTCAGTTCCAGTTCCTCAGTGTCACGAGCCTCTACCTCTTCCCGAGAATCAACCAGTAGGCCCAGGTTTGCGCGTATGTCTGTGTGTATGCCATCCATGTAGCCGAGGGTGGGAGGCAGGTCGTGAGTGTTGACCGTGGCCAGAACACTTTCACGGTACTCTCCGGCGTGGATCGGTAGACCCGTGTCGTCTTCACGCTCGAACCAGAAGACGCTGGTGCCCAGGATGCCGCGATCGTTGAGATAAGCGCGAACCCAGGGCTCAACTGTTCCAAGATCTTCACCGATGAGGATTGCCTCGTTGCGCTCTGCCTCGAGCAGCAGGATGCCAACCATAGCCTCGTGATCGAAATAGACGTAGGTACCTTTGTCGGCAGATTCGCCGATGGGTAACCACCAGAGCCGGAACAAACCTAGGATATGGTCGATCCGCAAGGCCCCCGCAAGTCCAAGAGCTGCCCGGATCACTCGCTTGAATGGCTCGTAGCCAGCCTCCTCAAGTGTGCGTGGGTTCCACGGTGGCTGAGTCCAGTTCTGACCTTTTTGCGAGTACATGTCGGGTGGTACACCGACATACATACCCGATGCGAACACTCCCGGATTGGCCCAGTAGTCAGAGCCATTCGGGTGGGTGCCAATTGCAAGGTCAGCCATGATCCCGATCCTCATGCCCAACTTGTGGGCCAGCCTGTTGGGCACTTCTAGCTGCTCGGAGACAACCCATTGCAACCACTTGTGATACTCGATCTCCTTGCCATGGGTCCCACGGAACTCTTGAACCGCCGGACTGTTCGGAGATTCGTACTCAGCCGGAAACTCGATTCCCCCAAGGTACTCGGACAAAACACACCAAAGCGCGTGATCCTCCAGTTCTTTGCCCGCACTCTTGCAGAACGAAACAAAGCTAGCTTCTCGGTGGATTGAACGTGGCTGCTCGAAAATCCACCGTAGCGCACGATCCTTGCACTCCCACGTCAGACTGCGTTCGATCAGCGCATCGTCATCGGCATTGAGCGCGTCCAGGCGCAGTTTCTCCACATGTGTGCGCTGCTCCTCAGGAAGGAACGCGAACTCCGGGATCGCTTCCGGGCGAATGTAAGTCACATTGAGCCACAATCGAGACACCGGTCGGTAAGGAGAGTTCTCCATCGGCGTCACAGTCTCCGAGGCATGGAGCGGATTGACAAGCAAGAAATCTGCACCTTCACTGGCGCAAATGGCCGCCAGATCCGCGATGTCCATCGAATCACCAACACCCCAGGACTGGCGTGAGGACACTGAGTACGCCTGGGCGTTGACTCCCCAGAACCGTTCGTGACCAGCAAACACGGAAGGGTCCACTCGATTGGGCACCACGTAGAGAGGTGCGTCAACCGGGTCCTCGTCCTCCACTTTCGCAATCACGCGATGATATCCGGACGGAAGCGAACCAGGGACTTCAAAAGTTGCTCGCCCGCGAAGTACCCCATCAATGTCCCGCGGCTCAACGTACTGGTCCAGTTGCTTCAAGTCTCTATGGTTGCCGTCTTCGAGTTCAACCCAGACACGCACACGCTGACCGTGGTCCACATGAACCCACAGGTCACGCCAATCGCCCTTTCGCACAACCGTGCAAGCGGGCAGTGTCCGCAGCCAAGGGCGATCCTCACACTGCTCAATCGCAAGCGCAATAGCTGCATCACCACTGCCGGCATCCACCTCCACTCCAAGCGCAGCCAGAACCTTTAGGAGCGATCCTGTGCCGACTTCTTGTCGCTTCCCGTTGAATCCAATGAAGGAAGTTGCGACGCCGTTTAGATCCGCAAGATGACGCAGGCTTTCAATGTTGATGGAAAGCTCGACGCTCATGTTGTCCCCTGTCTTTGTCAACTGCTTGCACCCGGCGCCATTACCGGGCCCGCGCTAGTCACCTAGTTCGACACCGAGGATACCCGGACCAGAACACGAGGCGGAATTTCGGCCACGAACAGTTTGGTAGACAATAGGGCAATGGCCCTTCCGATCCAAGTTCCCCAAATTCACGATGAACCTGTCGCTTCGGTGCTGCGGATTCTGCAGCTTGAACAAGCAGATCCGGAAAAGGGGGCCCCGGACCCAGCGCTCGGTACAGAAACCAACAACAGCTATTGGGGTGCATCGCTTCCCCAGATAAGGCGAGTTTACGGTGGCCAAGTGATCGCGCAAGCACTGCTCGCTGCCGCTGCAACCGTGAACGAGGACATATCACAGCAGACCCGTCTGCCGCATTCGCTTCACGCTTATTTCCTACGTGGTGGTAATCCCTACGAACTCATGAGATTCGACGTCGGGCGCCTACACGACGGCCGATCTTTTTCGTCGCGAGCAATCACCGCTTGGCAGGATGATACGAAAATCCTCACTATGAACGCATCGTTCCAGGCAGGTGAAGGAGGTCCTGAGTCTCAGTCGACTGCTCCGAGTGTCCCGGGGCCCGAAGACGTCAAGTCCGCACTTGAACTGTTTCGGACAATGGATCATCCAGTAGCGAAGTTTCTTGGGAAGACAGCCGCATTCGACGTGCGTCACGTTCAGCGATCTCTGTACACAGAGCCCGCCCCTAAGCCCTCTAGCTCTCAGGAGATCTGGATGCGGCCCCGCGCCGAAATCCCCGTTGAAACCCCGCAAGTGGTTCAACGGGCACTGCTCGCCTACGTGGTGGACCAGGTAATGCTGGAGCCGAGCCTACGAAGCGTTGGCCTTACCTGGTCGACACCAGGACTGTCACTCGCCTCACTGGATCACGCGATGTGGTTCCACCGCGACGTCGACATCAACGAGTGGCTTCTGTTCGTGGGGCGGTCCAGCGCCGTACAGGGCTCGCGCGCGAAGGCCGACATCCGTGTCTTCACTCGCGAAGGCGAACTTGTCGCTTCCGCCTCTCAAGAAGGCATGGTTCGGATACCGACCGGAGCCCAGCAGTCATCCGGCCGATGGACCTTCACGGACTAGATGGATCGGGCGCTGGCCCACACGAAGTACCAACCAGCGCCACTCCTCTTCAGTTGGCTGTCGTAAGTTCGTCGCGAACGATCTGAGTGGCCGCGACCAGATTTTCGAGGGTCGCCTTGGTCTCCGGGTAATCCCGAGTCTTCAAGCCACAGTCGGGGTTCGACCACAGTTGCTCAACAGACAGGGATTGTGCAGCAGCACGCAGCAGATCAGCAAGCTCCTCAACGCTTGGGATGCGGGGCGAGTGGATATCCCACACCCCGGGACCCAATCCGCGAATATAACCGTAGTCGCGGACCTGAGGTAGAAGCTCCATCCTGGACCGGGCAGCCTCAATCGATGTCACATCAGCATCAAGGCCAGCAATCGCATCGATGATCTGACCGAACTCGGAGTAGCACAGGTGCGTGTGAATCTGGGTGTCCTGAGAGACGCCGCTGGTTGCCAGACGGAACGCGCCAACGGCCCGATCCAGATAGTCGTGATGGAGGTGCGCATCAAGCGGAAGTAACTCGCGCAGTGCTGGCTCGTCGACCTGGATGATCTGGATGCCTGCGGCCTCAAGGTCATTGACCTCATCGCGTAGGGCCAGACCGATCTGATCCGCGATGTCACCAAATGCCAGGTCGGGACGCGGAAATGACCACGCGATCATGGTGGTCGGTCCGGTAAGCATTCCCTTCACCGGTTTGTCGGTCAACGACTGTGCGTAAGCAGCCCACTCCACCGTCATCGGATTTGGCCTGGCCACATCACCCCAGATGATCGAAGGCCGCGTGCAGCGACTTCCATAGGACTGCACCCACCCGTGTTTGGTTGCGGCGTAACCATCGAGTTGCTCCGCGAAGTACTGAACCATGTCGTTGCGCTCGGGCTCGCCGTGCACCAGGACATCGATGCCTAAGTTCTCCTGCAGCTTGATTACGTCTGCTACTTCCTGCTGCATGGCAGCCGTGTAGGCATCCTGATCGATCGCTCCGCGCAGGAATGCACTGCGCGCCGCACGTACCTCACGAGTCTGGGGGAACGAACCGATGGTCGTGGTGGGAAGATTTGGCAAAGGAATGCTGCGGATCTGTGCATCCCGGCGCTGCTCGAATGGTTCGCGGGCTCGCTCCGCATCGGTGACCGCAGTGGCGGCTGCACGAACGTCCTGACGCACAACCCCCGGGAACTCCTGACGCAGAGCAAGAACCGCATCGGAAGCAACGAGCCCTTCAGCTACCTGATCCCATCCATCCTTTAGGGCTAGGCCCAGAAGTACTACTTCCTCGACCTTCTGATCTGAGAAAGCCAGCCACTGGTGCAGGGCCTCATTGAGTTCCGGATCATCCCACTGCTCGCGGGAGGCATCAAGCGGAACGTGCTGCAAAGACGTTGCTGTACAGGCCGCCAGCGACTCAAAGCCAGAATCTTGGAGTGCCTGGAGGTCCTTGGAGGCGTTCAACAGGTTCGCACGCCAGATGTCACGCCCCTCGACAACACCGGCAACCAGGGTCTTGTCGCCAAGCTCGACATCCAGGATCGACTGGACCGGGGTGCGCTTGAAGTCAACTTGAATCGCCTCAACGGGGGTGTCCACCAAAGCACGCAGTGCCTTCTCGCCATTCCCATAGGGAAGGGTGAGAAGGACAGACGGACGATTCTCCACCGCACCAAGTTCGTTCCACGCACGCACTGCGGCATCAATAAGTTGTTCACGTGGGTACGGCAAGTTGTCGGAGACCAGCGCAGGCTCATCGAACTGAACCCACGAGGCGCCAGCTGCCGCGAAAGCAGCCAGGATGTCCTTATAGGCTTCAACGACGCGGTCCAACAAGTCTAGGGTTCCCCATCCTTCGGAAACGTCCTCGTCCTCCTTGGCCAAAGCCAGCCAAGTGACAGGGCCGACCAACACTGGGCGAGTAACGTAGCCTGCCTCGCGCGCGCGGATGAACTCATCGACCTTGGAACGGTCAGTGAACTCAATAGTCGTGTCGGGGTCCAGCTCGGGAATCAGGTAGTGGTAGTTCGTGTCGAACCACTTGGTCATCTCGAGCGGCGGTGTGGTTGCCGTGCCCCGGCCCAACGCAAAGTAAAGCTCAAGGCCGGACAAACCCTCGAAACGAGCCGGGATCGCGTTCAGCGCGACCGTCTGGTCCAGGACCTGATCGTAAAGCGAGAAGCTACCGGGAATTGCGCCGCTGGTGGCGTCCAGGCCCAGTTCTGCCAAACGTGCGTAAGTCGCGTCCTTCAGACTGGTCACGGCTTCATCGAGCCCCGACTCGTCCAGGTCGCCCCTCCAAAAGGATTCGACAGCGAACTTGAGTTCGCGATCGCGGCCAATTCGCGGGTATCCGACGATCGTTGCATTGGGAAAGTTGGTGCTCACAGGGGTTCCTTCCGTGTGTTTCTTGGCTTGAAGACTGAGGGGGTGTGGGTCATTAATGCGCAGGATTAGCAATTGCGTTCACGGCGCCGACCAGATCCAGGGCCGGACGAGCCTGATTGAAAGTGAAGATATGGAGTCCGGGTGGGTCCTGATCCAGGACATCTCCCGCAACCTTTGCAATGTAGGCGATGCCGCGGCGGTGCGCGTCCTCATCATCGTCGGCGGTCTCCAGGGCTCGTACCAGCTCTGGAGGTGGCTCGATTCCAGTCAGTTGCTGCAGGCGGCGAACTCGCCGCAATTGGGTCGGAGGGAGAAGTCCAGGGACGATCGGAATCGTCACGCCTTGACGATGGGCTTCGGCCACAAATTCCTCGTACTGTCTTGGACTCCAGAACAGCTGAGTGATCGCGAAGTCAGCTCCGGCTTCCTGTTTCTCCAGCAGACGCTGCGACTCTTTCTGAATGCAAGTATTCGCAACGGGGTTGCCCGATGGGAATGCGGCTACGGAAATCGATAGGCGCGTGGGCTCCGACGTTCCCCCGGCATCGTTGCGTTCAGCTTCAATTTGGCGAAGAAGGGCTACCAACTCAACCGCCGAGTGTACGTAGTCATTCGATCCCGCAGGAATCTGGGAGGTCTGGCTCGTGGACCCTTCCGGCGGATCGCCCCGAAGCGCCAGGAAAGAAGAAACACCCAAGTTCATGATGCTCTCAACGCGCTGACGAAGTTGGTTTAGCGGCGTGTTCACGCAGGTCAGGTGGGCGAGCGGTGAGGCGTCAGTCTTTCCGACCAACTGGCGCAGCACATCTGCGCCCACCTCGCGGTCTCCACCTCCGGCACCGCTTGTCAGAGAAACATAGTCGGGACGGACCGAAAGAAGACCCTCGACCGTGTCCCAAAACGAATTAGGCGGAGCGGACGATACCTTGGGCGGCGCCTCGGTCTTGGCAGCCTGTTCTGGAGTGTACTTGGCCCTCTCCTCAGTAGACGGCGGCTGAGTGGCACGCGGTGGACGCGGGGGCATGAGTTCAAATGAAAGTGTTCTGTGGCTCGGGTAGCTCACGGATTTCTCCTGGTGGCAAAAAGTGTCGAAGCTTGTTGTTGAGTTCGGCGCGGACTCGCCTGCATTGGCAAGTCACGGCGCTCCAGAATCTGCATGCCTTCGGGCGTCACGCAGTTCGCAGCGTACCCAAGGGCAGGGGTCTAGATGCGCGAGCCGTCGAGCATTCGACGGCTTAGCATGTTGGGCATTCGACGTGAGGACACTATCCGCTCAGCCACATTCAAGGAGCATCTCAGCGTTACAGCTGTGGAATCGATAGTCACACTCACAACGAGCAGCATAATGATGAAGTCAATTCCGTCCAGTCGGGGTCCGCCCTGCAAGAATACAGAACATTCCTTGTAGCATGTGAGCTACAGAAGAGCATCGTTTTAGCAACGATTTCAGCCTTCCTTCTGCGATTCTGGACCCAACTTCGGTGATTTCAGCACGAGGAAGCACGAGGAATGAACAATGGACGTTTCACAGTGGATCGAAGGATCAGGGCACAATAAGCGCACGATTTCGCGGCTTTCCGGTGTTGCCCGCACAACTGTCGACCGTTTGATCAAGGACGTTAGGCCCGCAAAATGGGATTCTTTGGAAGAAGTTGCCGCTGCTTGCGGCCTACAACTGCAGGTTGTCACTGAACCGCTGGCCGATGGAATGGCAGCCGAAGCCGCTCGAGTAGAACTGGAGCCTGGATTCGTTCCGAGCGACCCGTCCGGGGCCCGGCGCTGGGTCGAGCGTTTGCGACGCTGGCAAAGCGATCCAGCAAACGAGCAAGAGTTCCTGGACCTGGCCGCGCGCGCCGCGAATCTGGTCGGGCGACCAGATTTGCGCCGATACCCGGTGGAACAACTGGAAGACCTTATAGCGGAGGCGTCTGCAAGCGATCGGCTTTGGGCGCTGTCTCTCGCTGAACGCAGTTTGGAGAACGAGGCTGTTCCGATGATTCTTTGGGTTGAGGATACAAGCCCGATCATCCTCGAAGTCGACGAGCCTTCTAGTCCTATAAAGCGGGTCGGCACGACAGGATTCGACAAGGAGTCCTCAGCGACAGAGGTCTGGCTACTTCAGGCGCCGCAAGCCCTGTTCCAGAATGCCGTTAGCCGCGACGGCCGATGGTACGTGTCGGGAATACAAGAGACGCTTGATCGTCTGAGTGTCGGAGGACATTGATGGCCAAGTCGAAAGGGACGAAGGGTTCCGGGGGAGGCACCCCCGCACTGGTTGTTCTGGCGTCATCCGGGGTGGCGTACACACAGCACGAATACCAGCACTCCCCTGGTGCTGAAGACTACGGGAAGGAAGCCTCGGACGCCTTGGGAGTGGGTGGCGGACGAGTCTTCAAAACTCTCATCGTCGAAGCAGATGGATCACTGGTAGTCGCCATGATTCCGACATCGCGGCACCTGAGTTTGAAGGCGGTCGCTGGCGCTGTGGGCGCCAAACGGGCGAAGATGGCCGCTGTGTCCGATGCGCAGCGTGCAACCGGCTACGTCGTCGGCGGGATCTCACCGTTGGGACAGAGAAAACGCATGAGGACGGTGCTTGACCGGTCCTCTCTGGATTGGTCCACAATCTATGTCTCAGGTGGACGGCGAGGACTCAGCGTGGAGCTTGCAGGCCGGGACCTGGCCCAACTCACGGGTGCAATAGCAGCCGACATAGCCGTGGAATAGCGGGTTGGTGGTGGTTTTGTGTGTTTGCGGGACTCCTGGTGTTCGAAGTGGAACTGGCTTGGCCTGACATAGTCCGACAAGGTGCTGTGTGCCTGGTGGGCTTACCCTGCTTTCACATCTGTGATGTGTTGTAGGCAATAATCCTTGTTTTCAGACTAGTTTTTGCCTACAAGGCATACAGATGCAACAGATAGCCCAAACGCAAACACATCAAAACTGCCACCAATGCGTATAACGTCCTCGTCATGCAGTATCAGATGTGCTGCATGACGAGGACGTTATGGACGTGGGTCCTCAGGAATCTCAACTGAGGACCCACGCACGCTCACCGTTGAACCAATCTGTGGCTAGATGCTCCTATCAGTTCGACGGTATGGAGAGCATTGGCAACACCGCAGGTGTCTGAATGGTCCAGTCCAGAATCTGCTCTTGGGCCTGGCCGTCGCGGACAATGATGTCAAACGCGTTGGCGTCACGACGGTCCGTGTCTCTGTGCGGGGCGTCCCAGTCGATAGTTCCTAGGCCTCCGCCTGGTCGCCAATCCGGTACCCATGAATCCACCTTCGACCAGTCATAGACCGGGCGAATCTGACTAAGACCTTCGTCGGGCGCAGTGGAGCTGAACATTGCAATGCCGATCTTCGAAGTCGTGGGATCGAAGCCAGGCAGTGCTGACTTCGGAACCATTACGATGATCTTCCTGGTTGACGGATCGGTAGTAATCGATACCGTCGAGATCCTCTCGTCGGCAGGGTCGAATACGCCGCCTCCATCAAATCTGCCTTCAGCCACCACCACGTGATCCCACGTGGACTCCGTGTTCATGTTCGTGCCCGGGCGTGCCGCTGTGGCTCCGCCAGTGCCGTCGCCAAGGTAGTACTCGATATGGTGTAGAGAGATCCCCTGGCCATCCCACGGGTTCGTGACCGGGCCTCTAGTGGTTGCCACAAAGCCCCATGAAAGACCGCTGTCAGTTATCTCGACCTTGGTCAAGTCGTAGATACCCGGAGCGAACAACTCATGCTTCGGGTACAGGTAACTGCCTGGACCGTAGTCGTCACCAACAGGATCATTGAACGAAGCAACTACGTCGCCGTAACCGCCAACCACGTTGGAGGGAGCCGACCGTCCATCTTCGTAAAGCGCACGCACCATGTAACGGTAGGGGCCATTCTTTAGTCGCGTGTCACCGAAGGAGGTTACATCAGCACCGACGCGGGCTCTCGGAGCCTTCCCAAACCGGCCGCTTGGTGTTGCCCTATAGAGCTCATAGCCAATCGCGCCATCAACAGCATCCCACTCAAGCGACACTTTGCTTGAGGTTTCATCAACAATCCGAAGGTTTGCTGGGGCTTCTGTTGAAACGGCTTCTTCGACTACTACTTCTATGTCTCCTACCTTCAGCGTCATGGGACCCGACTTTGGCATGGTCACTCTGAACCGCGCCGAATTAGTGCGGTTTGCTGCGACCCCCACCTGCACGGACTGATCTTCGTTTCCAGTCGCAGAAAGGACAATCAGATCGCGCGTTGGCGTAGTGCCGTCGTTGCGAACATTCACTGTCACTGCGACGACGTCGCGCGCGCCGGCCTTGGCAGGAGCGCCGATAGAGACAACCTCAACTGCGGGCGCTACGTACTTGGCAAGGCTCGCGTCCTCTGGTTTGGCCGGACGCAACTGGATGGCCTGTCCACCACTTCGACCCAGGTTTGTTGTCAGGACATCGGTAGAGGTCACCTTGAACTCGTTGACATCAAGTGGAGTCGGATTCGACTCTGATGTCGTCGCCGCCGCGTCGGTGAAAGTCTTCGCGACCCACTCACCAGAGCCCAAGAAGTCCAGAGGGATCTCGATTCGGGTCGGGTCTTCACCGTTCATTGCGCCAACAAACCACTTGTCGCCGGAACGCCTAGCAGTAATCAACTCCTGACCGATCTCTGCCGACACCACCCGGGTCTCATCCCAAGATGCCGGGAGCCCCTCATAGAACTCAATCCCTCGATTAAGTTTGGCGTAGTGCTCCGGAAGGTCAGCGGCCATCTGCACGCCGGAGAAATAGTTCACCGCCATAGCAAGGTTCTTTGCTGCCGTGGAGTGTCCTCGATTACTACTTCCTTGGGGCTGCCACAGTGGGTCCATGATGCCGGGAGTGTAGTCCATGGGTCCAGACAAGTTGCGAGTGAAAGGAATGATCAGCGTGTGTTCGGGGGTGTTGCCTGAACTGAACGCGTCATATTCGCCTCCTCGCACCGCTTCACGAGAGATTGCACTGGGGTATGTGCGAGCCTCACCGGTGGAGTGAACACACTCGTGGCAGTTCACGTTGATCTTGTTCTTTGCCGCCTCAGTTAACACATAACGGAAGTGGTTGACCATGGTCTGATCGAAGTTGTAATGTCCGCGCGGGAAGTCGAAGTCCGGAAAACTTGGGTCCGAAGCCGTAGCCTTAGACGGAACATCGCCGACATAACCTGTCTTCATGTAGTGGATACCCAGATCGGCATACCACTCGAACAGTCCGTCATTGATTTGGTCCTCATACCCCCACGGATTCGCCCCGGTTTCATTGTGGGTGATGAACTCAACGCCCTTGGATTTGCCATACGCGATGACTTCTTCGATATCGAAGGAATCCGCGGGAGTAAAGAAGTCTTGGTCAGCCCAAGACCCTTCCCATCCCTTGTTCCATCCCTCAGCAAGGAGGCCACCTAGGCCGTGCTCAGCAGCAAAATCAATGTACTGCTTCGAACGCTCGGTCGTAGCACCGTGGTTTGGTCCTTCATACCAAGTACCGCCACGGTTTCCCTGCAGCATCCACCAGATACCCACATAGGTCGCAGGCTTGACCCAGGTGCGTGCCTCGGCCTCGCTTCCATACAGGTCTTCATCTAGCGGAGGGTTGAGATTTTCCAGCAGATGAGACTCGATGAGACCACCTGCGCGCTCTGAAATTGTCAGGGTGCGCCATGGTGTAGCTCTGCCGGTGTTCGTTACGACTGCGGCTTCCCGCCCGATCGCGGGGACAATGTGCGCTCGAAGCGCACCGTCGGCCGTAGGCTCAACGGTCATCGCCGAGTAGTCCACCAGTTCGGCTTCATGGATGGACAAGAAATCCTGTCCCGCCCACTCGAACGTGACCGGAAGGTTCGAAGCCCCCATCTTCGAGTACTGGCTTGAAACCCACATGTACTCATCAGTGGTGTAGCTGCGCTCGGTCCAAAATGCCTTAGGGTCCCCAGTCAGATGGAACTCGGTGCGCTCGTCGATGATCGACAGGTCTGTGAGCCCATCCTGGTCAGGCACCGCGTACCGGATACCGACACCGTCGTCGAACACTCTGACAATCACGTCGAACTTGATTTCACCGTCAACCAGTGAGACTGTGCGTTCGTTGTAGTGGTTGCGAACTACGGCGTCGGTCCCGATGATCGGGTTCCAGGTCTCATCAACCGTGGTCACTGAACCAGAATCCACGACGGCTACTTTGTCACCTAAGACGATGTTCTCAGTCAGTGTCAGGCCAAGGTCTGAAGGCTGGACTAGCTGCCGCCCTGCCTGAGCGACCGAGTACGTCAGGTTTCCCGAGTCCTCAACTGCCAGGCTGAACGCAATCTTCCCGTTGGGCGAGTCAACTGTCAGGGCATCCTCAAGATCCTGTGCCGACGCGTCTACCACCAGCGGAGGCGCCGGGTCGGCAAGTGCCGCCGTCGTCCCAGCCAGGCTGAACGTGAGTGCTGCGGTGAGCGCAACGACCCAACCGCGCTTTATGCCGAGGTTCATCCTCGTTTTCCTGTTCTGTGTCATGTTCATTTCCTCGAGTTGGGTCACTTGCATTCAGTGAGCTGGAAGACCGAGTCCGCGAGTGCCTTCACGCCGCCAACCAGGGTCACGTTGGTGACCTTGGATTCGGCACCGTTGATCCACTCGCTGACAACTGGTTTCGGCAAGCATTTTCCGTTGGACAAGACCAGTCGCTTGTCGGGGTCTCCGGCAGGAACACTGGCAGACAGAGCGTCAGGGAATGCACCGCCGGTGGCAACCCACACGCTCGTCTTTTCCGCAGCAAGTGTGTCGACATACTGGTTGACAGCCATGTTCGTCTCGTACCTGGATGCGCCCGACAGGCGTTTAGTAGTGAAATCCTTGGCCTGCAACGAACTCTCGAGCACGGACGAGACCGCGTTTGTACCACCGACGATCACAGCGTGCTTGGAGTTGGCATCCGCCAATGTATTGACCACCGATGGCGGGAGATCAGTTGCCTTCTTGCCGTCGACTAGGACCACGGGCCGGTTCAGAGAGCCGCCAGCCGCCGACGCCGACAGGGCATCCGGGTAAGACCTGCCTGTTGCGACCAGAACTCCGTCAAGAGTCTTGCCCGCGAAGAAGCGGTCAAAAATGGCGGTCGAGGTAGCGTAGCGGTCTGCACCAAAGATGCGCTCGACACTCTTGCCAGATGCCGCTTCGAGCTGCATCACGACTGCGCTAGACACAGCATTGGTACCGCCTATTACATAGACTTCGGAGGGCTTCTTTTCCTTGATGAATGCCTCAAGATCTGCCGTTAGTAGCGTCTTGGAGGTCAGGGCCAAGGAACCGTCTACGCTCGATACAGCAGGTCCCGCTGCAAGAGCGTCGGCGAACGATGCACCTGTCGCCACAAACAGGGGCTTGTTCGCTTCAGACGTGTGCCTGTTGACCTCGAGGTTGGTTGCGAAGCGGTTCGGACCTGACAGACGCAGAACCTCAAGTTCTACGGACGGTACGTCGTCGATCTTGAAAGTCCACGCGGTTGTTGAACCTTCAGCGATGGCGTAACCAGCGCGAGGAGTTGCCGTCACTTCAGCGGTTTGGCCTTGACGTAGCTGCAGGTCTCCGCCGACCACCACCACGATCCGGCCGTCCACGCGGACCATGTAGTGAACACCGTCAACACGCGGAATCGTAAGCACGTTTGAGCTGGACAGCACAGGCTCTTCAGGAACCACGGTCTTCACGAAGTCGAAAGACCAAGAAGTCTCGGCTCCGTCAGGGAAGCGAAAACCATCGGCCGGTTCCGCAATCACCTTGGCAGACTCACCGGGACGCAACTTCACGACACCGTCAGTTGGAACGACATCACTGCCATTAACGGTCACTGTATACACGACACCCGTAAGGTCTGGAACAGTCAGCAGGCCGTCCTCGGACAGTGTCGGCTCTGCCGGAACAATCTCCTCGCCAGCGTCCTTGAGCAGCAACTTGACTTCGTAGATGTTGGCCTTGTTGCGGAAGTGATCGCGAGTCGAGTTGTACTTGGCGTTGTGCTCAAAGTAGCTCATGTTGATCGTGCGATCGTTCTCCAAGTCGTTTTCCAAAACGACGTGGTATTCGTGTCCAGACTTTAGCTCGACATCAACAAAGGTAGATCCTTTCGCGATGCTCCAGGAGTTGGTGTGGGGCATAACCACGACACCCTCGCCAACAGCAACTCGTTCGTCGTCAGTCACGTCATAGACAGTTGCCAGCTTCAAAGCAGAAGTCACGTCGGTCTGAATGTCGTAACCCAGGGAGTATTCGGTCTGGACCAGGTAGCGCCCGGTAACCGTAGGGTTGAATATCGCAGTAATCCGATGATCGTCGCCCGTGCCCCAGTTCTCCACACGGTTCTGCGACTTGTCGATTACGGGCTTGTCATCTCCCACACCAGTTCCTTCCAGAATGAACCGGTCCGTGTCATTAGGCTTCACCTTGAGAACGCGATCGAATTCCGTTCCCCAGTAACACTCGGAGTCTGCATCCTGGGAGGCGTTGGACGAGGACCGATACTTCAATCGAACCGAGTAGCAGTATGAAACTTTGTCGGAATTCTTCGCTTCCGAATCAGTCCAGGTTGTGGCCGCGTCCAGTCCCTCGGCGATGATCTTGCCGTCCCTGATCACATCCATGGTGATCGCTGCCGGCGTCTCTTCGCGCAGGCCGATGTTGAAGGTCATCCCTTCGCCGTCAGTCGTGGGCTTCACATTGCTCACTGTTGGAGTCTTCGGCGCGAAGATCGCTTCGTGGCCCGCGTACGGGAGAATCACGTCGCCGTCCCCGGTGTCATCTGTTGCAATGACTTTCGGCCCCTGGGTTGTGCCTGTTGGTAGCCCGAGCTTTACTGTGACGACCGAGTGATCGCCAAGCGATTCGAAAGGGATCACCTCTCCGACTGGATGGTTCGTGCCGTCTACCGCAATTGAATCGACGACATAGGCACCAAGATCATCCACGGCCGCGGGCAGCTCCAGGACCACGTCGACTAGCTTTCCACGGAAATCAAGATTGTTGTACGAAACAGCTTCCCGACCTGGGAAATACTCGTTACGGACCTGCGCAGGCAGGTAGGGATCTACAACCAGACCGTCCTCAACCGCCTTGACCCCGAAAAGTACTTCTTGGAACATGCCAATCGTTCCTGACACGCTCCAGGTCTGGCGCCTGTTGTTAAGCGCCATGCCGTCAACGCCGCCGTTCATCATGGACATGTTCTCCCAGTTCGTGGCGAACATGGCGGCCTGGCGGATCATGGAGTCGACCTGGGCTGTGACAGCCTGATCGTTGTCGACCTCTGCCGCAGCCTTGAGCATGTACGCCGTCACGAACGGCCAGATCCCCTTGTTGTGATAATGGCGCGTGTCTTCTTGCTGGGCAGGCCAGATAACTGGCGGACCATACGGAGTTTGCGGGTAATTCACTATCGCTGCAGCAGCCTGCTCAGGGGTTGCAATACCGTACAGCACCGCAAGTGACGTGGCCAGGGCATCATATTTCTCGCTCACCGCGCGATTGAGTTCGCTGGGAACGAATGAAGAGAACTGGCCGCGGTCTTCCAGCCAGAAAGTGTCCCGCATCGACTGCAGCAGGGACGCTGCCCAAATCTGATACTTGGCCGCAGTTGCGACGTTACCGTTCGCCATGGCAAGTTCTGAAGCCAGCTTAATCGCGTTGTAGTGGTTGATATTCGTCGACAGCGACTCCGACTCAGTAATGTCGGTAACGTCCCGCGCGGTCCATTCCGCATACGTCTGTTGGCGCCAGTCCAGGAACGAGGTCTCTCCCATATAGAGCCCTGTCTTTGGGTTATATACGACTCCCCGATCGTGATCGACCGTGTTGCTGACTGCCTCGTATGTCTGTGCTGCGAACTCTGCCCGGTCCTCATCCTTCAACCAGGGCAATACCGCTTGCGCACCGAGCGCCCAGGTTACGCGGTCAGTGGAGTTCGGATAGGAACCACCAGTCCCGGTGTCCTGGATGATCTGGGTTCCCCCATCAACATCACGGCGCTCCGAGATCTTGAAAAGCAGTGAGTTGCGCATGCGGATCGGGTCCATGGACGAGATCCCTAGATCTGCCGAATAGGACACGTCACGTGTCCAAACGAAGCCCCACCCCTCACCGGTGTTGTAGCAGCCAACGCCGTCAATGACGCAACTCATGGGGAAACCGTTGTTGTATCCCCAGTTCTGGAGAGTGTTGACGCCAAGCATTCCTTCTTCATATACGGCCAATGCGAACATGCCGTCGAGCATTGGAGAGCCGGTGCGAACGACCGGTCGTCCTTCACGTTCGGAGAAGGTGCGATCAATATCAGGGCCAAGGAGTCCCGAATCTAGCTCATAGGTACGAAGACAGTCTTCGTCGGTCCCGGCAACTGATACGGTCGCCACTTGGATATCGTGTTGATACTCCGGGTTTTCATCGGCCGGTTGACAAGGGTCAACTACCGCATATGCCCCCGGAGACAGTGGAGCAACCGCGGGAGCCGCGACCGCCGGAATAGTAGTTATTAGCCCCACTCCAACCAGCATCGCGCTGGCGGCCGAGGCGGCGAGAGTTGTTCTCCAACGCCTTGCCATCTGCTCTCCTTTGAGGATGGGAAGAATAGTCTCTTCCCGAGTTGCAGTCAGAACTGTCAGGTGACGGTGTGACCCTAGATGCAATACACCCGCAGGACACCTTTTTATAATCTGGCATATTCCGGGGTCTGTCAATGAAAATACTGGGATTTATGACCACTAGCAGATATAAAGCCTGCAAGAATAATAGAGAAGGGTTTTTCAGGCGCTGTAATGTGCGCGTTCTAGTCGGCATGCACCATCGCCATCTCGACCCCTGCATTCATCGGGATGTTATGGGCTGAGCTCTTCAAATGGAAAGGAAAGGCCCCACTCGACCAGTTCATGCCTAGGTCGCGTGGGGCTCCTTCTATATCTAGCGGCGATTAGTCACGTGTCAGACGCCGGTGAGTAACACTCTTGGGTCGCGCGGCTTCAGGTCCCAGACGGTCGATCTTGTTCTTCTCATAAGCCTCGAAGTTACCTTCGAACCAGTACCACTTGGACGGATTCTCGTCATCGCCCTCCCACGCCAGAATGTGCGTGGCAACGCGGTCCAGGAACCAGCGGTCGTGCGTTACGACCACCGCGCAGCCAGGGAACTGCTCAAGTGCATTCTCCAACGAAGACAGGGTTTCAACATCCAAGTCGTTTGTCGGCTCATCGAGCAAAAGCAGGTTGCCGCCCTGCTTCAGCGTCAGTGCAAGATTCAGACGGTTTCTCTCACCACCGGACAGAACACCTGCAGGCTTCTGCTGATCGGCACCCTTGAAGCCGAAAGCCGAAACATAAGCTCGGGACGGCATTTCCACGTTTCCAACCTGGATGTAGTCGAGTCCGTCAGAAACGACCTCCCACAGCGGCTTCTTGGGGTCGATCCCCTCACGGTTTTGGTCAACATAAGAGATCTTGACGGTATCGCCAATGCTCAAATCTCCATCGTCCAACGGTTCCAGTCCAACAATGGTCTTGAACAACGTGGTCTTGCCAACACCGTTCGGGCCGATCACGCCGACGATTCCATTCGGCGGAAGTGAGAACGACAATCCATCGATGAGGACCCGGTCGCCGAATCCTTTCTTGAGGTCCTCCGCCTCGATTACAACACTGCCCAACCTGGGACCGGGCGGGATCTGGATTTCTTCAAAGTCCAGCTTCCTGGTCCGTTCAGCTTCAGCCGCCATTTCCTCGTACCTATCCAGACGAGCCTTCTGCTTTGCCTGGCGGCCCTTCGCACTGGTACGAACCCATTCGAGTTCATCCCTCAGGCGCTTAGCGAGTTTCTGATCCTTCTTACCTTGGATCTGAAGTCGACGTTCCTTCTCTTCTAGATAAGTGGTGTAGTTGCCCTCGTACGGGTACAGACGCCCGCGATCGACCTCTGCGATCCATTCGGCGACGTGGTCGAGGAAGTAGCGGTCATGCGTAATCGCGATAACCGCGCCAGGATATGTCTTCAGGTGCTGCTCCAACCACAGGACAGACTCAGCATCCAGGTGGTTGGTGGGCTCATCAAGCAACAATAGATCCGGAGCTTCCAGCAGCAGCTTGCACAGCGCAACGCGGCGGCGCTCGCCACCGGACAACACCTTGACGTCTACGTCACCGGGAGGGCAGCGGAGTGCATCCATTGCCTGCGCCAACTGGGAGTCGAGGTCCCAGCCGTTGGCCGCATCGATCTCCGTTTGCAGTTCTCCCATCTCCGCCAACAGCGAGTCAAAATCCGCGTCCGGGTCCGACATCTGCTCAGAAATTTCGTTGTATCGCTTGAGCTTATCGACCGTTCCCTTCACACCTTCCTGGACGTTCTCAAGGACCGTCTTGCCCTCATCCAGCTTCGGTTCCTGCTCAAGGATGCCAACAGTGAAGCCCGGCGTGAGACGGGCTTCTCCGTTCGAGGGTTCGTCCAGCCCGGCCATGATCTTCAGGATCGAAGACTTACCCGCACCGTTGGGTCCAACCATGCCGATCTTCGCCCCCGGAAGGAACGCCATCGTCACATCGTCCAGGATCACTTTGTCACCGTGAGCTTTACGTGCTCGCACCATCGAGTAGATGTATTCCGCCACGATTCTCCATTCACACTCTGATGCCCAAGTTGGTTGAGTTGGGCTTCCCCGAAACCTCAGCGAGTTGCGCTGAATCCAGGGCGAATTCGTCTACTCCTATGCTAGGCCGAACCGCGGAGTGCTCTTGCATGGCACACGTCACCCCTTATACGGCAACACCAGCCATGAATCGCGAATCAACTTCTTCGCCTTCGGGCGCCAGTTGGGCCTCGTCAGGATCTTCGGGCGTAGAGAACTCGTTGCCCGCAGGGTCTGCTTCACGAGTGGAAAGAATCTGCGTCGATAGTGCCCCAGTCTGAGTCTCTTCCTTTCGTTCTGGGTCTTTGCGGAGTTTGTGCATACTTGCCACGCAGTACATCAGGTCTAGTCCCGCAGACTGGGCCGTCACCGCGATCTCCGTGCGACGCTCCCCCTTGGTTGTGTCCCAAGACTGTGCGACAGGTCGCCCGACGACAATCACGGGATCTCCCCGGCGAAGCGAAAGCCTGATGTTCTGAGCCAAAGCACCCCAAGCTTTCACCGTGTACCAGAGAGCTTCGCTCTCTTCCCACTCCCCGTTATCCTTGCGCCGATGTCGAGGAACCGCCATTCTGAACCACGCGAACACTCGAGCCTCTGGTTGTTCTGGGTGTCGTTGTTCTGGGTGTCGCAACGTGACTTCGGTTCCGACTCTGCCTCGCAGAACCATCAAATCGTGAATGCTCATCTTCTTACCCTCCCCGTGTTGGCGAAGCAGGTGAAGTTTCCGCTTTAGCCCGCTGATCGCCCTAAACTGTTGGCGGTGGTTTTGGCCGCTTCGCACAGGGTTGCACTGCAGCAACCAGGCCGCACCCTTGGGAGGCGCAAGTTGTGGATAGAGTCTGCGGGTGCCGCTGTGGAAATCGTGAGGGACTCGTGAATTGGGTCTCGAACGATCATTGGCCGGGCAAGCGAGGCTATCGGCGCAGGGTGTGCGATGGTGCCAAATCGCTAGCTTTCAGACCCAGAGTTTCCGCATGATTGCGCCGAGCCCCTGCGCCTCACGACTTCAGTTCGACAGATTCCAATTCAGAGAATGAAACACGAGCGTCCTCGGCCACATCCGCAGCAATGCCGTGGTAGGAACCGGGTTCGGGCATAAGTTCATCAGGGAACAATGCCCGACGGTAGTACTCAAGCTCCACGATTGAATCCCGAATGTCCGCGAGCGCCCTATGCGACCCATTCTTTTCCGGTGCACACACGTAAACACGTGGATACCAGCGCTTCGCCAACTCCTTAATCGTGGATACGTCAATGATGCGATAATGCAGGTGATCAACAACCTTCGGCATGTACGCACGAAGGAACCGCTGGTCTTGGCCCACGGAGTTTCCAGCCAACTGCGCAACGGCAGGCTTAGGAACAAGCGCCTGGATGTACTCGAGGACGATACGTTCGGCTTCGGCCAGAGAGACCCCGTGTTCGAACTGCTCGATCAGGCCTGATGAAGTGTGCATGTCACGGACAAAATCGGCCATCTGCGCAAGGGCTTGGTCGCTGGGCTTTATGACGATGTCGATGCCCTCAGCAAGTGGGTGCAGCGTTGAATCCGTAACAATCACGGCAACTTCAACCAGTTCATCGACCGCGGGATCAAGTCCCGTCATTTCACAGTCGATCCAAACCATCGGTGTTTTCGCGGCGCGATCAGGCGTCTCCATATCATTCACTCCTCCACCATACGCGGCCCGAATACGCGCCAGCAGCACTGCGTCATAGACTGAGGGCCGTGACACTTGTCGAAAGAACTCACTCTGAAACACTCAAGCTAGAAGACCCGCAGACATCTACACGAAGTCGCGGCTCTGGCACGCTCCCGGTCAGCGCTGCCCAAGTTGACGATGCAGCGGCGATGCTCCGCGATGTTGCCATCGTTACTCCGATACAGCCGATTGACCGACTGAGCGAGAAGCTTGGCGTCCCGGTCATGGTGAAACGCGAGGATCTGCAGAAGTGCCGATCCTTCAAACTCCGGGGCGCGTACAACAAGATTTCACGCCTGTCGGCGACTGAACGAGGAATGGGCGTTGTCTGCGCATCCGCGGGCAATCACGCTCAGGGCGTTGCGATTTCATGCGCCGCGTTGAGGATTCATGGCACCATTTTTCTGCCTTCGTCCACACCGCGTCAGAAGCGTCAGAGGATCGCTGCCTTAGGCGGTGAATGGATCGAGCTCGTGTTCGTCGATGGAACTTTTGACGACGCACAGGATGTTGCACAAAAGAGGGCCGACGAGGCCTGGAAGGTCTATGTGCATCCCTTCGACGATCCTCTTGTCATCGCTGGACAAGGATCGATCGCCAAGGAGATCTCCGAGCAGTTGGGCAACGAACTGGGTACCGTCTTGATCCCTATGGGTGGCGGCGGCCTGATCGCTGGTATGGCCGCATGGCTGAAGCAGAACCGTCCGGACGTCAAAGTGATCGGCGTGGACCCAGGCGGCGCGGCATCTATCGATGCGGCACTGCGGGCGGGTCAGCCGACTACGTTGAGCAAGATTGATGGATTTGTCGACGGCACGGCAGTGAAACGAGTGGGCGACTGCACGTTCGAGATGATCGAAGAGCTGGTTGACCAGGTTGTCGTGGTACCTGAGGGAGCGGTATGCCGCGAAATGCTTGACTTATACCACACTGACGGCATCATTGCGGAACCTGCCGGTGCGCTTTCGACCGCCGCTCTCGCCATGGTCGCCAATGGGGAACTCGAGGACGTGGAGTTCAAAGGCACGACCGTCGGAATTCTCTCTGGCGGCAACAATGATCTGTCTAGATACGCCGAAGTCATGGAACGTTCGCTGGTCTACCAGGGTTTGCGCCACTACTTCCTCGTCTCCTTCCCGCAGCGCCCCGGTGCCCTACGCGAGTTCCTGGACGAGGTCCTCGGCCCGAACGACGACATCCTCTATTTCGAGTACACCAAGAAGAACAACCGCGAGACCGGTCCCGCCTTGGTAGGCATCGACATTCAATCTCCCGAGGACATTGTGGGGCTACGCGAGCGTATGAAAGCTTCTGACCTTCACATTGAAGAACTCGATGCGGGCTCGGAGTTACTGCGGTTCTTGGTCTAGACGCGGCTCTGGCCTCAGCAACGACTAGCCTCGGATCGAGTCAACAGGCCCCGGCCGCATAATCTCACGTTTTGCTGGTGCGTTCCCTATTAGTCTCAGCGGGTATTCTCGTTTCCGGAGCCCCCGTAGCTCAATGGATAGAGCAACGGACTTCTAATCCGTCGGTTGCAGGTTCGAGTCCTGTCGGGGGTGCTCTTATTTGAACCCCTGGAGTTCCCAGGAGGCGTACTGCTATCCCGATAGAACGCACGATCTCGTAGAATAGTGCGAAATCACGCAGCAAATCTCAGCGTCACGTAGGTAGCTATGACCGCCGCCAGTTGGCCCAGAACAACGACAGGTACGCAGGTGTCCCGAACAGACAACGCCCCCATTGAATCTCCACTGCACCAACCTACGTCCGTCCCCTATACGCGACATCCATTTACGGTCTTCCTCGCCACAGTTGCTGCTCTTGCCACCGGCACGATGACCATCCTCGGGCTCGCGGTCCCTGGGTTCGCGGATACACCGGACGAAAGCACTGACCCGAGCCCATTCCAAGAACTCGAACTTTCTGGGTACATCGCCGCGCTCCCGGAGGAGCCCCACTTCGCGGGCGGCACCTATCTGGTTACTGACGGTGGAAGCACTGTTCAGATCACCGGAGAGAAAGTCGAAAGGATGCCGTCTGGAACTCACTTCGACGGCTCGGTCGAAATTCCTCAGAATGTTCTTGATCACGCGAGTCCAGATGTGGAAAATCTGGATCAAGCTGTGGAACAGATCCTAAATGAAGCTATGGACCTCGATGTGGCTCTACGGGTCCTCGATGCCGAACTGCAGATGCCCGGCTCGTTCGACGAGCCAAACGCGAATCGGGATTCTGGACCGGAAATCCAGACGCGGAGTAATGAGTCCAAAGGCTCTCCTCACTTTGCAGATGTCGTCTGGTATGGCAAAGAAGGCACCGTCACACCAACGGAAAGTCAGGTTCGTGATGCGGTTCAGCGTGCTGGACTTTATTGGGGCGAAGAGACCGAGGGTAAAATGCCGGGTTTCACCATCCGCAATGTCAGCGTGTTCGCCTCGACGGACTTTGATTTCTGCGACCAGTGGCCCGCCTGGAACAAGGCAGCAGAGATGTTCGGTCGCACCTCAGGCTCATATTTCGGCTCTCACGATCAACACCTAGTCGTCTTGGTTCCCGGGGAGGTTTGCGGGATCGGCAATGGCCTTGGCACCGTTGGTGGCCGAGGCCTAGACAACGGCGGCGTTATCTGGGGATCCATCGACGGGTCGAAACCGTATGAGTGGCACCAGGTAATCGTCCACGAGTTCGGACACAACTTCAGTTTGGGACACTCAAACATATTGCAGTGTCCGTCCCCTCGATCCGACAATCCCTTGCCACTCGAAGAGAAGTCCGAATGCAACATCCGCGACTACGGCGACTACTACGATCCGATGAGTGGGGGTTGGGTCTCCCCTTCGATCAATAACTTCGGTTCACAAAGTTCAATGAATGCAGTACACAAGACGGTCCTCGGGCTGCTCAAGCCAGGAGGCGGCCTGCTGGACATCAACGCTAAGCGCGGCAAGATTCAGAAACTGAGGCTAGCTCCAATCACTTCGACCTATGGCACGCGAGCACTGCGGATTGCTGATCCTCAGTCGGATGAGACATTCTTTGTCGAGTATCGAAACGGCATTGACCGGGACAGCGATGTTTTCTACATGCGTGTCTACACGAACACAGCGCCCAATAGTACTCCAGCTATGGGACCTGGCATCAGGGTCCTCAAGTTTGCAGGAGGCAGCAGCCGTTCAAACAACGACACGCTTTCTCTCAGAAGGTTTCCCCAGTTGGGCCACGATATGAACTTTGACGTCACTTGGTACGGACTCGGTGACACATTCGTCAGTCACGACTACTTTCCGGGGCGTCCCGCAGTGAAGATCCAAGTGTTGACCGAGGACCCAGAAGGTGCCACCGTTCGTATCGAGTTGGACCCCGGTTTGGAACTGCTCCAAGCACCCCTCACCAAGCCCGTCGTCACGGGAGGCCACTATGGACAGAACACCTTTTATGCTCACGCCGCAGCAACCGATTGGCAGCCCGCCGCCGACGAGATTAGTTTCCAGTGGCTGCGGGACGATGTGGCAATAGAGGGTGCTACGAGTTCTTCTTACCAGTGGTCGGACGAGGACCGAGGCCACGACTTCACGGTCGAAGTAACAGGCTCGAAGTGGAACTACAGTCCGAGCGCTGTGTCCTCGGCCACCGTCATCCCCGGCAACCTGAGTATCGCCCGCATCGGCGGGAAATCGCGATATGACACTGCGGTTGAAGTGTCAAGGAGCACCTTCACTGAAATCGGCGGCATCGGCACCGTCTATGTGGCAACCGGGCAGTCCTACCCGGACGCGCTGGGTGCTGCTGCCGTAGCCGCAAGGATTCATGCCCCACTGCTGCTGGTGCCCTCAAAGGGGAAGGTTCCCGAGTCCGTCATGGAGGAACTGCGACGACTCAACCCGGCGGAAGTGGTGATCGTTGGTGGGACCAACGCCGTTTCGGCAGAAACACGATCCGAGATTTCCCAGAAGCTTAGAGAGCAGAATCCGGAGATCTCGGTACAACGCGTGTCCGGTAGTTCGCGATATGACACCGTGCGCCAGTTGGTCGCAAACGTCTTCCCCGATGCTTCCACGGTTGTAATCGCTACTGGCCGCACTTTTCCGGACGCTTTGTCCTCAGCTGCGGCCGCTAGCCAAAAGGAAGCGCCAGTGCTGCTTGTGGACGGAAGAAAAACTGCCCTGGATCAGGAGTCTGCGGACTTATTGAGGCAACTTGGGACGGAGTCCATCTATATCGTCGGCGGCACGGGTGCCGTAAGCGAGGAGATCGCTTCCAGCCTTGAGGCGGACTACACTGTGACGCGCCTTTCGGGGAAGACACGCTACGAAACGAGCCAGGCCATAAATGCGGAGTTCTTCCAAGTCGATTCGGCCGCTCCAACTGTCTCCTCACACTACTGGGCAACAGGAGCAGGCTTCGCGGATGCCCTAGCTGGGGCCGCTGCGGCAGGTTCGACGGGTTCCCCACTCTACGTCGTCAACAAAATTTGCGTTCCGATGCCGGTTCTTGACCACCTTGAGATGAAACTCTCAACAAGTGTGGTCTTGCTGGGCGGAGAGAACGCTCTGAGCCGCGAAGTCGCAGGGCTAAAGGGCTGTTAAAAACGATTTAGCGACGAGTTCGGAGAATACCGGTCCATCCGAAATCTGGACCGATCTGGCCGCGACTAGGCAACATTGCAATGCTTTCCTGAGACCTCACATCTGGGACTGTAGTCCCAGGTTATTTCCCAGAGACAGGGGCGCAATATGGGCGAATCAGTTAGCAGGCCGTTGGCGGTGTACGAGGACACTAAGCGACAGCACTCCTCGCGGCGGAACCTATCCACCTTCCTCGCGACCGTGGCCACGATCAGCCTTAGCTTCACCGGCGTCGCACTGGCGACCACACCGGGAGATTCACCGCAATCCGGTCCTGAAGCAACCGTGGGTACGGAGGACGACGCATCCGATATCTCCGCTATTCCGACCCAGCTTGATGTCGCAGGTACTCTGTTCGTCTTCCCGGATGAGCCTCACTCTCCCGGAGGCGTATTTATATCAACCGAAGACGGCAATTATTTCGAACTTTCGGGAATTGAAGCGGGCGAAGTGGCCACCGGTGACCAGTTTGATGGCACCGTCGCGGTATCTTCTGAAGTCGCGCAGGTTGCTATTGACGGCGTGACAGTGGAGTCGACGACCGCGGAAGTCGCCGCGGAGATCGCAGATGCGGCCGCGAAGATTGACGAAGCTATGACCGTTGTCGAATCTTCTATCACCACCGCAGCACTTGAGACAGATTCCGCTACCTCACCTCACCAAATAGATGTGGTATGGCTGGGCAAGTCCGGCACCAAGACCCCTACGCTGGACCAGCTCAAAAATGCGATAACACGAAGCGGACAGTACTGGGGGGCAGAGTCCTCCAGCCGGATGCCAGGATTCACAATCCGCAACGCCAGAGTCGTCACCAACACTGGTTTGGCAGACAAGGATCTGTGTATTTCCAGTTTCAATCAGAAGGGAACTGAGCACGCGGCGAAGCTGTTCAACACAACCCCCATCTGGTATGCAAACTCGGCCCGTACTCACCTGGTTATCTTGGTTCCCAGCGAAAAGTGTGGAGGATACGGTGTCAGCGGCGGTCACGGTAATGGTCTTGGCACTATCGGCAAGGGCCTCAACAACGGTGGAATCGTGTGGGCATCGCTTGACGGCGACCGTCCTGCTGAATGGAACCATACGCTCACTCACGAGTTCGGTCACAACTTCAGCCTGGGGCATTCCAATGTGCTGTGGTGCAAGGATCGCGTAGATGCGCCGAAGGAATGGGTGCCCGCCTGGGGTTGCTATAGCCGGGTCTACGCTGACTATTACGACCCGATGAGTGGCGGCTTGGAGATGACTCCTCCCTACCTCTCAAATGGAAGTAACCTCACCACGCTGAATGTCTACCACAAGGTGCGCTTGGGTCTGCTCCAAGCGGGATCCACGCTTCAGAACATCAATGTCTCTGGAGGTGACAGCCAGACCGTGAACTTGCAGTCTGCTACTGCCACTAGCGGTGTTCGCGGCTTCCGAATCAAGGATCCGCAGACAGGCGGTTACCTCTACGTCGAGTACCGATCCGGAACCGGCCGCGACGCCAACAGCTTCTATGCGAAGCTTCCGACGATCACACCTTCCGGCTACACGCCGGCCGCAGCTCCGGGTATCCATGTCCTGAGGTCTGAGGGTGGAACGTACGGAGACACCAGAAACTCCACGGCACTTCGCCGCAACGCTTCCAATCCAAATCCGTTCAGTCTTGACGTTCTATGGTACGGACCGGGCCATACGTTTACCGGTCACGCAAAGGTGTCTGGCCGTCCCGCAGTCAAGATCCAGGTCGTCAGTGCCAATGGCACTCAGGCACGCGTGAAGATCGACCTGGATTCAGGTAAGAAGAGGTTCACTGCCGTCAAAGCACCCACGATCACTGGGGACAACTACACGGGTCAGGTATTGACGGCCAACGCCCCACTGGACAACTGGACACCCAAGGCCACCAAGGTGACATACCAGTGGTACCGCAACGGCGTTCCGATCCAGGGTGCGACCAAGAAGACTTTCGCTCTTCGACTGGCGGACAAAGGTCAGCAGATCACTGTGCAGGCACTTGGCACTCTGAAGGATCATGATCCACGAGCCTCGTTCTCCGCTGCCATCGTCCCCGCCGGCCCAACAGTGACGCGGCAATCTGGTGCGTCTCGGTACGACACAGCAGTTGAAATCTCCAAATCAACCTATCCGAACGCAGCTGCCGTCTCCACGGTATATCTGGCTACCGGCACCAACTATCCTGACGCACTTGGAGCGGCCGCTGCCGCAGCAAAGGACAAGGCACCACTGATTCTGCTGCCAAAGAAGGGTCCGGTATCAACTGCTGTAATTGGTGAACTGGGCCGCCTCAATCCCAGCAAGGTGGTCATTGCGGGTGGAACCGGCGCCGTTCCAGATGCCGTCGTTGACCAAGCAGTCAGCGGGATCGCCGTTAGGCCCGAGATCCAGCGCAGGGCGGGCGCAACCCGATATGAAACAGGAAGACTACTGGTCTCAGGCACATTCACCGCACCCGCTTCGGCAGTCTTCGTTGCCACGGGACGCAACTTCCCCGATGCGCTCTCCGCATCAGCAGCAGCCGGAGCTCTCAAGAGCCCGGTAATCCTCGTTGACGGCAAGAAGAAAACGGTGGATTCAGAGATTTTGGAACTCATCAATAAACTTGCGCCGACCTCCGTCTATATTGTCGGTGGGGCCGGTGCCGTGAGTACGGGCATCGAGGCGCAGTTGAAGGCGAAGTATACGGTCTCACGCCTTTCGGGTAGTGACCGTTACACGACCAGCCAGGCCATCAACAATCAGTTCTTCAAGATGGCCGCAGCTACTCCGGCGGTATCCACCCACTACTGGGCCACCGGTACTGGATTCGCGGACGCGCTCGCTGGCGCTGCTGCAGCCGGATCAAAGGGCATGCCTCTGTACACCGTCAAGAAAACGTGTGTCCCAGTCCCCGTACTTGACCATCTTGCTAAGAAGCGCTCAACGAGCGTCGTATTGCTGGGTGGCACCGGGGTCCTGAATGATCACGTGGCAACACTCAAACGCTGCTAGTTCA
>WPCK01169143.1_pt1 | contig 55494 bp, 39 predicted proteins | sample 5399851 | NCBI WGS metagenome assembly WPCK01 (sample SAMN12869471, study PRJNA574797) | sludge metagenome | isolation source: wastewater treatment of pH11 | place: China:Beijing | collected 2019-05-20
TTTTCACCGTTGTGGCTGCTGCATGATTTCACGAGTTCATGATGTGACAACGACAAGCCTAGCGTGGTGGGCTATCTGGATGTCTGTCTCCGTCTCGCTGGCCGGTGAACCCGCGAACTGGGCCCATTGGCGAGGTCCGGAGTTTAGCGGCGTTGCTCGCGACAAAAACCTTCCCTCGACTTGGTCTCCCAAGGGCGAGAATCTTTTGTGGCGAAATGCGGATGTAGGAACGCGATGCACGCCAATCGCCATGAACGGTAAATTGTACTTTGTGGCTCGAGCCTATCCTGAAACCACCCGCGAAGGCGAACGAACGGTTTGCGTGGATGCGGCCACGGGCGAACTCATCTGGGAAAGCATCCACAACGTGTACTTGTCGGACTCGCCTGCCGAAAGAGTCGGCTGGGCTAGTGCGGTCGGGGATCCCGAAACAGGCAATATCTACATTCTCGGCTTGGGCGGCTCTTTCCAGTGCCTCAACGGCCAGACTGGGGAAGTTCTCTGGGAATACTCGATGGGCGAGCAGTACGGCCTGATAAGCCCCTACGGCGGCCGCACGAACATACCGGTCGTCTTTGAGAACCTCGTGATCATCAGTGGGGTGATGACCCAGTGGGGCGATCACGCGATACCCGCTCATCGATTTCTGGCAGTAGACAAGCGCACGGGCCAGCCCGTCTGGTTCACCAATACTCGTCTGCGACCCGAAGACACGACCTACAGCACTCCGGTTTTCACGACGTTCAATGGCCAGATGGCGATGGTGCTCGGTTCGTCCGACGGCTGCCTGTACGCATTCCAGCCGCGAACGGGCAAAGTAATTTGGTGGTATGACGCTTCTTTTCGAGGATTCAACACGACCCCGCTGATTGTCGACAATATCGTCTACTGTGGTCATGCCGAAAAGAATCGAGTGGACACGAAAGTTCTTGGAGCCGCTTTTGCCCTCGACGGTCGGGCTAGTGGTCAGATTCCTGAAGACAAGCTGCTCTGGAAGATCAGCGGCAAGACGGTTGGACGCAGTTCGCCGGTCATGGCCGAAGGCTTGCTGTACATGGTCGAGGACGGTGCCAACCTCCTGACGATCGAACCCAAATCTGGCAAACTTCTGGATCAACGCAAAGTAGGGCGCACCATGTTTGGATCGTTGCTCAGTGCGGATGGAAAAATTTATTGCGGCGAAGCCAATGGAAACTTCTGGTCGTTTAAACCCACGCCAAAGGGTCTCGAAGACATAGGTCGAGTTCGCCTGACGGGCGAAGAAATTCTCTCGTCGCCCATCGCCTACCAAGGGCGACTCTATGTGACGACCACGTCAGCCCTTTACTGCATTGGTCAACCCGGAAAGACACCGGCTGCTGATCCTATTCCAAAACCGTTACCTGAATCTCCTGTTAGCGCCGATCCGGCGGTGGCCCACATTCAAATCGTTCCGGTCGAGGCTCTGATCCAGCCGGGAGAGACGATCGACTATCGCGTCTTGGCTTTCAACAAAATAGGTCAGTTCCTCGAGGAAATTCCTGCGAAATTCACGATTGAAGGCGTGGGTGCCATCGATGAAAGCGGCAAATACACCGCGCCCCAAGGGAATGATCACGTGGCAATCGCGGTTACGGCAAGCGTCGATGACCTAACGAGCAAGGCTCGGGCTCGAATCATTCCGCCGCTTCCTTGGAGCTTCGACTTCAACGACGGCAAAGTGCCCGCGACTTGGATCGGAGCCGCCTATCGGCATCAACCCAAAGAGATTGAAGGCGAAAAGACGCTGGTCAAAATCAGTACGATTCCCAAAGGCACTCGCAGCCAGTCCTGGATGGGTCAGCCCATTTACCACGACTACACTGTTCAAGCGGACTTTTACGCCAGCGGGCCAGCCGACCGCCGTCCCGACATGGGATTGATCAACCAGCGATACACATTGGACTTGATGGGCAAAGATCAACTGCAAATCCGCTCATGGACCCCGCGACTCGAACTGCGATTTGCAAAAACGGTTCCTTTCTCCTGGGAGCCACAGAAATGGTACTCGATGAAGTTTCAAAGCCAAACTAAGGACGGCCAAGCTATCCTTCGCGGCAAAGTTTGGCCACGCGGCCAGGCCGAGCCAAAGGGTTGGGCCATCGAAGCTGCCGACGCTACACCCAACCTGAACGGCAGCCCAGGCATGTTTGGCAATTCGAGTTTAACGGAGTTCTACATAGACAACGTGAAAGTATTTCCTAACTAACCGGTGGTGTGGCGTTTGCGTTTTCCGACTTGCAATGACTTTGTTTTGAATCCGTCACCGTCCCCCTGCCGGTCTTCGGTTTTAATAGTTCCTTAGCTCAGTTTTGGAGTTTCGATACAATGCGATGTGGTTTGAAAAATTGTTTTTTGGGTGTGTTTTTCGTAGCGTCCATTTTCGTATCGAAGTCATTCGGCCAGGACGGTTACGATCCCACCGACGAGGTTCGAGCCGCGATCAAGGATCTGAAGGTTGGCCCCAAGGATTGGCCGCAGTGGGCCGGTTCCAGCCTTCGCAACAACGTAGTCCAGGCCGAAAATATACCGCTCGAGTGGGATATCGCGACCGGTGAGAACATCGTTTGGTCCACTCCGCTTGGATCGGAAACCTACGGCAATCCGATCGTCGCCAACGGCAAGGTCTACGTGGGGACCAACAACGGTGCGGCCTATTTGGAGCGCTATCCGAACAAAGTCGATTTGGGCGTGTTGTTGTGTTTCGATGAAAAAACCGGCGAATTCCTTTGGCAACATTCCAATGAAAAGCTGCCGACCGGTCGAGTCCACGATTGGCCCGACCAAGGCATTTGTTCCGCCACCTTGGTCGATGGCGATCGCCTGTGGTACGTCACCAACCGGGGCGAGGTGATTTGTCTGGATAGCCAAGGCTTTCGCGATGGCGAAAACGATGGCCCTTTCACTGACGAACCGAATCAAAACAAGGACGAAGCCGACGTGATTTGGAAACTCAACATGATGACCGAGCTGGGCGTGTCGCAGCATAACATGTGTAGCTGCTCGCTGACCTGTGCTGGCGACGTGCTGTTCGTCAATACATCGAACGGTGTCGATGAAGGCCACGTCAATCTGCCTGCCGAAGACGCTCCCAGTTTTTTGGCGGTCCAGCGTGATACCGGCAAAGTCATTTGGTCGGACAACTCCCCAGGCAAGAACGTCTTGCACGGCCAGTGGTCGTCGCCAACCTACGCTGTCCTGGCGGGCTCTCCCCAAGTCATCTTTGGAGCTGGTGACGGTTGGGTTTACTCGTTCGATCCGGCTGGTGAGGATGGTCATAGCAAACTCTTGTGGAAGTTCGACTGCAATCCCAAGAAATCGCGTTACCGATTGAGCGGATCGGCAACTCGCAATCACGTAATCGGCACCCCGGTCATTTACGACGGCTTGGTCTATGTGGCTGTCGGTGAAGATCCCGAACACGGCGAAGGTGAAGGTCATTTGTGGTGCATCGATCCCCGTGGCCGTGGCGATATCAGCCCAACACTGGTGTTCAACGCTAAAGACTTGAGCACCCCGATCCCTCCCAAGCGTTTGCAGGCTTGCATCGAAGAGGAAGGCGATTTGGAACGAGACAATCCAAACGTATCTCTCGTCTGGCACTATACCGGTAACGATCCTGAAGAATTTGAAACGACCATGCACCGTACATGCGGTTCCGTTGCCATCAAGGACAATCTACTTTTCGTGGCCGATTTCAGCGGTATATTCCATTGCATCGATGCCAAAACTGGCAAAGCTCATTGGACCCACGACATGCTTGCCGAAAGCTGGGCGTCACCCTTGATTGTGAACGATCGCGTGATGATTACGAATGCTGACGGTGTCGTTACAATTTTTCAGCTTTCGTCTGAAAAGAAGCAACTCAGTGAAGTCTTTATGGACAGCGCAATCTTTACGACTCCGATTATCGCCAACGATACGATGTTCATCGCGAACCGGAATCGTCTGTACGCCATTCGCCAGGGTGCATCATCGAAACCGGCTTCGGATTCTGCGTCCAACTAGGATCCTTTCGGCTTGCTTTCGTTAACTTTGATACGACGCAGTTGGCTACCGATGGTTGCCGTAGCCACTGCGATGTTCGAGAATGTTCTTGATGAAGCCGTCACCGGCAGTCTTCGAGGCTCCCCGTAATTCGTTCGAAAGTGCCACCTGTTGAATGTCCGACGTGTGGATACTTTGTTATTTGGCGGTCGATTTTGGTCTGATACTTTTCCTCTCTGGATCGTATGTTGATCGGCTTGTTCATCACCCTGGATTGGCCGACGATCAGCCAACTCGTTTCTACTTAGAATTTACAAATTTACCACCGAGTTTTTGTCCTTATTGTCGTTTGCAATTCCTTGTCGGCAACGGAGTTCCTACTTGACCCTTCTCTTCCCAAGTAAATTGGCCGAGCCTATTCCTAATACTACTCTTTTAAAAACAAGGGTCTTTTGTCAGTACTGGCAGCAAGACTTTCACCAAGAACGTTTTCGCTGTACAACAACGGGTTCCTCGGAAAGCGGTTGATAGGGAAAATCCCTTGAGTCGCAGAGCGATAGGCACCGGTCTTCCCCACAGAAGGCGAGTGCTCCCGCAACCAGCGGAAAAAAAAAACTACGTGCGCCCCGAACCATTCTTCGGAAATGACGATGAAAATATTGTGTGACAGAGAAAAATTAGCTTCGGCTTTTCAGTTAGCCGGTTCGATCGCAATGTCGCGAAGCCCCAAAGAGATCCTTCACAATATCAAAATCGATGCGGCGGGCGACAAGACAATCCTCATGGCGACCGACATGGAGTCAGGGATTCGCATCGAAGTTGATGGTATTGAGGTGCTGTCCGAGGGGAAGGCACTTTTCAACGTAAGTCGCGTCGGACAGATACTCAAAGAGAGTAACGACGAACGCCTATCGATCGAGAGCGATGAAAATCGAGTATTGATTCGAGGACAATTCAGCGAGTTCAATTTACCCAGCGCCAACCCAGACGAATATCCGACCGTGGTAGGTTTTGAAGAGGAAAAATACCACGAGATCTCGGCTCGACTGTTCAAAGAGCTAATTCGAAGAACGAGTTTCGCCACCGATCCGGACAGCACTCGGTTCGCCTTGGGCGGGATCTTGATGGAACTTACGGGAGACGACGTGGTGGCTGTGGGCACCGATGGTCGACGATTGGCCAAAATGTCCGGTCAAGGAAAATCGATCGGAGGGCACGGCACGACAGGCAGCTCAACGGTCATCCCAGTCAAAGCGGTGACGCTGATGGAGCGATCGATCGGAGAGAAGGAAGAAGTTGTTCAGGTCGCTTCTCGCGGAAATGACGTGTTGATCCGCAGCAGTCGTTGCACCATGTACTCACGACTCGTCGAAGGCATGTATCCAAACTGGAGGCTGGCGATGCCGAAACTTAGCGATGCAGTGAAAATCACTCTAACGGCAGGACCATTCTACAATGTCATCCGTCAAGCCGCGATCGTAGCCGATCAAGAGTCGCGTGGTTTGAATTTTGAGTTTGGTGGAGGCACATTGCTGCTTTCGGCCAAGACAGCAGACTTGGGGCAAAGTCGCGTCGAAATGCCGATCGACTACGATGGAGAGATCATCCATTTGAAGCTCGATCACCGTTTTGTATCCGATTTCCTTCGAGTTTTGGAGCCAGAGACTCAGTTTACGTTGGACATCGTCAATTCGACGACTGCCGCGCTATTCACAACCGATGACGGCTACGCCTATGTCGTCATGCCCATGGCATTGGACGCATAACTACAATAGAACTAAAGAATGGTTGACCACCGTTTTCACTGTCAACAAGGTAAAAAATTGCGAACTCGTTCCAGCTAGGACTAAAACTTGATGAGCATAACCCAATTTATGGAACGCAATTTCCGGCATTTCAATGCCCGGGAGACGTTGTCAACGGGCAAGGCATACAAGAAGTTTGTCGAGGATGGTGGAAAAATGCTTGTTTCGTTGGCAGGTGCGATGAGCACTGCGGAATTGGGGATAACGCTGGCCGAGATGATTCGCCAAGACAAAGTCCACGCCATCAGCAGCACGGCTGCAAACTTGGAAGAGGATCTTTTCAATTTGTTCGCGCACGATGAATACCGAGTCATTGAGAACTGGCGAGCCTTGAGCGTCGATGATGAAGTCGAGCTTCATCTTCAAGGGTACAATCGAGTTACCGACACCTGCATACCGGAATCGGTAATGAAGCACATGGAGTCCCGCCTTACGAAGTACTGGTCGGAACAGGCCGAGTTGGGCGAGGGACTATTTCCGTACGAGTATTTCTACAAATTGCTCGACGAAGAGGATTTGCGGCAACACTATCAAATCCCCATCGAGAATTCATGGGTTTACGCGGCAAAGAAAAAAGGTCTTACAATCTATTCACCGGGTACTGAGGATAGTACGCTGGGCAACATGTTCACGGCTCGAGTCATGGATGGGACTGTCAAGACGCATGCAGCTCTCAAAAGCGGTACGCAGCAATTGCAAAAACTCGCGGAGTGGTATGAGGAAGAATGCCGCAATCATCCAATCGGGTTTTTTCAGATTGGCGGAGGCATTGCCGGTGATTTTGCGATATGTGCGGTCCCAATGCTGATCCAGGATCTGGAAATGGACATCCCAATGTGGTCGTATTTCGCGCAGATATCGGATGCGGCCACGAGCTATGGGGGCTACTCAGGTGCCGTGCCGAACGAAAAGATCACTTGGAAAAAGCTCAGCAAGAATACGCCTAAATTTATGGTGCAAAGCGACGCCACGATTGTTGCACCGCTCATTTTCGCGTACGTTCTCGGCCAGTAATCGTGACTCGCACTCGCCACCAAGAATTGCTCGATCAAGCCTTGAGTGGCGATACCGAATCGCTCGGTTCGTTGCTCGAAGCCTATCGACCTTATCTGACCGTGGTCGCTCGACGACAACTCGACGAACGAGTCCGTGGTCGCGTGGATGAGAACGATATGGTTCAAGTCACGTTCTTGGAGGCGCAACGCGACCTGAAGAGTTTTCGAGGTTCTCACGTAGAAGAACTGCTTGGCTGGTTGCGCCACATCCTGCTGAATAACGTTTCAACGGCGCACCAGAAACATCTTTACGCGCAGAAACGCTCGGCTAACCGCGAAATGGGCCAAAGCCCAACCGACGGTAGTCCATCCATTGTCGAGATGGTCAAATCGGAATCTAGCTCGCCCAGCCAGCAGGTCATGCGTCATGAGGCAGAACTGCTACTGGCGCATTACATGGCCGATTTGCCCGACACACAGCAGGAGGCACTTCGCCTCCGATACGTAGAAAACTGTTCACTGAAAGAGATTGCCGCGAGAATGCAAAAGACCGAGATGGCCGCTGCAGGCTTACTCAAACGTGGTCTGCAAACCTTGCGAGAGCGCATGGCCACTGAAAGCTCAAGCGGCGGGTTTCCGTTTTAAGTCCATCCGGATTCTGACGACACGATGTCATGTTCGAATCCTAAGGTGCAAGTCGCGTCCGAACCCAATTGCTTGAGCCTGGCACCGGCAAATACTCGATGCGATCATGCAAACGCTTGGCACCACCCTGCCAAAACTCAAACCGCGTCGGCTTGATTCGATAGCCGCCCCAGAAAGAAGGCAGAGGAATTTCTCCCTCGCCAAATTTTCGCTTGAGCTCTTCCCACTTGGCTTCAAGGATACTGCGATTTGAGACAACTTGACTTTGGCGTGAAACCCAGGCCCCAAGCTGACTTCCGCGAGGCCGCGAAGCAAAATACTTGAGCGACTCCGCGGTGGTAATCTTCTCAGCCATGCCCGTGATTTCGACTTGCCGATGGAGGACGTACCACGGAAACAGCACGCTAATATTGGAATTGCCCGAGATCTGCTGGGCCTTACGGCTGCCGTAGTTGGTGAAGAAAAGAAAACCAGCAGTGTCAAAAAATTTCAGCAGCACCGTGCGAATCGATGGAACATAGTGTTCGTCGACCGTCGACAGAACCATCGCGTTCGGTTCAGCAACTTCCGCCTTCATCGCTTGGTCGAACCACCGTCGAAACTGCTCGAACGGGCAATCCGCAGTGGTCGACACGTCGTGATCTTGATTAGCATACTCTTGGCGAATCGCTGATAGATCCATCGTAGAATTTTCTAGGAGCCTGTGCTATGATTGGGCAAATCGAGGTGAAGTCTGATTGTAACACGTCCGTTCTGGTCAGAAAGTATCCGCGCAGCGTGTTGCTTCCGCCAGCCATCGTTATTGCCTCGAAAAAATGGAACCCGACAGCGATTTACCATGTAACCCATTGGTCAGAGACCGTACCGTATGCGGTTTGAAGAATTATTGTTCGTTTTGCTCATCGGCCTGTTGGCGGTAGCGGGTCCGGTACTGACTTTTGTTTTGGCGGTTATCGCATTTTCACGGTCGAACCGCATCAAAGATCTTTCGCGGCGGATCGAGAACCTTGAATCAAGGCTTCAGAGTCCGACCGACCAAGGTGTGTCTCGATCGGAGTCGCCATCTCCTGTGTCTTCAGCAGACAACCTCAGAACGGTCGAGCGGTCGAGCGGTCCGAGTCAACGTCCGGACGGCGATGTCGTAGTAGCGAGTGTTGCCAAGCAAGCCGGTGAACTTGCGTCACCTCCACCGGTGATTCAAACAACGGGCCAGAATCAGTCCATGGACGCAATGTCAGCCGCCGGGCGTTCGGAAGCAGAACAAAATCTCGGCTGGGAACGGTTTCTCGGCCAAAAGGCATTCGGCTGGATGGCGGTTGTTCTGTTCGTACTGTCCGGGGCGTTCTTTTTGCGATATGCCTTTGCAAATAACTGGATTGGCCCAATCGGACGAGTCATCATTGGCCAGGTCACAGGACTCGGATTGGTCGCGGTCGGTGTTTACTACTACCGACGTGGACTAGTAAGGTTCTCTGGAATGGTGACGGCGGCAGGCTTCATAACACTCTACTTGGCCACCTATTGTGCCTATGGGTTCTACCGTCTTCTGCCGCAACCTCACGTGGGACTATTCTTGACGGTGATTGTCATTGAGTCGATGGTAGCAGCCGTACTCTACCGCTCATTGCCGGTCGCGGTGGCCACGGTGATTGGCGGTTTGGCTACACCCGTTCTTCTCGCTTCGGACTACGACGCGTACCAGTCGTTTTTTTCCTACTTAGCGGTACTCAACATGGTTGTGGCGGGAGCGAGTCTATTTCGAAAATGGCCGCTGATCGCAAGCATCGCCTTTGTCGGGACGCAGTCACTATTTTGGATGTGGTGGGAGGGCAACTACCATCCAGAAAAATTCGCGTGGGCGTTCGGCTTTCAGAGCTTCCTCTTTATGCTGTATTGGTCGCATTCGGTGGTCAAGGCTTTCCGCAATGAGACCTCATTGGATTATGAAGAATTAGCTCGGTTTGCGCTCAATGGTGTCGCCGGCTTTGCGGGGTTCCATAGGCTATTGCAGTTCGAGTACAGCCAATGGCTGGGCGTCGGCGCGATCGCCATGTCTTGCGTTTATGCGGCAACAGCTTACATCCTGCTGGTTCGGCGCTTGCTGGATCAACGATTGTTGTTGATGTCGCTAGCCCTTTCGCTAGGATTTTTGTCTTGGGCGTTACCCCTGCAAGCAAATTCCGGATGGCAAGAGCTTTCGCATTGGATTGCCATGGGTTGGGCGATCATCGGAGTATCGCTCTATCGGTTCGGCTTGCGGATTGGTTCACCGGGTCTCCGCGCGATGGCGGGTGTGCTGGGAGTGGCCGCAGTTTGCAGGTGGATGGTCAACGACACGCCGCTTTACATCCGCCAGCCGTTTATACCGATTTTCAATGAAATAGGATTCCCAGCAACTTTCGCTGCGTTATGCATTTTGGTCGCCGTCGTTTCGGCGTATTCCTTTTGGTCCCGCTTGAAGTCGATCGAACAATTCTTGCTTTCTTTGGCGGGAACGATCGGCGTAGTCATGTTGTGGATCGTATTGTCGTTCGAATGCTATGGCTTTTTTGTGTCTCGATCGCTGCTCGGCGGCGAACTGGTCGAATGGCGCTGGAGAGGGCAATTGGCCCTGACGGTTTTGTGGGCCTTATACGCCACTGCCCTCTTGGCTGCGGGCTTCAGATTGGATCGTTCGCGACTCAGGTGGATGGGGATAGCACTCTACGGCGTGACCGTCATCAAGTTGTTCTTGGTCGATATGGACACCGTCGAGCAGATCTACCGCATTTTGGGATTTTTTATTCTGTCGATCGTGCTGGCACTGGTGGCACGCGCTTATCAGCGATTCAAGTGAGTTTCCAATGAATATTTCCAATCATCAAGGCCCCTTGTGGCAACCTGCGGATCGCGACTCTCCAAGGAAACGATCATGGCAGCCTCATGCACGTACTGGCATGTCAGCCGAAGTGAATTGCCATTTTCGACAAGCACGCGTTTGGCTACAGGTTGCATTAGGCTTAGTTGGCTGGGGAGGAATGTTCGTTCCAATTTCAGTCGCGCGGGCCTATCCGCTTCAAGTGGACGCGACAATTGTCCAGCCAGCGACTGAGAACGCGGACGGACCATCTGCGGACCTAGCAAACGGTTCATCACCCGAAGGAATCGGACAAGAGGATCGATCCCACTGGGAATATTACGCGATGATCGACACGTCGCAGATGGCCCCACAACCTCCGCATGAATCCGGTTTGGCGGCGTTTACGATTTTGCCAGAGGTCTTTGCTCGTACGAGATTTGACCTGGCCGATTTGCGAGTCATCGATGCCATGGATCAACCCATCGCGTATTCGCTTCGCACGCTTGCCCCTCAAACGATCCGCGATCGAGTCGCCTTCAATCAATTCGACGAATCGACTTCGCCAAATGGGACGCGCGAGTTCAAGCTGGAGCTTACTGCCGAAGAGGCGCAGCACAATGAAATCAAGATCGTGACAAGCGGAAATGAATTTCGCCGAAAAGTGGATTTGGCGCGAAGTGACGACGGGAGAGATTGGGAAGAGCTCGAGACGGGCTACTTGATGCGGTTCGATTCGGATGGCAGCCAATACGTGCGAGATGCCTTGCGTTACCCGACCAGCCGATCGCGTTTTTTGCGCATTCGAATATTCCCCGACGTAGAGAAGAATTCTGCTGGAAAGACATGGGATTCGATCAGCGTCGATGAAGTGGCAGTTCTTCAGACGGTCACACTTGCAGGCGAGCGCAGCGAGTATCCAGCCACGCTTCAGGAACGCCAACCAACTCGACGCAGCGGAGCTTTGGCTTCGACGTGGTTAATTGATCTGGGCGTAAGCGGCACGCCATGCAATCGCCTGGAGTTTGAAGTAGCTGACAGCGAATTTGTTAGAGACTATGAAATTGAGGTTGAAGACGCGACGAACGTTCTCGGCCAAGCCTTGTTTCGAATGGACTATTCGACGGAGCGTCAGCCTTGGAAGCGCACCCAAGGCGATGCCAAGTCTCCAATGACAATTAATTTTAGTGAATCCTTTGCAAGACGATATCGATTGACTATTTACGATCATCGCAACTTGCCGCTGACTATCACATCCGTCAAAGCCAGCGGCGATAAGCGGCAGGTCATCCTGCCGAAATCAGACAAATTGTCCCAAGGAGTCCGCCTGTATTTTGGCAATCCGAACGCGGACGTTCCCAACTACGATTTTTCGAGAGGACTTCCTGCCCGATTGGACCTTCCCCCAACGCCGCTTGCACTAGGCGACATTGTGAGCAATCCTGAATTTGTGCCGCCCCCCATCCCGATCACCGAACGTTACCCTTGGTTGGTTTACGCGGTGATGATTGGCGTATGCAGCGTGCTCCTGCTGATTATTTTCGGGCTGGCCAGTCACGCTATCAAGATTCACGAAGAAACAGCGAAGTACACGGCATAATCGACGATCGTTGTGGAATACCCGGTTGTGGCGATTTCCTTGGCAGTCCCATAATTTCATGTAGAATCAAGCGGGTCGAATGGCTTCGACGCGAGTTTTTCAGGGAACAAAGATCCCGTTTTGTCATGCCAAGAATCGACAGCAAATTGTAACTATGTCGCAAGAAACTCCGCGATCCCCGAGCGATGCTCTGTCGAGTCTGAGAATCGACCGTTCGTTGAAAACTCGCAAGGCGGCCCGCAGCGGCGGTTGGTTGCGATGGCTAGCGATAGGCTTGGTTTTATCGCTGATCGCTGTTGGCGGTACGGCATGGGCTATGCGTACCGGCTGGTTTGAAGCCGGAGCCTGGCAAGACAGTTTGTCCTTGCCGGACGCCATTAGGAGTCGGCCCGATTTGCAAATCATTCGGCCAAGCATTCAAAAAGGTCGTTCGGCGGATGCCACAGTCGTAGCCACGGGTTACCTCGAATCGCGACGACAAGCCAAGATCGGAGCGCGAGCGGTTGGGCGAGTTGAAGAGTTGCACGTTGAGGAAGGATCGCAAGTCCGTAAAGACGAAGTGCTGGCAGTTTTGGAACACGCGGATTTGGATGCTTCGCTGGCGGCTACGCGGGCGAGCGTCTCCCGTGCCGAAGCCGCGACTGAGGAGCAACGAGTCGTGATCGAACAAAGTCGACGCGATTTCCAGCGCGCAGATCGGTTGCTGGCTTCGCGTAGCATTTCCCAGGACGAGTATGATCAGGCGAAATTCACGTTGGACAGCTCGCTGGCCAGGCTCAAATCGTTGCAAGCCGAAGTCGAACTGGCCAAGGCGCGTCTGCGCGAGGCTGAACAGCTCAAGGAGAATATGTTCATTCGCGCTCCCTTCGACGGAACGGTCATTTCCAAAGACGCGGAAGTCGGGGAGTCGATCATGCCTGGGGGGATGGGCGAAGCCTCCGGTCGCGGTTCAGCCGTCACGATAGCGGACCTGGCCAATTTGGAGGTCGACTGCGATGTGAAAGAAGATTTCATCGCGCGCGTTTCCGAAGGCCAGGCGACGGAAGTGGCCGTGGACGCCGTTCCCAATAAGCGTTATCGAGGTCGCGTTCGCAAGATCATCCCCATGGGCGACCGAGCCAGAGCAACGATTAAAGTCAAAGTAGCCATTACGGATAACGATGGTCGGCTGTTTCCGGAAATGAGTAGCACTGTCTACTTTCTGCCCGACGCAAACGAATCGGCCTCTCAGGACGACCAGCGGTCTCGCATGTTTTGCCCAGAGGATTGCCTAGTTCGCGACGAACAATCCTCCTTCGTATGGATCGTGGATGACGAAAATCATGTTCAGCGCGCCGCAGTCACGCTGGGGGACATCAAAGACGGCCGAGCCGAGGTGCTCAGCGGGCTGGAAGGCAATGAACGAATCGTCCTCAAGCCGCCCGAGCTTCGACAGAATCAAGCAGTCAAAGTTTCCCAGTAAAAATCCTCCTCAAGTCAAGTTAGGAACTCGATCGTGGCTCAATTCAGCGACTACCAGTCCGTTACTCAGTCTGGCGACAACCCGATCGTCCTGGTGCGCGATGTAACCAAAGAGTTCCGGCGAGACAGTTTCGTGATCCCCGTGCTGGCGGGCATCAACGTAACGCTCGATGCTGGCGACTATCTCGCTCTGATGGGTCCAAGCGGTTCGGGCAAGTCAACGCTTCTCAATTTGATCGCTGGCCTGGATCGTCCAACGTCTGGCGACGTGGTGGTTTGTGGAACCGATCTTGGCAGAACGCCCGAGGGTGCGCTGGCTCGATGGCGAGCGAATCATATCGGGTTTATTTTCCAGCTTTACAATTTGATTCCCGTGCTAACCGCTTATGAGAACGTCGAGTTGCCGCTTACACTGACACGACTCAGTCGCAAAGAGCGAGATGAACACGTCAAGACAGCACTGAACATCGTCGGCTTGGGCGATCGCATGGATCACTATCCACGACAACTTTCTGGGGGCCAAGAGCAAAGGGTTTCCATTGCCCGCGCCATCGCGACCGATCCCACCTTGATCGTGGCCGACGAACCCACAGGTGACTTGGACGCCAAAAGCGGCCTAGAGATCCTCGACTTAATGCACCGACTCAACACGGAGTTCGGCAAGACGATCGTTATGGTTACTCACGACCCGCGGGCGGCTGATCGGGCCAAACGAATCTTGCATTTGGAGAAAGGTGTCCTGGTCGATGCACTACCAGCATAGGCAGAAACTGGAAGCAACCCGCCGCGGGTTTCGTTAGGCTGGCTAAGGCTGAAGGCTCAAAAACAATGAAGGAATAGCAAGTCGAGTTGCACGGAAACCGGCAACGATGAACTCCGCCCTTCCACCTTTTCTGACGAAAACACATCAGATCAATCGTATACGATGAAATCCCTAAAATACATTTGGCGGAATGTTCGCCGCAACAAACTGCGGTCGTCACTGACGATCCTTTCGATCGGTTTCAGCCTGGCGCTGCTCACGATCTTGCTCGGCTACTTGGCGATGCAAGATGTGTGGGGCGAGGAAGCCAGCAAACATCACCGGATCGTGGTCATGAGCAACCAAGGCTTCGCAGGCTTGCTGCCCATATCGTACGTCGATCGCGTCCTGGCCAACGAAGACGTTTTGGCCGCCAGTGAATTCTCCTGGTTTGGCGGAATGTACAAAGACCAGCAAATGGCCTTCGCTCAGTTCGGAGTCAACCCCAAGACCGTTTTCGATGTCTGGAGCGAATACAAAATTGACCCCAAAGTTCTAGAAGAATTTCAATCGGATCGCACGGCATGCGTAGTCGATCGCCGGTTAGCTCAGCGAATGAATTGGGACACCGGCGAACGCATACCGCTCAAAGGAACGTTCTACCATGTGGATTTGGATTTGCACTTGGCCGGGGTGTACGATGCCCCGCAAACCAATGATTCTCTTTGGTTTAATCTCGAATATTTGCAAGAGCTGCTGCGGTCCAGTGGCTTCGAAGGTCAGGCCACCAACGCTGGTACAATCTTCGCCAAGACGAAAGATCCTCAGGCAATGGCCGGCGTATGCCAAGCCATCGATGACCGATTCGCGAGTTCCGACAATCCCACACGGACGCAAACCGAGACCGCATTCGCACAGATGTTTACGGATATGCTGGGCAACATACGGACTTTTATATTGGTCATCGGCTTAACTGTAGTTTTCGCGCTGTCACTGGTAGCCGCCAACGCCATGGCCATGTCGATGCGCGAACGAACCACTGAAGTTGCAGTTCTGAAAGCCATCGGATTTTCCAAAATTCGAGTGCTCGGCTTTGTCCTGGGAGAAGCGATTTGGATCGCGCTGCTTGGCGGTATGTTGGGGATCGGCCTGGGTTGCTTGTGCCTTCAAGGATTGCATGCCATGAGCGCTCAATTCTTTCCTTTTGCGGTAACCGAGTTTGTTGGTCCCTGGATGTTGACTTTGGTTGCTGCGGCAGCCGGAATTGGCCTGGTCAGTGGTCTCGTTCCAGCGGTGCGAGCTTCGCAACTATCGGTGGTCGATGGCCTCAGGCGAGTGATCTAGGAGGTATTTCCGACGGGGCGGATCGGCTGGCTCGGGCAGTCGATCGGTCGGCGTATATGCGATGAAAGCAGTCGCCTGTACGGGCCAAAACTTTTGAGCTATTGTTCGATCTGTATTCTATGAACTCCTAACGAACCTCGCCATGATTCCAATCAAATACAATCTTCGCAATTTGCGTGTGCGTTGGGTAACCACCTTGATGACCGTGATCGGCACAGGGCTAGTCGTTTGGGCTTCGGTCTTGACGTTCGGGCTGACTGAAGGTCTCGAACATGCGCTGCGCGTTAGCGGTGACCCACTGGACGTTATCGTCATGCGCAAAGGCAGTGATACAGAAACATCCAGCGCCATTGAGTCTCAGACCGCGCGCGAAATCGCCAATTTGCCAGGCATCGCTCAGGACGCTTCGGGTCAGCCACTTTGTGCCATTGAGTTCGTTACGATATTAACCAAACCCCGCCGCAACAACGGTGGTACGACGAACTTGATTGTTCGCGGCGTGCAAGACGTCTCGCGTCAGTTGCGGCCAGGGTTCACCATTGTCGAAGGCCGCGACGTCAAACCTGGGGTAAGCGAAATCATCACCAGTCGACAATTGGCCGCGCGATTCGAAAATCTCGGACTGGGTGAAAAACTGGAAATCAACAAAGTGGAATTCACCGTCGTTGGCTACTTTGAAGCCAGCGGCAGCGCGGCCGAAAGCGAAGTCTGGACGGACCTGACCGACCTGACGGCTGCTCGACGTGTCCAGGGAGCTGTCTCGATTGTCAACCTGCGAGCCACAGACCAGGCCACTCGCGACCGATTGATTGAGACGTTGCAAGTGGACGAACGCTTCAAGTTGCTGGCGCTGACGGAACCCGCCTATTTTGAGACGCAGATGACTGCATCCATTGCGCTGCGAATCATCGGCTTTATGATTGGCGGCTTCCTGACGTTCGGCGCTATGTTTGCTGCAGCCAACACGATGTACGCCGCCGTCGCCAATCGCGCCCGGGAAATCGGTACGCTCCGCGCGCTAGGCTTCAGCCGGTTTAGCGTTTTGTCGTCCTTCCTGGTCGAGTCATTGCTGCTGTGTCTGCTCGGTGGATTGCTCGGATGCCTGGCGACTCTACCGTTCAACGGCATTTCAACCGGCACAGCCAATTGGGCCACCTTCAGCGAAATCACCTTTGCATTTCGGTTCGGACCTTCGGTGCTGTTCCAAGGCGTCGTCATGGCGCTGGTCATGGGTTTGCTCGGAGGCATGTTCCCCGCCATCCGGGCCATCCGCCTGAAGATCATCGACGCGCTGCGGCAAGCTTAGCCCGCGTGGTGGGCTTTTCCGGGTGCAATAGCGCAGGCTTCAACGATCCAAGGTGACTTGAATTTCAGCACGCCCTTCGAAGACTCTGGGCGTGCCACCCGACTTATGCTGATCGAAATGCGGTGCGGGCTTCTTGGAGCCAGTCGATGTTGGTGGGGTCGGACTGAGTGAGCCAGTAGGCTTTCTGTTGATCGACGATTCTTAAACGCCGATCGTGGAGCTTGGCTAGGTGTTCGATGCGCGGGCGATTCGTGTAGGTCATCACCAGAAAATTGTCTTCGGTCTGCAGCGATTTGACGAACCACAGCGACGCGTCGACCCTCAGCTCGGCAATCTGCAGCAGTCGATCGACACATTCCGGCAAGCGTCCAAATCGATCGGCCAGTTCATCGCGCAAGTCGTCCAGAGCGCGCACGTCGGAAACGCGGCTGATGCGGCGATAAATGTCGATCCGTTGCCGCAGCTCGGGCACGTATTCCACTGGCAAATAAGCTTCAACGGGCAGGTCCACGTCCACGTCGACTGTCAGCTTGGGCGGCTGATGCGTCAGATGCCGAACAGCTTCCGATAAGAGTTGGCAATAAAGTTCGTAACCGATGGCGGCGATGTGGCCACTTTGCTGTGTCCCCAATAGGTTGCCCGCTCCCCGAATCTCCAGGTCACGCATGGCGATTCCAAATCCCGCCCCAATTTGCGAATATTCTTCGATGGCGTGCAATCGCCGGGATGCATCGGGCGACAAATGGGCTCGTCGATCGATCACTAGGTAACAGTAGGCTTGGTTTTTATATCGGCCCACGCGGCCTCGCAATTGATGCAATTCCGCCAGACCATAGCGATAGGCTTCGTCGATGAATATCGTATTGGCATTGGGAATGTCCAAGCCGCTTTCGATAATGGTCGTCGAGAGCAAAATGTCGTAGCGATGTTCGATGAAGTCTACCATGACCTGCTCGAGTTCGCCTTCTGCCATTTGACCGTGGCCGATCACCAAGCGCGCATCGGGAACGATATGCTGAAGTCTGGCAGCGACTTCTTGGATGTCTTGAATACGATTGTGAACGAAGTAGACTTGCCCATCGCGATTGAGTTCTCTTAAGATGGCGTTGCGAATTACATTTTCGTCGAAGCGAATCGTTCGCGTTTCGATGCTCAAGCGATCCTTGGGCGGTGTTTCCAGATTGGAAATGTCGCGTGCTCCGACCAGTGCCATGTGCAGCGTGCGAGGAATGGGCGTTGCGGACAGCGTCAACACATCGACATTGGACTTGAGATACTTGAGCCGCTCCTTGATCTCCACGCCAAAACGCTGTTCTTCGTCGATGACCAGAAGGCCGAGGTTGTAGAACTGAACATCGGCAGAAGCCAGGCGGTGCGTGCCGATGACGATGTCCACGCGGCCCGTTTTCAAGCCGTCGATCGTTCGAGCTTGGTCTGCCGGGCTGACGAAGCGGCTGAGCTTCTCGATGTCGAACGGAAATTCGTTCATCCGCTCGCGAAACGTCTTGAAATGCTGTTCAGCTAGGACGGTCGTCGGCACGAGGACCGCGACTTGATAGCCACAATCGACAGCTTTGAAAGCGGCTCGCATGGCGACTTCCGTCTTGCCGAAACCGACGTCGCCGCAGATGAGCCTGTCCATCGGCCGCGGCATAGCCATATCGCCTTTGGTCGAAACGATGGCCTTGATTTGATCGGGAGTTTCGACGTACGAGAATGAGGCGTCGAATTGATTCTGCCAGACGCTATCCCCGGCAAACGCGATACCGGGTTGGCTGCGTCGGCGAGCTTGCAGGTCCAGCAGATCAACTGCCATGTCTTGCACGGCGCGTTCGGCGGCCTGCTTCTGTTTGGCCCAGGCTACCCCGCCGATTTTGGCTAGCTTCGGTCGGCTTTTCGTGCCTCCGACGTAACGCTGGACTAAGGCAATCTTTGAGCTTGGGACGTACAACTTCGTGCCGCCGTCGAACTCAATTGCTAGGTGTTCAAATCGCTGACCGTTCTTGTCAAGGAGTTCTGTTCCGCGATAAATTCCGATCCCGTGCGACAAGTGAACCACCAAGTCGCCCGGCTTGAGGTCCAGAAAATTGTCGATCGGCCGGCTATACGAGCGTTTGGTAATGCGGCGAATGTGCGAACGGCGAAGCAATTGTGCTGCCGTTAGCACAAACGGACCATCGGGCATCAGCTCGAAGCCATGCTGCAAATGGCTGATCACGATTGACAAACGTTGCTCTTGGCTGGTCCGGCTGCGGCCCAGCAGATCGGTTAGCCGCTCGCGTTCGCCTTCATTCAGAGCGACTACGATTGTCTCGCGCTGGCCCACATGCTGGTCGATGTCGTCCGCTAGCCGCTCCAAGTCCCCGCCGATGCGTTCGACATCGCCGATCGGCAAACGCACCAGCTCGCCCGAATAGCCTTCGTCGGCAATCTGTGAAGTGAACAGCATGGGCCACTGGCTGAGCGATTGCCAAAGGCTGGTCACCGAGCGAAATCGTTCGGGAAATGGCACGCGATGAAGGAACGCTTCGGCAGCAGTTTGGATCGCCGCCGACTCGTGCAATACGATCATCGCGTCGGACGGCAAGTAATCCGTCAGGCAACCGTCTTGCTTGATCGATCCTTTGGCCGCTAACAAACGTACCGCCTGAAGATTCTGGGTGCTGCGCTGCGACACGATGTCGAAGGTGCGCAGCGATTCAATCAGATCATCGAACAGTTCGATGCGAATCGGCAATGGTTCATCCGGTGGATAGATATCCAGGATCCCGCCACGCACCGCAAACTCGCCGGGCAATTGGACGGAGCCGGTCGCGTGGTACCCTGCATCCGTTAACCAAGTTCGCAAACCGGCCAAGTCGATCGTGCCACCGACTTCGAGCAATCGCTTGCCGCGTTCGAGCGAGCTTGGACTCGGAACATGTTGTTGTAGGCTTGGCAGCGTCGTCACGACAATCGGAGGTACTGCAGAGTCCGATTCTGGTTTGCACTTGGTCAAAAGACTCAGCACATGCAGCCGCTGGACTGTTTCCTGATGGACCAGCGATTCAAACTCATTGCCTTCACTGTCTTCGCTGCCGGGCGGAAATACTTCGATAGGCAGCCCGACCAGCTCTCCCAATTCACCGGCAACCGTTTCGGCTTCGGCTAGGTGTGGTACCACAACGACGAGGGGTCTTGCGGCTAGGCGAGACCAGGCCGCGATGATAGGCGGCAGCCCGCCCAGCCAAACGCCTTCTACCGTTAGCCTTCGATTTTGGTGCAACGAGGCCTCGGCCGAACTGAGCGCAGACTGTTCGGCCACTCGACCGATCACGTCGGCCAGTGTGAGAGTGGTCGTCGGGCGATTGTCCCGCGACACGCGTAAAACAGGTGGGCGGTTCGGCCTAGAAGCCATTTAGCTGGTCCATGCTCAAAGAAAACCCCAGGCCAAATATACCAGAAATCCAGAGACGGGTGGCGCGATTTCATGATGGCTACCGCCAAAATAGCCGTTGTCACATCGCCCGAAGCCCCTTAAAATACGCAGCTTATAAAATCTCAACCGAAATAGAATTCAACTGACATATTGCTATTTGGAGCTGAACCCATGACTCTCGACAAGAGCCTTAAAGTAGCTGGCGGATCGATCAAGAACCGCAATGTTCTCACACGAGTCGAGCGAATCAAGCGACTGACCGAGCTAGAGCGTTGGAAGGAAGGCGATCCTGTCCTGGGCATTCCCAAGACCCGGGTTGTCAAAGTCTCGCTCAAGAAAAAGAAAAAGGTCAAGGGCCCTGAAGAGGACGATAAGAAGAAGGGTGGCAAGAAGTAGCCACAGTTCACCGGCCCGTATGCAGGTTCTGCTTAATCCAGGCTTCCAGTTCGTCCCAATCGACGGGTGGTAGCTTCGACAAATCGGGGCGCAGTCGAACTGCGTCTCGAATGTAGATGTGCTGTATTTCGCTTTGCGACTTGGACGTATTCCATTGGACCAGCACGCGAATGCACATGGCTAGTGAACCAGGCACACGTATCTCGTAGCCGCAGAGCATAGGAACCTCAAGCCATCCCAACTGGCGAGCAGCCAATGCTGGGAACTCGGCATCCAAATCGTTTGTGACCGTGAAGAATGCACAGCCGATGTCCTCGGGTTCGATTCCGTTCCGGCGAATCATCAAGGCCAGCATCTGCCGGGTAGCTTGCAATATCTCATCGCGCGAGTTCGAAACGACGGTCGTGGCTCCGCGAACTCCTCGGCAAATTTGGGTCATGGATGGCATTTCAAGTACAGTCGCGTCATAGGTCAGTTGCATTAGAATATAGCACGAACCAACGCAGCAGGATTCGACCCGCACCGGAAAAAGACGATTCAGAGATTCATGACTGAAGAAACGGCACTAACCCAGCAAGATCGACCGGCGGTGGAGCCACGCGAATTTGCGATTTTGATCGTGGACAACGACAAAGCTCACGCAAGAGCCATGACCGAGAGCCTCGAGAAAATCGGTTACCGCTGCACGATTGCCACGAGTGGCCCTGAAGGCTTGGAACAGATCAAGGGGGGCAATTTTCAGGTGGTCGTGACCGATTTGGTCATGAACGACGCGGACGGAATGCAGGTCCTGCAAAAGGCGAAAGAGTTGCTGCCCGATTGCGAGGTCATCATGGTGACCGGTCATGCCAGCGTCCCGCTGGCCGTGGAAGCCATGCAGTACGGCGCTTGCAATTTTCTTGAAAAGCCAATCACCCCCAATCGCCTCCGGGCGGTGGTAGCCAAAGCTATCGAAGGCGTCCAGCTCAAGCAAACCAACACGGAATTGCGTCAGCGGCTCGACGAAAAATTTGGGTTTGAAGGAATTATCTTTGCCAGCCCTCGAATGACCGAAGTCATCGATCGCATCAAACGAATCGCGCCGACCGACGCCACCGTGCTCATCACGGGCGAGAGCGGAACGGGCAAGGAGGTGATTGCGCAAGCCATTCATCAGAATAGTCCTCGCAAGCAAAAGCGACTCAAGGCGCTGAACGTGCGGGCGGTCTCGGAACAACTCGTTGAAAGCGAACTGTTCGGACACGTCAAAGGAGCTTTCACGGACGCGGCCACCGATCGGGTCGGAGCCTTTGAATTCACCGACGGTGGAACGCTGTTCCTGGACGAAGTCGGCGACATGCCCATGAGCACCCAGATCAAACTGCTGCGTGTGCTCGAAGAACACCGTATTACGCGAGTCGGTGACAACAAGTCGATCAAGGTCAACGTTCGGCTGATTAGCGCCACGAACCGTCCGCTCGAAACGATGGTTGAGCAAGGCACATTTCGCAACGACCTTTACTACCGCCTGAACATCGTCACCGTGCACCTGCCGCCGTTGCGCGAGCGCCGCGAAGATATCGTGCCACTCATGGACCATTTTCGAAAACTGTTCACGAAGCGACACAACAAGCCGGCCGCGAATTTTACACCTGCGGTGGCCAAGCGCTTCTACGATTACGATTGGCCAGGCAACATCCGCCAGCTTCGGAATTTTGTCGAAACCATGATCGTCCTGGATACCGATGCAGTCCTCGATCTCAGCGACTTGCCACCCGAGTTGAGTTTGCCCGCCGACGACAACACACGGTCGCAACCCAGCCTTTCGCCGAACCTGGTGCTGCCGAACTTCGAGCAATCCTCGCTCATCGGCAAGTCGATGGAGGAAATCGAACGCTGGGCCATCGACGAGACGCTTAAGTTGACCGGGGGCAATCGAAAGAAAGCTGCCGAGATTTTGAAGATTGGCGAACGCACGCTCTATCGAAAGTTGGATTGACGCCGATCGTTCCGTTGTTCGCGATTATTTTCGTTCCGACGAGCCATTCCATTTCATTGATCGATGCCAATTCATCAATTACCTCCGAGTCTTGTGAACAAGATCGCTGCGGGCGAAGTCATCGAGCGTCCAGCTAGCGTCGTGAAGGAACTGCTCGAAAACAGCGTCGATGCGGGTGCGACCAGTATCGAGTTGACGGTCGAAGGCGGTGGCATGGAGTTGATTCGGATCAGCGACAGCGGGTGTGGTATTGCAGCCGATGAAGTCCTGCTGGCTCTTGCAAGTCACGCCACTAGCAAACTCGAAACGGTAGACGATCTATTCAATATCAGGACGTTAGGCTTTCGCGGTGAAGCCTTGGCATCCATTGCCGAAGTCAGCCATCTGACGTTGCGGACGCGGACCGCCGATAGCGACGCAGGACGCGAGGTTCAGGTTCGTGGCGGAGCGATCGATAAGCCAGTTCCGGTCGGGTGCCCCGTCGGCACGACCATCGAAGTCCGACAGTTGTTTTTCAATACTCCAGTCCGCCAGAAATTTCTTCGATCCCCTCAAACTGAAGCCAACCACATCGTCGAGGCTTTCACCCGAATCGCGCTGGCCTTCCCGCACGTGCACATGACGATGAGGTCCGGATCGCGAGTGACCTTCGACTTACCGCCCACCGATTCCTGGAAACAGCGGATCAGGGCTTTCTTTGGCGACGAAGTTGCCGATGCGCTGATCACCATCGAAAGCGTTCAAGACGACGTGCGACTTTCGGGTTATGTCGCCGATCCCTCGGTCAGCCGCAGCAACAATCGAATGCAGTATCTATTCCTCAATGGTCGCTCAATCCGCGATCGATCATTGCAACACGCGTTGGGCGAAGCCTATCGCGGGTTGTTGATGACCGGACGATTTCCCGTGTGTTTTTTGAAATTGGAACTGGCGGCGAACTTGGTCGATGTCAACGTGCATCCGACGAAGATGGAAGTGCGGTTTGTCGATGGCGGAAAAATTTACAGCCAGCTCTTGCAGACACTTCGGCACGAGTTCTTGACAACCGACTTGACGGCTCGCGCGCGGCACGTTCCTGGGCCGCTGCCGGCTGGACTGCGACATGAAAGCGCTAGCGCCGATGGGCCCAGCGCATTTGGAAATTCGCCAGTCGCCCCAATTCAAAGCGAAGATGCGCGTTGGCAGTCCTACAGCGATCAGATGACGCGGATCATGCCGGAGCCAAAGAAAGTGGAGAATGGCGCAAATAGCCTCGTTTTTCGCACAGATGTGCCCGCGTTTCGCCCTTTTCCTCAAAATCGGGGCGGATTGTCGGCGGTCGGCGCAATGGCGTCGGACAAAGAGGGTAATGCGCTGAGCGATCTACCGCCTTCACCTATGCGAAGCCAAGTCGCGACCCAAGAATATCCAGAGAGCACACCCGCCCAGTCCGATAGCCCTGCTCCGCAAGCCGGGCCGACAGCAAGTCACTTGGGGATCCAGGTCCACAATCGCTATTTGGTGACGCAAGACGAGCACGGCATGGTGGTCGTCGATCAACATGCGCTGCATGAACGCATCTTGTACGAACAATTGCGAATGAATACTCAGGACCGAAGCTTGGAGAGCCAGCGCCTGTTGATTCCCGAACCGATCGACCTGACTCCAACCGAAGCGGCGGCGGCCATTGAGCATCGTGAGGTGCTTGCACGCATCGGCATTCAAGTAGAAGCCTTCGGGGGCGACACGATCTTGATGACAAGCTATCCCGCGATGCTGGCCAACCTCCGTCCGGCTGAAATTTTACGGCAAGTGATCGAGCCGTTGATGGCGGGTGGCAAGGAGCCAAGTGTGCGAGACTTGCTGGATGATCTGTTGCACATGATCGCCTGCAAGGCAGCCATCAAAGCAGGCGATAAACTTGCACCTGAAGAAATCACCGAGTTGCTCGAACTGCGATATCATTTTCAAGACACGCATCACTGTCCGCATGGTCGGCCTACGACCTTGCATTTCAGCCGCGATCAACTTGACAAGATGTTCAAGCGGACTTAACCAATTCGTTGATCACCTCAGGCAGGAGTTGGCACTCTAAGGCAAAGACTCTCGCGGCCAGCGTCTCGGGTGTGTCGCCCGCGAGCACTGGGCAGGCTCGCTGAGCGATGATCGGCCCGTGGTCGTATTGGTTGTCAACGTAATGAACGGTGCAGCCGCTGATTTTCGCCCCAAAGTCGATTACCGCCTGGTGGACTCGCAAGCCATAAAAACCTTTTCCGCAAAACGCGGGTATCAACGACGGATGAATGTTGATGACTCGGTTTTGAAAATCGCTGGGTATCAACAAATGCTCAACATAACCGCCCATGACGACCAACGTGACCCCCGCCGCTCGGCAAGCGTCAAAAACCGCGTCGCGGTGAGTTGCGGGCGACTCGAAGTCCCGCCGTCGCATGATTCGAGTTTCAATACCGGCCTCCTGAGCAATTTGGATGCCTTTGGCCTTCAAATTGCTGCTGATGACCAGTTTGAAACTCACGGCTAACTCACCGCGGTCATGCCACTGGAGCAAGTTCCCGAGCGTTGTTCCGCCACCCGAGATCAACACGGCGATGGGCAGTGAGTTCATCCAGATCCCTTAGGCGTGAATTAAACGTTGAACAGGAAGTGGCAGATATCACCATCCTGAAGTGTATACGTCTTTCCTTCGGTCCGCAATTTTCCGGCGGTACGAATGTCTTTTTCGCTGCCGTAGGTTTCCAAGTCATCGAGTGTATAGACTTCGCACCGGATGAAACCGCGTTCAAAATCCGAATGAATCACACCTGCACCTTGAGGCGCAGTGGCACCGACGGGAATCGTCCATGCGCGAACTTCCTTTTCGCCGGCGGTGAAGTAGCTTTGCAGGCCCAGGGTCCGGTATGTCTCGCGGGCCACTACCGCCAAGGCTGGCTCAGCAAGACCCAGCGATTGCAACATTTCGCCGCGATCCGGCTCTTCGAGTTCCGCAAGTTCGGCTTCCAGTCGAGCGCACACCGGTACGACGATCGCACCCGTTTTTTCGGCGAAGGCACGCAGCGCCATGGCTTGTTCGCCTTGGCCCGACAAATCGTCTTCGTTGACGTTGGCAATATACAGAATCGGCTTGGCTGTCATCAAACCGAAGCTGGCGATTTCTTTGGCTTCTGAGTCCGGTAGTGACAATTTGCGAAGTGGTTGGTCGGTAGCCAAGTGAGCCAGCGATCGCTGAATCGCGCTGACTCGCAGCTTGGCTTCTTTGTCGCCGCTCTTAGCCGACCGTTCCGCTTTGGGTAGTGCGGTTTCGAGCGTTTGAATATCTGCCAACATTAATTCCGTCTCGATCGTCTCGGCGTCATCGACCGGATCGATTTTGCCGGCCACGTGAATCACGTCGGCATCTTCGAAACATCGCACGACCTGCAGGATGGCGTCGACTTGCCGAATATGGCTAAGGAATTTATTTCCCAAACCTTGGCCCTCGCTGGCACCCTTGACGATGCCGGCAATATCCACGAGCTTGATGATCGCCGGCACAATCTTTTGCGGTTTGATGAACTGCGTGATCCGATTCAGCCGTTCATCAGGCACGGGCACGATGCCTTCGTTCGGCTCAATCGTACAAAACGGATAGTTTGCCGCTTGTGCACCTTGAGTGCTTGTCAGGGCGTTAAACAACGTGCTCTTGCCGACGTTCGGCAGTCCGACGATTCCAGCTTCCATTTTCTCCTGCGGTAATTCAATTGCATTCTTGGATGTTCAGCCCAGACCCCTTCGGGGCGAGCCTCATATTGGAAGAATCGACTGGTTTTTGAGCAACCCCTGTCTAAATTCGCAACGTTCACCTCCCAGGCCGGTTAGCCACTCTGGATTGCCACGCGCCTGTTTACCGAGTCGTCACAATCGGAACTGGCCGGCTGGGATGTTTCCCAAATTGGGTGTTTTGACCAAAGTCAGCTCTACTCGCCGGACCTAAATCGACTAGATTTTCAGACGGAGCAGGTCCGCAAGCGACCTCCCGACCGTTGAGCACCGCTAGGCTCGCCAAATGGCCAAAACAGGCAAATTGGTGCGATTTTGGTGGGTGCGATAGCATTTGTCGGTACATGCGGGCTTATTTTAAGTGTCGCCCGATCGACGAATGCAAATTTGCAATCGGAGTTTTGTTGAAAGCCTCGCGTTTGCTTATACTTGATTGAGACCTATCGGCTGAATCGACTGCGAGTCGTTTGACCCGTTTTGTGCTCGGCGAACAATTGCGAAGACCGTACTTTTCCAACTACCACGAACTGCCCCCGGAACTTTGAAGATGAACAAGTTTCAATTCGTTCAACCCATCAAGCTTCGCCTCCAATGGAAGAAGTTGCTGGCTCTCGGTGTCATTGCAAGCGCTACGCCGTGGCAAGCTTCAGCCCAAGATTGTTGCACGCCAGCCTATAGCGTCATTCCGCAAACGGTCATGGAGGAGCGGATTGAGGAACGCCTGCGCCCTGTATGGGACGTCGAGTACGTCGAACAAAATATCACTCAGTATCGACCGGTTCTCAAAGAACGCGTTGAGACGCAGCGACAAACCGTTCGCAAGCCCGTAGTCGAAACGAGCACCGTCGAAGAGAAATACACTGTGCGAACGCCGGTCAAGCATACCGATTGGGTAGACCAGGCTTATACCGAAACGAGCTTCGTAACCGAGACGGCTGAGCGCGATGAAACCTATTTGAGCTATCGCCAGGTCAACGAGACGCAGTACCAGACGCAAAACTACGTCGTCCAAAGGCCCGTGACTGAAACGCAATTTCAAACCCAACAGTACACGACCTACCAGCCTGTCACGACTTATCAAAGCGCAGTCGTCGATCAAGGACAGTATGTTGCGCAGCCCTACTACCAACCGGGGGACACCCGTTACGGTCTGCGATGGATGGGCGGCGGATGGACGAACAATCAATGGGGACAAGGCGCTTATCGTCGCGGTGGCCTTGGATGGGTCCCCTACACTTCACCGGGAACTATGCACGCGCAAGTTGCTTACCAACCCAATCCGGTACAAGTCGCGGTTCCCCAAACGTCTCTCATGCCGCAAGTCCAGTCGGTGCAAGTGCCTGTCCAGGTGACTCGCATGCAAAATGAAGTCGTACAAACTCAAGTTCCGTACAACGTGACGAAGATGGAACCGGTTTATGAAACTCGCCGAGTTCCCTATTCGGTCCAAAAGCCGGTCACTCAGCAATTAACTCGCAAGGTTCCAGTCGATCGCACCGAATGGGTCGAACAAGTGATGGTGCGTCCTAAGACTGTTGAACGAACCTCGTACAAACTGGAAACGATCGAGCAACCTGTTACGGTCAAGTACTATGAACAGGAAGCCTTCCAAACAAAAGTCACGACTCCGCGACGTGTGATGCGATACGAGCCGTATCAAGTCCGCGTGCGAACTCCTCGGATCGTTCAGTCGCCAGTCGTTCTAAGCTACTCGGATCCCTATTCAGCCTCCCGTGTGTGGTCGGCACCCATCACCAGTTCACCCGTGATTAGTTCAGCACCATCAACTGTCAATTCGACGCCGCAAGCCAGCGAGCGAGTTACTTACGGCGCAGCCAAGCCCGTTGTGGATCCACCCGCAAATTCGGCCGCTGACCAAAGTCCCAGCGATACCAGTGGGACGAGCGGGAGCCACAGCATTCAGAAGCCGGAAATGATCGACCGCCCACAAGCCGAGAAAACAACGGGCGATGGCATTCAACTGACCCCGTCGGACGGCAGCCAAAAATAACTGCCCAGTCATCGGTAGCGGTTATTGCTGTAATGCGAACAGCACCAAATTGATTCCGAGTCGGGCTGCGTCTTCCCGCGTGTACCCTTTGCACTGGAGCGAGTGGCGGCTTTCAAGAGCACAGCTCATGTCGAGCGGTGAAAACGCTACGACCATGCGGCTCTCGGCGTAACCAACTTCGATAATTGGCGCGATCTTGCGAGTATTGGCCACCATTTCGCCATCCGTGCCTCGGGCCGGATCGATCACCGAAAGCTGCCGCACATCAAAACCGTTGTAGCGCGGACTGAACAGAGGATGCTGAGTATCCAGCGGCTTTAGCCCTTGCCCAAGGATGGTTTGCATTTCCGTTCGGAAACTCATCGCAAAAGCTTCGTCGGCGCAGATGGCGTTGCAAATCAAGAAGCCGCCGGCGCGAAAATGTTGACGCAGCGCTTCGCGCTGGTCTTCAGTCAATTGCAGCTTTCCGCGGCCATGCATGAACACGACTGGGTAGTGTTGCAATTGCTCGGTGTTGATGTCGATCAAGCGTTTTTCGCTGCTCATCTGAAACGGGTTCTCTTGATTGAGCCACTCGATCAGCGTCTTGGCGGCTCGTGGGGCATCGTCCGCCCCGGCATTGTGCTGAAGTATCGGCAGCATGAACAAGCCGCGCTGGGTCGATGTTTGCTGGGCAACTTCTTCTAGAACGCTGACCGTTTCCAATTTGTCCTTGAGCTGTTTGCCCGTCGCATAGGTCAATACGTTTATCCCAATCTTGGTTGCCGTATTGACGTCGCCTTGAACGGGCTGGGAATATCTAGCGCGATTGCCGAAGGGAGAATTCAATTCCCAGCGGCACGATAGACTGTAGGGCGAAAAGACGATTCCAAGACGGCAACACGTTTGCACGCCGTACAGCCAGCTTCCGCTGGGCAGATCCTTCGGATCAACTTTGGCCTGGGCGTACCAGATTGGATGTTCCGGTGGCAGTTTCTCTAGCGGGGCTTCGAACAGCTCCACGGCCAGCTTTTGAAAATACTGTTCAAACTCAACGCCCTGACAGCCATCGCCGTTGCAGGCTTCGGCGAAGATAAAGCCGCCTTGTTCTACGTACCGCTTGAGAAGTAATTTATCTTGGCGAGAAAAATTCGGCGCTTGCGAGCCTGAAATAAAAAGCACTGGGGCTTCGAGCAAATCTTCGACGCTGGCCGCAGAGATCCGCACAGTTTGCCAAGCGAGATCTCGCTTCCAAGCCTGTTCGGTGTGGGCTGTCAAATGTTGGAGCGATGAACTGTGTCGAGACCAATCGAGCGCCATCCCGTGCTCTAGCCAATTGACCACCACTTGCCGCTTGCCTTTGGCTAGGAATAGCAAACCAAAGGCGGCTTCGGTGGTTTCATTGCCGTGCGAGGATGTGCCAAAGCTACCGCTTTCTTGTTGTCTGAGGATTAGTGAAATGGCGCCTTCGCGATACCAATCAATTTGTTGACTATTGCTGTTCACGAAATATCGCCGCCCCGCCATGCGACCGACTCGTTCCAAAGCATACATGTAGTACAGGAACGTATAGTTCCCGCCGCCGGGATTGGTCTGGGCGCTGAAATTATCTCCGAGCCAAGCCAGAGCTTCTTCAATACGCTGCCGCTCTCCCTCAGCCGCACCTCCACAGCATTGAACTCTCTGACCAGCCGCAGCTTGCAATTGATCGGCCTGCGATCCAACAATGATCAGCGAGGCGATCCCGGCACAAGTCATGCTGCCCGAGCCGGATGCGTTCGGAGTATAGCTGAAGCTGCCATCGCGGTTTTGCAACGTGTTCCAATATTCTCGCGCGCGATCGAAGCATAGCTTGAACGCATCGTTGTTCGTGGCCACACCGGTTCGCTGAGCTTCATGCAGGGCAAGCAACGCAAATTGACTGTTCGAGGGGTCGGTGGAAAATCCCAAATTCTCGCCGTAACCCCATCCGCCACTTTCGTTCTGAATTCGAATGAGCCAGTCGACGTTATGCTGGATTTGCACGGCATACTTGTCCGGGTTTGCCGCACACATCGCCATCGTTTGCAGTGACAAGGAATAAGTCTTGTCCAGCTTCACTTCCGTAATGTAGTCCATCGCCCGAGCCACCGCCGGCAAATCCGGTTTCAATCCGGCATTGATTAGCGCCAAACAAGCTAGACTCGAGACGCCGCGATCGTATCCTCGAACTTCTGGCCACCCGCCATCGTTGCCCTGGGTGCTCAACAGAAAACCCGTCGTGCGGTCGATCGCCGCCTGGACTTGAGCCGGTGTCGGGCCAGTTCGAGCAGGTGCTCGCTGCGCATAGGCGGTGTCAGCCCATGCGAACATCGTTAGAATTGTAAGCCACCAAGAGGCCGTGATCGAGAAATGCGATTTCATTGGTCCGCATTGTACCAGCAATTCCCAGGATGTCCGATTGTGTCGAACAAACCCAAGAACGTAGGCGACTTGCTTCGCGAATTCCGTGAACACCGCGACACCATGTGCCAGGAATTGGCTAAGGTCATCGTCGGCCAACAAGAAGTCATCGACCAATTGCTGGCCGCTATTTTTACGCGCGGGCATTGCTTGTTGGAAGGCGTTCCCGGCTTGGCGAAGACCTTGATGGTCAGCTCACTAGCGCGCATCGTCGATGTGACTTTCAATCGAGTCCAGTTTACGCCGGACCTGATGCCATCCGACATTACCGGTACAAATGTTCTGGAAGAAGACGAAAACGGACGTAGACAATTCACGTTCGTCCAGGGTCCAGTCTTCACCAACATCCTGCTAGCCGACGAAATCAACCGCACGCCGCCCAAAACGCAAGCCGCGCTGCTGCAAGCCATGCAGGAACGCGAGATATCCGTTGGCCGCACGACTTACCCGCTCCCCGATCCGTTCTTTACAATTGCCACTCAGAATCCCATTGAACAGGAAGGCACCTACCCGCTGCCCGAGGCCCAGCTTGACCGCTTCATGTTCAATATCAAAGTCGGCTACCCGTCGCTTGACGAAGAAGAACAAATCTTGCTGACGACGACTCGCAACGAAAAGCCAGAAATTCAAAAGATCTTGTCGGCACGGGCCGTTCTGAACATCCAAAAACTCGTGCAAAGCGTGGCAGTCAGCCCATACATCGTCAAGTTTGTGGCTCAACTGGTACGAGCAACTCGCCCCAGCGATCCGAGTGCACCGGCCTTCGTGAAGAACTTGGTCGATTGGGGCGCTGGACCGCGGGCTGGCCAGTTCTTGATCAACGGTGGAAAGGCCGTGGCTGCAATGGACGGTCGCTTCAGCGTCGGTATCGAGGATATTCGCCGAATCGCCATTCCCGTACTGCGGCATCGACTCAGTACCAACTTCCAAGCTCAAGCCGACGGCCTGGACAGCGAACAAATCGTCATTCGCTTGCTCAAAGAAATCCGCGAACCCGAAATCCCAAAATTCGTTTCCCAACCGCCCTCAAGCTGAAATAACGATCCGGCCCACCGTGGCCTAGACTTACCGCCTGGGAAAGTGAAAACACACTTCAGTATTCTCCTCGACCGAAAATTCATGCTACTGCAACCCAACAGAACCTAAGCCGTCAAACTTGCTCACTCGGCGGGCGTTGCTCGTTGACCTACAATTTTTTGCAATGCCGTTACCTGTTCTTGGGTAAACGGTACAGCCGAACCTGGCGGCGGAGATTCGGGGACGATCGTTGTCGCAATGGCTTGCAACAAAGGATCGATGTCGATGAGTGCTGAACAATCCACAATCGGACTCCAGGCGTGGTGTTCGGGAAGTTGGACGCGCGCACCCAGGTCGGATTTATTCCATGCGCAGAGCACACGAGGTCGACCTATTTGCATTTTGTTCAGCGAGACAATGCTCTCGTGCTGCTCGGTCCAACCCAATGTAGAATCGACGACCAAGACGACCAGATCTGCCTCTGCAATTCGCTCGATGGCTCGACGCACTCCTTCTTGCTCGACCAGCTCATCAGTTTCCCTGATGCCCGCCGTGTCGTACAGCCGCACGGGCCAACCGTCGATCAACGTGTCGGCTTCGATCCAATCCCGCGTTGTTCCGGGTTGCGAATGCACAATCGCATGCTGCTGTCCGCTAAGCGAATTGATCAAGCTACTCTTTCCGACGTTGGGCGGTCCAGCCAAGACGACCTTCCACGGCCTCGACAGATGCAGTCCCAGGTCGCTCCAGCGGAGCAAGTCGATGGCCTGCCGAGCTGCGGATAGGGAATCGCCGTCGCTCACCGCAATTGCAAGTTTCTCGGTGGCTGTCCGCAGTGCTCCGTTGAGTTGGTCAAGCAAGATGCCGGCTGCACGTTCGCTGGTGGTTTCGATGAGCGCTCGCTGAGCCGCCGTGCGGATCTCGCTTTCGGAAAACGCTGGATCGAGGGCGCTGGGTTGGTCCAATAGCGTTTGACCGGTTCGCAGCGCCCAAGCGGATGAATCCACAACTTGACATCCGCGGAGTCGCAGGCTCTCTAAAATGGCGTTGCTCACCGCGACTCCGCCGTGGCAGTGAATTTCGACCGTTTGATCGTCTATCGCACAGAGAACAACATCTTCGCGCACGCTGCCATCCAGCAGCGGCCACCTGGAAAAATGAACCGGCGATGATTGCGAATCGAAATGATCCCCGCGATCAACACTGCGCTCGATGCATGACCAAGCAATCGGTAACGCTTTTTTGCCATGCATCCCGATCGTAGCCAACGCAGCTTGCAAGGGCGCGGTCAAACGACAAGCGATCGTCTCATCCTCGCAAGTCGATTCTTTAGGTGGACCCATCAGTCGCGTTCCAATGTCGAGATAGCCTGCATCGGGAAAAAATGAACGATCAACATGCGGACGCATATTGTCCTAGAGCATAACACAACCCACGAGCCAGCGTGCTTCCTCAGATGGTGAAAGGTCGACCCATAGGACACCTGTGCGTTGTCTTGGCCACTTTGGTAAAGCAGCAGTAACCTATTCCTTTGTTCAAGTTCCGATTGGGAAGCAAGGTAGGTAGAGAATGCTGCCCCTTCACACAGCCCTAAAATGCTAAGGTCGATTTGGATGAACTATCTTGCAAATTTTCAGAAACAAGGATGCGATCCAAGCGACTTTCCACCCCGCTGGCTCCCACCTGCGACACGTGCGTATAGATCATGGTCGTGGAAACGTCCGCATGGCCCAGTAACTCCTGAATAGTGCGGATGTCTTTGCCAGGGTCTAACAGGTGAGTCGCAAACGAATGCCGAAAGGTGTGGCAGGTAACCTTCTTCGTGATCCGGGCCTTGCGAACCGCTGCCGTCACAGCAGCCTGAACCGAACCTTCGTGGACGTGGTGCCGCCGCAACTGGTTTTTGTCGCCCTCAGCCACATACTCTTCAGCAGTTCCCTCCAATGCTTCTCGGGGCCGAGTATCTCGCGTCAGGTTGCGAGCGGGAAAGACGTACTGCCACGCGAGCGAGCGACCGGCTTCGGGGAATTTGGCGGCCAGTGCATACGGCAACCAAGCCCATCCGGCACCGGCATCGAGATCCCCCTGGTGCAGACGCTGAACCAATTGGAGCTGATGCCGCAGATCGGCTGCGATGCTTTGCGGCAGGGGAACGCAGCGATCTTTGGCTCCTTTGCCTTCTCGAACCGTAATCTGGCGGCGGTCAAAGTCGATGTCTTTGACTCTCAGGCGGCAAACTTCCATCAGACGCAAGCCCGCTCCGTACATGATTGAGCACATCAGCTTCTTCGGCTTGCCGGGGATGGCATTCAAAATCGACATAACTTCGGTGGCAGTCAGCACCACGGGCAGATGTTCGAAGCGTTTTGCACGCACCGCATCGATTTTGATCTCGGACTTGAGCACCTTGGAGTACAGAAACAGGATTGCCGAAAAAGCTTGATTCTGTGTACTGGCCGAGACGTTTCGGTCGACGGCCAAAGACGTCAAGAAAGTGTTGACTTCCGCATTGCCCAGCAGATTGGGATGAACCCACTGGCCATGCTGCTGTCGGCACAATTGAAGGAAGCGGCGAATTCAATCCAGATAAGCCACCTCGGTGCGTTTCGAGTAGTGCAGTGTCCTGATTTGACGGCTCACCAAGTCGAGCAGTTTGCCGCCATTGCCATGAGGCGAATGCTCCGAAGGGGCTGCGGTTGAACTTTGTATATCCCAATACTCCTTAATTTGACATATTCCAACAAACATAGAATTCAATGTATCGCGGTCGTTTGGCGTTGAACATATCCCCCGACTCCTTATCGCAGGAATTCGCAAAAACCAGTCGAAACCCTTGAACAGATCGAAAGATGGCGATATGCTCGATCCTCGACCAAGAGAGGCGGTATCTCTAGGTCTGTAGAATATATGTTAGGCGGCGGGTTGTAGTCGAAGAGGAATCTCCATGGTGTTCGCGCTCTTTAACCTCGCTGCCCAGGAAATCCTAATTCTTCTGGTAATCGGGCTCCTGTTTGCCTTCTGGCTGTGGATGTTGGTTGACTGTCTGAAGAATCAGGCACTGCAGGGCACCGAAAAGATTGTGTGGGTGTTGGTCATCATTTTTCTGTATACGCTTGGGGCACTGGGCTACTTCTTTGTCGGCAGGTCCAAGCGAACCTGAAGGATGGTGAGCAAGCTGCGCGATCGCCGAACCAGCCGCTGCAGCCGGCAGGGCGGCTTTCCGTGGTTCAGCGGTCACTCGGCCGGCCCGGCTGCTGAGCTGTGTCGTTCGTCAGGAAAGTTGTACTCGTACTCAGTGCAACGGTACTCGTACTCGAAAGGATCGTGATGGCAGAACCGGCTTTCGATCATGAACGGCTTGACGTTTATCGGCTCCCGATCGACTATGTTGCCTTCTCGTATCGCATTGCCAAATCGCGTTCCGGAGTCACCGACCCGCTCGTGACCAATGGCTTCGCGCTGCTCAATCGATTCCGCTGAACATCGCCGAGGGGAATGGCAAACAAGTTCTCAATGACAAAAACCCGTTCTTTGAAATCGCCCGTGGTTCGGCACTCGAATGTACGTCGATCCACGACGTACTGCGGATTTGCGACGCTATTGACGACGAATCGAATCTTCGCGGAAAATCCGATCTGAAACGAATTGGTTCGATGCTCACTCGGCTGATTCAACGAACCGAGACCGTAGCGGAGGATCGAATCGAGTACGAGTACGAACCCAGCGCCCAAACCTGACGAACATATGAAGGATTAGATTGTGCGGCCAGCGAAGGAGAGGATGCTGACGCACCGAGGGATTGAGTTAGGCGAGGAGACGTTGCCAGCCAAAGGTCTAGCCACAATCTAGTCCCTTGTTCAAGAAGCCCGGCGCGAAGAAAGAACATCTGAGCAAAAGATGATGCCGCCATCCATTTGGGCGCGCGATTTGCTAAAGGGAATTGCTTCGACTTTCTCCGCTAGCAGTTTCGCGGGGGATCCAGGCAGCGGGAAGTTCTTCGATCGTACGAGCTGCGATTTGCGACCAAATCGATCCCACTGAACGAAATGGTCTGTCCCCAGGTTTTCCCAATCGCCGAAGTTGCGGGTCGGGCGTTTCCTGATAACATGGTTTTCTGGCGGCGACTCTGTTACCGCCGGCGTTAGGCGGCAGCGGGTCACAGGGTGTCACGAACGAGTTGCACCAACTTTCTATCTAAGTAAGGCGAACGAACATGACCAAGAGTTCGAACACGGCACAGGAATTAGAATCACCACAACTAATATGGCACAAATTGAATTCATTCGGCAAGGTATCACACGGTCATTGAAGAAGCCTCGAGATTGGGGAATTGTCGATGAACTCAAAGATAAAAGCTGTCCTTAACCGCATTGAACGCATCGAAAAGGCGACTGAAATCGGCCGCGAGTACCTGGCGAGCGGAAAGAACGCTCATTGGCACGGGTTTCGTCCATGGTTTTTCCCCAAGGTACGAAACGGCAAAACGATGCCACCACATAAGGATTGGGTGAAAAACGTGTTTCTTCCAAGGCATGAACGGGCGCTGCGCTATGCTAGGGCGATTTTGCGGCGATTAATAGACAAACAGTCTAGGTTGAACGATTCCCATTCCAAACGTAAATGTAGGACAACTTGTATTGAGTAGAGTCCGACTACGGCTATCGGCGGACATAGCAAGCACAGGGGGAGAGGTTTACCACCCATCGATCTGCTCTGTCGCCGTCAAGCCCCCTGTCCCCGTCAAGCCCCCAGTCAAGCCGCCCCTTCAAACCGGTCAGACTAGAAGCGTTGGTAGGTCGTTCTTGGTTAGCTCTGGAAGGCCTGCGGTTGAGCCTCCTTGAGAGTGATGCTATACTTCGCTCAGCTTCGGAGGTGCCGTACCTTCGGCCGCGAACGAGGCTCAGACGAACACTTTGTTGACGCAGACGAGCCGGCAACATCACATGAAATGGTACCGGAACTTCGGCTCGCTGTTTCACTCCGACGTTCGAGTGCATCGTTCGTTCCGAGGAGCAGTCGCAAAAAGCGAGTCATCCACGCCAACGTTGCCAAGGATCAGTTAGATAGCGCGAGCGTTGCTATGTCGGTTGCTGAGGAATTACAAAAACTGAGCCAGTTGAGAGATAGCGGGGTCCTGACGGAACAGGAGTTCGCAATTGCCAAAGCCGAGCTGCTTAAGAAGGTGGCTGCACAGCAGGGAATGCCTGGCTTAGAGACAATTTCCACGAACCAATGGGCCGTGCTACTGCATTTGTCGCAGTTTGCCGGATTTGTAGTTCCGATTGCTGGGTTTGTTGCCCCGATTCTGATCTGGCAAATGAAGAAACAGGACGATCCGATCTTGGATTTGCATGGTAAGAACATCGCGAATTGGCTGATATCTTCGTTGATCTACGGATTCGTTTCGGGCATACTCATTTTCGTGGTCATCGGATTATTGGGACTGCTCGTCCTGATTGTGCTTGGGGTAGTCTTTCCCATCATCGGAGCAATTAAAGCGAACAACGGCGAAGTGTGGGAGTATCCCTTGGCAATCCGTTTCTTTCGATAGCTGCCGATTCGACGTACACACGGGTGCAGTGAAGCGCAGGCGTTGGGCGTGATCGGATGGACTGCCCGGAGTCTATCGGGGACATAGCAATTTGCATCGCGAGTTGTTTACCATCCCGCGATCTGTTCTATCCTCGTCAGGTCGTCAGGTCTCAACTGAAATGAACACCAAACTTCGGCTCGCTGCTTAACTCGGTCGTTATCGCGTGTAAACTAATTTGATGAGCGACACAATTAACTTCCATTTGAAAGGCGATGCTTACGGCGAGTTCTCGAACTTCGCATCGTTCCCGATACAGCTCGACGGCAAGACCTGGCTCACTACCGAACACTATTTCCAAGCGCAGAAGTTTGCTGGAACGAAACACGAAGAGCAAATTCGTCTGGCACCATCGCCGATCAAAGCTGCAAAAATGGGAAGAGATCGGAATCGTCCACTTCGACCGGATTGGCAAACTGTCAAAGACGATATTATGAGAAGGGCCTTACTCGCTAAATTCACACAACATCCTGGATTGAAATCCCTTTTATTGGGCACCGGAAACGCAAAACTTGTGGAACATACAGAAAACGACAACTATTGGGGCGACGGAGGGGATGGAACAGGACGCAACATGCTTGGTATATTGCTCATGGAGATTCGCGGACAGATTCATAATGCGGGATAACATAGGAAGGATTAGATTGTGTGGCGAACTAAGGCGTTGACGTCTGCAGGCCGAGGGATTGAGTTAGGCGAGTAGTCGTTGGCGGCCAACCAGCCAGCCACAATCTAATCCATTGTTCAAGAAGCTCGGAAGTCTATCGGAGACATCGCAATTTGCATCGGGAGTTGTTTACCACCCGTCGATCTGCTCTGTCCCGTCAGGTTTGCTAACGGAATTTTCAGCCGATTGGCAAATCAACGTTTCGTCACACTCCCCTTTTTCTTCCCGCCCTGCGATTCCCACGATATACTTGATGTTGGTTGTCCCTTGCCCCTCCTTGCGTGGTGCGTCCAATTGGCGGGCAACCGAATCACCATAAGAATGGTCGCGTCAACGAAAGGTCATCTCATGGATCCGATTACAAAAAAATCCAAGGCAGCTCGGCGACGAATGATCGTGAGTCGCTTTCTGGCATTTCTGCCTTACAGCTTGTCCGCGATGCTGCTGGTGGCTGCAGTTGGCGTGATGCTTCCGAAAGTTATCGTGTTGCAGGTGGATTCCCAGATCTGGTACACCAGTTGGTTAGCTTCGGCTGCATTCGTTGGCTTGCTGGTGAGCGCCGTGATGACATGGCTGGGGCGACCGACGCTGGTGGATGCGGCGGCCGAGATCGATCGTCGTTTCGAGTTGCGACAAAGACTAGCCAGCGCGCTATTGCTTACGCCACCAGACCGCCAGTCGAACTTGGGGCATGCGTTGACGGAGGACGCTAACCGCCGCGCGGATGGTCTCGACATTCCTGCTCAGTTCAAGTGGGGCGTGCATCGGTGGCTGCTGCTCCCGATCCTGCCGGCTTTGTTAAGTCTGCTGTTCTTCGCGTTGACCGATCGCCAGCCGCCAAATGTCCACGAGACCAGCCAATCGCTGACTCCAACTCAAGTCAAAAACTCGACGCAACCTCTCCTGGAACAAATCCGGAAGAAGCAAGCCGAAGCCCAGAAGCAGAACTTGGAGGATGTTGCCCAGTTGTATGACAAGCTCGCCGATGAACTTGAGAAAATGCGGCAACAACCCAACGTTGATAACACGCAAGCCTTGGCCAAATTGAACGACATCAAGCAAGAGCTCGAAGAGCGACGCAAAGAGCTGGGTGGTGCGGATGCTCTCAAGAAGAATCTGCAGACGTTGGACAAACTCGAAGACGGGCCGGCTGACAAACTCACGCAAGCCATGAAGGAAGGCGACTTCGAAAAAGCGGAAAAGGCTCTCGGTGAATTGCTCGAAGACCTAAAAGAAGGCAAGCTGGATGGGGAGAAAATGGAAAAGCTAGCCAAGCAAGTCGAGCAACTCGAAAAGTCGCTTCGAGAAGCCGTCCAAGCGCATGAGCAAGCCAAAAAAGAACTTCAAAAGCAAATCCGCCAAGCGCAAGAAGCCGGCGATATGCAGCGAGCCGGCCAGTTGCAGCGAAAGTTGGAGCAAATGCAGGCCGCCGACGCCAGCATGGAACAGCTCAGCCAAATGGCCGATCAACTCAGTCAGTGCCAGCAGTGCATGAAAGATGGAGACAAAGCCGGATTGAAAGAATCGCTCGATCAGATGGCCGAACAGCTTGGCCAGATGAACTCCGAGAATGCTCAGCTCCAAGATCTGGACGAGTTGATGGATCAGTTGTGCGAAAGTAAGTCGAATATGTTTTCCGAAGATACGGACCAGATGTCCAATTCACTTGGCAGCGATGAATTTGGAATGGGTTCGACGAACAACAAACAACAGGTCGAGGACGGCGACGTCGATTATTTCGATTCGCAAATCCGTGACGAGATGAAAGTCGGCGAGAATATTTTTGCTGGCAAGATCGGTGGCGAGAATCGCAAGGGCGTCTCTCGCGTTGAAGTCCAACAAGAAATCGCTCGCGAACTTGCGTCTGAGCCGGAAGCTCTCGACGAGACCCCGCTGCCTCGCAACCAACGCGACCATACGCGGGATTATTTCAATCAGCTTCGCGGTAAATAGTTACGCACGTCGCGTCCTAGCTGAAGCTGACATGGCGAGATCGCGATCACAGCGCTGGCCTATCCTACCGCGTTATTCGGGCGGAAAAAGGAATTCGAGCACATCGCCAAAGCGGGAGGCCCATGAGGCTTCATTGTGCCGTCCGTCGGGAACTTCCACGTGACGAATATTTTTCTCTGCATTTGCTTGCGACTTTCCAAATGCTTTGGCAAGGCGCCGCGTGCGTTCGATATTGGATTGCCGAGCCTCCTCGGACCCGCCTTCGTGAGTTCCCATGTCGATCCAAAAACGAACATCTTCCATGCCAGAAGCGTTGTTAGCATTGGCTTCGAACGAGCGCAGTAGATTTTCGTCATCCCAATGCAGCGAAGGCGAAAGCGCGGCACACCGCGAAAAGACGCCGGGATATCGTTGACATGCGTAGATCGCAACGAGCCCGCCCAACGATGAGCCGCCGATACCGGTGGAATCTCGCTCAGGTTTTGTTCGGTAATGCCGATCGATAAAGGGCTTGAGCGTCTCGACCACGTATCGCAAATAGCCGTCTGCGTCTCCACTGTGGCCATGCCACTGGTTGCGAGTGGGTGTGTATTCATCGATGCGATTTGGCGTATTCCAGATACCAACGATGATCACCGGGCGGATCTTTCGCTGGTCGATCAGTTGTTTCGCCGTTTCGTCGACTTGCCATTCGACGCCGAAGGCAGCCGTTTTCCGATCGAACAAATTCTGACCATCTTGCAAATAGAGAACCGGGTAGCGGTCTTGGTTTTCATCGTATCCCGGAGGCAGCCACACGGCGATTTTTCGAGTTCGTTCGTCGGGTGCATCGGGAATTGCATCGTGAAATTCGAGCTGTCCAACTACGTGGCTCTCCCCGCCCTGCTGGCTAGCCCAGCGGTCGACGACGATCTTCACTTTCGGAGGGGACTTGCCATCGTCGGATGCATTTTCGTCTGCTTTGACTTTGTATTCTCGATTGGGACGGTCGCTCAGATCGCCATTCTTTTCGACGTTCTCCCAACTACCTTGGGTCACCTTGAACTGAAGGGTTGTACCGGTTGGCACAGAGATTTCCGCGGTGTACGTTCCGGTGGCCAGCTTCTTGAGTCGCAAGCCATTCGGTTGCCAACTTCCCAGTGCCTTATGGTTACCTGATAAAAACAAATCGTTGTCCGTGGCGGCTTCGTCGGCCAAGGTAACGTCGAATCGAACAGTTACTAAAGCCGAGCGCGACGAGTCGTCTTGAGCCAGCACAAAGAGCGCCGGGACGATAAGTGCCACGATTGGTAAATTGAAACGGAACATTCGATGGTCTTGCACCCCTTGGAAACGAAATTGCTTGCGCGGTTAGTTAGCATAACCCAATCTAAGGAGAATTCCCACTTGCAACGGATGTTTCATGCAAAGGCGTTTGACCGCAACGGAGAATACACGTGGATAGGCCGGGACATTTTCATAAAATATGGCTTTGGGCTAGTCGATTGCATCGGTGCTGTAGAGATTGAAAAGGAAAGGGAGTGTGTTTGGATGAGCATGGCTAAAGAGCGAAAGGAGAGCAAACAATCTCAAAACAAGCCGTGGTTCATGGGTTGGGATAATCCGATCTTGCCAGCGGCTTGTGAGCGGTTGTTTGAGGAATATCATCCATCCGACCAGGCGGGCAATGCGCAATGGGACATGCGCGATGTGGTGATCGTGTTGCCCAGCAGCTTTGCTCAATGGAGGCTGAATGAACTGTTGGCAATTCGTGCGCGTGAGGCGGGCTGCGCGCTATATCCGCCAACGATCGTGACGCTGGGCGTGTTGCCGGAACAGTTGTACGTTGCCAAATACCCGTTTGCCAGCGATGTGGTTCAGGCTTTGGCTTGGACGGCGGCGCTCCGCCAAACAGAGGTGGAAGACTTGCGTGTGCTCGTGCCCAATCCACCGGATCGTGACGCAATGCAGCCGTGGTTGGAGTTAGCAAGGGTTCTAGCGAAATTGCACGTCGAGCTTGCCAGCGATCGGTTGGATTTCTCGAAAGTCGCCGATGCTTTGGGCAAGAATCACGTCGAGACGCCGCGATGGCGAACGCTCGCCAAAGTTCAGCGACTGTATTTGGATGAATTGAGCCGCCGGGGGCTGTGGGATATCCAGTCGGCGCGACTGGTGGCATTGGAAAAGGCCGAACCGGCGACGACTCGGACGATCATCGTGATCGGCTGCGTAGATTTGAATCGAACTCAGCGTGGTTTTTTGAGTGCCGTTGCCGGGCGTGCTCGAATTTGGGTCGCGGCACCCGAGTCCGTGCGAGATGGGTTCGATCCGCTGGGATGTTTGGAAAGCGAGTGGTGGCAGAGCCAACTTGTGGATATTCCAGCCGAAGCCCTGATGGTTGGCAATTCACCAAGTGATCAGGCCGAACTGGTGGCAAGCTCATTGGCTGAACTGCCAAGCGACATGCACGTGCGCGATGTTACGCTCGGCGTACCTGACGAAACAATCATTCCCGAACTGCAGCGTCGGCTTTCGCAAAGTGATGTTTCAACGCGGTTTGGTGCGGGTCTGCCGCTCTCAAAGTCAGAACCTGTGCGATTGCTTGAGTCCATCGGCCAGTACTTGACCGAGCGAAGCTTCGCAGCTCTGGCGACGCTGGTTCGGCATCCGGCGGTCGATAGCGTTTTGAGACGTCGAGCGGAAAGCAATCGCGATGCAATTCACCGGGCATTGCCTCTCAACTGGCTTGCTCGGCTGGATGAATATTACGAAGAAGCGATGCCGAGTCGAGTTGGAGACTATGTCAATGATGACCTTGAAAACGCGGCGACCTATCGAGCCATTGTGGAAGCGATCGATGATTGGCTCAAGCCGTTAGCTGGCGAAAAGAACCAACCCATTTCAAAGTGGGCGGAGCCGCTGCGTCGAGTATTGACTGCCGCTTATGGCAAAGCGATGTGCGATTGGAATGATCCGTTGGACGAAAAATTGTATAGGGCGGCGGTGCTGACGAGCGAAGCCATCGACTCACTGGACGATATTCCAGGCGATCTTCAACCGAAGTTGGGGGTCCATGATTGCATTCACTGGCTGATCGACAACTTGTCAGGCCAATTGGTTCCAGAGCCATCGAACCTGTCGGCAGTTGAGATTCGAGGTTGGCTGGATCTGCCTTGGGACGATGCTCCGGTGCTGGTGATCGCGGGCCTGCACGATGGAGTGGTGCCGGGAAGCGTGAACGCGGATATGTTTCTGCCGAACCAAATGCGACGTCAAATGGGAATGATGGACAATGCGAGGCGATTTGCGAGAGACCTGTACAGCATGAAATTCATGTTGGCGTCGCGCGAACATGTGCGGATCATCGTTGGCAAGGCGGATGCAAGGGGTAATCCCCTGGTCCCCTGCCGATTGTTGCTCGCCTGTGACCTAGCCGAACTGCCTGCGAGAGTCCTGCATCTGATTCAAGAAGACCGCCAAGATGTGCTGCCCGAAGTCGAGCGTCGCCGTTCAAAGCCTCAAGCCATCAGCGAACTGATCATTCCGCAACCAGAAGTGGTTGAAGCTCCATCTCGAATATCGGTGACCGCATTCCGGGACTATTTAGCCTGTCCGTATCGGTTCTATTTGCGGCACATCCTAAAGCTACGATCAAAAAGCGATGACGCGGATGAGTTGCCGGCCAATCGTTTCGGTGATTTGGTTCACCGAGCTGTGGACCGGTTGGGTGAAAGTCCTGTAAGTCAGAGCACCGACATGGATTCGGTTCGAGACTTTCTGGTAGCGGAACTTGCAGAAGCGGCGAGAAGGCATTTCGGCCAAGTTCCGCCTACGTCCGTGATGATCCAAATCGAACTGGCCAAGAAGCGTCTCGAAACATTTGCAATCAAGCAGGCTCAGCGGGCTTCGCAGGGCTGGGAGATACGCTACACGGAGAGCGGTTCGACCTTAGAGGATCGAGTGCTAGTTGGCCGCAACAAGGAGTTGACGTTGATTGGCCGTATCGATCGAATCGACTACAACCGCGAAACGGGACAATGGGCGATTTGGGATTACAAGACTAGCGAAACGGCTAAGGATCCCAAAAGCGTTCATTGGCATCGAGACGACGGTTGGCTTGACTTGCAATTGCCGCTTTACCTTCCGATCGCTCGCCAGGTGCTGGGCATCGATGGGCCAGTCACGGTCGGCTACATCGCATTGCCCAAACGCGATGAAGACATTGAATTTCGAGTTGCCGATTTCAGCCAAGCTGAGTTGCAAGATGCGTTTTCCAAAGCCGACGACGTTGCCACGATTGTTGCTCAATGCAAATTCTGGCCGGAAAACGGGGCGATCGAAACTGTTAAGTACGACGACTACGCGCGAATCTGTCAAACCAACGCCCAATTCATTCAGGCAGAGCCGCCAACACGCAAGGTCTTCCGATTTGACGGTTATCGGACGCAGCGTGTGACGGATGAGGTCGTATCAGAGGCCGCGGCAAGGCTCAACCGAGCCCCCGAGCGTGCGTCGATTAAACTCGGCCCTCTGCTGATTCGCGCATCGGCCGGTACTGGCAAGACATTTCAGCTCTCGACGCGGTTGTTGCAGATTCTGCTGTCCGGCCAGGACGTCGATTCGATTCTGGCGACTACGTTTACGCGAAAGGCAGCCGGCGAGATATTGCACCGAGTTCTCCAACGGCTTGCCCGCGGATGCATCGATTCGGAGGAGCGAGATCGACTTTCGGCCAATACGTCGGGCGTCGACACATCGGCAGCAAATTGTTTGGTCACGCTGCGGCGCGTCACGGCTAGCATTCATCGATTGCGGGTCAGCACGCTCGACAGCTTCTTCGCGCAATTGGCCAGTACGTTTGCGCTCGATATGGGATTGCCCACGGGTTGGATGGCCATGGATCCGTCGATCGCAACGGGAGTGCAGCTCCAAGCCATCACCGAGATGTTGAGAACTCACGATTCCAAGAAGTTGCTCGATCTGTTGCACATGCTTTTCAAAGGCGAAACGCAGCGGCGAGTGGCGGACGAGATCAGCACAGCCGTCGATGCGGGATACGCGGTCTATCGCTGGACAAACGAGAAAGCCTGGGATCAATTGCCCCTGCGTTCGAGGATTAGCGAAGCGGCTGTTGAGTCCGCTTTGTTGGCGATTGAGTCGTGCCGCTTGAACCACAAGAGTGCCGATGCCGGGCTGGTGAAATTGCATCAAGCGGCCAGCCAAGGGAATTGGGAAGACGTTGTTGGACACACGATCAATAAGAACCTCAAGGACGAAGTTCCGAAATACTACTCCCGAGAACTGCCCAATGACCTGATCACGGCGCTGAACAACCTTGCAGACCAAGCGGCGGCAGAATTGCTGCCGATCTATCGTGCTCAGACGCTGGCAACGTATCAGATGTTGCATGCGTATGATCAATCGTACTTGGAATTGTTGCAAAGGCGTCGGCAATTGGCCTTTTCCGATATCTCTCATTTTTTATCGCAATGGATCGATCGCCAAGCATTCGTTGAGCGGGGCGAGACAGGGCTAAGCCAGCTCGAACATCGAATGGACAGCCGCATCGGGCATCTGTTGCTGGATGAATTTCAAGACACGTCACCGATTCAATGGAATATTCTTCGTCCGCTGGCCAATCCATTGGGTGGTAAGGCTCGCGGTGACCAATCGTTTTTTTGCGTTGGCGACAGCAAGCAGGCTATTTATGGTTGGCGAGGCGGAGTGGCTGAGATCCTGGACGATGTCGAGAGGTCGATCGCCGGCGTGGAGTGCAAGAATTTGCGAGAGAGCTTTCGCAGCAGCCCAGTCGTGATGGAAGCTGTGAATGACGTCTTTGAAAATCTGGCTCGGCATTCGAAATACGGTGAATGCGAATTGGTCGCTAGTCGTTGGAGCCAAGATTTTCCTAAGCACACAACAGACAAGAAGTCTCTTGCGGGCTACGTCGTGCTGGAGAACGGACCGCGAGCCGAAGGCGATGATGTGACGGCCGACGATAGGCAAGGCGTGTTGATGCAGCATGTCGCCGATCGAATCGCTGAGTTGACCATGCGAACCTCGGCCAGTATCGGGGTGCTTTTTCGCAGGAACGAAGGCATCGCATCCATGATTGGCCTGCTAAAAGAGCGAGGCATCCCAGCCAGCCAGGACGGTGGAAATCCCTTGATCGATTCAGCGGCCGTCGAGCTCGTTTTATCGTTAGTGCATTTGGCGGATCATCCGGGTGACGGAACCTGCGGATTCCATGTGCGAACTTCTCCGCTGGCGGCGTCGCTATTGAAAATAGCAGGTGAACATCCGTCCGATTTAGCCGTTTGGTTTCGCAAGCAGGTTTCGCGGCAAGGGCTTGGCGCGACGATTCAATGGGTCGCCGAGCAACTGGCCGATCGATTGTCGTGGTGGGATCAGCAGCGACTCGAGCAATTGGTTCGCAGCGCTCATGCTTTCGAGGAGGCTGGCGGCGGTCGATTGCGAGATTTTGAGCACCTAGTTGAAGAACAAAAAATAGCTTTACCGACGGATGCACAGGTTAAGGTGATGACGATCCACGGAAGCAAAGGCTTAGAGTTCGACGCCGTGTTTTTGCCCGAATTGGATGTTCCATTGGTCAAAGCCACTAGCACGCTAGTGACTCGCAGCAGCCATCCCTGCGAGCCACCCGATGGAGTTTTACGGTACATGAGTTCGAGCCTCCAGTCGTTGCTGCCTGAGGACTGGCAACGCGCTTTTCGAACAATCAAAGAGACTAGCCTGTACGAATCCTTGTGCATGCTTTATGTTGCCATGACACGCACCAGACAGGCACTCTACATGTTCACTCAGCCCCAAGGCAAGGAGGCTCGACAAGACTTGGCATCGTTACTCCATTCAACGCTCGCACCGGATTCAGTGGCGGTGAAAGAGTATGCCGCCGAGGTGTATTCGAAAGGAGATCCCAAGTGGTTTGAAGAAGCGCCGAAGACCGGAAATGCGATGCATTCGGGCCGTATCCCTTCCGCCCGTGATGCGGTTGGTGATGTTCGACAGGGATTGCGATCTGATGCTGCCGCAGCCGCACCGCCGACGGTGCAGATCCGATTTTCGAGCGATCCATCAAACGCACCCATGCGAAATTTGCCTACGCGAGCACCCAGCGAAGCCGGTGAATCGCAAACGAAAACACCGCTAGCGGGTGCCTTCTCCGCAAGCCGTTCGGACGAGGCCCTGTTGGGTAAGCTGATCCACGCCTTCTTTGCGAACATCAAGTGGATCGAGGAATTCGCCGTTGACGTGAAAGCGCTCAAACAGGTCGCGCAAGTGTCGCTTTCGCCGAACGAACTGCCACACGTCCGTGTTGACGATGCCATCGACTATTTCAACAACGCGTTGGGATATCCAGAGGTTCAAATGTTATTGTCTCGGCACCGCTATCAGCACGAAGAGACCGGAATCGCCTCAGATGCAATCCATGTGGATACGGAGCGATCGATCAGCGCGGTGCTGGACGGTCGACTGGTCCTCGGATCAATCGATCGATTGGTCGTGACCTACCTGAACGGTCGCCCAAGCGCGGCGGAGGTCATCGATTACAAGACCGATAAACCGGCCAAGAGCGTTGATCAGGCCTGGCTTGATCAGCGAGCACGGCATCATCGTCCACAGCTTGAGTTGTACGCACGAGTTGTATCGCAACAATTCGGATTGCCTCGCGACCGAGTGCACATGACATTGGTCTTGCTTGTTTGCGGTCAGTGTATTTCGCTCTAGGCCGCGATCGCGCTGGTTTTGCCGTTCGGGCGGATCACGGCAATCGCTATGCGATCGTCCAAATTCGGGCGAAAGACTGTCAGCAGAGTGAATGGTAAAAACCATGACATGTACAAGCCTCCACCGTAGCCGTGCCAAAACTGTGCGGTCAACATGACCACGGCGGTACCGCTCATGAGCGTGCCTAAGTTCTTACGTGTCGGCCAAAGGGCGTATGAACCGCTCAACAGAATGAAACCGACCAGCACCGGAAGACGAAAGTCCGGTTGAATTCGATCGGGTCCCCAGATTCCCTCTAGGCCCTCCATGCGGGGCAGCCATAATCCGAACATGCGACTAAGGTGATCGAGAAACACTTGCCAGCCTTGGATGAGCAACAATCCCACCAGCAAAACCAACGCCGTGCCCGCGCTAATCAGCCAGACCTTCAGGCCCCGCTTCCAGTAAAAACTGATCCAAAGCGGAAGCAGGAATAACGGATAGTAAACCAAACCGGCGGCCAAACCCATCAGCGCCCCGGATAGGATGGGTTGCCGATAGGCCAGCAACGCAAGTGACATCAAAGCGGCGGGCATGACGTGTTCGAGATTGCCCGTCATTTGGGCCGTGTACGGTAGCAGCAAATACATGACGGCGCAGCCTATGCCGGTCTTAACGTTGTCGAAATGCCAATAGCCTACTCCGATAATGCTCAGGATGATCGCCAAGTTGGAAACTACGGCAAGCGTCCTGGCTACGTTGGGTAGGAATCGTTCGCTAGGATCATCCGGGTCGACATTTGCGGCCGGCGGGTCGTTGGCTTGAGTTTGGCCAAACGGTGTGGTAGGTAATTGCGGCAGCATATTGAGCAGCGCATATCCGGGTCCGAGTTGCGGGCCTCGGACTTCCTGTTCATGCGGAGTGCTGGTGACGACGATCGACATCAGAAACAGGAACATGCAAACGCCGATAAAGCTGAGCCCGCCGATCGACAAGTTCGGAATCAATAGCGGTCGCCGAACTAGCGCCGGATCGATCAACATGCGGATCGCCAGTAGGGCACAGGCTAGCAATAAAGCAGCGAAACCATAATATTGCAGGGCCTCGGCATTCCAAAACGCCGGTGGTTCACTTTCGGTGGTGCTTGCGGGCAACGGCTGTGTCCCCGTTTGGTGCGGGCTGCTTACCAATTGACTCGTGGCAACGTTAGGGACGTCCTCCAACTTCATCTTCCGTCCCTCGTAGACCATCAACAGCCCCGGCGACAGCAGTAGCAGCAGTATGACGTCCAGATTACGGATGCTGAAGAACCGCTGGAATACAAAATAGATCGCCAGCAGCAGAAACGAGGAAAGCAAGATCCACGTCGCTGGCTCAGGAGGTTGATAGAGGTAAAGGAGTTCTCTCATGGGTTGCGCTACGGAAGATCTTTAGCAGCCTCAATTTAAGGATAAACTTCGCTCCACTAAGAGTCTATCCGAATTCTAGCGCGAAAATGATCATTCGGCCAATTGTGCTGGCAATTCGGGTGCAAGAGCTACAACTAGTGCCGATGCTATCAACTGGACGATAGTGGAAACGTTTGAAGCTTTCAGTACTTGATCACCCTTTAGTGGAGGTGCTGTGGCCGCAGAATGCCTTTAATGGCTTTGACAGTCGCTGAGCTAGGATCGATGGTCAAATTCCCTGGCTTCCTCGGAAGCGGTACATACTTCCGATAGCGGGACAAAGGAAACTTTCCCCTATCTTTACTGCTCGCTTGAAATTTACAATCGGTGTACCTGCCGAAGAGCGGGTAGAGAACTGGGCCAAGTCGGCCAGGAAAGGACTCCAAAGCATGACACGGATGTTGTCTAAAAAGATTGGCCAACGGACCGAAGCGCATGTGCATTGCTTGTTGACTCGGCTAACCTGGGTTTGCCTGGCAGTCGCTTTGACGGCCGGATGTACTTATCGGCCGCGAGCTTGGGGTTTTCCGGGTGCGCAAGGAACGATCGATCGGCAGAAGTCGCGGGCCACCATCCACGATCCCTACCCGCTCAACGATATCGGGCCGGCCGTAGTTGGTGGCCGACCGCGGGAATTCTATTCCCCTCAGACCCAAGCGGCCAGGGAAGCCAACGTTCCGCTTCAGTATCGCAATTTGCCTTACGGCAACTAACTTGACCATTCATGGGCTGGTCCTGAGGATGGCGAGGATGACTTGTTCAACACTCACGCTCTTGCGGTAGAGGTTCGAGTAGAATATTTCCCTGCATGAACCCGTCCGACACAGATCGTTACTTCCGCGCTGCCATCGGGCAGATGCAGGCCTACGTTCCCGGAGAGCAACCTCAGGCGGGAAAGTTCATCAAGCTCAATACCAATGAGAATCCCTATCCACCATCGTCCAAAGTCATCTCGGCCATTGCAGAAGCGGCCCGCAACGGTTTGCAGAAGTATCCGGATCCTCTAGGAACTGCCTTTCGACTGCGAGCCGCTGAGTTGCTTGGAGTCGAGCCGGATTGGATTCTGTGCGGCAACGGCAGCGACGACATCTTAACCATAGTGACTCGCGGGTTTGTCGGAGAAGGCGACCGGATGCGGGTGCCCTTTCCTAGCTACACCTTGTATCGAACGTTGGCTCAGATTCAGAATGCCGACTTAGATGAAGTGCGTTTTCAACAGAATTTCCAACTCAGCGACGATTTCTATAAACCTGCAGACAGATTACGGTTGGCTATTTTGCCTAATCCCAACAGCCCCAGCGGGACATTCATTTCGCCTGCGGCAATCGAGTCGATGGTGAACCGGTTGGAGTGCCCACTCTTGGTCGACGAGGCTTATGTCGATTTCGCAGAAGACAATTGTATTGAGCTGGTGAAGCGGAACCCGAAGGTCATGGTTTGTCGCACGCTCAGCAAGTCCTATGGTTTGGCTGGCTTGCGATTCGGATTTCTAGTCGCGCACCCACCGGTGATCGCGATGTTGCGCAAAGTCAAAGACAGCTACAACTGCGATTCGCTCAGTCTAGCGGCTGCAACAGCGGCCATCGACGATCAAGGCTGGTTGCGAGACAATCGATCCAAGATTTTGAAGACTCGCGCACGCATGATTCAAGACTTTCGAGCTTTGGGATTTGACGTTGCCGATAGCCACGCGAATTTTGTTTGGTGTACCAGTTCTCGAGTTGCCGCTCAGCCATTGTACGAGACGCTTAAGCGTGAAAAAGTTCTGGTGCGTTGTATGAATTTCCCCACCTGGGGCGACGGGCTGCGCATCAGTGTCGGCACCGACGCACAAATCGATGCTTGTGGGTTGCTGTTGGCGGAAGCCATGGCATCGGGCCGCGGATCGCTTAGACCGAACACTCAACTCTAGAATCTGAAATCGACATGTCTACACGTTCAGCCATCCATCAACGCAAGACCGCTGAGACCGACATATCCCTGAGTCTGAACTTGGATGGTTCGGGCGCGACGAATATCGCGACCGGCATCGGTTTTTTAGACCACATGCTGACGCTGTTCGCAGTCCACGGGCAATTTGATTTATCCGTCCAGTGCAAAGGCGATGTACACGTCGACGCGCATCATTCCACCGAGGACATCGGCATCTGTCTTGGATTGGCATTTGCCCAAGCCTTGGGAGATAAGCGAGGCATCGTTCGCTATGGGCATATCGTGCTACCGATGGACGAAACGCTGGTGACGGTAGCCGTCGATTTGAGCGGCCGCAACTATGCTGTCGTTAGCGCGCCCATGCCCGCCGAGAAGATCGGCGATTTCGATAGCCAGTTGGTCGAAGAATTTTGGTATGCCTTCGCCAGCAATGCCAAATGCAATTACCACGTGCTCTTGCATTACGGGCGCAATGCGCATCATATTGCGGAAGCAATTTTCAAAGCTTCGGCCAGAGCCCTGAGGGAGGCATGTCGAATCGACGCCAATCGATCGGGCATTCCCAGTTCGAAGGGTTCGCTCTAACGAACTCGATTGCCTCTCCGAACCAACTTAGGCGGCTTCGCCAATCCAAGCTTTGATGAGATTGACGGCCGCATCGGGATTTTCGCGGATGATCGTCGATAGGTCTTCTTTGATATTCTCGCCTTCTGCCTCAAAGGCGGAAGGTCGACGGCGAGTTGGTTGGCCATCGGCGGTCACGGTTTCGCCGCCAATATCCACTGTGTCGATTGGAATGGAGGGCATCTCGAGACCGAAGCCCTCGGCGAACGATTTTTCAGTAGCTGAACCCGCTGGCGAAGGTGTTTTTAACCAGCTTGTCATCATGAACAAGCTGATGACGACGAGGCCGATCAAGGCTAGGGTACTCCACGAATCGCCCAGCCAAGCAACAGCCGTCGTGGCCATCGTGGGGCCGGGAACTTCAGGCAAAGGCAAGTCGGTAAAACTGTAGACTTCGATGTACGCCTTTCGGTCGTCCCCTTCCCTAGCGCCAATCGGTATCGTGGCCACTGCCGCTCGCACGGACTTCTCTTCTTCAGCTCGAATGGTCGCCAAATCTGCATCTGTTGGTGTGGGCGCATCGGTCGAGGTCTTTTCCGGATTGCTTTGCAAGAATCGGTGGAGAGCAATCTTACGATAGTGCGACTCGGGAATACCAATGCTGACATAGATCGACTTGGGAACCAAGCCGGCTTTTCGAATCACGGTGGCTTCGTGGCCAGCGATTCGGCGTTCGTTTTCTTCCGTTTCTTTGTTCTTGGAACTTTGTCCGGCAGCGCCGGTCGACAACGTTTGGGCTTGATTGGCAATACCATTGGGGGCTGCGCCTGGTTGCCCGCCCGGCGCTGCTTTCGTGTTCTCCGAATTGCGGGATACGGATGATGTCTGGATGGCGATCGGTTGCTGTTGATACTGCAATTGTTCCGACTCTGAATTGAGCGTGGGATCGAGCGTTACGTTGACCGCGATTTTGGCTTCGAAATCGCCCAACAGCGCCGCCAATTTTCCTTCGTAGCGCTGTTCCCATTGCGTTTGAGCGACAAAGTAGGGATTCTCCTCCGGCGCGTTCGGGTCGGAACTGCCTTGGTAGAAGCTGGCTGGATTGCCAAGGTCGCTAACCGAGACATTTTCTTCGGTTAGCCCTGCGAACGACGCGGTTGCCATCTTGGCGATGTTGCGCAGTTGAGCGGGCGGAATGGGATTGCCAGCCCGACCTTTGACGGCGATGCTGCATACGCGATCGCTCTTGCGACCGAAACCGGTTCGCTTCTCGTCGTAGTTGACGAAGGCCTGTTCGACTCCGGAAAGCCCTTGAATCATGTGCGTTAGCCGTTGTTCTTTGGCGAAAACCGTGCGTTTGTCGATCAGCGAATTCGGATCAAAAGGGCTGCCTTTTGTCAACGCGTCCGTCATGTAGGTGTCATACTCTTTGGGCAACGATTGGGCTTCGCTGAGGGCTTTGAGATAGAGATTCTTTTTGCTTGTGGGAACCTTGATACGCTGGCCGACGCGCTCGTAGTCACCCAGTTGAGCATCGCCGAAAGCAGCTTCCCACGACGTTAATTCAGCATCAGAGAAATCACGCCCCCCGAACAGATATTCGTAGCTCCCCATGCCGTTGCCAACCGTCGCAATCCAACCAAGACTTACCACGACGACCGCGAACATCAGGGCCGCCATGATTCGAGACGATGGAGTCATCGATGCGAACAGATCGCGAATTTGTTTGCCGATTTCGTTGAGCCAAGACATTGGAATTGTTTGGTAGCGAGCAGTAGGTTAGTTCGGTGTGATCAGTAAGTGATTTGAAAGTGAGCCTAGGTATCTGAAATTCCTTACGATTGCCGTATGGCAGACAACTTTGGATTCGACGCCGTGGTCTGACCGTCGAAGAATCTGAAAACATCAAACTCGAATTGCATTGAGCTCCTCGTATGCGGCCATCAATTTGTTTCGCACTTGAACCAGCAAGCGAAATGCCATATCCGCTTTCTGGACCGACGCCATGACTTCGGCTTGCGTTACGTCGCCACCAGTTAGAAGGTCGTGGACCTGATCCTTTGCATTCTGTTGGGCTTGGTTGACTGAATCCACTCCGCGCGCAAGCATTCCAACAAAGGATCCCTGCGACTGGCCAGCCGGTTGGCGAGCCGCCAGGAGATGCTTCGTGATCGGCATCGCCAAGTGAGTCGAAAGTGGCCCTTGAATTGCCGTCATAAATCCCTAAATCGAATCGATGGAATGAATCGGCTGACTTGTCCGCCAACAAAATCAGTCTTCAACGCATGCCTTCCCTCTAAGCAATAATGGACAGCGATTGCCGTCCAAGGTTTTTCGTGATTTCAATCACACCAACATTGGCCTCGTAAGATCGCGTAGCTTCCAAGGCGTCGACCATCTGTTCGTTCAAATTGATATTCGGATAGGCCACGTAGCCCTTCCATTTGCCTTCTTGAACGGCCATCGGATGATCGGGTTGGTATCGATAGAGCGGTTCCTCGTCGCTCGTTTCTACAGCGGCAACCTTGACTCCCGGAGCGCCGCTGCTGCCCGCAAGGGTTTCATCTGTCTGGAACACAGTGAACCGTGGTTGATACGGTTTCGCTTGACCGTTTTCGTCTTTGAGCGTGCTGACATTGGCGATGTTGCCAGAAATTGCATTCAATCTAGTCCGCTGAGCGACTAGCGCGCTGGTACTGACGTCGAGTGCACCAAACATGGGATCCTCCATGGCCTTGGAATGAAGCGAAATCTGCAGAAACTAAGGCCAACACTAAAGAAAAATTGCGTGCAGGGAAAGATCAGTTGGAGACTATCGCTAAGCAGCTAGCTTTCTGCCGATGGACAGGAAGGCGCTTAGTTTTCATTTGGAAATCTCAATGCTTCCGGTACGGTTCACAAGCGGGTCCGGTGTTGACAGACGAGTACCGCTTGCAATGATCGACCCATCAGACTGGCGCGCAAACGATGACACGCTTGCACATTTTCCGTAGTTGCTGGGAGTCATTGACGAAACTCGGACTGCGCGATTGTTCGCTCGGGGAGGATGAATCAGAACCTCGGCCTTGGGCATCAACTGGCATACGCGCGGGTTCGGGTTGCCTTCGTCGGCGTCTCCAATTTGCTGATTGACGGTTTGGGAATAGTACTCGGTAAAGCAACTCGCATCTTTGGCGAGCCATCCCCACTTGGCTGGGACTTTGAGGTCTCCAATGATGAACTCTTGGTTGGTGACAGTGTTGATTACAGACCCACGCCACCATTCCGCATCGTCAGGGTTTGCGCTTTGGCTGAGCTGCGCGATTCGAAGGCAATATTCGATGCTCTCTTTCCAGTCGTACTCCAGCGTACAGCTCCAGCCAGAGCCCTCATGGCCAAACGGCGCACAATAGCTATTCGATGGCCCCGCAGCGGCGTCCAGCGCACCCCAAATTGAGAAAATTGCGAGCCGTGTTAGCTTCACCTGCCGGTTGTGAGAAGGGTCGTTCCGGTGTGCGGGATCAAACGCCGTCATGTTCCCGACGGTTTGAAGTCCCATATAGCCATCCACGCCATTCGAGCTACCTCCCACGAACGCGAATTGATTTGCCCAGTAGTATCCTAGGATGGAATCGTCTCCACAAAGATCGGCTGGAATGGGGTACCGACTGAGCGATGTGCCAGGGTCTTTGGAAATGGTGATGAAAAAGTCGAGGTTGAAATATCCTTTTTGATGGGCCGATTCAGGCTCGTTGGGGAACGTGAACGCCACGGAGCTCAGTCCTCCGGGACGAGTTCGCCAATAGGGTTCTTCCGAGAATCCTGACGCGGCAATGCAAGACAGGATGGCAAAGGTACAGCACTCAGTCAAGCGTTTCATGATGGAGTCAATGGGAACATGCAATGATGCGGGTATTA
>WPCK01097881.1_pt1 | contig 55004 bp, 45 predicted proteins | sample 5399851 | NCBI WGS metagenome assembly WPCK01 (sample SAMN12869471, study PRJNA574797) | sludge metagenome | isolation source: wastewater treatment of pH11 | place: China:Beijing | collected 2019-05-20
TGACTGTTGTAGATACCCGACGACCACGAAGGTAGCCGCGACCAGGTCGTCGGGGCTGACATCGGGCGGCCCGTTGTCAGGGTCTTCGCCGCCAACCGTGAAAAATGTTGAAAGCACTCGTTCTTGCAATTCCTCACTTGCTAATTCATCGTGTATCTCCAACAATTCAGACAACACGAGCCTGACGTCCGACAGTGCCGCTAAGACTGCATCAGCGTTCGCGCTAGGAACATCGAACGGGTCGTGATGGGCGGGGTCAGGTGAATCCGCCACGTTGGTGAGCGTTTTATGAAGTTCCACCAATCGGGAGTGTTTGAGCTCCGTGAGACCCTGTTGGGTCAGTTCACGGTAGTGCTGCGCCACATCAGGGTCATCGCTGGCATCGGGCAGCAGCCGTAATGCGGCACTGCTGTCCGGCCGGGCCAAGTTGATGGCGGATGATCCCATGGCTTCGTCGATGAGCTCCGCAGCCAATTGGTCTTGTTCGCTCAAGTTCGAATCGTCGTCGTTGCGGGACGATGATGTGGCGTCGATCAGCCATTTGGCATTGTCGTAGGTCTTACGCAGCACTTCAATGGTGCGCAAAATACCTTCGCTGATCAGCCAGCGTTCCGGTTCGGTCAACCATGCTCGATAGCCATCAGAGGTAGCACTGAATTCTCTCATTGGCTCTTACCTCGGTTCCGGACGCATGGTCGCGTGCAGACCATAGCCGTGCATCGCCTGAACATCCGCTTCTGCTCGTTCTTTCGAACCGGTCGCCACGATTGCCTTGCCCTCGTTATGTACTGCCAACATTCGTTCGCGTGCCTTCGCCCGGTCAAAGCCGAAGTGCTTCATGAAAACGTATTCGACATAACTCATCAGGTTGATGGGGTCGTCCCACACCAGCACCTGCCACTTGGGGCTGAGCACAGCCTCGGTCGCCTCGTCCACGGCGGACGAGGTGGCGGTGCCGACGCCGCGTTCTGGTTCCTGTGATGAGTTCACTCTTCTAGTTTAGTGAAAATCACGTACCGTGAACACGTGAGTACCTCGATTTTTCCGGCCCCATCGGTGGCGATGAATACGGACATGTACGAGCTCACCATGCTGCGCGCTGCTTTGGCTGACGGTACGGCGAACCGGCAGTGCGTCTTCGAAGTATTCACACGCCGACTCCCGTCATGGCGCCGTTACGGTGTATTCGCGGGCGCGGGACGGCTCATCGACTTGTTATCCGGGTTCCGGTTCACTGACGATGACCTTCGATTCCTGTCTCAGCAAAACATCATTGACGAGGCCACCCGTGCTTTTTTGGCGAACTATCAGTTCCGCGGCACCATCACTGGGCTGGCCGAAGGCGAAACCTATTTCCCTGGCACTCCCCTGCTCACCGTTCGCGGCACCTTTGCCGAGGCCGTGATCCTCGAAACTCTGGCGCTATCCGTGCTGAACTTCGATTCGGCCATCGCTGCGGCAGCATCACGGATGACGAGTGCTGCCGGCGACCGTCCCTGTCTGGATATGGGTGCTCGCCGCACCCACGAGCAAAGTGCGGTGGCGGCAGCCCGCGCCGCGTTCATCGCGGGGTTTGCCGGAACTTCGAATCTGGCCGCCGGCGCCAACTACGGAATTTCCACTATTGGCACCGCCGCGCACGCATTCACGTTGCTACATGACAGCGAGGATGAAGCATTCACCTCACAAGTGAACATGTTCGGTGCAGGCACGACGTTATTGGTGGACACATATGACGTGCCGACCGCTATCGAACGAGCGGTCGAGATTGCGGGGCCTGATCTTGGTGCTGTCCGCCTGGATTCCGGCGATCTGGCCTTGATGGCCCGCCAAGTGCGCGACCAACTCGATGCCTTGGGGGCTCACCGCACCAAGATCGTGGTCACGTCGGATTTGGACGAGTACGCGATCGCGGCCCTGGCTGCCGCGCCGGTGGATTCGTATGGGGTGGGCACTCGGCTGGTGACTGGATCGGGTGCGCCGACCTGTTCGATGGTGTACAAACTGGTGGCCCGCGAGGGCTCCGATGGCCTGATGGAAGCGGTGGAGAAGGCATCGACCGCGAAGACTTCCGTGGGCGGACTCAAGCGCGTAGCTCGTCAATACGACGGCGACCACGTCGCGATCAGCGACCTGGTGGTGGGCGGAGACCATACATCGGTCACCGCGTGGAAGCCTGCGGATAACCAGCGCCAACTTCACGTCGACTATGTTGTCGATGGCAAACCGGTGGCAGAACGGCTCGGTACTGCCGCGTTGCACGCCGCCCAGCTTCATCACGAGAAGTCACGGGCTGAACTTCCCGCCACAGCGCTGCGACTGTCCAGCGGTGAACCGGCCCTCCCGGTGATCTTTACCGCACTGCCATAGCGCGAGCGTGGCATGCGGCTTAGCGAGCATTCATGCGAGCCAACCCACATCAACACGAATTGCTGACGGGTCTCTTCGTTGTCGACCGGTAATTTCCCGTCAACAAGGAAGAAACCGGTCGACAGGCGGCGGGCTTACCGCTTGCCGACGAACCATGCCCGCAGGATCGCAATGCGGGCTTCGATTTGTTCGATAGTCGCCTGTGGCACTTCGGGGCCACCGGTGCGTCGGCGCAGATCGTTGTGAATCGAACCGTGCGGTTGTCCGGACCTGCGCGACCAGGCTCCAACCAATTTGGCCAGTTCTTTGCGCAGCTCTGAAGCTCGACGGTGATCCGCCAGCTGGGAGGCTGACTCACCCCGAGCCTCGACGCCGCGCAACTGTTCCGCCTGACGCGAGCGCAACAAGGTTGACACCTGTTCCGGTTCCAACAGTCCTGGCAGTCCCAAGTAATCTGCTTCCGCTACCGAGCCTGGGTCCGCTGCCGTCCCGAACTCGCCGCCGTCGAAAAGCACCCGGTCAAAGGATGCTTGCGCTTCCAATGCCTCGAAGGTCCCCTGATCGGTCAGTGAGCTAGATGCTTTTTCTTCGCGGTTCGCCGCGATGAGTTCGGCTTCTTCGGGAGAAAAGTCGGGGTCGTCTGCGCTCACCGGGCGATCTAGCGCGTGGTCTCGTTCCAACTCCAACGCTCCAGCCAGCCCTAACAACTGCGGCACTGACGGCAAAAAGACCGAGGCGATCTCACCGCGCTTGCGGGCACGAACGAAACGCCCGACAGCCTGCGCGAAATATAGCGGAGTCGCAGTCGAGGTGGCGTATACGCCCACGGCTAGGCGCGGTACGTCGACACCTTCGGAAACCATGCGCACCGCGACCATCCATCGCCGCGACACGTCACTTGAGAATTCCTCGATGCGGTTCGAAGCGCCGTCATCATCGGACAGCACGATCGTGGGGGCCTGGCCCGTCACCGCACGCAGGTGCTTGGCGTAGGCGCGAGCATCCGCCTGGTCGCTGGCAATGACGAGCCCACCCGCGTCGGGCACCGAACGGCGCACCTCCGTCAGCCGGGTATCGGCTGCACGCAGCACTGAACCGATCCATTCTCCGCTGGGGTCCAGCGCGGTACGCCACGCTTGCGCGGTAATGTCCTTCGTCATCGGTTCGCCGAGTTGTGCTGAGACCTCGTCCCCGCTGCGCGTGCGCCAACGCATCTGCCCGGAATAGGACAGGAAGATCACTGGGCGCACCACATGATCAGCCAACGCTTGGCCGTAACCGTAGGTGTAGTCCGCCTGCGAACGACGAATACCGTCGTTATCAGCCACGTAGGTAACGAACGGAATCGCCGCGGTATCCGACCTGAATGGCGTGCCAGTCAGCGCAAGGCGCCGAGTGGCCGGTTCATACGCTTCGCGGATCGCGTCTCCCCACGACAGCGCATCGCCACCGTGGTGAATCTCGTCCAAAATCACCAAGGTGCGTCCCGCCTCAGTCTTGGCGCGGTGCAATGCAGGGTTGGCAGCCACCTGAGCATAGGTGACGGCCACACCGTGGAAGTGACTGCCATGCGCTCCTTGGGAGTTCTTGTAGTTGGAGTCGAGTCGAATGCCGACCTTGCTGGCCGCTTCGGCCCACTGGTGTTTCAAATGCTCGGTGGGAGCAACAACGGTGATACGACGAACCACGCCGGCGTCCAACAGCAACGTGGCGAGCCGCAACGCAAAGGTGGTCTTTCCTGCCCCGGGGGTGGCTACCGCGAGAAAGTCGCGCGGCTGCTTCGCCTGGTACAGCTCAATGGCCTCAGCCTGCCAAGCGCGCAGTTTCGTGGCAGTTCCCCATGGTGCACGGCGCGGAAATGCTGGCGAAAGATGCTCTGCGGCAAACACCGATCCAGGACGCGAACGTCCCGCATCGGTATCGTCGGTGACGGGTTCGGCTACGGCGTCAAAGAGGGTGGGGCTGTCGTCATAGTCCTGAGTAGTACTCACGACTCGGCGTCACCGTCCCCATCTTGCGGGTCTCGTAGACCTTCGTAGATCTCCTTGCAGATCGGGCAGACCGGAAACTTATTCGGGTCTCGTCCCGGCACCCAGATCTTGCCGCACAAGGCGACCACCGGCTTGCCGGACATGGCAGACTCGAGGATCCTCTCTTTGCGCACATAGTGGCTAAAGCGCTCGTGATCGCCGGGCTCAGCCTCCTGAGTTTGTTCGGCACGTTCCAGGACGGCTGTGGTTGATCCGCTGGTGGCTGGGTCGTCAGGCAAACCTGGATCATCAAACTCAGGGTGGGTCATAGCCTCATCTTACTTCGCCGACTTCAGCGAAGTTCAGATTCGCTGCCAGTCCGGCTTGTGTTCATATGCCTGCCGGTAGTAGTCGGCGAGCTGCAGCCGACCTGCCGCACCATCATCGACGAGCACTGTCGCATGCGGATGCATCTGCAATATCGATGCAGGCCACATAGCAGAAACAGCACCCTCGACCATCTGGTGAACTGCCTCAGCTTTGCCTCGTCCTGTGGCGATCAGCACAATATGACGAGCGCTCATGATGGTCGCCAAACCCTGCGTCAGGCAGTGCCGGGGAACTTGACCGATGTCGCCGTCGAAGAACCGGGCATTGTCCATGCGAGTCTGCGGGGTCAAGGACTTCAGCCTGGTCCGCGAGGCAAGCGACGAGCCGGGCTCGTTGAAGGCGATGTGACCGTCGGTGCCGATTCCCAGGATCTGAAGGTCAACCCCACCGGCCACTTTGATGGCTTTCTCATAGGATTGGCAGGCGAGCGCGAGGTCTGCTGCGTTCCCATCTGGACCATGCACTGCCTCAGGACGGAAATTGACATGCTTGGTGAACTCGTCGTCAATGACATTGCGGTACCGCTGCGGATGATCAGGATCGATGCCGACGTATTCATCCAACGTAAATGCCGCGGCGCCAGAGAAGTCGGCTTGCCCGTCCTGATACCGCTCGATCAACTCGCGATAGATCGGCAGCGGACTCGAACCCGTGGCCAGCCCAAGCACGGCGTCAGGTTTACGCTCCAGCAGTCTGATGATCGCTTCCGCCGCGAGTTCGGCTAATGCCGCGCCAGGTTGGATCACAACCTCCATCAGATATTCACCTCAATTGGTCCAGTAGACGAGTGCAGCGTTGTTTCGACGCTTGCGGCCCCACCTGCGACCGCAGCGCCGATCGCCGCCACCGGGACGCCCATGGGAGACAGCGCGATCCGGTCGGAGATTCCCAGCGCAGTCAGGAATTGCGAGCGGGCGCACGCCATATCGCACTGCTCGCGCACAGCCTGGAGCAATGGTTCGCCTAGCGATGAGACTCCCCCGCCAAGCACCACATTCTTCACGTCGTAGGTAAGTACGAGTAATCGCACCGCCCAGGCCAGGGCGGCGGCAAACTCGTCACGGATCCGTGTTGCCCGCACGTCCCCGGCCGCTGCCGCATCGAAGACATCACGCGGTGCCGGACGAACGGACCGTTCACCCCACTGACGTTCCAAGGCCGATCCAGACGCATAGAGTTCCAGGCAGCCGCGCTGGCCGCACGGACACAATGGTCCTGCCGGATCCATCGGCACATGCCCGATCTCCCCGGCAGCGCCCCAAGCGCCTCGCCGCAATCGTCCATCGAGGACTATGCCCGCTGCCAAACCGGTACCAACCGCGACAAAAGCCAGGTCAGTGTCGGTTTCACCACGCAAGAACCCCGCACCCAATGCGGCTACGTTGAGATCATTGTCAATGATGATCGGCAACGGCCCTGGATCAGCCTGCGGAACGTGAGTCAGTCGGTCTCGCAGCGCCGTATGCAGGTCGAATGGTTCGGTGATTTCCAGATTCACCGCATGGGAGACGACCCCGGTCAGCGGGTCCACCAACCCGGGGATACCCACACCGATTCCTGCGATGCTCGCCCGCGGGCCTGCGTCACTGAGCAATTTGTCGATGGCATTGACCGCGCACTTCACGGTTCCTTCCGGCCCGTGGATAGTGGCTTCGCGAGCTTCCGCGATGACGCGGCCCGATGGGCCGATCAGCACGCCGAGCACTTTGGTGCCGCCAATGTCTAGACCGATCCGCAGGGGCGGCCGGTTGTCGTTGGTATTCACGTCAGCCCTTCACCGCCCCCGACACCAGTCCCGACGTCATCCGCCCCTGCACGATCAGGAAGAAGATGATCACCGGGATCGCGATCAGAGTCGACGCAGCCATGACTTGCGACCAGTCGATACCTTTGTTGGCTGAGTCGGCTAGGAAACTGCGCAACCAGATCGGCAAAGTTTGGGCGTCACGGGCCGGCAATGCGATCAAGGCAACGGTGAACTCATTCCAGGCTTGCAAGAACGCATAGACGCCGGAGGCGATCAGACCTGGGGCAAGCAGCGGGAATGTGATCTTGAAGAACGCCTTCGAGCGGGTCAGGCCGTCAACCATCGCGGCTTCTTCCAACTCGGCGGGCACGCCAGCGACGAATCCGCGCAGCATCCACACCGTGAACGGGATGATCGCTGCGATGTAGATGATCGACACACCCCAGATGGTGTTGACCAACTGGGCTTTGGACAACATCTGGTACTGGGCGAGGAAGAGTCCTTCAGCGGGCAGCATCTGAATGAACAGCACCGCCAGCAGGAACGACTTGCGCCCTTTGAATTTGAAGCGACTGATGGCCAACGCGGCCAGTGTCGCCCAGATGATGACGACTAGCACGGTCAACAGCGTGATCGCCAGTGACATTCGCAGTGCGCCGACGAAGCCACTGCCGGAGATGACGTTGGTGAACCCGCTCCACGTCGCCGACGTCGGGAAGAAACTCGGGTTAGTCGATTGCAGTCGGGCGTTGGGGGTAAAGGCGGAGATGATCATCCAATACACCGGGAACACCCATACGAGTGCTGCGGCTATGCCAAGCAGGGAGATGACGACCTTCCCAGGGCGGATCTTGCGCCGGTTCTTCGCTCTGGGCACCGCTGTGGCCGACACTGCCGCCTTGGTGGTCCGGGTAGCGGGCTCGGGCGCGTCGCGCGTTACTTCGATCGCGGTCACGAGTTCTCCTCCTCTTTCATCAAGGAACGGACGTACGGCCACGAGATCAACATGGTCAGAGCGAGCACGAAGAGGGAGACTGCTGCCGCGGTTCCGAAGTCGCCTCGTCCCACGCCGACTTCATAGATGAAGTTTCCGAACAGGTTGGTTGACCCCACCGGGGCGCCTTGCTGTTGCAGCAGGTTGATCTGACCGAAGACGCGCAGATCCCAGATGATTTGCAGCAGGAGCACGATGGACAGCACCGACTTGATCATCGGGACCAAGATGCGCCACAGAATTTGAGTCGAGCTTGCACCATCGATGCGCGCGGCCTCGACAATCTCATCCGGCACTGAGGTCAGCCCGGCGTACAAGGAAAGCGCCACGAACGGCACCGACATCCACACCACGATCATGGTGGCGACCAGGAAGAAGGTCCAAGGGCTGGAGAACCACGAGTAGTTCTCGAACTGGTCCATTCCCAGCTTGACCAGCACCCAGTTGACCAGTCCAGTGCGGTAGTTGAATAACCATTTGAAGACCGTGACGCTGGCGACCATGGGCATCGCCCAGGCCAAGAGCATCGCGATCTGGATGGTGATGCGGATTGGGGCCGATACCGCGCGCATGAGCAACGCTAGCGCCAGTCCGATCGCCACTGTCAGCAGAGCATTGACGAGACAAAATGCCAATGATCGAACAACGACCGCCCAGACCGCATCGTCAGTGAGGATCTTGGTGAAGTTGTCGAACCATACCCACTCAGCCGGGGCGCCGAATGCCTGGCGTAGACCGTATTCCTTGAATGCGGTGGTGAACTGCCAGTACAGCGGATATCCAAGTCCGGCAAGCAGACCGAGGATAGCGGGGGTGAGGAGAAGATAGGGGACGAGTTTTCCTCGTCGTTTTTTACCTGATGGCTCCTGACGCCTTTGCGGTTGCTGCGCTGTCGTGTCAGGCGGCACATGTGCAGCAGAAGGCGCGATCGTATCCGTCATGAGGAAACTAGACCTTAATCGCGACGCGGGCGGTGGGTCGTTGTGGGGGCCAGGGTTTCCGGCCCCCACAACTGGTCAATAACAGGCGTTCTGACCGTGAACTCACATGTTGAGCAGTGGTGTGATCTTGTCGTCGAATTCCTTCGCCAGATCGGTCACGTCACCGCCGTCTGCGATCTTCTGGAACAGGTCTTCGTAGATGAACTGTCCTTCGATCGCTGCCCAACCAGGGGCTGCCGGGGTCAGTTTCGACGCGGCTGCGGTTTCGATGGTGGTTTGGGCGAACTTGTCGGTGCCGAGCGAGTCAGCGAAGTCAGCGTTTGCTGGTCCGAGGCCGTTCTCTCCCAGCATCTGCTGGTACTCGTCCGAGAAGATGATCCGCATGAGGTTCTCGGCCAACTCCGGGTTCTTCGAGTTCGCGGAGATACCGATGTTCGAACCACCAGCAAATACTGGTGCGACACCGCCGTCAACGCCTGGCAGTGCGAAGATGTCGAACTTCGATTCGTCGGCCATGCCATCACGTACTTCGTCACCGTCGTCGTTGGTGGTCAGGTCACCGATGGACCAGCGTGCCCAGCCTGGTGCCATGATGGTCGCGGCTGCGGGGTCTGCTCCGCCTTCGCCGTCATTGAGCAGGTCCCAGTACGCGATGTCACGTTCCGTGGACGGAACGATGGAAGCACCCTGGTAGACGTCCTGCCACTGCTCGAGTCCCTTGATGGTGGCTGGGTCGGACAGTGTCGACACCCACTGGCCGCCTTCTTCGCGAGCCAGGTCTCCACCGTTGGCGAAGATCCAGGAGATGCCGTTGCGCCAGTCCTGGCCACCGATGCCGAAGCCGGACATCTTGTCGTTCTTGAGTTCCTTCACCGACTTGGCGAACTCGTCCAAGGTGGTGGGAACTTCCTGGCCAGCCGCGGTCCACAGGTCCTTGCGGTAGAACATGTAGCGCGAACCGAAGTAGTACGGCAATGCGAAGTTCTTGCCGTCTGCTTTACCGGCTTCGACGAAGCTGGGGAGCAACTTGTCCCCGCCGAGTTCTTCGTACAGTGGCGTGAGGTCACGGAATGCGCCGATGGTGGTGAAGGTCGGTGATTGGGTGTTACCCACTTCAACGACGTCCGGGGTGTTCTCGGGGTCTTGGAGGGCGGTCGTAAGTTTAGCGACGAGGCCATCCCACTCCTGTTGCTCGATGACGAGTGTCGAGCCGGGGTTCTCGGCTTCGAAGGTCGTCTTGAGGTAATCACGAAGCTCGTCGGGGGTGTCGCCGCCGGCAACCCACATCGTGATGGTGGCACCTTCCGGCGCTTCCTCTGTCGGTGTGTTATCTGGATTCTGAGGTGCTGAAGAAGTCGTGGGGTCATCTGACCCACATGCTGTCAGTCCCAGCGTCACAGCCATGGACACCGCCACAGCCGCTGTGATGATGCGATTGCGCTTCACTGATCGTTCCTCTCGGTTGCTGCATTACACCGTTCGGTGCTGCTTATTGAGTTGTGCGAAACAAGTGGTGGCCGCCTGTGACGTGGGTTCCGCTGTGAACCTAGGACACGCCTAGTTGGCCGGATAGGACCAGGACGGCGGCACCACGCAGTACCACGTCCTGACCCAAAGTTGCCATCGAGATTGACAAACCACTGCTGATGGCGGGCATGGTTCGTTGGTTGACGGTTTCCACCACTGATTCACGCAGTGGACCGTCGAGGACGTCTGCTGGACCGCTGAGCAGGACCTCCCCAATATTGAGTGCGCTGATAACCGGAGACAACAGCGTGCCGAGCAGTTTGCCGACATATGCCAGATGCGCCGCGGCATCCTCGGTTGAGCGATTCACCAGCGCCTCATGTAGTGCGGGCGCTGATAGCACTGTCTCGAGACAGCCGATTCGACCGCAGGCACAGGTCGCGCCGTCTTCGACGACCTGTACGTGTCCGATCTCGCCAGCCGCGTGGTTGACGCCACGCACCAGCGAGCCGTCGACAAGCAGTCCCGCTCCGACGCCTTCGCCGACTGTGACGATGAGCAGACCGTCAGGGTCAGCGCCACCGAAGGTCAACTCCCCTAGTGCCGCTGTGTCAGCGTCGTTGGCGACGTGAGTCGGGATGCCGAGGGTGCTCGTGAGAATCTCAGCCAACGGCACGTTGTACCAACCCCGGTTCGGTGCGTTCACGACCGTCCCTGCCGCATCGACGACACCAGGCGAGCCGATGCCGATGCCGATGACTGGTTGCTTTGAGGCGGACACCAGCAAGCGGCAGAACTTCGTCACCAATTCAGTCATGTCTTGGCCGGTTTGGCCGTCCACCGGTTGTTCCCGGTAGTCGACCACGTCGCCGGTGAGTGTGACAATGCCGCCGCGCATGATGTCACCAGCGGTGAGATCCACTGTCACGATGTGGAACGCCGACGTTCGCATTCCGAGCAGTGTCGCGGGCTTGCCGACCCTGCCCGCCGTTTGGGTGCCGAGTTCTTCCACCAGGCCTTCGGAGATCAGCACCGCGACCAGGTCAGAGACCGTGACACGGGTCAATCCAGTAGCGCGAGCGATTGAGGCACGCGAAATCGGGCCGAAGTGAAAAAGTTGCTGCAGAACCAGTGCCCGGTTGTGTGCTCGGGCATGTTCAGGCAGTACCTTCGCGCTGGGGCGCAGCACGCGTCCAAGACGCTGCGCACGCTGTTCTGAGGTCGTTGCCATGTTCGTTAGTAAACCTTCCTTATTTACTCGTGTCAACGTGAGACAGCGTTCGTAATCAAAATGTGATCCACACAACACTGTGAAATGTGACACGACGGGCGTGTGAGTGTTTCCGCTGCAAAGCAGTGCTTCCATGATGCCATCCGGCCACGAAGCCCCCGCAAAACCGCCCACAAGGTTGTCTCGGTTGCCGATCCCCGGGCTCTCGCTGACAATTCCCCGAGCAACAGCCACCCCGCCAGACAAGATCCCTACAGTTCGACGCGCTTCTTGCGCTTCGACGTACGAATTTGACGGATATAACGGCACCCCAACACCACTAACGCACGTCCAACGTTCCGAGGCAATCCGCAAGTAGTAGACAACCGGTTAGGGGACAACTCCGAATCACGCACCAAAAACCGAAGGCGCAGCAGGTGATCTGCTGCGCCTTCGGCCACGAGGATGTCTCAACCATTCTCGAGTATGAGCACACGTAGCGCGCACATGTTGTCACTACGTGTTGAAATGTTTCTTACTGAACCATGTTTGCACAGGTCAGACGTGGTGGAGGTGCGGGGAATCGAACCCCGGTCCGGTGACGGTCACCCACGAATTCTCCGGGTGCAGTCTGCTATGGATTTTCTCGGCCCCAGCACTCACGCAGACAAGTTGCTGACAGGCTCAGTCGGCTAAAAGTCCCGATCGTTCCACCGACGAGAACGACCAGCAGTGGCTTCCTAGATGACGCCAGGATCCGGAGCGGAAGCTACCCCGGGCTGACGGACTTCTTATGCGCTCGCGCTATCAGGCAGCGAGGGCGAAGTCGGTGCGCTTGGAATCGGCACCTATTGGTTTGCAGACATCGTTAACGAGATAAGCCTGCATCCTCGACCCGCTTCGCGTGGAATCACGACCACCGTCGAAACCGATCACCCCCGTGTTCAGTTGTCAAACTCGCCACCACGACAAGCAGCAGTGGTAACGATGTATCAGTCTATCTGTTCAACCAACCCGTTGTCGTACTTATTTCCGGGCGGTCTCGATACGGCGCCCCCGCCATTGCTGCAGGGCAACTTCCTTGTCGCCGGTTTGTTTCCCTGCGGCAATGGAAGAAACCCTGCAGCACCTGGGAGGAACACCGACTGTGTTAGCCGATCTCCCGGTAGCGCATGGCGCGCCGCGCCTCCATGTTGTCCTGACGCTCGCGCAAGGTCTGGCGCTTATCCCATTCCTTCTTACCGCGGCCAACCCCGATCTCCACCTTGACTCGTCCATCGAGGAAGTACAGCGACAGCGGCACAATCGTGAAGCCCTTCTCACGAACCCGCTGATCAAGACGCTCAATCTCGCTGCGGTGCAGCAGCAGTTTGCGCTTGCGTCGCGGCGCGTGATTCGTCCAGGTGCCCTGCGCATATTCCGAGATGTGCGCAGCCTCAAGCCACGCCTCTCCCCTATCAATCGCCACATAGGCATCGATCAGGGAGGCTCGTCCCGCACGCAGCGCCTTAACCTCAGTTCCGGTCAGCACGATCCCGGCTTCGAGGACATCGTCGATCGCATAGTCGTGCCGAGCCCGCTTGTTCGAAGCGATCAGCGATTTGCTGACGGTCCTCTCCGGCGCCTTCTTGGACGGAGTGGGACCGACGTTGTACATCTTGTTCTTGGCCACGACTCCTCCTTCTCGTTACGGCCGGGCACACGTGTTACGCGCAGTGAATTGTGCAACGGCAACCAAGCCTAGTACACAGGCATGGACGAGTTCACCTGTTTTTATCCACAACGCAACGCCCACGGTGCAACGACGAATCGATCGACGCCCGAAGCGTCGTCAATGCCTACAGCCGCGACATCGGATCGACGGTGTTTCCGTTGACGTACACCTCGAAGTGCAAGTGGCATGCCGTCACCGTTCCCGTCGCACCGGAGTACCCGACCAGATCACCCTTCTTGACCTTGGCCCCACTCGAAACCGCGAAGCGCGACAGGTGGTTGTAACTGGTCATCAGGTTCGATCCGCTCACGGTGCCATGGTTGATCATCACCTGATTACCCCAGCCGGAACGGTACTTCGCCCATTGCACCGTTCCAGAGCCGGACGCGTAGATCGCAGCGCCACAGTAGGCCCTGAAGTCAGTGCCCGCGTGCAACCGCCAGTAGTGCAGTACCGGGTGGAATCGCATGCCGTAGTGCGAGGTGATGTAAGGATTGCTCACCGGATAGCCAAGGAACTTGCCAGACCCTGAACTGCTCGGCGGACCTGACGACCCGGACCCTGATGATCCCGAGTTTCCTGACCCGTTGTTCGCCTGTGCCTTGCGCTGCGCTTCGGCACGTTGACGAGCTTCACGTTCGGCCTTCTCACGTTCCTTCTTGAGGCGACGGCGCTCAGCCTTGGTCAGACCGATCAACTTTTGAATCTCGTCGCTGAGCTCGGACGATTCGTCCTTGAGCTCTTGTTGACGAGTCAATTCTGCCTGACGTCGTGACTCGATCTTCGCGGCGGCGGCTGACTGGTCGGCAGCCAACCGATCCAGTCGATTCTTCGCGTCCGTCGCCTGTTGCTGCGCGAGCTTGGTGGTCTCGACATTCTGCTGCGCCTGCACCTGCAACGTGGCGATGGTCTCTTCCGCAGCCTCAAGGCGCACCTGCATATTCGTTGCTACTGCCTGCGCTTCGCGCACTGACTGCAGCGCATCGGCTTCGGTGCGCATCGCGGTCTGGGACAGGTTGTAGTCCGCCATCACCTCTGAGAAATCACTGGCGCCAACCAACAATTCGATGGAGGTGAAGCGGTAGTTGCCGCGCGCATAGTCACGGGCCATCTGCGCAATGCCTTGCTGCGCTCGCGCAGCGTCCTGCTCGTTCTTCTCGATCTGTGCGGCGATCTCGCTGCGCTCCTCACGAGCGTCTTCCAGTCGTTCAGCAATGGTCGTCGCCTCGCGCTGGGCAACCTCGTACTCTCCATCAGCCTTGGCCAACTCCGCCTCAGCGACGGGGATTTGAGCACGAGTGGTCTCGAGTTTCTCGTAAGCCTCGGTCAGTTCCTTGTCAGAGTGCTCTAGGTCGCCCAGGACGTCATCAAGCGCCGACTTGTTCTGATCTGCCTGGCTTCGAGCATTGCGCAGCTTCTTCTCGAGATCTGCCAGGTCGTCGGCAGCAGCTGACGTCACCGCGCCACCAAACAGCATCACCGTTGCGAGTATCGCTGCGGTGATCCGGTTGCGCCGGGAAGAACTCGTCATCGTTACACCTTCAAATACCTACGTAGCGTCAGCGCGGACGCCACCATTGCGACCGCGACGGCCGTGATGATCAACCACGGCGCCAACCGCCATACCTCGGACGTTGTGACCACCGGAACCCACTGCATCGTGCTGGACTGCTGTGCCTGCACCAGGTATTTGACTGCAAACCACAAGCCGGTCACCGACAGTACGCCACCGATCAAAGCTGCGATAGCCCCCTCAAGCATGAACGGCAGCCGGATGAAGAAGTTCGAGGCACCCACCAGTCGCATGATGCCCGTTTCACGGCGACGGCTCAGTGCGGAAAGTCTGATCGTAGTGGTGATCAGCAAAATCGCCGCCAGCAGCATCACTGCGGCCAGCCCGGCAGCAACCAGGGTCGCCCCACCCAGTACCCGGAAGATCGGCTCTAGAATCTGACGCTGGTCTTGAACCTCCTCGACACCTGCTCGTCCGGTCAGGATGTCGGCGATGACTTGATAGTTCGAGGGGTCGGTCAGCTTGATCCGGAACGAGGCGTTCATGTCCTCTTCAGTGACCTGCGACAGCAACCATTGGCCCTCAAATCGGTCCGCGAAGGATTCCCAGGCCTCAGCCTTGGACTCGAAAGTGACCGTTTCGATCTCCGGCGCGATCTCTGGCGATTCGAGCACTTGTTCAATTTGCGCAATCTGTTCGCTAGTGGCTTCTCCCGAAGCACACACCGGCTTCGCGGAGTTCACCGGACACAACAGGACGGAAACTTCGACTTTCCCGTACCAGTCATCCTTGAACTTGCCGATCTGCGTCTGCAGCAAGGCCGCAGAACCGATGAAGGTCAGCGACACGAAGGTCACGATGATCACGGCCACGGTCATCGAAAGGTTGCGACGCAGACCGATCCAGATCTCCGAGGCGATGAATTGAAAACGCAAGATCAATAACTCCTAGCGGGACGCCCCATAGACACCGCGTGACTGGTCGCGGACCAGATCACCGGTCTGCAGTTCGATGACACGTTTACGCATCTGGTCGACGATCTCGTCATCGTGGGTAGCCATGACAACAGTGGTCCCGGTGCGGTTGATCCGGTCCAGAAGACGCATGATGCCAAGCGAGGTCGTGGGGTCCAGGTTTCCCGTCGGCTCGTCAGCCAGCAAGATCGGAGGTCGGTTCACCATGGCGCGCGCAATGGCCACACGCTGCTGCTCGCCGCCGGAGAGCTCATGCGGACGCCGCTTTTCCTTGCCAGCAAGACCTACGAGTTCGAGAGCCTCAGGCACCGTGGTGCGAATCTGGTGCCGCGGCCGACCGGTGACCTGCAATGCGAATGCGACATTTTCGAAGACAGTCTTATTGGGCAGCAATCTGAAGTCCTGGAAGACCGCGCCGATCTGGCGGCGCAGCGCCGGGACCTTCCAGTTCGACAGGTTGCCAAGGTCACGGCCCGCAACGAAAACTGTTCCCGAAGTGGCACGCTCTTCGCGCAGCACCAGCCGTAGGAAGGTCGATTTTCCAGAACCAGAAGCCCCCACCAGAAATACGAACTCTTCGCGCTCGATCTCTAGTGAAATATCGTGTAGTGCCGGACGAGCGCCCCGCGCGTAAACTTTGGTGACGTTGTCAAAACGAATCACGTCGCGCTCCCCCCTCTCGAAATCACATACCTGGGCATGCCAAATGACAATGCACTATCTCAACGAGAGTAGAGGGGCTACCTGAATCGGCTGACCTGACACGCCGAACCGATTTCAATACATCGCCTAGTGTCACGACTAGGAATCGGGCCTTTTCAGCAGTGGCGTCGGCGATTATTCGACGACATCTCCGTCGACAACAGAGCCTTCCCCGGGATTGCCCTGGCGTTCCACACCGATGGTGACCTGGGTCAGCAGCGCTGCAATGGCTCCGACAGCCACCAATGCGGGTGCGACCAGCGCCGTCGCAGCGGTGACCGCCAGTCCGGCGTTCAGTGGGATCTCCAGCAGAGTGTCGCCTTTGTCGTTCTTGATGAAGACTCGTCTGACGTTGCCCGCCTGGATCAGTTCCCGCACCTTGGCTACGACCGAATCGCTGTTGACCCGGAATTCTTCGTACCACGTGTTCTTCTGATTCATCGGTCTCTCCTATCGAGTGAATCCTTCGTAACACCGACGGTACTCGTCTTATGGGGCGCTTACCTAGTTAGCGTTTCGCTCCTGCGAGCGCCGCCAGCGGATCCCCGCTTCGATGAAATCGTCAATGTCCCCGTCGAAAACAGCACCGGTGTTACCCACCTCGTATTCGGTACGAAGATCCTTGACCATCTGGTAGGGCTGCAGCACATAGGAGCGCATCTGGTCCCCCCAGGATGCCTTGATGTCGCCCGCCAGTTCCTTCTTCTTGGCACGCTCTTCGGCTTGACGCTCCAACAGCAACCGCGATTGCAACACACGCAACGCGGCAGCACGGTTTTGAATCTGTGACTTCTCGTTCTGCATCGACACCACGATTCCAGTCGGAATGTGGGTCATACGAACAGCAGAGTCGGTGGTGTTGACGGACTGCCCACCTGGTCCAGAGGAACGGAACACATCGACTTTGATTTCCGACTCCGGGATCTCAATGGAGTCGGTCTGCTCAATCAACGGCACGACCTCGACAGCGGCGAACGAAGTCTGGCGCCGCCCCTGGTTGTCGAATGGTGAAATGCGTACCAGCCGGTGGGTTCCCGCCTCAACAGACAACGTGCCGAAAGCGTAAGGCGCTTTGACCTCGAAGGTGGCTGACTTGAGTCCGGCTTCTTCCGCGTAGGACGTGTCCAGCACGGAGGTCGGGTAGCCGTGGCGCTCCGCCCAACGCAGATACATGCGCAGCAGCATTTCAGCGAAGTCTGCCGCATCCACACCACCTGCCCCTGCGCGAATAGTCACCACGGCCTCACGCGAGTCGTATTCGCCCGACAGCAATGTGCGCACTTCCAGTGCGTCAAGGTCCTTCTTGATAGTGACGAGTTCGGACTCGGCTTCGGCCAGAGTATCGGCGTCATCGCCTTCTTCTGTTGCCAGTTCGACGAGTGCCTCCAGGTCATCAATACGGCCTGTCATCGACTTGACCCGCTCTAGTTCCCCCTGTGCCTGAGACAGCGCAGTGGTGACGCTTTGCGCCTTGTCTTGGTCATCCCACAGATCGGGGGCGGCCGCCTGCTCGGAGAGTTCGGCGATTTTTGCGCGCAGCGCTGTCGGGTCTGACACTGCAGAAATGGTGTCGAGGGTAGATCGCAGTTGCGTTATTTCGGATGCGAAGTCGATGGTGGCCACGATCCTCAAGACTACGCGATCTTGATGGTAAAGCGCGCATCCCTAGGCTCTTGACCCAGACGCGACTCCCCGCCTATCCGCCGAATCCTATTGTGTGAGCTTGCCCAGCAGGTCGTCGCCTGGATCGGTGGCGGACTCATCCGTCGCCGACTCGTCGGTGTTAACTGCTGCTGCAGGTGCCGCTTTGCTTGCGTCGGCGATAGCCCGTTGCGAGGCAATCACGGCGTCCTCGATCTGCGCTTCGCCTTTTTCAAGAGCCTGCAGGTTGCGGGCGCGCAATGCTCGTCCTGCTTTGTCCGCTTGCACGATTGACGCGCATTGGGCCTTCACGGAGTCGATCATGACCCAGATCGTCTCCTCGGTGATCACCGGTGCCTGCGCGGCGTTCGCAACCGCTTCGACCGACGCTGCAGTCCCCTGGAACGCACCTTGGATGAGTTTGTTCGTGCCTTCTTGGACTGCCGCGCCCAGTTCCGCGCCCTCTTTCGCAAACGCGGCCTGCTGCCACAGTGCGAGCGACTGCCGCGCCGATGGCAGACCCATGGTCCTAAAGGTCGCAAGACGGCGGCGCAATGCGAATGTGGTGACAATCAGGTTGCGCGTCGCTGGGGCGTGCGCGAAGCCCAGGAAGAACTGTGAGCGCCAGTCTGCCCAGGTCTTCTCCGTCTCCGAGAGCACAAAGGATAGATTCGCGTGGATTTCGCGCAACTCATTCGTGGTGATGGTCTCACCCTTGTACTGAACTGAGTCCGTATTCGATGCCTCTGCCGCGCGCAGCGTGGCGTCTGCCTCGACGAATTCTGCTCGCAGAACATCGATCACCTGTTCCAAGGCGGCCAGCACAGCCACGACGTCGTCCATGTGAGACAGCGCCTGCTTGTGCAGCAGTTGCCCTCGAGCGACATTGTCCGCCAGAGCGGTCTCCATCTCCTGGAGTTTCACCTCGGCAAGGTCGATCTTGTCGGCGATCGGCTTCGATTCGCGCACCATCGTCTTGAGGGTGTACTTGGTCTTTTTGAACCAGCCCTTGACCGAGTTGACTGCGTTCTCGAGTTTGACCGAACGCCATTTCTTCTCGAAGCCATCCATCTCGCGCAACATGTCGTTGACGATGGCGTCCGCTTCCGGCACTTTGATGTCACGCTGAGCGTCGAGCAGTTGGGTCGAGGCGTCGTTCATCTTCTTCATCACCGGAGCACCGAAGCTGACGATCTGGTTCACATCGGCTATGAACTTCTGCGCTAACGCTGGCGCCCCCTTTTCCAAGTCGGCGCGCTGCTTGTCGGTCAGCAGACTGCGGAACTTGAAAGCGGCATCTTCCGGCCGTGCAACAGTGATGTCAGCGCTTGGCACCTCGGCGATAGCGGTTTCGAGCGCGGTGCCCTGCACCTCAGCACTTTGTGTGTCGCCTGCGTCCATCAGTGCGGCAAAATCAACCGTTACAGTCTCTGTAGACATCGCTATCCTCCTGGGTGCTCGGGTGAGCAGGGTGTTGTTCGGGCCTGGTGTCAGCATATGGGGCGCTGGAGACGAGTGCTTGCTCGTATCTAATGCCTAAACTTATGGCTCACGGTCGCTGTAGACATCGGAGAGCCGTGCTTCGTCAACAGACTTGATGAGCGAATCGAGTGCCACCTGGAACTCAAGGTCGCGCGATTCGTTGACCTGCATAATGTTCTCTACTGCTTGGCTATCGACAGAGCCGATTGCGCGTTGCACGTCAGCAAGGCGCGATTCCGGGTTGCTCCAGAATCGTGGGTTCCGCACGATGTCCCCGTAATAATCGTCGCTGAGAGCCTTGAGCAACTTGGTCAAGGTGTCTTTGTATTTTGCTTGCAAGAGTCGGATCTGCTGATCGGTGCCGCGTTTGCGCACTCGCACGAAGAGTTCTGAAATGTGGCCGCGCAAACCGGTCAGCTGCGTACCGATCTGCGGCAGCGCGCGGGCCCGTTCATCGAGTTGCTCTATCGCCTCGCGCAGGAAACGACCGTCTTCACCATCGAGAGCCTCACCCAGTTCCTTTTCCAATCTGCGCGCAGACATTCCGTTCGCACCCGCGCGGTTCTTCTTACGGACTCGATGGACGACTTCGATGATCGTCCCGCCGATCACCACCATGGCGACCACAGCGATCAGGGCGCCACCCGATAGTCCTCCCAGCGAGAACCCTTCATCATTACCGGGAGTGGGCGCCACTGGGGAAGAGGGAACGAGCGTGTCAGCGATCCCAGCCACGGCAAGTCCGCCGTCATTCTGACCTTGTCCATAGAGCGCCTCAAAAATCGAATCAGAATCCTGATTCGACGCCACCCCAAACCGATCTTTCACTGCGTGATCCTCAATCACGATAACGGTGTCGGCACCGGTGGATTGTTTCACGCTATTCGCGATGTGGGTCGAGGACACGTCAGGCGGCTCTATCACGATCACCTGCACCCCGTCGGGGAGAACCCGTTGCAGTTCCGAGGCATTCGAGATCGAGGCACCAGGCAACTGGCATACCGATGTGTCACCACATGTCTCGACGATGTCGTTGACTGTAGCCACTATGCCTCCTCAAAATCACGTTGTGACGAATGTGAACTGGTGCGATCAGAAGTTGTTCATCACCGACTGGAACGTCTCGGCGATCTGCGTCGGGTCTGTCGCGTCGAAGACCTGACCGCCAGAGGCGCGAGCCAAATTCGACAATGCGTCGATGTCAGCGGAATCCGAGTAGGCAATGGCGAAGATGCGCACTGGCTTGTCGTTGCCGCCTTCCTTCTGGTCGGCGTTGATCTTCTGGATCAGCGAGTCGAGTTGCGTGCGCGAGTCAGTGTCCTCGCCGTCGGAGAGCACCACGATGGCGTTGATCCGACCTGACTCAGCATGCCCCTTCATGTAGTCGTAGGCAGTGTTCAGCGCGTCATACAGTGGCGTTCCGGCACGTCGGGCATAGGCAAGATCTTCGATATCGGACCGCAGTGCCTCTTTATCGCCAGCAAGTTCGCTAAACGGACGCACCACAGCGATGCCATCGACAAGGTTCCCATCGATCTCATCGCTGATACCCGTGGTGAAAGCCCACACCCCGATCTCGTCTGTTGGGCGCACGTCGCCGAGCGTCGTGGTGGAACCAGCGATGGCACCATCGAGTCGGGTCTGCCCACCGCCGATGCCCTCGTCCATCGAGCCTGAAATGTCAATGAGTTGCAGGATTGCGGACGGCTTACGGATCTGCGTCCACTGCTCGATCACAGCCGAGACCACCTCTGGCGCTGGCTGCGGAAGAGTTGTCTTCGGTTGCGAGACGTCGATTCCAACGGAGTCGTTGAGCGTCTTGGACGCGTCGACACCGCTATCGAGTGGTCGGAAGCCGTACTCCGGCAGCAGACTCTGAGCAGCTTGAGTGTGCAAGAACGCAACGAACGCGTCAGCGGCCGTCTTCTGCTCTGGTTCCACCCATGCGGCGTTGAGGACCACCGCAGGGTTGTCGCTCCACATCGACCCTTCACTGGGGTAGATCGCGACCAGTTTCTCAGCTGGCGGCGTGAGGACTTCGCCCGGCTGGACCGTATGCGAGTCGGGGTTGCCGAGGTTGTAGTTGTAGAGCGATGTCTCTTCAAGCGCAATCGCGCTGACATAGGACGAGCCGCCACCGCCCGTTTGCCCATCCGCGAGGTTCTGCAGAACCTTGCCAGTGGTGTCTCCATAGTGGATTGCACCTGACTCGAATACTCTTGAGAACTCCTCCGCCCCGGCGACGTCGCCGGTTGTAAGGTCGTCCGTCTTGCCTGCTGCGGCATAGGCCTGCATCAGCAATGTCGACAGCCCGGTAGTCGAAGTATTCGGGTTTGTCTTGGCTATCTTGAATGAACCCCAGATTGATTTGCCGACTGCTCCCCAGCCGCCCGGATCTGCGACAAGATCGTGGATCTGGGCAATGCTGATGTCAGTGCCCGGATACCCAAGAGCCTTAGCCATCGACTCCGGCATGCCGAACACGATCGGTGTCTTGGTGAAACTCTTGGCACCTGCGACGACCTGTTCACCGGCGATGGACGCGACGCGATCGGTCCACACCGTCGAGGCCGGCGACCATACCGACGGCGCCACCTCACCGCCGAGTGCCCACTCTTTGGTGGACTCCGAAAGATATTTCGCTGCCTTTCCCGAAGCAACATTGACCGGTACCACAGTCGCGCACTGTGCCAGAGCCTCGTGCTCCGGAGATTCCTTGAAGACCTCGCCCAGTTCCTCCATCAGATTGACCTTCTCCGATGACGTGGCCACGATCACGGATGTGCAACCGTCGTCGACAATGACGGGGTCATCGGTGATCACCTCCGCCGAGCATCCGGCGATGGTCAGCGCACCTACGGCAGCGACCGCCGCGATCCTGTGGTGAAGTCTTCTATTGGCCACGGGCGATGGTCCTTCCGGCTCAAGCGTTCTTCTCACTGCGATGTGCGCAAGTCTATTGCACGATAAGCGACGATCGAGATCGAGATCTCACCGTGCGACGCACTCGCCGGTGTCGACCGGTTCCGTCAGATCGGACGACCGCACCATCACCGGCAATAGTTCCGTAGTGGTCATGGCGTAACCGAGGTTGTCTATGTCGGCTGCTTTGGCGAAGACCACGCCAGCAACCTGCCCATCGGTGGTCAGCAATGGACCACCCGAGTTACCCGGTTGCACATCGGCTGCGAGCGCATAGATCTGTCGGGGAGAACTCGTCGTAGCAGAAACATCTGGAACGTCAGCCGCACCTACTGACATCACTGCTGCTCCTGAGATCCGCAATGGCCCGCCGTGCGGGTAGCCGACCAGCACTGCTTCGTCACCGCGTTCCAGGTCCGCAGATACCGTGAGTGGCTCGGCGATGTCGCTGTCGAAAGCAATACCCGCTAGGTCATCTATCTCGTCGTAGTAGACGACTTCGCCGGTACTGGCTCGGCGCCCCGGGAACTCGGCTATGGGCGATGTCACACCGGCAACCACGTGCGCGTTAGTGACCACGAGGTTCGGTGCTACTGCAAAACCGGTACCCGTCGAGGTCACTCCGCACGCAAATGCCACACCTGATATCCGCGCCACCGACTGCGCCGCTCGGGCGATATTCGGGTCGTCGGTCTCGACCTGGGGAATCTCACCGGGCGTACCCACTCCGAGCAGGTCGCCCAGAGCCGCCATTCCCGCAGGGATGCTCTGTTCCCGCAGTTCCGCCAGAGCTCGTTCCACGGGAGCCGGAATTGCCGCATTGATTGTCGAGATCACCTTCGAAGATGCGAAGGCCGGTGCCAGATGTGGCATACCCGCACCGGTGATCATGGCCGACGCCACGCTCAATCCCAGCGCCATCACTACGACGTTCGCAAGCGCACCAAAGGTTCGATCGGTCAGACGTAGTGGTGTCACATCCACGCCACTGCGGAGCATGTGCCCTATGAGGGAACCGATTTGAGCTCCGGAGACAGGTAGCAAGATCACCAGCACCAAGGTGACCACGAGACGCCACCCAGGAGATGGGACTGCCGAATTGATCGGTGGTATGACGAGCCAAGCCACTACCGCACCGGCCACCGCGCCAAGCAACATTCCCAGCGTGGCGATCAACCCGCGTCGAAACCCAACGACGAGCGCAGCAAGTAGTCCGACCAGCAGGACGATGTCAAGGAGAGTCACGAGCTACTCGCCGATCACCGGATCGACTTCGACCTGTTCCGCAACCCAGGGGTATCCCCAGGTGAAGAGCGCGTAGACAACCAGCGCCAGCAGCACGGCCACTTCGATGATTTTGAGCCAGGTAGGTCCGGGCAGGCGTCGCCACAAGAATCCATACATCTCAGTCGATCTCCACTTCGCCCAGCACTTGTTCGGGCATGCCCTCGGCGCGGTCCATCCACCCGACCAGCTCAGCGTGAGTAATCCAGCGGTGCGAGTTTCCCCACTCACCCAAAGTCGGCGAGTGGCAGGTGGTCAGCGTCAACATCCGTTTGGTCGGTTTCTCCTCCGGGCTGCTCGGTACCGGCGCAATGACGTCGATTTCGTTGGGCAGCACGATGCGATGACTGGTCACTTCGTAGACGTACCAGGTGTGGGCCGTCTCAACGATGATCTGATCACCAAATTCAAGATCATTGATGTATCGGAACGAATTGCCGTGAGTGCGACGATGCCCAGCAAGGGCGAAGTTGCCCACCTCACCAGGCATCGCAGTGTCGACGTAGTGTCCCGCTGCTGCTTGGTCCAGTATCTCAGGCGTCGTCCCTGACCTGATGGGCATATTGTTATTGGTTTTCTCGTACCACTTCGGCACGATCAAGACGCCAAAAGTCTCGCCATAGCCAACCGGCTCAACTGTTGGCGGCTCCCCCTCGGTCTGCAGTGTCGCAGCGACCTTGACCGGCTCAGGGATACTGGCGTGGAATTCCACGATCTGCTCGTTGGCCACGGCCACAGCCTGATTCGATTGCCACCACACCTGCCACACCACAAACCCGATCACCAGCAGTCCCACTGTGATCAAGACTTCGCCTAGCAACCCGAGAATAATAGCGATCGCGGAACGAGGTTTGCGGGCGGGACGCGAGGCCGGAGGCACCAATGGGGCGCTCCCGGTCGTCATCCAGGCGGGATCAGTAGCGGTCATCGGGCACAGTTTATGCGGCATTTATGCGTCATGCCTGAGCCTCGTCTGGCATGTTGTGGTCGAAACTAGGTAGATTCAGGCTTGTGAAGCAGCCAAAGACCACAGCCCCCGTGACGCCTGCCGCCAGCGCGTCCGCGACAGCCGCCAACCAGCAGGTTGCCGTTGGCGGACCTACCATCGGACGTATTCCGGTGATTGACGTCGAACCGGTGATCGAAGGCGGCCGGTGGGCCGCTAAAGCCGTGGTCGGCGAAGTCGTACCGGTTCGTGCAACGGTCTTCCGAGAGGGGCACGATGCCCACAGTGCCACCGCGGTACTGATCGATCCCCGTGGCAAGGTGCATTCACGCGCGCAGATGAGCGAAGTCGGCAAGGGCTTGGACATCTGGCTAGGTCACGTGGTGCCGGACCGTGAGGGCGACTGGACCTTTGTCGTCGAAGGCTGGTCTGATCCGTATGGCACCTGGCGCCATGATGCTGAGATCAAGATCAATGCCGGCATCGATATCGAGTTGATGCTCGCCGAAGGCGCCGCGGTGCTACGACGAGCCGCCACTGAGGATTTCCGTTCGGCGGACGACACCAAGATCTTGGCTGACGCTGCCGACACGGCCCTCGACGCCACGCTTTCAGTTCCATCGCGACTGGCTGCCGCAACATCCCCGGCTGTCGTGGGAGTCTTGCGGCGTGAGCCGTTGCGTGACCTCGTTTCGCCGTCTCCGGCATATCCATTGCGGGTGGACCGTGCGGCAGCATTGGCGAGTTCCTGGTACGAATTCTTCCCTCGCTCGGAGGGCGCGTATCAGGACGAGGACGGCACCTGGCACTCAGGTACTTTCGAAACCGCCGCTAAGCGCTTGCCTGCCATCGCGCAGATGGGTTTTGACACCGTATACCTCACTCCGATTCACCCCATCGGCACCACGTTCCGTAAGGGCCGGAACAATACGCTCAACGCCACTGACCGCGATCCTGGTTCGCCCTACGCCATCGGCTCGCCCGATGGCGGCCACGACGCAATACATCCTGATCTAGGAACCTTCGACGACTTCGACGACTTCGTCGCCACCGCACGCGAGCTGGGCCTCGAGGTGGCCATCGACATAGCTTTGCAGTGCTCGCCGGACCACCCGTGGGTCAAAGAGCACCCGGACTGGTTCACTGAACGATCCGACGGTTCGATCGCTTACGCTGAGAACCCCCCGAAGAAGTATCAGGATATCTATCCGCTGAACTTCGACCGCGACCCAGAGGGCATCTATGCCGAGATCCTGCGAATGCTGAAGCTGTGGATCTCCCACGGAGTCACCGCGTTCCGGGTAGACAACCCCCACACCAAGCCGCTGTCCTTCTGGGAGCGCATCCTCGACGAGATCCGCCAGACCAACCCTGAAGTGATCTTCTTATCGGAGGCCTTCACTCGTCCCGCAATGATGCGAACGCTGGCGACAGTGGGCTTCCACCAGTCGTACACCTATTTCACCTGGCGCAACACCAAATACGAGTTGGAAGAGTACTTCCGCGAGATTGCCGACCCATCCGGGGTCATGCGCCCAAGTTTCTGGCCAACCACGCACGACATTTTGCCCCCTTATCTGCAGCACAGTGGTATCGCCGGGTTCAAGATCCGCGCGATGCTCGCCGCCATGTCGTCGCCGACATGGGGCATCTACTCGGGTTACGAGCTCTTCGAGAATGTGCCGCGTCCCGGCGTGGAGGAACAGATCGACAATGAGAAGTACGAGTACAAGCCTCGTAACTGGGCGCTTGCTTCGCACTACGGCATCGCCGATCTGATCACCCGGCTCAACGCCATCCGCAAGAATCACCCGTCGCTACAGCAGTTGCGCAATTTGCATGTGCACCCGACCAGCAACGATTCGGTCATTGCGTTCTCCCACCACCTTGACGCCCAGTACACGCCGACTCACGTTGCCGACACCGTGCTGACCGTGGTCAACATTGACCCGAACAACACCCAGCATGCGGTGGTGTATCTGGATCTGGCCGACATCGGCATGGCAGATCTCGGAGAGGACACCATGACCGCCTATGACGAACTGTCTGGCGAGACCTATCAGTGGGATGCTCACCCGCTGGTGATTCTCGATCCAGGTCAGCGTGTCGGACATGTGCTCCATCTGCGTCGTAACTAACTCATGTTGAATTCACGTCCTGACGAATTACCCTCAGCCATCGCCGAAGCACTGCGGCAGTGGTTATTGGAGCAGCGATGGTGGCCGGGCGACTCATACTGGGCGTCAGCGACGGTCATCGATCTGACGGACCAGGTGCAGATCTGGTTGCTGCGCACACCCAGTGGCGTGACAGTCCAGGTACCGCTGATCTGCGACGTGGTTGAAAAGGACGAGCCCTCCCCGGCGACTTCTCCCGATAGCGGGGTCAGCGCTGCCAGCAATGTGGTGTCCTTCGCCGACTATTCCCGCCGACGTCACGGCCAGCCGGAAATCAGTGCGGAGCCTGAGCAGACACCCGGGCTGATCGCAACGGTGACCGTGGACGACGCCGATATCGCGGTCATCGATGCGACCCACGATGAACGGTTTCATCGAGCGGTGCTGGAACAACTGCGAATCGTCGAACCGTGGCTCAAGCAGTCAACCAACCGACTGTTGATTCCGGACGACATCGGTGACGAGGACACCACTGCCGGCACGCCGACGGCACGCCCTGGGGTGTATCCCCCCGAACTCGAAGATGGGCGCCGACTTGGCGCTGTGCTCGCGGTCGAACAGTCCAACACCTCAATCATCATGCCGCGAGTCCACCACGGTGTGATCGTCAAGGTCTTGCGCTGCGTCGTCGACGGCGCCCAGCCCGATCTAGACGTGCCGAATTCACTGGCTGCGGCTGGTTTCGCCCACGTGCCACGCACCTACGCGGTACTGGAGTCCAAGGTGGATGACGGCCGGTTTCTCGCCGGGTGGCAGGCCACCTTGGCCATCGTCTCCCAATTGGTGACAGACGCCGAAGACGGGTTCACCCGGGCATGCGCGATGGCAGCCGGAGACTTATCCGCTACCACTGACTTGAGGACTCTGGGCGCTGATCTAGCAGAGATGCACACCGCACTGCGGCGCGCCTTCCCTGCTGAGATCAGTTCCCTTTATGACGTGATCGACGCCCTTGAGGAGCGCTTTGAGGATTCAGCGTCACGCTGTGATCAGGTGCGCGAACTACTCGGTCCCATCGACACCTACCTCGATGCGGTGCGGCGCCAGCTTGGCGATGAGCCAGTGACGGTACAGCGCCTCCACGGCGATCTGCATCTGGGGCAGACCTTGTGGTCACCGCACGGCTGGTGGGTGCTCGACTTTGAGGGCGAGCCGTTACGTCCGCTGGCGGCGCGCATCCTGCCGGATCTGCCAGAACGCGATGTTGCCGGAATGCTGCGGTCGGTGGATTACGCCGCAGCGATCAGTGACGGTTCGCCCGCATGGGCTTCTCAGGCCCGTGACGCACTGCTCACCGGTTACTTCCAGCATGAGCCTGCCCCTACCGCTCGTTATCCGCGTCCGGACGAGTCTCACCGTCGAACGCTGATTGAGACCTTCGAACTCGACAAGGCCGCCTATGAGGTCGGTTACGAACAGGTCCACCGACCTCATTGGCAGCATATTCCGCTTGCGGCCATGCACCGGATTCTCGCCCCGTATCTGTAGCGCTCGCGGGTCGGCGAACAGTTACGGCACGATGTGACCGGCCGCGCGGAAGAGCTCGTACCACTCGGCACGTGTCAACGGAATCTGCGACCCGGCTGCAGCCTGAACGACACGTTCGGGCGTCGTCGTGCCCAGCACCACCTGCATATTCGCCGGGTGACGGGTAATCCACGCCGTCGCGATGCTCGTCGGCGTCACGTCATACTTTTCGGCCAACCGGTCTAGTACGGCGTTGAGTTCTGGATAGTCATCGTTGCCGATAAACGGCCCATTGAAGAAACCGGCCTGGTACGGGGACCACGCCTGGACCGTGATGTCGTGCAGTCGGCAGTAATCCACGATCCCGCCACCGTCTATGGTGATGGATTGTTCTTCAGCGGACATATTGGTTGCGATGCCCTGCGCCACGATCGGGGAGTGCGTAATCGACAGCTGCAGTTGGTTGGCAATCAGTGGCTGCTTGACGTATTTGCGCAGCAGGTCGATCTGACGCGGCGTGTGATTGGAGACTCCGAAGGCTCGTACTTTGCCCGCCTGGTGAAGCTCGTCGAAGGCACGAGCGACTTCCTCCGGTTCGACGAGTGCGTCGGGGCGGTGCAGCAGCAGGATGTCGATGTAGTCCGTTTGGAGTGCCGCGAGTGACGCATCGACTGATTCGGTGAGGTGCTCGTAGGAGTAGTCGAAATAAGGGCCGTCTTTGACGATGCCCGCCTTGGTTTGAAGTGTGATCTCTGCGCGCTGGGAGGAGGTCAGTTGCAGCGCTTCAGCGAAGCGGCGCTCGCATCCGTGCAGTTCGTTACCGTAGACAGCGGCATGGTCGAAGAAATCGATGCCAACGTCACGGGCGGTGCCGATAAGCGTGCGGATCTCCTCGTCCGACATGTCAGCGATGCGCATCACACCCAGCACAACATTGGGTGCTGCAATACCTTTGAGGTCAATCGTCTTCATCAAGAGCTCCTTGTCGTCATAGCGTCGTCGCCGGGTCAGAGCACCAACCGTCGTGGTCAGCGCTGATCTATTTCAGTTCCTGTAGATATTCGCGCAGTACCGCTGCGTGGTTGATCTGTGGGTCTTTTGCTCCGTAGAGCAACGTGACCCGGTCGTGTTCGCGACATGACGCAGCGAACTGAGCCACAGCCGGATTCTCTTTCAATTCTGCGCGGTAGCGACGGGTGAACTCGTCAAAGGTCTGTGGGTCGTGTCCCCACCAGGTTCGTAGATCCGGGCTGGGAGCGACTTCCTTGCACCAGTCATCGAGGTCGGCTCGTTCTTTGGTGACGCCACGCGGCCAGAGTCGATCGACCAGCACCCGCCACCCGTCCGCCTGGGAGGACTCGTCATAAATACGTTTGATCGTCACTGTCATGTCGCTCACCTACTGTTCTGACTACTCCGCCTCGTAAATATCCGAAACCACAGGATTGCGCAGTGTGCCTAGACCTTCGACCTCGCATTCGACCACATCGCCCGGATTCAGTGGCCCGACGCCTGCTGGTGTTCCGGTCAAGATCACGTCACCGGGCAGCAAGGTGAATGCCTCCGAGATGTACGAGATCAAGAACGGCACGTCGAAAACCATGTCGCTGGTGCGTGCGTCCTGGCGGACTTCGCCGTTGACGCGCGCGGTGACTCCCAGGTCTTCCGGGTCAATACCCGTGGTGATCCATGGCCCGAGTGGGCAGGACGAGTCAAATCCCTTGGCCCGGGTCCACTGGTCGTCACTGTTCTGAATGTCACGAGCGGTCACGTCGTTGGCGACCATGTAGCCGAGCACGTGATCGAGCGCAGATTCTTCGGTGACGTTCTTGGTCATCCGTGAGATGACCACCGCAAGCTCAGCTTCATAATGGACGTCACTGGACCAACTGGGAAGTTGAATCGGGTCATCTGGGCCGATCACAGCGGTATTGGGCTTGAGGAAGAGCAGCGGCTGCGCCGGAATCTCACTATCGAACTCCGCGACATGTGCTGGATAGTTGCGACCGACACCGATGACCTTGGATCGCGGGATGATCGGGGCGAGCAAGCGCAGTCCATCCGAGTCCAAGTCGATCCGTTCCCCTGTGGGCCGGGCAGGTTGGAACAGCGGGTCACCACTGAGCACCGCTATGTATTCCGAGCCGGGGTCACCTTGCACAAATCCGAAACGGGGATCAGAGCCTTCAGAAAATCTCGCGATACGCACAGGTCCAGCCTAGTGCGCTCGTCTGACAAACAGGTAACGGTTCGGCCGAATGAGCACAAACATCGCCAGCTGTGATCATCAACCTACCCGCGCGATGATCTCTCCGTGCAACACGGAGAACCAGCCGTGCGGATCATCCGCCCACTGGTACCACTCGTGTGCGAGCGCTTCGAGAGCCACGTCGTCGGCCATGCCTGATTCCTTCGCCTGCTTCGCGAAATTGGACGAGACACAACGCTCGGCCCACAGCCCGCCCCACCACTGCCGGGCCTCCGCGGTCGCGTAGCACCAGGTCGATGAGGATGGCGTGAGCTTGTCAACGTCAAACCCGGCCTCGTTGAACCAGGCAAGCAGTTGCCGTCCAGCATCGGCTTCGAAGCCATAGGCCGCTGTGACTTCGTGATAGAGCAGATTCCACTCGGTCAGGCCGGCATACTGCGGGAACCAAGTCATCGCCGCGTAGTCCGATTCACGGGCTGCCACGATTCCGCCTGATTTCGTGATCCTGGCTAGTTCTTTGATCGCCGCAATCGGATCCGACAGGTGCTGCAAGAGTTGGTGAACGTGCACCACGTCAAAGGTGTCATCTTCGAAGGGCAGCTCGTACACATTGGCTTGTTCGAAGGTAACCGCTACCTGCTGGGACGCGGCATGACGACGAGCATCGTCGAGTACCTGCTCGGAGGCGTCCACTCCGACGACTCGCCCTGGGGCGACGATACGTGCGAGATCAACGGTGAGTGTGCCCGGCCCGCAGCCGACGTCAAGCAGTGACATTCCCTCGCGCAAGTGCTCCACGAGGTACTGCGCGGAGTTTTCGACAGTGCGCCACCGATGGGAACGCAGCACTGACTCGTGATGTCCGTGTGTGTATGACTCAGACTCGAGGGCATAGTCAGGGCTTGCCTGGTGATGACCGGGTCGCAGCTGCGTTGATGACTCCATGACACGATGCTAGTCAGAGCCCTCACGATGTGAGACTCATATCTCGCAATATGGGCAATCTCGTGGACGAGTCCGCCATGTTGAAAGGGTGATCAGTGCAGCGTAACGTCACTGTTATGGCTGAGCACACTACACCCGAACTTCGTCAGCTAGGCCGCAGCGGCCTGACCGTCTCCGTCGTTGGGCTGGGGTGTAACAACCTCGGCGCGAACGATGTTTTCACCGCTGACCTGGCTGGGACCAAGACCGTTATTGACACGGCTATCGACGCTGGGATCACTTTCTTCGACACGGCGGACAACTATGGCGCCGAGCCGGGAGCCAGCGAGACGTTGCTAGGTCAGGCTCTCGGTAGCCGCCGCGACAGCGTTGTGGTGGCCACGAAATTCGGCATGGACATCACCCGTGGCCAGCGCCCCGATGAGGCACGCGGTTCGCGCAACTACATCATTCGCGCTGTCGAAGCATCCCTGCGCCGGCTCGGCACCGACTACATCGACCTTTACCAGTTCCACACTCCCGATCCGCACACTCCCATTGACGAGACGCTGCGCGCCCTCGATGCTCTTGTGACCTCGGGCAAAGTGCGTTACCTCGGGCATTCGAACCGAGCGGGCTGGCAAATCGCGCAGGCTGAATATGTCGCACGTGAACTGGGCGCTGAACGGTTCGTTTCCTGCCAGAATCACTACAACCTGCTCGACCGTCGCGCTGAACTTGAGGTATTGCCCGCGGCTCGTGAGTTCGGACTCGGAGTGCTGCCCTACTTCCCGCTGGCCAATGGGCTACTCACCGGCAAGTATCGTCGCGGCGACGCCGCCCCGCAGGGCAGTCGCCTCTCCCGGCGTCGCCAACACATGCTCGCCGAGGCGCCGTGGGATTCTTTGGACTCTTTCTTCACGATTGCGTCCGACCTTGATCTGACGCCTGGGCAACTTGCCATCAGCTGGGCTGCTGCGCAACGGCCTGTTGCCTCCGTCATCGCCGGTGCGACCAGTGCCGAACAGGTGCGGCAGAACGCGGCGGCCTACCGTGCGCTGACTACCGATACGCTGCAGCAGTTGGACGAGTTGTTCCCTTCACCACCCACTATCGCCTTGTTCTAGTGGGGTCGAGCCCATCAAGGACACGCGCTCTGCGCGAGTTGGGCATGGCTGATCGAGTCGTGTTATTGAGCCTTCGGTGGTGCCAGGACGACGAAACGCCGATCTAAGGAGCAGAAGGTCGGGGGTGCGTCAGTGTTCATGTCGGCTGTGGATAGCACCCCAAGACGAGCACTCCCCTCCTAGATTCTTAAGCACGGCATACACCCGCGTGCCCCAGAATCAAGGAGACCCCATGAAGAACGCAATGACCGTGTCCTACACCGACTTGGCGACCCAGGCCACATCGCTCAAACGCGGCCGGGAAGACATCGTGCAGCGACTCGACAAATTGCAGCGCGAGATCGCGTCTCTCGTCACAAGCGGCTTTGTCACAGACAAGACATCCGCGGCTTTCGAGTCGTACTACAAAGAATTCGCCAAAGGCGCCCGGTCAACCGTCGCCAGCCTTGACGGACTTGCCGATTTCCTGAACAACACAGCCAAGACATTGGCTGATGTCGATCGTCAGTTGGCAAGCAAGCTGTCCCGATAATCGGGGTGCCCATGGTCGACATCGCCGCCGTGCTACGGACACATGCAGCACAGATCAGCACCAGCGAATCTCGTTTGAGCAATCGGCGCGATATCGCACACCGGCAACTCTCTGAGTCCGCATTGCCACCGCGCGCAGGCATACTTATGCGAGCCAGCGCGAATACGGTACTCAAGGCAACGAAGGCCAACACGGCCGACCTCGCGGATCTCGCGCGTCTGATCCGGCGTCACGCTGCGGAAACCGAAAAGACCGTGCGCGACATCAACCAAGCAGAATCGAGACTTCGACCACGTATCGAGTCCGCCCATGCGCTCAGTCGCCGAGTCACCGAGGTGCATACCGCGGTCCAACTCAGTGAACTACATCCCTGGATGGCGCTGCGACCGTCACAGACAGGGCTGACACCCGGGCTTGTCGCCGTGTACTACTACGCCGACCGAGGCACGATGATCGACCCCAGCGAGGTGCATAAGGCTCGGGTGATCGTTGCCGCCGTACCGCAGATCCCGCAACCAGGGATACCCGAGTGGCCCAAGATTGAAGCCCAATTCATCGCTCGAGGACTGTGAACCCGACAATCGGCCGGCTTGGGAATGGAAGGAGCACGCGATGTCTCGTGATGACGGCACGATCAGCGGCGACATTGCCCTTGAAATCCTAGTCGGACACCAGATCGATGCCGCGGCCCACGGTTCACAGCAGTTCTCCCAGATTGTTGGCGGGCGCCCCGATAAGATACTGAGCGACTTTTCTCGCAATGTCGGCGGGCTCGTCCAGGAAACCATCCAACAGGTACGTGACGATCTGGCAGTGGAACCTCAACCCACTGACACCTCCCAAATAGCCAACACCGCCGACATCGAACTTGTCTTCGAAGACTCGTCCGAGTTGGCGCGAAATCTTGATCGGCTCAGTGACCAATGCGTCGATGCGATACGGGCACTGCGAGCGCTACTGTCGAGTTCCGCGCTCAGGCAATCGGCTGTTGCCTGTCCGACATCAGCCGCGCGGGTCCAGAAGCGATGTGAAAGTCTGGTGACCGAACTCGTCGCGCTTCAGCAGCGCGCTCGTCTACTCGCACCTGCCTGGTACTCGATGATCACGACGTTCCAGGCCACTGATTCCGCTCTGGACCGCCAACTGAGACACCTGCGTAATCACGTCACTGCGGCGGGCACGTTGACTCACAGCCTGTGGCGTCTCACAACGCGAACGGTGTCAACGACGATCCGGCTTCCGGCATCAGTGGGACTGTCAACTATTGGCGCAGCGAGCTATGTCACCTTGTGGCGAGCATCAATGATGAGCGCAGTGGCCGCTGTTGCTGGGGCCGCAGCAGGTGGCGCGACCGTTTCCGCCCACAAAGCCATCGATGCCAATGACTGGCAACAGTTCTTCACGCCGGACGAGCTGGAAAAGTCCGCTGGAGAGTTTCTTGATAACTCTCCAGTGGAGTTCGACGGAATCATGCGAAGCCTCGCGCTCGCCTGGTCGCTCGCAGGTCACGGAGGCGCCGATGTCGAGAAGACCCGGCTCAGTGACCGTGAGCGACAAGCGATGACCCACGCGCGAACCGTGTTTCGTGACAGATTGCGTCAGTATCCGGCAATAGATCGTTACTTCAGGCGTCCCGCATCGGTAGCTGATCTGATGAGTAATGCCGCAGAGATTGATGCCATGGGTGGCCCCGATACTGCTGTCTTGCGAGTCATCGTTAAGGAAGCTGACCCACCCCATTTCACACTCGTGCTCCCGAGCACTAAGCACTGGTATTCCAGCAGTCCGATCCCAAATGACCTTGCTTCGAATATCTCGATCATGGCAGGCGATGAATCGGCGCTGCTGCTTGCCGCGAAGCAGGTTCTTGATGAGACGACGAACCGCTACGACACTGGGATCAGCAAACCTCACGTGGCCGTGGTGGGCTTTAGCCAGGGCGGCATCACGGCTGCGCGCTTCGCGGAGCGTTATGCAGACGAGTTCACCATCGCCCAGGTTGTCACTGCTGGCGCTCCGGTGTCTCGTGTGAGCATTCCAGCGAGCACCTCAGTACTGAGTCTGGAGAACGCGAATGACAACGTGGTACCACGGCTCGATCTGCGTCCCAATGCCGACAATGCGCAGCACACCACCGTTTACGCTGATCACGGGGGACACAACGCCATCGACTATGCCGTCAATGCCGCAGTTCTCATTGCTGCCACACCACCCGCACTGACGGCCTTCATGGTGCAACGCGGCGACCGTGCCAGCGTGCACGATCACTACGTGCGGCGCGCAAAGCCGAAGAAGTAACGACCACGATCCCTTGCTAACTCAGAGCGCATTGAACGAGGCGCACACTGTCGCCACGGATGATGAAACCTCGTCCTGGCGGAAAATCGGAACGTGAACTGCGAGGTAGTGCCGCATGAAACGGCGGCGAGGGATCAAGGTCGTCCGGACAGAGCACGACACCGTTACGTGCGGTCTTTAGTTCCGCGCATATCGCCCATGCCCGTGACGCAGACAACGTGTCGATCTCGATGATGACGGGGACACGCCGCCGACGAGCATTACCGAGCAGGCTCGCAAGCGCTTCATCACATGAGGTGTCCGCGAAGTGGTGCGCATCAGCGATCACGATGAAGTCGGAATCAGCGATTTCGCGCACAACCGCCTCGACTTGTTGCGGTCCGGTGGCGTAATGCCGCCAGTCAACATCGGTTTCAGTAAGTGCCTGGTCAGACAGCCCACTGAAGAACGCGGGCTGAGTGAATTGATCACCTATCCGGCTCAGAATCGCGCTCAGTAGGGTGCTCCTTCCACTGCCAGGCGGACCGCACAACACCAGCACCCCATCCAAACTGATGGTGACAACGCTTAAGTCGTCTCCCGCTAAACCGATAGAAATCCGCGTGGGCGGCGTCGGTGATGTCAACGAGGTGGCGGACTGCGACGACCGTTCCGCGGTCACAAGGGCATCGAGGTCGGTCCTAGAGATCCGCTGCGGCAATCGTCTGATCGGGGTGGCTCGCAGATCGGCCGAGATCAGTTGCGCGTTCAAAGTGCTCACTGTGTCAGCACCCGTGACGACGGCGAGTTGCAGCAGATCACTGGCAGCGCCTGATCCCACTCGTCCTCGTCCTGGAATGGCCTCCGACTGCTGACTGGCCATATCGGGCACCGCTGCCTCGTCGTGACTGTCATGGAGTGTGACCCGATCGGAGAACACGGCTGAGAACGGGTGGTAGACCGAGAGAACTGTTGCCGAGGTCGCCATGACTCGCAACTGTGAGTCTTTACGCTGCATCAACTCCCTGAGTAAGGGAAGCACCGTACTGGTGGGCCGATCCTCGTAGAACTCGATGAAGCGTTCCAGACCATCCACCAATAGAAAGCGAGGCTCATGATCATGCTGCACGAGATGGCGCAGTAACCGCTCGACCAACTCGACGTCGTCAATCGCGATCACATTGCCCACCGAACCAAGCCCGTCGCTGACTCGGTGTTCGCCGATATCGCCTGCGATGACGTCGATCCGGGTGAGCCGGCGGTTTCGGATACACCGGTCAGTGATGGTCGCGGTCATAGTCTGTATTGCGGTTGTCTTGCCGGAACGCTTCCCGCCCACGACCAGCAGGTGCGGTGTCGTTGCCGACCATGCTAGGCACTTTTGGCGCTGCCGTCTTGGCTGATCCACCCGTCCCCAGAGCAGATCCTCACTGTCGGGGTCACGACAACCGCAAGACGGCGCCGTGCACTGCGATGCGCCACGCCACAACGGCTCAGCCGACAACACTTCAGGCAGCGGGTCCAGCCATGGTCGACGCACCGGTTCCAGTCCAAGATTCGATGCAGCGTGGATACAACTGCGAACCAGCACTTCGATATCCGGATCAGCTCGGTCATCAAGGGTTTCCTGGTCGCCGTTAAATGGACCCTCATCAAATGCACGGACCGTCGGCATTGCCATGGTTCTCGCATCGCTCGCCTGCCCCAAGTAGGTGCTCTGGAACGCTGTGAGCCGACGAGGTCCGGTTGAAAGATAGCCTCGTCCGGCCATGGTGCGATCAATATCTGCCGCGTCGACAACGCCCAGCACATCGAGGCTGTCTTCATCGTCAGCGACGCGTAGTGCGATGCGCATGCTGGTATTGGCTCGCACGTTGTCCTTGATCACTCCGGCCGGTCGCTGTGTCGCCAGCACCAGGTGCAGCCCCAACGACCTGCCACGCTGCGCGATATCGACCACCCCGTCGATGAACTGCGGCACCTCGGCGACCAACGCAGCGAACTCGTCGATAACGATGATCAAGGGCGCTAACGTCTCATCGGGATAGTCCGCTTCGAGCTCGATCAGATCTTTGACCTGATACTTCGCGAGGACCTGTTCACGATGGCGCAGTTCAGCCCGCAACGACACCAAAACGCGTTGCACCAACGCGTCATCAAGGTCTGTGATCAGCCCCACTGTGTGCGGGAGGTCGACACAGTGCCTAAACGCCGCGCCGCCTTTGTAGTCAATGAGAAGGAAAGTCACATTGCGCGGGCTGTATCGCGTAGCCAGAGACATAATCATGGCCTGCAAGAACTCCGACTTTCCCGAGCCAGTCGTACCTGCGACTAAAGCGTGCGGACCATCCTGGCGCAGTGAGACCTCCACTGGCCCTGTTTCGCCTTGACCCAGGACACACGCGAGCCTGCCGTCACTGGCCTGCCAGCGTTCGTGGATCGTGTCTGGATCAGACAAGTCGGCGGTGGTCGCATCGCGCCACGTCACCCGCCTCGGCAAGCCACCGGATACCACTGCTGCTGACATATCGAGCACGCCAGTCATGCTGCGGGCCGCCTGCTCGCACTGCGTGACACTGGCAACAGACATGTGTGCGATGGCGGTGTCGCCAAGACCGTCAGGAGACAGCAATGTCGGTTCATCGTTCACGTCAACGATCCAGCGACAGACCGTCGGCAGTTGATGACGATGTGAGGCACACCAGATTACGTAGATTCCAACCGCCGGACCACGCCGCGCCAGCGTTACGAGTCGTGATATTTCGTCAGAGCTCGCACTGCGCACCAGCAGCACGTGGACTGGGGACTCGATCCCGGTTCCATCGCGTTCCAGTTGTTTGCTTCGACGCATCACCTCAGTTTCCAGGTCCGAGATCGTTTGGCTCGCAGCGTCCTCTTCAGCCGCGACTCCGGATGAGTCGGCGACATGCGGCAACCATTTGATCCAACCCCATTGCTCACCTGATTTGAGGCGATCCAGCACAGTGATCGTGAGTCGATGGGGCGAATGCCAGGTGGCAAGCTGCACCATCATCGTGCGAACAACCTCGTCGAGCGATGTACTCGTCCCAGCGATCCCAAGCACGCCAGCTTCGCGCAAACTCAGCCACACGGGTACACCGCGTACTCTCAGATGACGCCGTAGGGTGCCCTGCACCGCAACGGCGTAGTCGTCCTTCGATGTGCGGACTGGTGGATCGTTCAGACCTTCGATACGGACGAGTTCGTCAGTCGCGGTTTCTCCGATGCGGATCCGCAGCGCATGCTGCCCTGTCACCGGTTGAGACCAAAGACGGGGTGCGACGTGCAGCGCTGCGGCAATGGTGGGGTCAAGATCGGGGACCAGTTGATTCAGATCCCCTAACTGCTTTTGCTGTAATGACTGAAGTTCAATGACCCACTGCTCTAGTTCGGCTTCGAGACCGCGCCGAGCGCTGCGCCGTTGTCTACGAGCCGAATACCACTGCTCAATCCAGGTTCCGACGCCCATCACAGCAGACAGACCCACCATGGACAACATGGCAGCGTGTCCGGTGACGAGGTAGGCAATAGCAGAAATCGCTGTGGAGATCAGCAAGCCGCTAGTAAGGCCCCGATTCTTCGCCGGGTCAGTTGGCGACTGCGGCACTTGAAGCGTCGGTTGCGGCTGAACCGCCAGGAAGCGAGACGCAGGAAGATGCTGATGATACGGTCGATCGGGTTGTCCAACGCCGCCGGTCTCATGGGAGCCGTCATACGGTCGCATCACGTCGACATCAGCGGAAACGCTGGCGGCCTCAACAGTGCATTCAAGCGTGTCCAACATGAATCGAGCCTGCGGTTCGGCCTCGATCACGCGACTCGGATCGCCGCCTTGTCGCACAGTGATGGTGATGCCTTGTCGCTGACGGCTCGGTTCGACCCACAGTTCGCCGTGGTCTCGTGCGATATTCGGGTCCACCACTCGTACCGTGCAGCGCCAACTGCGACCCACGGTGTTTCTGCCGAAGTGGAGCGGATAGGTCATACGTGGTTGATGTGGCGCGGTGCAGTACAGCCATGCGGCAGGCGGTCGGCTACGACGCCGCAACGCTGTGTTGGGCGTTCCCGCTGGCAGTAGACACACGTTACTTCCCGGACGCAGCGACGTTGTTCCAACGGATTCGCAGGCATCGAGAATTGTCCAAGTGGTCTCATGGGCGGGCCGATAAGCCAAGGTGAGCGGGCCGCCGTCGCCTGGCCGCAGTGGCGCGGACCCGTCGGTTTTACTGTGCAGGTAGTCGTTGATCGCGTGGGCGATCATTCCAATGCGGTGTTCTTCTTGAGCATGAATCACTAGGTCAGTGGCCGGTAAATCGGCAGAGACGGTCTCGTCCTGACATGACAGGACTCGGATCGGCAACTCCATCACGGCCACCCCTCCTGCTATCAGATCAGTCGCTATAACTGATCGTTGCGCAGCAGAGCATGAGTCGGTCCCGAAAGTAGCGGGTTGTGGAGGATTCACCGATACGTCGAGTGGTTTCAGTTAGGCTCTCGGTGTGGACGAGGCAGTTCAGTTGCACCCCGGGCAGTGGCAAACGATGGCTCAGACGCACCAACTGCGAGCCGATGCTTTGACGTCACTGCGACGCGAACGCATCGCCACCGGCGGCGATGATGAAGTCGAGGATTTCCTGTTCACCTACTACCCGGTTCGCCCTGGAAAGTTGCGCCAGTGGCATCCCGGTGTTGGCGTGACGTTGATCGGTTCCCTGACGCAGTTGCAGCCTTGGGTGCAGTCCCGCTGGTATCGCACTTGGTCGATAAGTGAGGACGAGCACTGTGTCGCTTTCAAAGCCGGTGCCTTCATGGCTGACCGCGGCGAAGCGGTCAGCTGGATCAGGCAGGTTCTGTCAGCAACGGCCGAACGCGATGGATATTTCGGCTGCTTTGGCCTGCACGAATGGGCGATGGTCTACCGGCAGCGAGAGCACCGCCATTCGCTGCCCCTGCGACTGTCCCAAGAGGAAACGGATGCGGTGGTCGCGGCGTCCCAGATTCGCTGTTCGCACTTCGATGCTTTTCGGTTCTTCACTGACGAGGCTCGTCCGCGCAACGCGTTGCAACCTTCGCCGCAGTCGCGGATCGAGTTGGAACAGCCCGCATGTCTGCACGCCAATATGGATCTGCTGCGGCATGCGATGAAACTTGTGCCCGCCGTGCCCAGTGACCTGCTGTTGGACTGTTTCGAACTGGCTCGGGACATTCGAGTGCTGGATATGGAGGCATCCCCGTATGACGTGTCCAGCCGCGGGTACGGCACGGTAGCGATTGAAACCAAATCGGGGCGAGCAGCCTATATCGCGCGGCAACGACAGTTCGCGGATCGGGCCGCCCAGTTGCGCCTGCGGCTCGTCGCTGTCACTGAACTGCTGTGCACAGTTGAATAAGTACTATTGCGCGTCGGTGGTGCGGTAACGAAGGTCGGGCGGGTTGTATTCGGCGAATTCGCGCCGCAATGCACTCAGTGCCGCCTGCCATCCGGCAAGTCCGTGAACACCTGGCCCCGGAGCAGTTGACGCAGAGCACAGGTAAACGCCCGCTATCGGGGTGCGCCACGGGTCAGCGGCGGCTACCGGCCTTCGGATCATTTGAGCAATGTGCGTGGCACCGGCCGCGATGTCGCCGCCCGGATAGTTCGAATTGGCACGCGCCAGGTCGGCCGCAGTGCTAGTCGCTGTTGCCATGATGATGTCTCGAAAACCCGGTGCAAAGCGTTCGATTTGGCGCACGATCGTTTCGGTTTGATCCACGTCGGAACCCGCCGGTACGTGCGTGTATGCCCACAGGGTGTGGTGGCCGCCCGGAGCACGTGTTTGGTCGAAGACCGAGGGCTGCGAGATCAACACATAAGGGTTGTCGGGGTGGCTCCCTCGATTCACGGTGTGTTCCGCCGCCGCGATCTGTTCTCTGGTACCGCCGAGGTGAATGGTGCCGGCCCGGCGAAGTTCCTGGTCGCGCCACGGAACTGGCTCACTGAGCGCGAAATCGACCTTCGCGACAGCATTGCCGTATTTGAATCGGCTGAGTTTGCGGGCGTATCGGTCAGGAAGCTCACGAGCGAAGAGTTCTGCGAAGGCTCGCGGTGTGATATCGAGCAGAACAGTGCGCGATGGCGGCAGTTGAGCAATGTCGGTGATGTGTGAACCTGTGATGATCTCGCCGCCGTGAGCGATAAGGTCCGCAACGAGTGCGTTGCTGATTGCAGCACTTCCGCCGATGGGAATCGGCCAGCCCTTCGCGTGCGCGTATGCAGTGAGCGCGAGCCCCACTCCTGCTCCTGCTGGACTGGGCAGCGGCAAGATCGCGTGTGCCATGGCCCCGGTGAGCAGCGCAGGCGCGGTCTGCTCTCGGAATCGTGCATTCCACAGCGGGGTGCCTTGTTCTAGTGTTCTTCGCCCAAATCGCAGCGCAGTGCGAACGTGTGGTGGTAGTCGTACGAGCGGCCCACCGGTCAGTTCGGCCACCTGATCGCTGTGGTCAGCCAAAGACCGCATCAGCCCGGCGTAGGCTCGGCCGTCAGGCCCAAGATACTCACAGGTGCGTTCGAGATCCCGGTAGGCAAGCCCTGGCGGTGCCTCATCGAGTGGATGGGCGAATGAGACTTCCGGTACCGCGAACTCGACCCGGCTGGTCAACTCGAAAGCACGGAAGAACGGCGATTCGAGGGCAAGCGGATGAACGGCCGAACACGTGTCGTGCTGGAAGCCTGGCAGAGTCAGTTCGCTGGTTCTAGTTCCACCGCCTGGTGTGTCAGAACGTTCAAAAACACGAACCTTGAGTCCGGCCCGGGCAAGGGTCACCGCAGCCGCGAGCCCGTTCGGCCCGGCGCCCACGACGACGACGTCGACTTCGCCGCCGCTCAGCCTCGCTCGTCTCACCACTTGCATATCGTCTCACCTGGCAGACTTAGAACATGCCCTCCGCCACGTCACTGCTGTCCTACCTGCCTCCCACGACCGACAACGCCGCAGCAGCCGATGATCTGGTGGACGGTTTCCTCTCCTGGTCGGCCGCGGCGGACTATGCGTTGTATCCGCATCAGGAAGAGGCTCTGCTGGAAATAGCGTCAGGTTCACACGTCATCGTGGCGACGCCGACCGGGTCGGGGAAGTCCCTGATCGCGGCAGCAGCCCATTTCGTAGCCCTGGCGAATCGTGGTGACCACGGCGGGAAAACCTATTACACCGCCCCGCTCAAAGCCCTCGTCTCAGAAAAGTTCTTCGACCTGGTCGCGCTGTTCGGAACCGCCAATGTCGGAATGATGACCGGAGACAGCGCTGTCAACCCGGACGCCCCCATCATCTGCTGCACCGCAGAGATCCTGGCCAACCTCGCACTACGGCAAGGGCCCGGTGATCCAGAAGCACCCGAAATCGCACAGGTGGTCATGGACGAGTTCCACTTCTATTCCGACCCGCAACGCGGCTGGGCCTGGCAAGTGCCGCTGCTGGAGCTGACCCACACGCAGTTCGTGTTGATGTCAGCGACCCTGGGCGATACCAACCGATTCGTCGAGGACTTGGAAACACGTACCGGCCGCCCTGTCGCACAGGTCACCAGCACGACTCGTCCCGTCCCCTTAAGTTTCAGTTACGTCATGGAACCGATTACCGAAGTGCTGGTGGAACTCGTCCAAACCCATCGGGCTCCGGTTTATGTGGTTCATTTCGCGCAAAAGGATGCCATCGACCGGGCTTCGGCGCTGTTATCGACGCCTGTTGCGAGCAAGGAACAACGGGCAAAAATCGCCGACGAACTCGGTGACTTCAAATTCGGCAAAGGCTTCGGTACGACATTGTCACGGCTCCTGAGGTCCGGGATCGGCGTGCATCACGCCGGCATGCTGCCGAAATACCGCCGTGTCGTCGAGCGGCTCGCGCAACGCGGACTCCTCAACGTCATTTGCGGTACTGACACCCTGGGAGTCGGCATCAATGTACCGATCCGCACCGTGCTGATCACCTCGCTGGTCAAATTCGACGGCGAGCGGATGCGCCACCTCACCGCCCGCGAGTTCCATCAGATCGCGGGACGCGCCGGCCGGGCCGGGTTCGACACTCTGGGCGAGGTGCTCGTCATGGCACCAGAACATGTCATCGAGAATCGCAAGGCCGTCGAAAAGGCGGGCGACGATCCCAAGAAGCTACGCAAGATAGTTCGCAAGAAAGCACCCGAAGGCTCGGTGAACTGGACCGATAAGACCTTCGAACGGTTGCGGGACGCCGACCCAGAACCACTGACCAGCCAGTTCGCGGTCAGCCATGCCATGGTGCTCAATGTGCTGGCCCGCGCTCACCGCGACGCCCAAGCCGACGCGGTAGCGATCATGTCCCACCTGCTCACAGCGAACCATGACGGCCCGCAAACACAGCACTTCCACATGCGCCGGGCACTGCAGGTATACCGGTCGCTGCGCCAAGCAGGGTTGATCGAGCACACTTCGCGGCGCGGTCCGGACGGACAGTTGCACGCCCGGGTCGATCTGACTCGTGACCTACCTGATCGGTTCGCGCTCGACCAGCCGCTCTCCCCCTTCGCGCTCGCTGCCCAGGACCTTCTCAGTCTCGACAGCCCAACTCATGCGCTTGACGTGATCTCGACCATCGAAGCTACCCTCGATGACCCTCGTCAGGTGCTCTACGCCCAGCAGCGAGTCGCCAAATCGGAGGCTGTGGCAACGATGAAGGCGGAGGGATACGACTATGATGAACGCATCGCTGCGCTCGAAGATGTCACCTGGCCTCGTCCACTCGAAGACCTTCTGATCCCAGCGTTCGCGACCTATCAGCACACCAACCCGTGGGTGGCTGACCTCGAGCTCTCCCCTAAATCAGTGGTGCGCGACATGGTCGAGACTGGCGCGACATTCCATGAATACGTCTCGCGGTACGGGCTGGAACGCACCGAAGGGGTGCTGTTGCGCTATCTCGCGGATGCCTACCGGGCTCTGACCAAGACGGTCAGCGCCGAGCACCGCACCGAACACCTCGAGGACATCGTCACCTGGCTGGGTGAAATCGTCCGCAATGTCGACTCGTCACTGCTGGACGAGTGGGAACGTCTTGCCAACCCCGTCGATGACGATGCCGACACTCTCACCGGAGACGGTCCACTGGCGGGCACCGGTGAGTCAGCTCCGGTGCGGCCGCTCACGGCGAACCTGCGATCGTTCCGTCTGATGGTCAGTGGTGCGATGTTCCGCCGAGTCGAGTTGGCCGCGCGCGAGAACTACCGCGCTCTGGGCGAACTCGATGGCGCGGCAGGCTGGCATGCCGACGCTTGGGCGGATGCGCTGGATCCGCTTTTCGACGAGTTCGGCGACGATGCTATCGGTTTCGATGGTGCTGCTAGAAGCCCAGCGCTGTTGCAGATCGCTGACGACATCGACGGCAATGACCGGCTCTGGTCAGTGCGGCAGGTGTTGGACGACCCTGATCACAGCGGCGATTGGGCGATCACCGCGCAAATCGACCTCGATGCCAGCGACGAGGCGGGGCAGGTTGTGTTGACCATCGTGGAGGTGGGCCCGTGGCGCAGTTGATTGAGACGAGGGTGGACGAGTTCGTCACTGCCCTGGAACGCGATTGTGCCGCTGCAGGCCGCGCTCTCGACGGCCTGACTGTACTGCTGGCGACCAAGACGCAGACCCCAGATGCTGTCCGAGTTGCCGTCACCAGCTTCCGCGAGCGCGGACTGCGCGTCATCGTCGGGGAGAACCGAGTCCAAGAACTGGTCGCCAAGGCTCCGGTGTTCGCTGAACTCGACACCCCTGCGCATCTGATCGGACCCTTGCAGTCGAACAAGATCAACGCTGCACTGCGCGCCCTGGCTCTCGGCGATGGCCCGCTCAATCGGGAAGAACGCTCGATGACCTCGCCGCACCGTCCTTGCATTCAGACCATCGCGAGCCTGGACATGGCCGAGAAGATCGCGAACCGTCTGGAACCCGAGAGGCAGCTGGATGTGATGATCCAGGTGAACTCGTCCGGTGAACTGACCAAATCCGGGGCGGCGCCCGAATCGACACTGGCGCTTGCAGAGCAGGTCTTGCGGATGCCCAATCTGCGGCTGACCGGGTTGATGACCATCGGACCACGAGACCACGATCCCGCACGCACCGCAGACGCATTCGATCAGGTTCGAACCCTCCGGAACGAGATTTCGCAATTGCCGTTGCCGGGAGCGAACGACTGCCTCCACCTGTCGATGGGCATGTCGCAGGACATCGCCACTGCCATCGAATGCGGCGCGACCATCGTTCGCCCCGGCAAGGCGATCTTTGGCGAACGTGCGGCTCCGCCGAAACAGTTGTCATGACAACGCAGTTTGCATCCGGGCCATCAGTGCGTCACGCTCGTAGGCATGCGGAAATTTCTCAGCCGGGTCGGCCTTGCAGCACGCACGCCGGACTACACCGAGTCCTGGAATGAATCGGCCAAGCGAATCGAACTCGTTTTACCGTTTACCGTTGTTCTTCCCGACAATGCGCAGTCAGCGGCGGACCTGTCTGATCGAGTGATCGCGGCAGTGGGTGACATCCAGGCTGGACGAATCGGCTCGTCCTTACCGGAACACGTCGCGGAAGCACACGCCGCTATCGTGATTCAACCAGCCAACCGTCCGCTTGGTGAACTCGAAGAGCAAGCGCTGACGATTCTGCGTGAGCGGCTCGGATCGGCCATCGCGGTTGAGGTGACTGAGGTCGCGGCTGAGCCAGAGCCAGAAGCAGCGCCAGTAGCAACTGCCGAGGTGCTCACCCCGGAATTCGAGTGGGACGACGACACCAATACCTTCAAAGGCCGGATGCCTGCCCCATCAAGGCCGCCCACTTCGCCCGGTACTCATATTCGGAAGTCCTTTGATCGGATCATGGCGGCGATCGGCACGGACAAGGTGCAGTCCCTGGCTCCGCAGGACAAACGCAGTACCGCCCGCTATGAGATCACCATCGTGTTGCCGCGCCAGACCCAGTGGGATCAGCGCTGCAACCAGGTCGTCGCCAAAATTGAGGACGCCCTGCTGAACACCCGGGTTACTTTCCGGGTCGAGCACGGCTGACCGCCAGACGATAACGGCCTTCAAGCAATGCGGCCCCGATGCTTTCAGAGCGTCAGGGCCGCATTTTGCTATCGCGGGTCGATACCGCGTCGTCGCAAACCGTAGATCGCCGCATCGGTCAGTGCTTCCCAAGAAGCTTCCAAGATGTTGGGACCGACACCCACGGTCGACCAGATGTCGAGGCCATCGGTCATTTCGATCAGCACCCGGGTGATCGCGTCAGTTCCGTGGGTGTGCTCCAGGATGCGGACTTTGAAGTCGATCAGCTCAAAGTCGTCGATCTCCGGGTAGACCTTCATCAATGCGTCGCGCAGTGCGTGATCGAGTGCGTTGACGGGTCCGTTTCCTTCGCCCACCGCCACAATCCGTTCACCGCCGGCAACGAGTTTGACGGTTGCCTCGGCGCCTGCCTGGGTGCCGCGCGGACCGACACGTTCGACGATGGCGCGCCATGACTCGACAGCGAAGTATTTTGGACGAGTTCCCTCCAGCTCTTCGACAAGCAGCAACTCGAATGACGCGTCGGCGGCGTCATAGGTGTACCCCTTTGACTCTGCTTCCTTGACCCGATTGGTCACAGCAGTGAGCACATCGGAGCGTCCTGCCAGATCGAAACCGAGCTCGCGCCCTTTCAGCTCAATGGAGGCTCGTCCTGCCATCTCCGAAACCAGCATCCGCATATCGTTGCCCACCAGTGTCGGGTCCGTGTGTTGGTAGAGGTCTGGGTCCACTTTGATGGCACTGGCGTGCAGGCCCGCCTTGTGCGCGAAAGCGCTGGCGCCAACGTAGGGCTGGCGCCCATAGGGAGCGATGTTGGTGACTTCAGAGATTTGATGCGCAATGCGGGTGGCGTCTGAGAGCCCGCCGCCTAGGGTCTCGTAGCCGAATTTGATCTCCAGGTTCGCGACCACTGCGATCAGGTCGGCGTTGCCGGTACGTTCACCATAACCGTTAACGGTTCCCTGGACTTGTCGCACGCCTGCCGTGACTGCGGCGAGCGTGTTGGCCACGGCGCAACCGGTGTCGTTGTGAGCATGCATGCCCAAGATCCGTTCCTCATCGCCTGCACCAGTAGCTTCGCGTAATTCGCTGACGATTTCGGTGACCCAGTGCGGCAGCATTCCACCGTTGGTGTCGCAGAGGATCACTGCTTCCGCACCCGCACCGAACGCAGTTTCTACTGCCGCAGTGGCGTACGACGAGTCATATCGGTAACCGTCGAAGAAGTGTTCCGCGTCGATCATGACTCGTCTTCCCTCAGAACGCAGGAAATCGACGGTGTCACGGATCATCGCCAGGTTCTCGTGGGGTGTGGTCTTCAGTGCCCGCTCAACGTGACGAATATCTGACTTCGCCACCAAAGTGACGACGGGCGCTTCAGAATCAAGCAACGCGCGAACCTGTGGATCGGCGTCGGCCCTGACACCGGCTTTACGGGTTGCACCGAATGCGGCTAGTTGCGCATTGCGAAAGTTGAGTTCGCGGCGCGCGAGCGCGAAGAAGTCAGTGTCCTTGGGCACGGCACCCGGCCAGCCGCCTTCAATGAATCCGACACCGAGTTCGTCGAGCAGTGCCGCAATCGCCAACTTGTCAGCGATCGACAGGTTCATGCCCTCTTGCTGCGCGCCGTCGCGCAGTGTTGTGTCGTAGATCTGGAAGTTCATCGTTGACTTCTTTCGTTGGGTGGAACACTTTTTCGTGGCCTGCGCAGCGGGGCTGTTGACAATAAAAAAACCTCCCGGGGCATTGGGAGGTTAGCGCATCTAGTGGTCGTGGACTAGATGCGCTCGTCAATAATCTCGTGCGAATAGTGGCTCACGTCTGCCATTTTCGCATGAAGGTCCGGTTCGTGCAAAGCACCTGTGTCTACGGCAGATCCGAGAGTGCGGATATCGCAGGACAGGGGACCCAGTCGCATCGGACGATTTGCGTGGGATAGATCACATGACTGTGCTTTCGAGATGCGAACGACGCCGAAATGATCGAAAGTTGAACAGAGACAGGTCACCGGCAGTGAAATTTGCTGCAATGTTAAGGGACCTTTGTCCATGTTGTATCCAGTGTGACCCACGAGAGGAAGAATCTAATGACGAAGAAGCTGCGAAGTGCGGTGCTGGCGACCAGCCTGGCGCTGATCGGAGCGGTCGGACTTGCTGTTGCGCCTGCATCCCAGGCGGCTCCCGCAGTGGGCCAGTTCTCCGTGCCAACATTGCCGGGATTGCCCAAGTCGACTTCTATCCCTAAGTCCGGAGACAAGTACATTGACGTGAAAGTGACCTTCTCAGGCACCGCCGCAGACAGCGGGACCACTGGCGACTCGAACGGTGACGGCGCCAACGTCTACTACCGGACGTACCACGGCAGCACCTACGCCAGCCCGTCGATCGACATCGTCAAGACCAACATCAAATCGTATGTGTCAAAGCCATCCATCAATGCTTCTGACTACTCCAGCACCATCGCACCAGGTACCTCAAACCTGTGGCGAATCCGCATCACTCAGTACACCTCACCAGGTGTCTACCGCGTGACCTTCCCAGTCACGCAGTTCCACACAGTGAACTACAACACTGTGAAGACGACCAAGACTGCGACTGCTACCTTCACTGTCAAACTGAATAAGAAGGCCGCAAAGAGCAACTTCTCAGTGGGCAGTTTCAGTTACCGCGTGGGTCGCACAGCAACCATTTACACTTACGCACACGAGACCTACCGGGGTAAGAAGGTCACGCTGCAGTACAAGCCGAAGGGTGCCAAGAAGTGGCGCAATGTCGGCAAGGCCAAGAAGTTCAAGCTCAGTTCGTCTCGTTCACGCGCCATCTTTAAGACCAACGCCCTGCGCAAGGTCGGAAAGATCCGCTTCAAGGTGAAGAAGTCGAAGTACGGCGCCAAATTTACCTCCAAGGCAGTGACGATCAAGCGCCGGTGACGGCAAATACCTCAATCACCCCAGATAGGGGCTGACGGCTGTGGGCCCAGCACTGAAGTGCTGGGCCCACAGCCATTTTACTTTGTCCGGCGCTACACCCAGTTCCAAGGCGTTGCTCTCACTTGACACCCGTTAGTTACTCTGTAAGTATATGACTACTTACTGAATAACTAGCGGAGGTTTCGTTGTCTATCAAGAGCGCCTTCTTGGCACTGTTAAGCGAACGCCCCATGCACGGCTACCAGTTGCGACAGGAGTTTGACTCCCGCACGGGCGGCACATGGCCGCTCAATATCGGCCAGGCATACACCACGCTGCAGCGGCTGGAACGCGACGGACTCGTCCAGCCACTTCCCGCGGAAGGCGATGCACCCGAGACATTCGCCTTGACGGACAAGGGCCAAGCGGAAACTGAGCAGTGGTGGCACGCCCCGGTGCAGCGCGACGCCCCGAGCCGCGACGAGCTTTCAATCAAGCTGGCGCTCGCAGTGACCATTCCTGGCGTAGATGTCAGCGAAGTGATCCAGATTCAGCGCACGGAAACACTCAAAACACTGCGCAGTTACACCCAGCTCAAACGATCGGCCGCCGCACCCCATGAAGCGGCCGGAACCGATCTTGCCTGGCTGCTCGTCCTTGATTCCCTCATCTTCAAAGCCGAAGCCGAAGTTCGCTGGCTCGACCACGTCGAAGGCACAGTCATCCAATCTTCCCAGCGCGACACGGGCGCGCCCGCACAGAAAAACGCCGCTACGCCCAGGACCGATCTGTCAGCGCCAATGGCTACTCCTAGCACCGCGGGAGGGCAACGATGAACCCGACGACCTTCCGGCCGGTTAACACCAAGGCGCATGGCACGCCGGTATTGCGGATCAACGCGGCAAGTCGCTACTACCGTGATGGCGATGCCGAAATCCGGGCGTTGGATGAAATCAATTTGACCGTCCACGCTGGCGAGTTCGTCGCCGTTATGGGGCCTTCTGGATCTGGGAAATCGACGCTGCTCTCGCTCGCTGGCGCCCTCGACACCCCTACCCGAGGTGAAGTGGTGCTCGCTGGCGCCAACATCAGCGCGCTCAATGCAACCGGCCGGGCCGCGGTACGCCGCCGTCATGCAGGATTTGTGTTCCAGGACTATAACCTCGTCCCAGCATTGACCGCCGCGGAAAACATCGCACTCCCCCTCGAACTCGACGGCATGTCCTTACGCCAAGCTCGACGAGCCGCACGTGCGGCGCTCATTGATGTCGACGCAATTGAACTCACCGACCGGTTTCCCGATCAGATGTCTGGTGGACAACGTCAGCGGGTAGCGATCGCTCGCGCACTCGTTGGAGAGCGGTCGCTCTTACTCGCCGACGAACCAACGGGAGCGCTCGACACCAACACTGGCGAGACGATCATGCGGGTGCTGCGCGCCCGCATCGACGCTGGTGCGGCAGGCATCCTCGTCACGCACGACGCCCGTCATGCCGCGTGGGCAGACCGCACGGTCTTCCTGCGTGACGGGCGGGTCACTGACGAGACCGGAACCGCAGCAGCCCCGGACGATCTGCTACTACGAGGGACTGCCCGGTGACCAATAACGTCATGACTCCGGAGCCCCCGGCTCCGTCCCACCCTGGGGAAATCGCCAGCAACTCGCCTGAATCGAACCTAGGCGGCAAGCAGCCACGCACATCCTTGACTGGCCGGTGGCGTATCGCGCTACGCTACTCGGCAGCCCAGATCAGGCGTGCCAAAGGGCGCACCACGCTGATCGTGGTGATGGTCATGCTTCCCGTTCTAGCGGGGACATTCCTTGCTCTGATTCTGGCTGGCGCAGAACCGACCTGGCAAATCACGCTGGATACCCGTCTGGGTGCCACCGCGACGGCTCAAGCTCAGTCTGCGGCAATCGGTCCGCTGATGCAGGCCCCTGACGGCGAATATATCGGCAACCACGAGGTCGATGAGACGACTCTTGCACAGTCATTTGCTGCTGCCTCGACTACCATCACCGAATACGAGCAGAACATGTTGAAAACGCTGCCGACCGGCAGCAAGCTGCACCGCGAGGTGCCGCTACGTCAACTCGCATCGAGTGAAAGCGGCTCAGCGACCATAGCCGTGGTCCAGACAGATCTATCCGATCCGGTGTTGGCTGACAAATTCCGGCTCTCCGCCGGCGTCGCCCCCATCGGACCCGAGCAGATCGCACTGTCACCAAAAACGGCACAAGACCTCGGCGTCTGGCTGGGCGATACCATCACGCTGTCTGACACCGATGCGCAGGTGGCGCGCGGTGACGGCAGAGGGACGAGCAGCACAGCGGCCAACTATCCCACCGTGACCGGGATCCTCGCACCTGTTGCCGGCACACGAGCCAGCTTCGTCGCAGAAGCTGTGCTTCCCGCGGACACTGTGATCACCGCCGACGAGCTCTTTTCCAGATGGCATGAAGCGGCGGCCCAAGGCGACGTCACCATGATGTCCTACGACCTGACTGCGCCCACGTGGCTCATTTCAGGTCAACCAGTGTCCGCCACCGATGTCGCAGCACTCAACTCCAACGGCGTCATCGCGGTGAGCCGTGCTGTCGATCCCTCCATGGCAACGCCGGAAGCACAAGGCGCCTTCGAGTGGCGGGAACAGAATAAGCGGGCAGAAAATGCGTGGCTGTTACTGGTCCTGCTCATCGGATTGCTTCAGGCGACCCTCATGGCCGGCCCGGCCTTCGCGGTGGGAGCAAAGCGTTCCGAACGTGACCTGAAGATCATGGCGACGCAAGGAGCGGATCGTGCCGCGCTGACCACTGCCACGCTGGGACACGGCGTGACCCTTGGTGCGATTGGTTCGGTCGCCGGAATCGTCCTCGGATTCGGCGCGGTGCTGGCGATGTGGCAGTTGCAACCAAGGTTGATCGTGTCTTTGCAGCCGCCGCTGCTCCAGTTAGTGCTCATTTTGCTGGCTGGAGTTGCCATCGCGACCGTCGCGGCATGGCTTCCGGCCCGTAGTGCCGCGAAACACTATTCGAGTGGAGTCGACGAGCCTTTCAACCGCGACAAGTATGCAATCGGCCGCCTGCCTTGGTTCGGTCTGACCATGGCCGCAGTGGCAGCAGTTGGTGCCATTGTGGCGGCGGGTATCTCCTCCCGGAATCTGCTTCTGGTTTCAATCGTCGCCCTCGAAGTCGGCCTCATCATGGCGACAGGGCTGCTCCTTCAACTCTTCGCCGCCGCGTCGACGTCATTGCCATTGTCATGGCGGTACGCTGCCCGCGATGCGGTCCGACACCGCAGCAGGACCGTACCTGCCACGGCAGCGATCATTGCTTCGGTGGCAGGGCTGACCGGAGCACTAATATACAACTCCTCCGACGCCCAGTTCCGCAGCGAGAACTTTGTTCCTTCATTGGCTTCGCAAGTGCTGGCGATCTCGGCTTATGAAGAGGCCGAGCCACTGACTACCGACGACATCGACGCTATCGCCGCTGCGGTACGGGAGATAGCGCCACAGGCCTCCGAGCCTGTTCCGGTATCGGTGACTACCATCGGGGATGACACGATCATGGAGTGGTGGCAGATTCCACCAGATAACGAGTACGTCGAGACGGTCACGTACTCGTCGCAGCAGCATTATCCCGAGTGGGATTGGGCGCTCGACGGTGTCGTCGCAGCGGGTGCCATCGTTGATGATGGCAAGGTTGCCGAGCTCCTGGCCCTGCCCAATCCAGAAGGCATCAGATCGGTGCTGGCGCAAGGCCGCGCCGCAGTGCCTGCGGCTTTCGCCAGGGGCGACGGCACCGCCCAATTCCAGATCTGGGAACGTCCTCGTGTTGAAAGCGAGGATTTCTCCGACGATGGTGGTGCCGACACCGACGTCGAATACACCCTGCCTGCGACAGGGGTTGAGGGTCAATGGCCCGATAGGACGAATGTGATCATTCCGCCCAGTCTCGCGGCTGAACACGGCCTTGAGACCCAGATCCGGTCAGTACTGATCGACCTCAACGGCCCCCTGCCCAGTGCCAGCACACTGAACCTGCTGGCCACATCGGTTGAGTTGGAAGGCGCTTCAGCGGAGCAGCGGCAAAGCGGTGTGGTGATTATGACCGGGGGTGAAGTGCCCAATGACGATTACGCGAACCAGTTCGGCTGGATCGTGGTGCTGATCGCTGTGCTACTCACCTTGGCTGCAACCGGAATCGTCACGGTGCTTGCTGTCACCGAGTCGAGGCGTGACATGTCGATCATGTCCGCTGTCGGTGCCGCTCCGCGCACCCGGAAACTTATCGCGACCACGCAGGCGACATTCACAGCCGTGTCTGGGTTGCTGCTCGGTCTGGCCGGCGGAGCGGTTCTCGGCGTGGTACTCGTCGCGATGGAACGCGCCCGCGGGACGGATTGGCCGGTGGTCGTACCTTGGCTCAACCTGGCCGTGATCGTCGTTGTCGTTCCAGTAGTGGCAGCCGGGCTCGCCGCTCTGCTGACCCGAGCACGTATGCCCCAGGTGCAACGCGCTGAGTAAGCGCCACGCACCTGGTGCAGCGCGAGCGCCGCAACACCAGGTGCACCGCGTGACATGTGGACGAACTCGCTCCACCAGTATCAATCGGCGCGGGCGAACTCGTCCCCACCAGTATCAATCGACACGCGCGAACTCGTCCCCACCAGCCTGGTCCCAACTCGTCCCAACGAACACAGGGGTATCAAAGTCGTGTTAAGCACCCCATATATGAGGTGTCCGATACGACTTTGATACCCCCTCATCACGTCAACGACCGATCAGCGGTGAGCCGGCGTCGCGGGATGCCTCTGCGGGTAAGTTCTTTCGCCACAAAGTGCGGGTCATACAACTGCGACCAGATCAGCCGAATCGGGGTGAAGCCCAGCGCTCGGATGCGGTCCTCACGGACTTTCTCGTCAAACACAACGTCTTCTACCTTTCGCCCGTTCCGAAATTCCGCCGCCTTATACTTTTGCACTCCATCAAATTCGAGCCAGACCCGTTGTTTTGGCCAACAGAAATCGCCACGGTCACGAGAAACATCACCGTCCCAAAATTTGTACTGTAGTTCGGGCATCACGAACCCTAGTTCGTAGATCAACGCGCGACAAAATGATTCGCCCGGTGACTCCGCCCGCGCATCGACGAGTCTCGCTACCAACCTGGCCTTGGCGATCCCAGCACGCGTGCTTTCTTCAGTTACCAGTTTCTGCAATGTGCTTACCGAAAGTATCCGGCGTTTGAGCGCAGCATCCGCACATGCCAGCCCGTTAGCGAAGGACGAATTGCATGCGATATCGAAAACCGTGCGAGTCGGCGAAGTCGTCCTGACACCATCTACGCGCACCGGGCGAGGATCCAAGTCGATTCTGTGACGCATGATCGATGCCGTGGAACGATTGTTCGACTGACTCCCCACGACCACGTGGAGTCTTGTTGGAATCGGGTCGAGCCACGGCAGCCCCATCAATATTGCTGCGGTGGAGTGGCTGAACTGCATGTGCGGCAATTGGCGGGACACGGCCTTGGCCAATTCACGGTGCCGCCGTTCTTTGCTGAGTTCTTGCCACCGGGTGGACTTCGCATAATAGCCGTGTGCGATGCGTACGAGTTCGTTTTCTTTCACATACCTCGCTAGTAGGTCGGGATGATCAAAGTCGCGCAGCAATTCCTGGCGGTGCTGCACAGCCGGTGCACCATCGAAAAATCGATCAACCACGGTTCTGGGAATCGTACCTACGTGACTGGTTTCTGCTGTTCGCGTCATAACAAACACGATTGCCGAGTACGCTCACACGCGCCTCGCAATACGGTCGTTGTGGATAACTCATTGCAATACGACCTGCCGAAACCGGACACATGACCGCAGGATGTCCAGCGCGAGCGCCGCAGCACCAGGTGCACCGCGTGACGCGCAGGCAAACTCGTCCCCACCAGCCTGGTCCAACTCGTCCCAACGAGCATAGGGGTATCAAAGTCGTGTTAAGCACCCCATATATGAGGTGTCCGATACGACTTTGATACC
>WPCK01200671.1_pt1 | contig 54934 bp, 54 predicted proteins | sample 5399851 | NCBI WGS metagenome assembly WPCK01 (sample SAMN12869471, study PRJNA574797) | sludge metagenome | isolation source: wastewater treatment of pH11 | place: China:Beijing | collected 2019-05-20
AAATTCTTAAAAGCCAACAAAATTAAAACTGCCGTCGCTTCAGCTTCTCCCAAATCCGTCATCAAACGGGTTCTTCAAGAATGTGAAATTGATACATACTTCGACTTCTACGTTTCAGGCGAAGAAGTCAATGCTTCAAAACCTGCGCCTGATGTTTATTTAAAAGCCATGTCATTTTTAAATGTTAAACCTGAAAATACCCTAGTGATAGAGGATTCTACCTTAGGGATTCAAGCAGGGAAATCAGCAGGAGCTACAGTCATTGCCTACAAAGACAATCGATTTGGTTTGGATCAATCCAAAGCCGACTACCATGTGAATGACCACATGGAAAGCTATCACCAAATTCGTAAACTCTTTAAATTATGAGACTGGCCACACAAAATGACCTTTGGGCCATTCAGCGTCTTTATGAGACCTGTTCCAAAAATACCCAACAAAAATATAACCTAGATCACTGGACTGAACCCTTTGACTTTGATGGATACAAGTTTAAGATAGAAGACAAATTGGTTTATATCAACGATGAAGCCACCATTAGCTATATCTTAGAAACCAGATACCCACACTATTTTCATATAAATGATGGCTACACCTATCGTTACTTAAAGAAAATGATGGTCCATCCAAAACTTCAAGACCAAGGTTGGGGTTCAAAGATTCTCCAAGACATAGAAAACGCACTCGATGTGGATGTGTTAAGAATGGATTATCGCAGCGAGTTTGTTCATTTACGAAATTTCTATGTTATAAAAAACCACTATACAGTCATCGGGATTGGTTATATTGGGGATATGGAAGTCACCCTAATTGAAAAACATCTAAATAAAAAGGAGCGTGTCCTTTGATTCTATAATCAAGGCCGCTCCTTTTTCTATTCTAATAATACCTTCAGATTCAACAATACGATTGCTGTTGGTCGAAGTCGATCCAAAAGGCACAAGTGCATGATTGAGTGGATAATAAAAACCCATTAAACTCACCACAATACCCTCAAAAGATAATGGAATGATGGACACATACATATCCGCCTGTTTTGGTAAAGTAAGCATATTATCCGTATAATAGATTACATTTTGGTCATCCACAATTCTTGCTTTAATGTTCTTTTCTTCCAAACGTTTCAATAAAAACACATGACTGAGTGTATGATCCATTCGACCACCCGTAACACCAACTAAAGTAATCGATTCACATCCCTTATCAATTAAATAATCAATCGACAATTCCGTATCCGTTTTGTCTTTTTCAATTGGATACTTGATAATCTCTATATCCATAAAAGACACCGTTTTTAATGTCTCATTTGAGACTGAATCCAAATCACCCACCAAAGCATCAACCTTTATCTTTAAATCAAGGACATGCTCAATACCCCCATCTGCGCACACAACCCAATCCACCGCTTCAACAAGTCGCTTTATCAATAATTTATCTTTAATTTCACCACTTGCAATTACAAGTCCTTTTTTCATCCAATCACTTCCAAACTTTTTTTAATGGATTCCAAATAATTACCAAGATAATGCTAGAAATAATAAACTCAGGGATTAAATAAGTTGCATTATAACCAATGGAATAGAGCCATGGATTTTGTCCCCCTGCATATTCAGCAAAGAAGACGGCACCAGAAGCTGTATGCGCAACCAAACGCCCCAACATCGCAACACCCACACCCACAATAATACCCAGATTCAATGTCTTGCTATCATCCATTTTAGCAAGACCCGCCAATCCAATCAACCCAAAGGCTACCGGATAATCCAATAAGAATTGCACTGGATGGTAAAAATGAGGTTTGAGTAAAAAATCTAAAATACCATATAACCCACCCAAAAGAACACCTGGAAGTGTTCCCCATCTGAGCGCAAAAATTAAAAGTGGAATCATACTCCCCGCAGACACACTGCCCCCATTGGGTGCTTGATAAATGATAATATTACTCAACAATGCTGACAGCGCCAACATCAATCCCCCTTCAGTCATAAACCTAACTTTACGATTATTCATTTGTATCCTCCTTATCCCAAATAAAAATACCCATACCTGAAAGGACATGAGTATCATATAAAGATGATACACACTTCCCTCCGCTGGCATTATCCAGTTCAGGTTATAAGGGTCAGACAAACGTCCTCTCAGCTTTACGCTCCCCTAGTGGTATGTTTTATTAAGTTGTACAAGCATCGTATCATATGTAATCATTATATTCAAAAGAAATACATTAATGATAGTGTAAAATAGGTGTAGGTAAAAAAAAGAATAAAATTCCTTATAATATGTTCGAATCAACAGAAAGGAATCTTACTCATATCTATTATATCACCCTTATTAAAAAAGAAATAGACTGTTTATTAGTAACATTATGGCTCATAATTAGTATGTATAGGTAAGGAAGGGGATTTTATGAAATACGAAGATGGGACTATACTTGAAGAATCTGATTTGATTGCGCTTTATCCTAGAAGAATCGAAAAAAAGGAAAATTATGAAGTGTGGCAACACCCTTATACCAAGGGAAATGTTTTAGAGAATGAGCCCGATTTTCAACTTGTTTTTTTTAATGAGGACGGATCTGTAGATTCTTATCATGTATCGCATAAAGAGTATCGATTTAAAGACCTAACCCATTTAGGGAAACTTCAACTTATCTACCATGACATTACTTTAAAGTTCAATGAATACACGCATCTAATAAAAGATGTGTGGTCAAGTGAACCAGATGATTACTTTTCAGAAATATTAAAGAAAAAGCAATCGTATCGGAAATATTACTGAAAACCCTCATAATCAAGTATTATTTTTTAAAAAATAGTTATCATGATTATTTGGTTTTCATTAGTTATTTCTATATTTACGATTGCCAGGCAGTGAGTATATTTGCCAATAGATAGTGTGCTACATTGACCTTACTGATGTCGATTGCTTGATGTTAGTTACCCAAGGCCATAGACAAAAACAAACTATATATATTAGAGTCTTTAACAGGCTCTTTTTTATTTTAAACAGTGCAAAAAATGCATCGCCATATGAAATAGGCAATATCCTTTATTATAACCAAAACACCTAAGACCATATAGTATATTTTATTTTCGGAACTTGGACTCCATAAAAAAACCATACGATCCAAAACAAGACTTAAAGCAAACAATAAACCATAACTTTTTTTCTTTTCTTCCTTTTTGAATATAAATCTACTTTCATTTTCTTTTCTTATTTATATAATAGCTGCCACACTAATAAATTTCAATGTACAGTCAGTACAAGATCTTGTAAAACTGATCTGGATAAAAAAGAGTACAATTATTTATTACTTTGATTATCTCAAAACATAGAAAAAGAAGTCACTAACTTATCATTCTTTGATTCAAAACCCAGATACGATAAATCGTTGACTTCTAATTGGCTTAAGGTATACATTAATTGTATTTAATGGAATACCCACATTCATTTATTCTAATACATTAAATGATTCTGCAATCGCATCGATCACTTTTACACGGTCTACCTTTGTGATGACGCGTACATTGGGCGCATCATCCGCTACGACATAAGTTTTACCACGGGTTTCTGAATCCGTTGTATCTACTTGAAGATTGAGACTTTCAGTTTCAAAGAGTTCTGGATTGGTCACCCAGAGTACTGAAACTGGATCATGAAGGGCTGAGTCTTTCTCAGCATAGCGCCACATAATATCATGAATAAACTGAGCCATATCACCCGACACGAAACTAAATTTATCCATATCTTCTTTTAATAGGTTGGCTTGAAGGGTTGCGTTTAAAGTCGCAAATACCATCTTAACTCCAGAGTTAAGTACCATATGACATGCTTCAGGATCCACAAAAATATTGAATTCAGCATGCTCCGAACGGTTACCCAATCCAATCCCGCCACCCATGATAGAAATTTCTTTAATCTTAGGTTTTAAATGGGGATATGAAAATAAAAGTAGGGCAATATTGGTTAAAGGTCCCACTGCTACTATCGTGATGGGCTCTTCTGATGCTTCCAACACTTCTGCCATTAATTGGACCGCAGATTTAGAGGAAAAATATTGGTAGGGTTCATCTGGAAGACGATGGGACATATCACCCAAACCATCTTCGCCATGGACTCTAGCTGATATATGATTTTTAACAAGCGGTAACATTGATCCTTTTGCGAGTGGGATATCACTGCCCATTGCGTTTAATAGCAACTTGGCGTTACGGGTTGTTTTTTCACCACTTACATTTCCACAAACTGTGGTAATGGCTTTAATATCAAGTTCTTCTTTAGCCATCGCAAGTACAATGGCCAAAACATCATCAATTCCAGGATCACAATCAATCATAATTGGTATTTTTTTCATAGGGATTACACTCCTTTAAAACGATCTAAAATAAGATTCACAAATGCGTCATTATCCACATCCATTAAAACACGGACATTGGGTTTATCAGTTGAACGTGGCCGTTTGTCAGCCATAGACATCCCTCTCATAAAGTTATCATCTGTTGCGATTTTGACATACAAATCTTCACTTTCAAAGATTTCAGGATGACTCAATGCGTAGAGTGTCATCACATCGTGTAAATGAACACGTTCATGTCCCAAATATTCTTTAGCGAAATTAAAAGAAACTTGAGAGATATCATAGAGTAGTGAACCGAGTTCGCCACCCTCTTTTTTGATGGTATCGATGGTTTCTTTTGTGATATAGCCACGTTCTGTTACATCCAGTCCTGCCATGATAAGTGGAATACCACTTTCAAAAACAATATGGGCTGCATGGGGATCAGCATAGAAGTTAAATTCACCGGCAATGGTTGTATTACCCCCTTTAATGCCCCCTCCCATAAGGGAAATGACTTCAATTTTATGCATCAATTCAGGATGCGCTTTAATTAATATCGCAAGGTTTGTGAGGGGTCCCAAAGCAAGATAGGTTACTTTATCATGTTCTTTTAAAAGACGGACTGCAGATTCAAATGCAGTTTCTTCACTTAAGGCTCGATAACCTGGACATGTAACACCCCCAAAACCATTATGACCATGGACCTCAGCTGCACTGAAAGGCGCATAGATTAAGGGTGCACCCGCACCTTGGTTGATGGGGCCATCATATCCCAAAACATGGGCTAATCCTTGTGCATTACGGGTTGTATTTTCAATACCAACATTACCCGCAACAGAATGAATTGCTAAAATATCAATATTAGGATCAAGGAAAGCGGCTGCAATCGCAAACGCATCATCAATTCCAGGATCACAGTCAATTATTACTTTTCTCATTTTATTCCTCCTACAAGTTTATGATAGGTTTGTCTAAAGATAAAGGCACACAGTGAAAGTAGAAGGCCTACAAACACCACGCCAACCATTAACTCATACACACCTACAGTATCCACAAATTTACCGGAAAGTGAAATCATCACTGCAAATCCCAGCATATTGATGGAACCAATTGCCCCCGTTGCGGCACCTGCTTTTTCAGGATAGAGTAACCCGCCCATGTTGATACATAAGGAAAAGTATACACCTTGGAAAAAGCCGATCCCAAATAAAGATCCTACGGTGAGGAGTGGATTTTTAACAAATAACATCAAAATCATAAAGATACTGGCAAGAAACGGATTCAAAAACATGAATAAGGTTACGGAGTATCTTCTCAATAAATATGCGAGCACAAAGGCTCCAACTACCGAACCAATTTGATAGGATGACAACATGGATACACCTTGTGCTTGTGTCAAATTTTTGACATCAACCGCAAAGGTCGGCGTCCAGGTGGTCATCATAGATTGGAATGTGGCTGATAAAATCATACAAACCAATAAAATTAGCATGGCCTTCGTTGGATTAAATTTAATTTTTTCTTTTTTATCAATCTTAAATTCAGGTTCAGCGCTTTTCACTGGAGGGTATTCTACCTTCAGTAAGAGCACCAACAATAAAAGAGATATCCCCAAGAATATAACGAAGAAGTTTTGGTAGGGATAGTTTTTCGCGATGAAAAGTGAACCCAATAATGTTGCCACAACAGATCCACCCGCAAAGAAAACTTGAATCAAACTCATGGCAGGTCCCGTATTCCCCTCTATGGCGTCAAAGATTAAAGTCATACCTGGAGAATCCATTAAGCCATGGCCTACACCACCTAAAACTGAAAATATAAGTAAGAGTGCATAGTTTTCAACAAATACGAACCCCAATAGGAAAAACACAAAGAATAACCATCCCATCAACATGATATATTTCCGACCTATTTTATCGGAAAGATGACCCGCTAAATAGAGGGTCACCATGGTTCCAAACGATTTCAAAGAAACGAGGATGGCAATCTCACCGCTGTCTTTACCAAATTGATGACTCAATGTCATCATAAAGACAACCAAGACAACATTGAGTGCCCCTTCAAAAAACATGGTGGCATAGCTCAATGAAATTGCGCCAAAGTATTTATGTCTCATTTCTTAATGACCGCTTTCTTCAACTTGAAGTTTGGCGATCTGTGCTTTTCTACGTTTTTTCTGATTAATGCGACGATATGAGAAATATGTATACATCACAATCGTTGCGATATAAGGAATCATATAAATAAATTCTGGTGGTATCGCAAATCGTTGTAAGTTATTTCCTAGGGAATCAAAGAATCCAAAGAGTAAACTCGCAAACATGGCACCAATCGGTGCACGACCCCCGACATTAGAAGCCGCCAATCCAATATATCCACGACCCGCAACCATACCCTTTGTGAAGATGGTCATATAGGTCATTGACATAAAGGCTCCCGCCAATCCTGCGAATACGCCTGATAAAGCCATCGCAATATATTGAGTTTTCTTAACAGAAACCCCAACAGATTCAGCAGCATGGGCATTACCACCCACAGAACGAATTCGAAGTCCCAAAGGTGTTTTAAAGAGCAGATAGTTTACAACAAATACGGCCACAAATGCTAAGTATACTAAGAAACTATGCCCTGAAATAATACCACCGATAAAAGGAATATCTTTAATAAATGGAATATGAATGGCTGGCAGTGAAGCTGAGTTTAGAGATGAGGAAGTTCCTTTATCTCCTGAAACTAAGTAAAGAATAAAGATGGTTCCCCCATTTGCGAGTAAGTTAATCGCAATGGCCGCCAGAATTTCATCTGCCTTCATTTTAATTTTAAAGTAAGCAAGGAATAGGGTAATACCCACTCCCGTTAAGACAGCAACCAAAACACCGACCAAAGCATAACCACTGATCCAGGAACCAATGACAGCAAACAGTGCTGCAAAGAGCATAATCCCTTCAATGGCCATGTTGGTAATTCCAGTTCTTGCGGCCAAGAGTGCTGCAAGGGCTGCTAAGAGAATTGGCGTCATGGAACGAATAACACCAAACCAGAAATTTGGATTTGAAAATAATTGTAGAATTTCCATTGTTATGCCTCCTCTTTTTGTGCTTCCATAGTTGCTTTAACAATGCGATCTTGTTTCCATTTACCCAAGAATGATTGCGCTGCAATTAAGAGAATAATGGTTGCTTGAACCACAGAGATAATCTCTGCAGGAACATCACTTGAGAAGTTAACCATGTCAGCACCAATACGAATATATGCTAAGAAAAATGCTGCAAAAGGAATATAGATTGGGTTGTTTCTTGCCAAGGTTGCCAAGATAACCCCATCAAATCCATAGCCAGGAGAAGCAGCCCATCTAAATGTTCTGTGGTTACCCAACATTTCAACTGCACCACCCAAACCAGCAATACCGGTTCCAAATACTTGTGCCAAAAGTACTACTTTGGTTGTATTCAAACCTGTATAGCGTGCGAATTTTTCGTTCAAACCTGTTGCACGTAGAGCGTAACCCCACTTTGTTTTATAGACAACAGTATACGCAATCACACTCACCAAAATCGCAATGAGCAATCCCCAGTGAACATTCGTTCTTCCCATACTGAACATGGACCCTAGATTCACACCTTCAGGCATGTTATAGGACATCAAAGTATTTTGATCGGGGTTACGAATGATGTTATTAAAAATATATAGAACCAAGAAGCCGATTACGTAGTTAAGCATTAATGATGTAACCAGTTCTCCAGCGCCAAATCTTTTATTTAAAACAGCTGGAATCCAACCCAAGATAAATCCACCCAACATACCACCCAGTAAAGCCAAAATAATGGTTAATACAGGAGATAAGGGACTGAAGATCCCAACATAGGCAGCAATCAAACTTCCCAAATAGAAAGCAGAGTCAGAAGCCAAGTTAAATCTTTGAGATTTAAAGACAACGGTGAGGGCCAAACCTGTAAAAATCAGCGGAATCATCAATACAATGACGTTTCCAAGTTGTCTGATGTTGGTTAGGGGTCCAATTAAGAGTGTACGAATTGCACTGAGTGGACTTTCTGACACAAATCCGATAATCACAAGTACAATTAACATCGCAATGGCGATGGCCATGATGGTCCGTAAGACTTCAAATTGACCTTCAATTTGTTGTACACGACGGCGTACATCATATTGTTTCTTATCTTTTGATACTTTTTGTGTCATCGGGTCACCTCCTCAATTTCTTCAGGGCTCATTTGTTTGAGTCCCAACATGTAATATCCAAGTTCTTCTTCAGTTAAAGTATCTAGGTTATCAAAATATCCAGAAATCTTACCATCATACATGACGATGAGACGATCTGACATTTCCATAACTTCATTGATATCTGCAGATATCAAGAGAATGGCTGCTCCGCCATCACGAATTTTGACCAATTGGTCATACATAAATGATGCGGTCCCAACATCAACCCCGCGGGTAGGTTGGTCTGCGACCAAGACTTCAATATCTTCACTCATTTCACGGGCTGCAACAACTTTCTGCATGTTCCCACCTGAAAGCATGCGCATGGGTGTGAATTTACTGTCAGTTTTTACTTGATATTCTTCAATTAATGTATCGGCAAGTTTTTCAATTTTCTTAGAATCTAAGAACCCAAACTTGCTGTATTCAGGGCTTGTAAAGCGATTGGAAATTAAATTGTCTGATATACTTCCATCTGCCATAACACCATAGGTTAAACGGTCTTCTGGAATATGGAACAAACCAAGATCACGGGCTTCACGCACTGGATTTTTGGTGGTGAGATGTACACCTGCAATTTCAACTGTACCTGTATACTCATCTGCAAGGCCAGTAATGACATCTACCATTTCACGTTGTCCATTACCTTCAACGCCTGCAATTCCCAAAATCTCTCCAGCATGTAGGGTCAATGATACATTGTCTACCACAACATTTAATTCATCATTAACGACTGTTAAATCTTTAACTTCTAATTTCTTTTCTCCAGGTGCTGGTTTTGTTTTTTCGATTTCTCTTACAACATCACGACCCACCATCATTCTGGATAACTCCTGAATGGTTACGTTTTCTAAGTCATAGGAACCCAAACCTTTTCCAGCTCTCATAATGGTTGCACGTGAACAAATAGAACTGATTTCACGAAGTTTATGAGAAATAAAAATAATGGTATGGCCTTCATCACGTAGAATCTTAAACTGCTCAAAGAGCTCTTCTGTTTCTTGTGGCGTTAAAACAGCAGTGGGCTCATCCATAATAATAAGCTCTGCACCCCGAATTAAGGCTTTTAAAATTTCGACTTTTTGTTTTTTACCAACATCCAAATCCATAACAAGTGCATCGGGATCTACATTAAGCTTATAGCGATTCGCTGTGGCCAACACAATCTTACGCGCCATTTCATAATCCAGTGACAATCCCTTCTTGGGTTCCATACCTAAAATGATGTTGTCAGTGACTGATAAATCCTCATCCAACATAAAGTGTTGGTGAACCATCCCAATTCTTTTATCGATAGCGTCTAAAGGCGATTTCAAATCCAAAGGCTCCCCTTTAAATGTTATCGTTCCAGAAGTAGGTTGTTCAATTCCAAAGAGAATTTTCATCAAAGTTGATTTACCGGCTCCGTTTTCACCCATCAAAGCATGAATCTCGCCTTTGCCGCAAATTAAATCAACATTCTCGTTTGCCACAACACCATTTGGATAAACTTTAGTAATATTTCTCATTTCTAAAAAATTCTGTGACATTTGTTTACGCTCCTAACTTATAATGAGAACAAAGTACGAATTAAATCGTACTTTGTCCAATAAACCATCTAAAATTATGGTCTTACTGCATCACGAATTTGATCGATTTCAGCGGTTGTTTTACCATAAGCTGTATCGACAATAATTTCGCCAGCAACAATTTTTTCTTCAATATCTTTAAGTTCAGCTCTTAATGCTTCATCAACTTTTTCTTCATAGAATTTATTGATTGCCAAGCCAACACCATTTTCTGCCAATCCCAATTGTTCAGTTTCTCCAACTTTTAATTCACCTTTAACCATGAGGTCAATGGCTCTGTAAAGCGAGTCCCCAACGTTTTTCAAGACAGAAGTTACAATAATGTTCGCAAAATCAGTGTTACCATCAGCTTCAAATGCCAAGGCTTGATCTGAGTCAACACCCAAGACTTCTAATCCTCTTTCAACACCAGCTTCAATTGCACCCATTCCGGATCCACCAGCAACTTGGAAGATTGAACTTGCTTTTTGGTTGAACATTCCTAATGAAAGTTCCTTACCTTTAGCTGAGTCATTCCATGCGCCAACATATGCGAATGTAACTTTAATATTTGGGTTTGCTTCTTTAGCACCTTGGATAAATCCAAGTAAGAAGTCAGAAATAATAGGTTGATCCATACCACCTAAGAATCCAATAACACCTGTTTCACTACGTGAAGCCATGAGGTATCCACCTAAGTATGAACCTTCATTTGCTTTATAAACGATTGAGTAGATGTTGTCATACAAGCCAGTTGAATAATCAACTTCTGAGTCAAATAAGACAAAGACTGTATCTGGATATTCAGCTGCATTGTTTTCAAATACTTCTTGGAGTGTTGAACTTCCGAGAATCATATCATATCCTGCTTCTGCTGCTTCAATTAATGCAGGTTCATATTTAGTTGGATCTTCTCCATACTCAATAACAGTAACGTCTGCACCTTCAATTTCTGCTTTCGCACGTAATACACCTTCGTTTGCTGAGTCATTAAATGACAAGTCACCAAGGTTACTAATCAACAACGCCACTTTAACTTTGTCGTCATTTCCTGAACCATTGCCGCCATTGTTACCATCGGATGTTCCACATCCAACAAGTAGCAATGCAACAAGTACCAATGCTAATAATTTTTTCATTCATTTTTCCTCCTTCATTAAAATAAATGACTATTCTGGGGCGATTTCTAGGGCAAGTTCCATCATACTGCGGTAGCCCTTCTCGCGTTTTTCGCTGCTCTGTGCTTCTTTTGTCACCATTGAGTCACTAATGGTAAATAGAGCTAAACTTTTTTTACCCAAGCGACGTGCAGCTGTATACAATCCGGCTGATTCCATTTCGGCAGCCAAGACACCATATTGAGCAAACTTATCTGTCTCTTCTTTTCTTTCACGATAGAATTGATCACTACAGACAACCGTACCCACATGTGTTTTAACATTCATTTTTTGTGCTTGTTCATGTGCTTTTAATAATAAATCAAAATCAGGCGTTGGACAAAATGCATAATTACCAAAGGCGCCCACATTAATCGCGCTATCGGTTATAGAAGCCGTCGCAATGACGATATCTTCCAAACCCACTTCAGCATTCATTGCACCCGCTGTTCCAATACGAATGATATTTTCTACTTCATAGAAAGCAAACAATTCATGATAATAAATCATGGATGAAGGAATTCCCATCCCGGATCCCATAACAGAAACACGCTTTCCTTTATAATAACCTGTATATCCAAGCATGCCTCTCACAGCATTAAACTGTGTTACATCCTCAAGATAATTATCTGCAATAAATTTTGCACGAAGCGGATCACCTGGCATCAATACGGTGTTCGCAATTTCATTCGGACTTTTCGCTTCTATATGCGGTGTTGGTATACTCATTGGTCTAAAACCTCCTCTAATGTTGGAATGGCATTGCTGGCACCGGGTTTCCCAATCGCAATGGCACTCGCTTTACAACTCAATTCTAATGCTTCCTGCACAGTTTTCGATGCAGCCAAAGAAGCCACAAAGTATCCTGTAAAGGTATCTCCAGCTCCAGTTGTATCCACAACTTTCGCCTTATATGCTTTTTGCATCACACTTTCCAAACCCTGTTTTGAATAGATTGCACCTTTTTCACCCAAGGTAAGGATCACATTTAAATTAGGATAATTATGAGTCAATATGTCAACAACATCAACATCTGAGTCACAATTGGCTGCTGCCCTTCCTTCAATTTCATTGACCAACAAATAGGTCACTTTGTTTAAATCGACTTCGGAAAGTGATTCAGTAATTGGAGAATAATTCAAAGCAACAGGAATATTTCTTTCATAAGCCTGATTCACAATATAAGCCACATTGGAGATTTCATTTTGAAGCAACACGATATCATCTGTAGTAATCACCTCAAATGCCGTATCAATGGCATCTTTAGAAACTTCTAAATTAGATCCACCATAATAAACAATCGCATTATCACCTTCATGATTCACTTGAATAATCGCATGTCCTGAAGGTGTTTTTGTTTCTAATAGCCAGGATACATCCACATTCGCGTCTGTGAGCGCTTTCTTTAAAATAGAACCATCCGGACCAATTGCTCCAATATGCACGACATTCGCTCCCGCCTTCGCAGCAGCAATCGATTGATTCAATCCCTTACCCCCAATAAACACATTATATGCATTCGCAGAAATTGTTTCGCCAGTTTTAACCTGATCTTCTACATCATACACATGGTCTATATTTAGGGAGCCAAAATTGTATAACTTCATACCTCACCTCCAAAACGTTAAGTATGTTAAACGTTTAACTTGTAACTAAAGTATAATATAGCGCTTACATATAAGTCAAGTATAAATGCAAATTTTTTAAATTTCACTTATTTCGCATTAAATTTATATTTTTTTAACAGAATTACGAATGGTAAGGGTCGGTTCTAACATCACTTCAACCTTTTTATCCTGATGATGTAATGCCTCCAACAAAATATTAACCCCTTGGTGCGCAAGCTCAGTAATATCTTGGTCTACAGAAGTTAATCCCTTCTGTAAGAAATCATTAAACTCCAAATTATCATATCCCACCAACGAAATATCTTCAGGGACTGATAGCCCCATTTCAACCAATTTTTTTTGCACCCCAAAAGCATTCAAATCATTCCCACAAGCAATGGCACTTACCCCTTGATTATAGAGTTGTTCAGCCAAATCATAGCCTGTTTTAACATCATAGACACCATGAACAATATAATCCTCATTGACAGGAATCCCCGCTTCTTCTAAAGCCTGTATATATCCCTTATGTCTAAAATAACCTGTCATCGCATGGTTTTGTGCGGAAATATAGCCAATCTTAGTATGGCCATTGTCAATTAAATATTTGGTCGCAATATAACCCCCATGTAAATTATTAAAGTAAACTTCATTGGCTTCAAAATCTTTCAAAGTTCTATCCACCAACACGAAAGGAATATCCAAATTATTCAGAATGTTTTTAATTTTTTTATCATCAAAGTACGTTTCAGATGAAAGTGCAACAATCATCCCATCTACACCCCGTCGACGCAAGGAACGAATAATATCCGGATCATTATGATAATCCTCCAATGTATTCATAATTATAATTGCCAACTTTTCCTTACGACATCTTTGTTCGATAATTTTCGCAAGGGTTGAGAAAAACGGGTTTTCAATATCAGGGATGACCAAACCAATCGTATTGGATTTATTGGTCACCAAAGACTGCGCTGCCGTATTTGGAAAATAGTTCAAATCATTCGCTATTTTTAAAACTTCAGCTTTTTTTTCTTTTGAAATTCGCGTCGTATCTGGATCATTTAAAACAATGGATACCGTTGCCACAGATACATTTGCAAGTTTTGCTATATCAATTAAACGCACTTTCACATCTATCACCAAATTCATTATAGCACTCATTTTTATATTCACACAAATTAAAAAACTGTCATAAAGACAGTTTGTTAGTTTGAGGCGATTAACTTACTCCATAAATCCCCTAAGATAACCTTAGTTTCAGCATTGTAGTAAAATTCTTCATCCTTATCATAATTTGTTCGGGGTAGATAGGCATCAATACCAGCATAGTCATCATTTGCAATCTTTTGTGCAACTGATGAAATGGGACTGGTGTAACCCACTTCAACCGAAATGGCTTCTTGATTTTCAGCCTCTAAAATGTAGTTAATGAAAGTATGGGCAAGCTCTGAATTGGGAGCATCCTTTGGAATAACCATCGCATCAATCCATACGTTGGTTCCTTGGTGAGGCTCAATATAATCCAAATCATCATTCACACTGAGTACATAGGTTGCATCACCAGAGTACATGATTGCGATATCTTTCTCGCCTGCTTCCATGCCATCAATGACATAATCATCCACATAAACAGGGTTAACTTCTCTTTTCATTGCTACAAGCCACTCATAAGCAGCATTCAACTCTTGTTCATTTTCTGTGTTCATTGAATAGCCCAAAGCCTTTAAAGCAACCATGAAAGCATCCCGTTCTGAGTTGTAGAAAAAGATACGATCTGTATACTGGGTATCGCGTAGAATATCCCATCCTTTGGCTTCAACTTCAGATGGTGAAATCACATTCTTGTTATAAACAAGACCCACAGAACCCACAAAGTAAGGCACTGTATATTTATTTTCAGGATCAAAATGACGGTCTCTATATTCTGCATCAATATTCACTGCATTGGGAATTTTAGAAAAATCCAGTTCCATCAGTTTATCCTCTTCAATCAAACGTTGAATCATATAATCAGAAGGTATTAAAACATCATAACTTTCACTGGCGATTTTCGTATACATATCTTCATTGGAAAAGAAGTTATCGTACTGTACACGGACACCATATTCCGCTTCAAAAGCATAAATTACATCTTCGTCAATATACTCACCCCAGTTATAAACACGAAGTACTGGTTTATCACTGCTTCCACACCCAACTAAGATGAGAAGCACAACAAAAATTGATAATATTTTTTTCATAAATGTTCCTTTCATTGCGCACCCAGCGCTTTTTTACTGGTGTTTTTTCGTAATACTGGCACCAAATTGATAGTAATTAAGAATACAGATACCACCCCAACCATAATGGTACTTAAGGCATTGACCGATGGGTTAATGCGTTTAGACATGGTATACACTAAGATTGAAATATTCTTAACACCATTGCCTGTTACAAAGTACGAAATCACAAAGTCATCAAATGACATAGTAAAGGCAAGTAACGATGCAGAAATAACGGCTGGCATAATCTGAGGAATGATAACCTTGATTAAGGCTTGAAGCGGCGTAGCGCCCAAGTCCATGGCAGCATCTGCAAGGTTTTTATCAAGCTTTCTAAGCTTGGGTAAGACGGTTAAGATTACATAAGGAATACTGAAGGCAATATGCGCCAACAACATCGTAATGAATCCCTTTGGCACTTTAAAGGCAATAAATAACAACATCAAACCAATGGCTGTCACAATTTCTGGATTCATAATGGGAAGGTTGTTGATTTGTAAGATCACATTACGCACAAGTTTCTTTGAATTAATCAATCCAATGGCTGTTAAGGTACCAATGATGGTTGAAACAACGGTAGAAATTAATGCGATCGAGATTGAAACCTGAACTGCACCCATGATTTCCCGATTGTTGAACAGCTCCTCATACCATCTCAATGAGAAGGTATTAAAATGAGTCAAAGATTTCGTTGAATTAAATGAGAAGACAATCATAATAAGAATTGGCAAATAAAAGAACAATAACATCAAGGATAAACTCACAAAGCGGGTCATTCGATAATTTTTACTTCCAACCATATGAATCACTCCTTCTCTTCTCTTTCAAATCGGTTGGCCAAACTCATAGAGAACATAATCACTACGGCCATAATCAATGAAATGGCAGAACCAAAGTTCCAATTACCAATTTGAACAAATTGTTTTTCAATTAAGTTACCAATCAAAGCATAACCCCCGCCCCCTAGAAGTTGCGGAATAACAAAGGTACTGACCGCAGGTAAGAATACCAGCGTAATCCCAGAAATCACACCACTTAAAGAAAGTGGAAAGATAACCTTTGTGAAAGTATTGAAGCGATTGGCCCCCAAGTCATAACTCGCTTCAATTAAGGAGTCATCCATACGACTCAAGACGGTATAGATTTGAAGAATCATAAAGGGCAAAAAGTTATAAACCATTCCCAAAATAACCGCAAAATCTGTATACATCATCTTGATGGGACCCAATCCAAAGAATCCCAGGAAAGTATTGATTAAACCCCCATCAGCCAACAAACTCATCCATGCATAAGTACGAATTAACATATTTATCCACATAGGGATGGTGACCATTAAGATCAGTAAGGTCTGCTTTTTTTCAGATTGTCTTGAAATAATAAAAGCCAGAGGATAGCCCAAGATTAAACTGATTAAGGTGGTTACAAAGGCTATTTGTAGGGACTTCCACAAAACCGAAATAAAGACGGGGTCAAAGAATTTTCTAAAGTGTTCTAATGTAAATCTAATTTGAATGATATCGCCAGATTGACTGGATGTAAATGCATAAAATGCAATCAACAACATTGGAATAATCAACAACAACGCAATCCAGACAAAGTATGGGATGATCAGTTTACGATAAACCTTCATCTAGTATGCCTCCATTTTTTGCATAACGTGAAGATCTTCAGGACCAAACAAGATTCCAACTTCAGATCCTTCCTCTGCTGATTTAGTAGAATGGATTGTAAACTCACGATAGTCTGTTTGAACCAACATTTCATAATGAACCCCTTTAAAGATGATGGAATCAACCACTCCCACAAAACGACCTTGGTCTGGAGAAACGATTTCAATGTCTTCTGGACGAATCACAATATCCACAGGTTCCATGGGGTCAAACCCAAAGTCAACACATTCAAACTGGACATCATCAAATTCCACCCAATAATCTTTAATCATGGTGCCCTCCATAATATTTGAGTCACCTATAAAGTCAGCCACAAATTTATTTTCAGGTTCATTATAAATATCAGTAGGAGACCCAATTTGTTGGATTTCACCCGCATTCATAACCACAATTTTATCACTCATGGTCAAAGCTTCTTCTTGGTCGTGGGTTACATAAATAAAGGTAATCCCCACATCTTGTTGAATTGATTTTAACTCATGTTGCATTTCCTTACGCAACTTTAAATCCAAGGCACCCAGTGGTTCATCCAAGAGTAAAACCATCGGTTCGTTCACAAGGGCTCTGGCAATGGCGATTCGTTGTTGTTGCCCTCCAGAGAGTTGGTTGATATCACGATTCTCAAATCCACTCAACCCAACCAAATCAAGCATTCTACGGACCTTTTGGTCAATCACATCTTTGGATTCTTTTTTAATGTGCAATCCAAACGCAATATTGTCATAGACGTTCATATGAGGAAAAAGTGCATACCGTTGAAAGACGGTATTGACTTCTCTTTTATGGGGTGGTGTATTTGAAATTTCAATTTCATCAAAATAGACTTCCCCAGAGTTTTGTTCCAAAAAACCACCCAAGATTCTCAGTAAAGTTGTTTTACCACATCCAGAGGGTCCCAAAAGGGTCACAAATTCATTCTCATAGATATCTAAGTTAATCCCTTTTAAAACAATCATATCCTCAAAACTTTTCACAATATTTCTAAATTCAATTAATTTTCTCATAGGTTCATGCTCCTTTTATTTAAAAGATAGGGGGTGTACACACCCAAAGTAATTTCGCAGTTTGTTTATGTGTATTTTCAAAATAATGGGTTCGCTCCCCTTTAATATAAAAGGTTTGTCCCTTTGCTAAAGTTAAGTGTTCATCTCCATTAATCAACACCAATTTCCCTTCCAACACATAACCAAATTCCTCACCTTCATGCGGTAAAACCTCAAAGGATTCGCCACCTTGGCATAATTCCAGTAGAATCGGTTCCATGTCATTTTTTTGGGCATTGGGTACAATCCACGTAATTTTGGAATGTTCCTTTTCATCTATAAAGTAATCTTCATGGGTAAAGATAACCTGCGCATCACTTTCTTCCTTAAAGAAAGTTGACAAGTCCATCCCCAAAGCTTCCACAATATCACGCAAAGTTGAAATTGAGGGTGATGTTAAATCATTTTCTATTTGAGAAAGAAAACCCTTTGTGAGTTCACAACGACTCGCCAACTCTTCCAATGTCAAATTATTTTGAACACGGTATTTTCTAACCTTTTTCCCGATTTCCATGGATACCCTCCTTGTTTACCTTTACTAAACTAATTGTTTTGTAAAGCAAAACTAAGATTATTATACACAAGATTATTTTAAATGCAATACCCTTTGCCTATATAATAAAAAAACCAGCAATTTCTTGCTGGTTCAGGGCTTATTAAGCGCCTTTAATAAATTTAATGACTTCTGGTTTTGGCATAAATCCTGCACGTCTGTTAACAGGCTTACCATCTTTAAACAAAATCATGGTTGGAATAGACATTACATCAAATCTTTGTGCCAATTCACCATCAGCGTCAACATCAACTTTGATGATGGTAACTTCTTCACGCAACTCTTCTTGTACATCTTTTAGAATTGGAGCGATCATTTTACAGGGTCCACACCAATCGGCATAGAAATCCACAAGTACAACGCCATCTTTAACTTTATCATTAAAATTGTTTTTATTTACGACTTCCATCTTACAAATCCTCCTTGTATTTCGTTTCTAATTATAGCACAAATAATTTTGAATTAAATTATTATGCCTTAGAGGGTACACGTAGATTTAAATACTTGGGTAAGACTTCAATTTCAATTGAATTCGTTTTAAGCACTTCACCATCACAACCCACTACCAGGGCTTGTTCACTTCTAATTTCAAGTTTTTTAATTTTCTCATAAGTCACTTCAGGTAAACCCAAATGTTTTCCCTTCATGTACTTAGGCAATAAACTCAAAGCTCTCAAAAACGTAACCGGAGCAACATGACATAAATCCAAGTATCCATCATCTAAAGAGGCATCAGGGGCACTTTTAAAACCATTCCCATAATACTTGCCATTCATCACCGACAAAAGCGCAATGGCAGTCGGTTCAAAATCATCGTCTTTTTTAATCTCAAATGGATACGGTTTGATTGAAAACACTTCAATTAAGGCTGCAATTAAGTACACAAATTTTCTTGAGATAAACTTATATCGCATTTTATTTGCCCGCATATTGATATCAGCATCAATCCCCACATTGGTACAATTTAAAAATAAATCGCCATTCATTTTACCCACATCAATTTTTCGAACATCACCATGAAGGACCGTTTGTTCGATCATTTCAATTAATTTTGATTTATCCCCAATCATCTTATAAAAATCATTGCCGGTCCCCGTAGGAATGACACCCATAACGGCATCTTTATGAAGACCATTTAAAACTTCATGGGCTGTCCCATCGCCCCCAACAGCATAGACAATCGCATCTTGGCCCGCTTCATGAGCCAAAGCTTTCGCGTGTCCAATATATTCCGTATACTTAATTTCATAATCTAAATTTTCTTGTTTCATTAACCAACTCAAAAGTTGACGGTAAGATCCATCTCCTGAGATTGGGTTAATTATAAATACATGTTTCAAACGCATCTTCCTTTATCCTTCAACTATTCAGTTGGATCATCTTATTCAGTATCTTCAGGTGCACCCTCATCATCGACTTCATCATCAGGTTCGGATGTATCATCAGGTTCAGGTGTATCATCAATATATTCAACCTCAATCAATAAGTACCCATAGGGTTCTGAATATTCCCCCGAGGCCACACTTTGGTAAATAACAACATTATCTTGTGTTCCTGAAATCCATTGTATCTCTAAAGTCACATTTTTTTCAAGCGCCCAGCTTTCAACAACACTGGGACTTTGTCCAATAAAGTTGGGAATCACGAAGAATGTTGGTTCTGGTTCAGGTTCTGGTTCTGGTTCAGGCTCCACTGTATCTGGCTGTACATCATTAAGTAAAGGCGTACCCACATATTTATAAATATTGGTGTCTACATCAAATTTATAAGGATAGTTTAAACTAAATGAAAAAGCCGTTTCCAAGGGATCTTTAATCTCTGTAGATAAGTTAGCGTGAATAATGGATTTGATATCTTCAACTGAATTTCTATAGGGCACGACCACACTCATACCATTCACAAAGGGGGTGGTTCCATAAATCTGGGTGTTTTGAATCACGAAAGTATTCATCGCATCCACAGGCGAGGCCGCAATATTATTAAGCGCAAGACCCATTAAAGGAGAAATATCTCGACTCACCGATAAGTTCATCACGATATTGCTTTCGGCGGCACGTAATACTTGGATTAAAGTCTCAACATTGGTCTTAGACTCAGCAATAATTTTATTTGCAAGTTCCTTAATAACATATTGTTGGTTTAACTGACGTTGGAAATCACCATTCGCAAAATGATATCTTTCACGCGCAAAGGTAATCACCTGATATCCATTTAAAAGATTCTTTCCAGCTGGAACTTGAACTTCATGGAATTCACGGGGATTATCTTCTTTGGGTAGTGATCCACCAAAGGCTATAGGACTGTCAATTTCCAACCCACCCAATACATCAACAATCTTAACCAAAGCATAAAAATCTGTTTCAAAGTAGAAATCAATTTCAACATCAAACAAATCCTCCACCGTTTCGATGGTACAATTACGTGAGATACTTCTGGAATGTGTTAATTTATCAAAAACAACACCGCGATAACAACTGATTGGAATATAAGAATCCCGCGCAATTGAAGTCATGGTAATATGAAGTGTTTTGGGATTAACCGTTGCCAAAATAATGGAATCGGCTAAGTTTTCATTAATCCCCAACATTAAAATTGTAAAGGGTTCATCCAAGACGCTGGTGGTCTCTTTGCCATTGCCACTCACTTTTAAATCAAATTTATGAATAACCTCGGCATTATGTAATATTTCTTGAGATTCCGCATCCATACTCTCAGCATAATTCATAAATTGAATCGGAAGCACCGCAACATCCAGTAAAGTATCATCCAAGAAATCATTCAATAAATCTTGGTAAGTATCATACTCCACCAATGAGACCGCGTTAGAATACTGCGCCACTTCTGTTTCCAAGGCAGTTACCACCACATCACTACTGGCCACATAGCCAATGGCATGTTCATCGCTTAATGTTGTCATATGTAAATTTGGATCTAAGCTTAGAAAATTAAACGAAACCAATTCTGAATTATCCAAATCAATTAAAGCATCAACCGAACTGTTTAATCGTGTGAGATAGAAAGAAGATACCCCGAGTAAAAGTCCCCAAATGACAGAAAACACCACAAAGGTTTTTCTAACAAATTTAACACGATATCCAAATCCAAGGATAAATAATACGTTCACGATCAAGGCTAAAACCACAATCGCACTTACAATCATTAAGAAAATTTTACGGGATACTGAAACGTACTTACCAATGTTTACCAAAAGTAAAATGGTCAGTGCGTTGATAATTAAAGACAAAACAATACCCGTAAGCGGATGATTGAAAAATTTAGATTTCTTATTCATGAGTGACCTCCACGACCATGGGTAAGTTTTTTTCGTTCATCATTAGAATAACGGTAGCCGATTGATCATAGACCGATGCATCAAATGAATTTGTTGAGACATAAGACCAATTTAACACAACCTCGATCGCATCATGATAGTCACCATCGCGATAACGTCCGGTAACTTCATCATATATTTCTTCCGCACCTTCATCATCAAAAATGAAAAAGTCGATGGCTTCTTTTGAAACTACAGAAATATCCGAAACTTCCAAAGTGCCACTAAGACCCCCATTGTTGAGATAATAGTACAAATCTTGGTATAAATTGACTTGGGCAGATTGATAAACGTTGACTTGCATAGATTCAACAATAAATTGAATCCCACCCACATCATTCATTCTAAATTTGTTGGTCCAAGTATAAAAGTCTGCCACAAAGTTTTGTGCGACCAAGGCAGATACATCTAAATCATTTCGAGGTGACGTCTCGATGGCTTCTTTTAATGCTGCATAAAGTTCTTTTTGGTAATCGGTAGCATTATTTCTAATGGAATAGTAATCATCTTTGACGATATTGGTTTGGTCAATATCTGTATTACTGGTCCAGGTTTTATAGACATAAAAGCCACCTACCAATAAAATTATTAGGGAAGAGATACTGCCAATTAGAATTAATGCTTTTTTTTGTTGATTTATTTCTGTTCGCATGCAAACACCTCATTTTCGTATTTATTTTATTGAAATATAAAAACTTGTCAATATTATTCGCAAAACTCCCTTATTATCACATATAATATATAAAAGGAGGTACTCTTAATGAACAACATATTAATCATTTCAGACATTCATGGCAGTCACCAAAGACTTATGGATGCACTCAATACACCCCATGAATATGATATGCTAATTTTAGTTGGAGATTTCTTATATCATGGGCCCAGAAATCCTATTTTAGAAGATTACAACCCACAAGCTGTGGCAGATCAACTCAATGCCATCGATAAGCCCATCCTTGCAGTTAGGGGGAATTGCGATGCAGAGGTTGACCAATGGTTGCTTAATTTCCCAATGATGCAAGATTATACTATCACCACAATCCAAAACTTAAAGGTATACATCACGCATGGTCATATTGTAGAGCCCAAAGATGCACCCACAACTAAGGCAGATATCTTTATCTCAGGACATACCCATATACCAGGATTTACCCAAAATGAAATGACTGTTTGTCTGAATCCAGGTTCCATTTCCCTACCAAAGGAAAATCATCCCAATACCTATGCTATCTTTCATGAAAATGAGATTATGATTTATGATCTTAAACATAAACCCTATCTCACATTTAAAATAGAGGACTTGATTTAATCAAGTCCTCTAACATTATAACCCTATTTTGCTAAATTTAAAATATTTCTCATGTCTTCTCTTGAAAGTTTCATGAAATTCCCAAATTGATCCGGTCTTCCTTCAAAGGCACGCTCAATCAATACATCGGAATCATCTTGTGTAATCCCTATTTCATGCAACCGCGTTGGAAGGTCCATATCCTTTAAGAATTGCTCAAATCTTACAATCCCTTTTTCAATGATCATGTCTTCTTTTTCAACCGCATAATCTACCCCAAATACACGCTGCGCAAATTGAACGAAGCGTTTTTTATTGTTTGGATTAACGTATCTCATCCAAGCAGGAAACACAATTGCCAAGCCCACACCGTGAGGAATATCATATAAAGTAGAGAGTTCATGTTCAATTCGATGACTGGCCCAATCTTCTTGACGACCACTTCCCAATAAACCATTGTGTGCCAAAGTCCCCGCAAACCCCACTTCTGACCACGCTGAGACATCATCCAAATGATTCACAAGGTGCGGTCCATAATGAACCATCGTGCGCATGGTGGCTTCCAATAGACGATCTGTATAGTCTACATTCTCAGTATGTGTGAAATAACGTTCCAACAAATGAGAGAAAATATCGGAAAAACCAGCTGCCGCTTGTGCTTTAGAAAGGGTTGTAAATAAAGCTGGATTCACAATCGCAAACTTTGGAATCAAGGCTTCCCCTTTAATGGAACGCTTATGTGTATTATTTCTAACCGTCACAACCGCTGAAGAACTGCTTTCGCTTCCAGCTGCTGGAATGGTTAAAACAACACCCAAGGGTAACGCTTTCTCAATATTTTCATTATGATAGAAAGCATCTTCAATATCACCATCATATAGTGCACCAGCCGCAATCCCTTTAGCAGAATCAATAACTGACCCACCCCCAACAGCCAATATACCTGTAACTTGATATTTTTCAACCAATCTCAAACCTTCTGCAACCAAATCAAATTCTGGATTGGGTTTCACCCCACCCAAATCGATATATTCAATTCCATTCAGATTTAAAATTTCAACAATCGCATCATAAAGACCGCTTCTTTTAATTGAAGATTGACCATAGTGTAGTAACACCTTATTTCCAAGCTCAGGCATATTTTTTGATAATTGCGTTAGACTGTCTTGACCATAAATAATGCGTGCTGGATTGTAATAATTAAAATCTATCATTTAAATCACTTCCATAGTTTCTCAGGATATACACCCGTTTTTTGGAAGTTTTCAAACTCAGCCAAAACACGAGGCTTATCTTCTTGATAGGTAACACCAAACCAAGCATCTGGTGTTTCTAAAATTCTTACAGACAATTTATCTTCTTTAATCAACTCACCCACATCATTGGGTAAGAGTGCTTCTGCTTTTTCAGGATTTTGAGCGACCTTTGATTCAAGGAATTCATCAAATTTACCTTCCATTAAATCAAAGATAGCGGGTGTAAATCCCCAGAAATTCATGGACGCCAACTTATCTTCTCCCAGAAGATTATCATCACCATCCACTACCCCTTTATCACTGCGCTTGATGCCATCGGTTTCAACAATGTCCACTAAGTAGCCATCTTCTGCTTTACAAACACCACGGGTCACAGTCCCATGGTCTGTTAGCGTGTTGTTCAAACGATATCCCACCATGGCTGCTTCATGATCTGACACATTGCGTAAAAAATCACCCATCACCTTAAAGGCAGCTTTACCATAATAATCATCCGCATTACAAATAATAAAAGGACTGTCTACGACATCTTTAGCGGCCAAAAGCGCATGGGTTGTTCCCCAAGGTTTAACACGTCCTTTTGGAACCTCAAACCCTGTTGGCACATCATTAATATCTTGAAACGCATATTTCACGTCAATATGAGGACGCACCGCTCCAACCAAGACTTCCTCAAAAATGGCTTCATGTTCTTTTCTAATAATCAATACCAGTTTATTAAAGCCTGCTTGAATGGCATCATAAATTGAAAAATCAATGATGGCTTCTCCACTTAAACCAAATTTATCAATTTGTTTCAAACCGCCATAACGACTTCCCATTCCCGCCGCAAGGATCACCAACGTCAAATCTTTTTGCATGTATATTACCTCCATCAGATATAACTGTATTTATTATAGCATAGACTTATGTGAAGATTCATATAGGGTTTTATAATGACCTGCTTCTTGAATCAACTGCTCATGATTTCCCATTTGCACAATCCCTGTCTCACCCATGACCACAATTTTATCAGCATGATGAATGGTTGATAAACGGTGGGCAATCGCAATGACGGTTCTTCCTTGAGAAAGTGCATCCAAACTTTCTTGAATCATGGATTCTGTAATATTGTCCAAAGCACTGGTTGCTTCATCTAAAATAAGAATCTTGGGATCTCGTAAGAAAATACGTGCAATGGAGATTCTTTGTTTTTGTCCACCCGACAACATCACACCCCGTTCCCCAACCATGGTGTCATAGCCGTGGGGTAAACTTTCTATGAAATCGTGAATCTTTGCCTTCTTGGCTGCTTCTTTAATATCAGTTAAAGAAACCCCAGGATGACCATAGGCAATATTATCACCAATGGTTCCCCAAAAAATTAAAACATCTTGTTGGACATAGCCAATCTGTTGGCGAAGACTCTTTAAAGTTACATCCTTAATATCGTGTCCATCAATTTTAATGGATCCGGATTTTAAGTCATAGAATCTGGGAATCAACTGGGCAATGGTTGTTTTTCCCACACCACTGGGACCCACCAACGCAACCATTTCCCCTGGTTTTATTTCAAGGTTAAAATTATACAATACACCTTTTTTATCATTGCCATAACCAAAGGACACCGATTCAAAGGAAATACCTCCCTTGACATTATCCAATGCATACGCATCTTCTTTATCTTTAATGGTGATGGGCTCACGCATCAACTCCATATATCTTTCAAATCCAGCCCAACCTTGTTGGAAAGTTTCAAGCATTGTCATCAGCCGTTTAATGGGGCCCACAAGCATACTAAAATAAATAAAGTACGCAAACATATCCCCGGCAGTAAAACGATCTGACATGACCAAATAGGCACCACACAACAAGACCATCACATTGATAAACTGCACAAAGAAATTATTCATAGCATTCGCAAAACCAAGGGCACGATAGGCACCACGGTAAGCGTCAATATAAATGTCATTGTCATCCGCAAATTTCTCAATCTCAAAGGACTCATTACTAAAAGCACGCGTTAAACGAATTCCAGAAATACTCCCTTCAAGGCGGCTGTTGATTTGGGCATGTTCTTTTCTTAATTTGCGAAATGCCAAAATCATCTTTCTTCTAGAAAACATCAATCCCAACATTAAGCTGATAAATAATACGAATAAACCCGTGGTAACCCAAAAATCCAATTGAATTAAATACAAGTATCCAAGCACCATCATCAAACCCACCGCAACCAACTCTTCAATACCATGGTGGGCCAGTTCTGCCACTTCATGTAAATCAGAAGTCAAACGTGTCATAATAATACCTGTTTTATTCACATCATAATATTCAAATGAAAGTAATTGTAGTTTCTCAAATGCCCACATCCGCATATCTTTTTCAATCGATATCCCCAGCATATGTCCATGATATCCAACCAGATAATGAAATAACGCATAAAATAAAAGTAACCCCACCAAAATACCACTGATTATTAAGATTTTTGTTATATCTTTATTGGGTATCAAGTCGTTTAAAATGTGACGGGTAAAAATAGGCACCGATAATTCTACCAACGCAAATAAAACAACCATACTCAAAACAAAGTACAGTTTTTTTCTGTGGGGTTTATAATATGAAATAAATGTTTTTAACACACAATCCCTCTTCTCTAACCTGTGTTACATTCTAACAAATCCTTTTAAAAAAGTCTTGTTTGTACAAGACTCATTTAACAAGTTTTTTCTCCACCCAAGATAAGGTAACATCAACCACCAAGGCCATGAGTGCCGTTGGGAGTGCACCTGCCCAAATAATGGATGCACCATTAGAGACATTAATGCCTCGGGTAATAATATCACCCAAACCACCTGCTCCAATAAAGGTTCCAACAGCCGCTACTCCAATTGCCACCACTAAAGCATTTCGAATACCTCCTAAGATCAGCGAGATACTTAAGGGTAGTTCCACTTTAAATAACATTTGTATGGGCGTCATCCCCATCCCTTTGGCGACATCCAAGGTTTCATTTGAAACATTGCGAACACCGGTGATGGTATTGGTTAAAATGGGTAATAATGAATAAAAGAACACTGCCAGGACTACCGTATTGGGACCTGTACCACTGATTACAATTAATAAAGATAACATTGCTAAGGCAGGGACGGTTTGAATCACATTCACAAGACGCATCACAAATCGTGACAACTTTTCTTTTCGTGCAATATAAAATCCTAAGGGAACACTGACTAAGGTTCCAAAAAGAACACCGTAGAAAGCCATCAGAAAATGGCGAAAAACTTGATCTAATACATAACTACCATTTTGAGTGTAGTATTGGATTAATTCTTGAATCATTTTAATCCCTCCATATCTTTATATAAGGGTCTTTCATCTAGGGGTATGGGATTAAATTCTTCAAAATAATCATTTGCTTCTAGGAATTCCTTGGCTACAATACGAGGCTCAACCCGTTCTTCATCAGAACGATTGTTCATGTACTGCATATCTCCCACTGAAATTTGACCATTGAGTTTTAAGAGTACAGACTCAAGTTTTGGATGGGCTCTTAGGATTTCTTTAGATGCAACTAAGGACGCATCATAAGGGGGAAAGAGTTGTAGATCATCTTCTAATACAACTAAGTCATATGCATCGATACGACCATCACTTGAATAACCCAAGACCAAGTCCATTTCCCCTGTTTGTACTGCTGTATAAACCAATCCTATTTCCATAGGTAAAATAGTCCCAAACTCGAATTGGTATAAATCTTTAAACGCTTCATAGCCATCCCCATCACGATCTAACCAACCTGTATCAATACCTGCCCTTAAATCAGAGGCCATCCTCTTTAAATCCGATATTTTATGGACGTTATGGGTTTCAGAAAACGTTTTGCTTATCATGAATGCATACGTGTTATCGAATCCATAGGTAGGAAACCACACCAGATCAAATTTTTCTTCATATCCTTTTACCACCAACTCCAATGCTTTTTCAACATCGGTGGTTGCTTCATATCCAAGTTCACCCGTTAAGGATGTTCCTGTATACATCACTGAAGAAATATGACTTTCTTTTCGTTCAATGGTTTGCATCATCAATAATGAAGATCCCAAGTTGGTTAAGATACTGACTTCTACTTCTGGCATATAATGGGCAATCATTTGTGATATAATTTCAGCATTAATTTGTCGTTCAGTCATGCTGCCAGATGCAATGATAATTGAGTTATCGCCTTTGGAAAACCCCAATCCTGGTAAGCTACATCCTGCTAAAGTCATCATACATAAGATTGTTGTCAATATTTTTTTCATGAACTGTGTACTCCTTTTGTTTTAGGTGAGAGTATTTTTTCAATGCGATCAAAAATAGCATCTACCAATAAAGTAAGGGTTGTAATGGATACAGTTCCTACTAATATGAGTGGGATATTATAAGAATTAAGGCCCGCAAAAATAAAATCACCCATACCTCCTGCACCAATATAAGATGCAATTGTGGCCCAAGCTAAAACATAGGTAGCGGATAAGCGAATCCCTGAAAACAATACATGAACAGCCAAAGGGAGTTGTACTTTGAAAATAATTTGTATTGAATTCATTCCCATTCCTTTGGCCGCATCCACCACATTAAAGTCAACACCTTCCATGCCCAGGATTGTATTTCTTAGAATGGGTAAGAGTGAATAGATCACCAAAGCCACAATAGCTGGCATCTTTCCCACACCTAAAAGCGGGACCATCATTGCCAACAGTGCAAGTGAAGGGATTGTTTGGAGAATGGATGTAATCCCCAATAGAAAATTGGATATCTTTTTATTACGACTTGCCACAATACCCAAAGGAATCGCAATTAATGATCCAATCATAAGGGCCGTTAAACTGATCCATAAGTGTTCTATTATTTTTCCAAATAATTCTGAACCATGTCGATTTATAAAATCACGCATCTACATCACTCCCATTTTGGCCTTGCAATGTCGCATCACTGACTTTATCACCTGATTCAAAGGTTTCATTATGACTGAGATTTTCAGGCTCATAATCTGCCCAAAAAGCCTCATAAACTGAAGAAACGATATCTCCCCGTGTCACAAGTCCTAATAGGCGACCTGCATCATTCACTACTGAAATATTACGATGTCCCAATTCTTGAATGTAATAAATCGCATCCCGAATCACCATGGAATCTTTAATATAAGTTACTTGTTTCATGATATCCTTCACCAGAAGATCACGATCTTGTCTTCTGTTGAGTGTTCTCATATCAATACGACCCACTAAAATGTTTTCATCATCTACAACCAAGATGTCATCCACACGCGTGGTGGCCATTAACCTAGCAGCCTGTGCCACTGTTTCATTTTGGTTTATTTTAACCGCATCACGCATCACTTTGGTTACAGTCTCATATTCAAAGGCAGCTTGGTTGAGTCGATCTTCACCAACCATCTCTTTTACAAAATCATTGGCTGGATTGCGTAAAATTTCCTTTGGCGTTCCAACTTGAACAATTTTCCCTTCTGACATCACAACAATTCTATCCGCAAGGTTTAAAGCCTCATCCATATCATGAGTCACAAAGACAATGGTTTTGTGCATTTCTTTTTGTAGTTTCTTAACCAATCTTTGGAGTGAATCCCGTGTAATTGGATCTAAGGCTCCAAAAGGTTCGTCCATTAAAATAATCTCTTGATCCGCCGCAAGCGCACGAATCACACCAATTCTTTGTTGCATACCCCCTGATAATTCAGATGGATATTGTTCTAAAATAGAAGGATCTAAATCCACCCTCCTTAGCAAGTCATGGGCTGTATTTTTCATGCGTTCCTTATCCCATTTTAATAATTTTGGAACCATCACAATGTTTTCATAAATATTCATATGTGGCATCAATCCAACTTGTTGGATTACATATCCAATAGAACGTCTTAAATTGACCTCATTGATGGCACGAATATCTTTTTTATCTATAAAGATTTTCCCACTCGTTGGATTCACCATTCGATTAATCATACGCATACTGGTTGTTTTTCCACTTCCAGACGTACCAATAAAACAAACAAATTCACCATCATGGATGGTTAAGTTCATATTGTCTACCGCGATATTATTACCGTACATTTTGGTAACATTTTGAAATTTTATCATCTTGTTTTTTCCTCTCTAACTACGGTCATAAAGCATAAAAAAAGAACTATCATAGTTCTACATTTGATGCTTATCGTAGATATTATAACATATTTTAGATGTAATTAAAAATTGCCTTTTACATTTTCTAAAAGAAGGTTGCTTTTTGTATAAACTTTCGCTATTATATTAAGGCAATGCCGCCATAGTTTAATGGTAAAACAGGGCAATGGTAATGCTCAGCTCCGAGTTCAATTCTCAGTGGCGGCACCAGTAGACACGATACCCACTCTTAAGTGGGTTTTTTAATACCCTAATCAATGAATCTTGTATTCCCCTTGTAACCATGATTAAATAAAAGAAACATATAAAGGGAGCAGATATATGAACGAATCATATTTTGATGGTGGCCTATTCCAATTAATAGGTTATACATTATTGGGAACACTGATTACCTTAGTAACTTTCGGCATTTGTCATCCATGGGCGATTACCATGCTTATTAACTGGAAAACCAAACATACAGTCATTGATGGTAGAAGACTTCGCTTTGATGGTACCGCGATGGGGCTATTTGGTCAGTGGATTAAGTGGATATTCTTAATGATTATTACCTTCGGTATTTACGCCTTTTGGGTTAACATTGCAATGAAAAAATGGATGAGCAAACACACACATTTTGCATAAAGTAAAAAAGATAGAAGTTTTGAATTTCTATCTTTTTTGTGGTTTTAAGGTTGGATGCGATTTAAAGCAGCCAGAATAATGGGCGCAATCACAACCGATGCTGCGATTTCTAACAGTGCATTTCCAAACAGGATCGCACCAATAAAGGCAAAAATGGATTGACCACTGATTACATTCGCAATCCCTGGATTATTAAGACCAAAGACATAAAGCAAAGGTACCACCATTAAACTGTGAAACAAAGTTGCCACACCGGAACTCAGTGCATAGCTTAGTGTTTCTTTATTTTTGAACAACATTTTAAAGAAAGTATAGATATAGTGAACTGACCATCCGAATATAATACGGGGTAAGATTGAGACCAATGGGTTTGCGAATACGGGTGCAAAAAGAACACCGGAACTCATTGAGTTCACAAATGATGAAATCCCAAAGGCCAGACCAATCAAAGCACCACTGCGTGATCCCAAGAAGATACTACCAATAATAACTGGTATGTGAATAATGGTGACTTGGACAGTCGGTACAATTTGAACAAATCCAAGTTGAGGCCAAAGTCCCATCACGAAGACAATCGCCATAAACAAAGCCGTAAAGACCATTTGTTTGGTTTTCATAATATTTCTCCTACTCTTGTATCATGGTAAGTTGAATGCGTTCTTTCTTCAAATCTACATCCAAAATCCAAACCTTTACAATATCACCCACAGATACAATGTCCGAAGGGTGTTTTACAAATTTTTGAGCCAATTTTGAGATATGGACCAAGCCATCTTGTTTAACGCCAATATCCACAAAAGCCCCAAAATCAACAACATTTCGCACTGTTCCTTGAAGCTCCATTCCTGGTTTTAAATCTTCCATCTCAAGCACATCACTTCTTAAGATAGGGGTAGCCAACGCTTCTCTAAAGTCGCGGCCTGGTTTTAATAATGCTTCCACAATATCATTCAAGGTCTCTTGACCTACATTTAATGAAGATGCTTCTACTTTACCATTTTTTAATTTATCTTTTAAACTATCTTGACCCAAGTCATCTTGCGTAACGCCCAGTGCCTTCAATACCTCATAGGCCACATCATAACTCTCAGGGTGAATCGGTGTATTATCAAATACATTTTCACTTTCAGGAATTCTGATGAATCCAATGGCTTGTTCATAGGATTTAGGCCCCAATCTGGGCACTGATTTTAAATCTTTACGAGAGGTAAAAATACCGTTTTCCTCACGCATCTTTACAATGTTTTTAGCGGTTGTTTTGGTTAAACCAGAAACATACTCCAATAACTTAGCACTGGCAGTATTGAGGTTTACACCCACCTGGTTAACCGCAGTCTCAACCACAAAGCCCAGTGTATCCTCTAGGTTTTTTTGGCTGACATCGTGTTGGTACTGACCCACACCGACCGCTTTGGGATCGATTTTAACCAATTCCGCCAATGGGTCTTGAACACGCCTTGCGATCGATATCGCAGATCTTTGTTCGACTTGTAAATCAGGGAATTCTTCGCGCGCTATTTCAGAAGCACTGTATACTGAAGCACCCGCCTCATTCACGATTAAATAATAAACTTTTTCATCCAGTGTTTTTAATGCATCTGCCACAAATCTTTCAGATTCTCTGGATGCTGTACCATTCCCAATCGCAACCATCTCAACCTTATATTTTTTAATAAGATTCAAAAAGACTTTTAATGCTTCTTTTTGTTTGGATTCTGGAGCGGGTTTATGTGGATAAATCACATCAATGTGTAAGACTTTACCCGTTTCATCGACAATCCCAAGTTTACAACCCGTACGATAGGCTGGGTCAAACCCCATCACAATTCTATTTTTGAGGGGTGCTTGCAACAAGAGATTCCGTAAATTTTCACCAAAGACTGAGATCGCTTGTGTATCGGCTTTTTCAGATAGCTCATTACGCAACTCCCTTTCGATAGAAGGTTTGATAAAACGCTTATAAGCATCTTCATATGCCTTCATCACCAAAGGGGTCGTCACTGATTTAAATTTATTGCCAATGATTGATTTACCCAAATATGCCAATACAGGGCTCTCATCCATTTCAATCTCAACTTTAATCACGCCTTCTTTTTCAGCACGGTTTATAGCCAAGACGCGGTGATCTGCAACTTTATTCACAGACTCCTTAAAATCATAATACATTTCATAGACCCGTTTTTCATCCAATTCGCTCTTGGATACAGTACTTTTTATGAAACCCTTCTTATAAATTTCTGCCCGAATCCATTTGCGATAACTGGGGTCATCCCCAAAGAACTCTGCCATGATTTCATGAGCGCCTTCAATGGCTTCTTCAAAACTCAAAACATTTTCATTGAGGTATTTCTCAGCTTCTTGTTGGATGTCCAACGCATCTGGAAGACTCAAGAACGTTTGAGCCAAAGGTTCCAATCCCTTTTCCTTCGCAATGGTTGCTTTGGTACGACGTTTTGGACGATAGGGACGATATAAATCCTCCAATTGATTTAATTTCTGAGCCTTATTTATTTCATTTCTCAACGCATCTGTCATTTTATCCATATCTTCAATCAATCTGATAATTTCAGCTTTACGGTTTTCAAGACTTTCAAGGTATTGGTATCGATCCGATATCTCTTTAATCTCAACTTCGTCAAGACTTCCTGTCATTTCCTTACGGTATCGCGCAATAAAAGGAATGGTATTGCCCTCTTTAAGTAAGGACAAGGTATTTTCTAATTGTTTTTTAGAGTATTTTGTAAGTTCTTTATTTAAAAGTTCTAAAATCATAAGTATGGCCTCTTTCTGTGGTAGTTACATTTTAACACGAAAAAACTTGATTATTGCAATCAAGTTTAAATCGTTTTATATATATCATATCGCGTCGCATAATCATCCAAACGCCCCTCAAACACAAGTTCGAAGCGATCATCCTCGCCAAAGTCGTAGGGTCTCACCATATGGGGTGGAATATCCCATAAAGTCAAATTGGATTGATACAAAACATCTGCCACAAATTCACTGCAGAAGTACGCATTTTTACGAGGTTGGTTTTTCTTAAAATATTGTAGCGCCAACCCTCTTAAGTTATAAACATAATCCTCACGATGATCTATGAAGAAATTTATATTACGATTCAGCATCTCATACTCATCATCGGGTACTTGAAACTTAAGCACCATACAGGTTGTATTTTTAAAACGCTTAAAAGTCCCTGAATAAATACTCTCCCTCACAAAACCACCAATAAATGGATTGTATGGATTTTTTCTTCCAAAGCTATAGACTGATTCTAAATCTTCATCAAAAGAAATAGAAACATGATTATATGGACTTTTCGTAACACGTTTGATAAGTCGCGTTAAAATACTCCCAGTATCGGTGAGTAAGATATAGACATCATTCATAAAAATACCTCAGTTTCCAAATTACATTTATAATAATCAAAATAAGCATTAAAGTAAAGCAGATTTAAAGAATCTTAATACAATCCGATCACTTCTTGATTCTCATCCAAATCAATTTTTTCTGCCGCAGGTTTTTTAGGTAAACCAGGCATCGTTAAAATCTTGCCACTCAAACAAACAATAAATCCAGCCCCATTTGAAACTCTTAATTCTTGAATATGAATATTAAAATGATCAGGCGCACCCAAAATTTTGGGGTTATCTGTAAAAGAGTATTGGGTCTTGGCCATACAAACTTCAAAGTTGGGATATAGTGTTTCATAACTCTCAAGTTGTTTTAAAGCAGCTTCTGAATAAACGACACCCTGTCCCCCATAAACTTTTTTAACAAGGGTTTCAATTTTATCATGAAGTGACATCTTATGATTATACAAGTAATTAAAATTATGTTTATGATGTGATAGCATGACCACTGTTTTAGCCAAATCCAAACCCCCTTCAGATCCATTCGCATGGATTTGACTGACCTCAAAAGCATAACCCAATCCTTCTACATGTTTTTTTAATCTTTCGATATCTTCAGGGGAATCTTCAGGAAATTGATTCAAAGCGACTACAATGGGAACTCCATAATGATTTAAGTGATTCAAATGACCGACCATGTTTTCATAATGATCCCCATGATAATTTAGAGCACGTAAGGTTACCACCAAAACAACCACATCGGGGGCTAATTTTGATTGTCTACACTTAATATTCATAAACTTTTCAGCACCCAAATCACTCCCGAAACCGGCTTCTGTCACTGTATATTCAGCCAATTTTAAAGCAGTTTTGGTTGCGATTACTGAATTACACCCATGCGCAATATTCGCAAAAGGACCCCCATGGATAATTGCAGGTGTGTTTTCACTGGTTTGGACTAAATTTGGCTTCATGGCCTCTTTTAATAAAACAACCATCGACCCCACAGCCTTTAGATCCTTTGCGTATATGATTTCATCGCCATAAGTATAGCCCACCACAATCTTTTCAAGTCTTTTTCTTAAGTCTTGTATATCTTCGGATAAACAAAGAATGGCCATGATTTCAGAGGTCACCGTAATATCAAAGCGACTCATACGATAACCCAAATCAATACTTCGTAAAGCACGATCATTCATATCCATCACACGGTTAAAAACAATCCGATCTGGATCCAGGTTTAAGGCGTTTCCATGAAAAATATGGTTATCAATCATGGCAGCCAAAAGATTATGAGCCGTGGTGATCGCATGAAAGTCACCTGTAAAATGAAGGTTAATATCCTCCATTGGCAACACTTGCGCATGACCCCCACCAGTCGCCCCTCCCTTCATCCCAAAACAAGGACCCAAGGAAGGTTCACGAAGCGCAGAGATGCTGGTGTATCCCAATTTATTCAGTGCCATGGATAAACCAATATTCATGGTGGTCTTCCCTTCACCAGAAGGGGTGGGACTGATGGCGGAGATTAAAACAAGTTTGCCCGAAGGTTTTCGTTCAAGTTTATTAACATCAATCTTCGCTTTATAAGGGCCGTAATAGGATAACAAAGCTTTATCAAGCCCCATTAATTCGGATACTTCCCCTATTTCTTTTAATTTAACACCTTTAGCAATCTCTAAATCCGATTTCATCCACGCACCTCTATGTTTAATTTCTTAATCAAAGGAAATAAAAGTAACACTCTTAATCCAAAGTTAACTGCAATGCCCCAAGCCCTTTGAACCCAAAGTGCTGACATGGGTATCCGCATTAATAAATGCAGCCAATAAGTATTCATAAAAATTTCAACAATAACCAAGCTTGCGATTAAGACTAAAATAATGCGCTTGGTATCTTTTGTGATAGACCCAAATAGAAAGCCCGAAACCATGGCTGAGATTGTAAAGCCCAAATAGAAACCACCAATGGGCGGAAATAAAATGGCACCCACAATATCCCCTACAATGGCCCAAATCGCAGTAAAGAAAGGACCAAACATAAGTCCCGAAAAACCATAAACAATAAACGACAAACTAATCCGTGTTGAACCTGAGGGCATAATAGATATCACTCGGGTCAACACAATTTCTATCGCAATAAACAAAGCCATAAAAACCAGTTTTCTTGATGTTTTCATTAAAAACCTCTTTTCTAACTTCAAGCATAGAAAAGATTTTGCAACGGATGCGAGTAGTACATCGCGATATCAATCTTCGTCTAACAGCCACTTCCCATCTGTTAGCACTTAACGCGCACTCTCTACTTTGCTTGAGATATCTATAGATTATCAAGATTCCTTATTTTTCGCAATGCCAAACGATTTAAAGAATCTATTTATCTTGTAAATAAGCTTTAAATGGAACTTCCGCTTTCGATCATGACCATCATCCAATGAAACATTCAAACAATGACCAAAGTAAATAATATAGGCCACAAAATAAACAGAAATCAAAAGGATCATCAAAGAAGCAAGGGGACCATAAATATTCTCATAGTTTGAAAAATCATTCACATAGACAAAGAACAATCTACCCAATACAACCAACCCCACCATAGCAACCAGGCCACCCAGATACACATCTTTAAATGAGGCAAATTTAAAAGATACCAAACGATAAAATACACACAACAAAGCCCACAACATCAAAGGTACAGCAATCATATTATAACCCGGGAAAAACCCTATCACCAACACCATGACATAAGCCCCCAACAAAATTAATAAAAAATAAATCACAGATATAATTCTCAACGCCAAACTCGACACTTTAATGTCATCAATTCTTGCGCTCTCCAACAAAAAAGAATACACAGTCTTTGACGCAACCCAAAAGGAAACAGAAGCCAAGGAAATCAAAAGTACAATGTCCGAAGGCGCAACCTCTGATACATAGCGCACAAAAGGTGTAATCAAATCAGATGGAATGTAGTAGGAAAGATAGTCAATCAGCTTACCAAAATTCACCAAAAATTGACTCGCTACCAAAACTGCGATAATTAGAAAAGGCGCAATGGCCAATATTAAAGCATATGAAAACGCATAAACAAATAGGGTACCATTATGTGTAGAAACCATTTTATAACTCTGTATCAATTTATCTTTCATCATTTTTCTCCAAACTTAGCGACCCATACTTTTGCGTGAATGGTAATCGTTTTTAAATCTATCATTTTTTCCTTATAAAATTGTATGGGCGACATCTTAACCACCGCCTCTTGCATGGGTTGCGGTACTGCATATGTTTTTAATATTTCATAAGATTCCAAAATATTTGTATTATCAATCATTAAATCCAACACCCCGTCATCCTCATATAAATCCGATTCACGCAACTCTTTAAAATGATTGGACATTGGCATCACTTTAATGAGGATGCCCCCTACTTTTAAAACACGTTCAAATTCCTGGTAGTTTGCGGGTGAAAAAACATTCAAAATCATGTCGACAGATTTATCTTGAAAAGGCAAATTCGAAATATCCCCAACCATAAAATGCACGCCTGACTTAACACCCATGGATGCGATCTTAATCCCATCTTTAGCATAATCCAAACCATAGACATCCAGTTTCGGATAGGTCTTTTTAATTCCTTTTGAAAAATAACCTTCACCACTACCCGCATCCAACACTTGTTTAACATCATATTTTTCAATTAAAGATAAGATCACATTTAAAATTTCATCAAAATAACCAGCATTTAAAACACGATGCCGGTTTTCAAAGAAAGTGGTATCGTAGGGTGATTTACGATTTGTATTCACAAAATTAACAGTTTGTTTTTTGGATATGTTAAAAGTATGTTTATGGATACATTGATATGCACCCACAATCTCACTTAAAGGTTCTTTACAAATTGGACATTGTAGCACCGTAATCCCACCTTTCTTACTGGAACTATCATAACATTTTCCAAACTATGTGTCATTAGGCATAAATATTGAGTCCCATGATTTCACTTGATATACTGCTATAGATAAAGGAGCGACAACATGTTTCATAAATATATAAATAACGGAAGCGATAAAACTTTAGTGCTCTTTCATGGTACCGGTGGCGATGAGAATTCTTTACTCCAACTCGCAAAAGATGCCGCCCCACATATGAACCACTTGGCCTTACGCGGTGAAGTGGTTACTTTTGGCCAAAGACGCTTTTCAACAGTTCAAGATGAAAGTCAAATTATTGATTTAGAGGATATGATTGCACGGATACCCGGTATCCAACGCATCATCGAAATCCTACAAGTCCGATATAATATGGGAGAACTCTGGGGATTGGGTTTCTCAAATGGCGCCAATGCATTGGCGACCCTCTTACTCAAAGGAAAGCCCATGTTTAAGAAAGCACTGCTCTTTCGACCCATTGATGTTGAGGTTGAAAGTAACGTCAATCTAAACCAAATGGAAATCTTAATCCATTCAGGCATAAATGATGATATCACCCCGCAAAAATATGCCTATCTTTTAGAAACAAGACTCATCAATCACAATGGCAATGTGACTCACAAGTCCTTTGACGTCGATCACTGGATGCGTAAAAATGAACTAGAAGCCCTAAAACAATGGTTTCAGGAGCATTAAACTGTTAAACTATACATAAGAGGTGATGCTATGAATGCTTATGATGTATTGGTTTCCAACCAAAAATTTGCGGTTATTGGAATGAGTGATGATACAACCCGCTATTCCTACCGTGTCTTTAATAAACTATTGGATTATGATAAAACAGTCTACGGAATCAATCCCCGATTGAATCATGTGGATGAACATACGATTTATCAAGACTTAACGTCCATTGAAGATGACATTGATATTGCGGTACTGATGGTGAATCCCAAAATTGGAATTCATTATCTAGAATCCATCAAAAATAAAAATATTCCCTACCTTTGGATTCAACCTGGTGCTCAAAGTGATGAAATTATTTCAAAAGCGAAAACACTGGGACTGAAGGTCATTGAATCCTGTGTATTAAGAGAATATAAAGCCAAAGAAATAAAAGCCGTCATTAGTGACTTGGATGAAACCCTGCTTCAAAAGGATAAAACCCTTTCAGAAGTAAACCTACGCGGCATCCAAGCATTGAAAGAAAAAGGGATTTATTTTATTGTGGCTACGGGCCGTCCTTTCTATAGTATTAGAGAGACCCTAGATACTTTAGATTTATATGGCCCCGAGGATCTCTCCATTTCATATAATGGGGGCATGATTCACCACAACCAAACCAAAGAAATCTTATCGGTCAACAAATTAGATAACGACCTCGCAAATTGGATTTACCAACTGGGTTTAGATGAAGGTGTTTGTATGCATATTTATGTTGAAAACCAAACCTATGCCTATAATATGAATGATGAGGAACGTGAACATGTCAAAAACTTTGAAGGCATGGTGGAACAAAATCACCAAAGTCTTTCATTTCTAAAAGACCAACCCATTTTAAAAGTCTTATTCCAAAATCTCGATATGGACTATCTACATTCTTTGGAAGATAAAATCCCAAGTGAAATCAAAGACAAACTCGAAATATCCTATTCTTCCAGTCGTTATATGGAGTTCAATCCAAAAGGAGTCTCCAAGGGGGCTGCAGTTGAATTTGTTGCGAAATACCTCAACATTAAAATAGATGATATCTTGGCCATTGGAGACAATCTCAATGACTTGGGTATGCTGAAAATCAGTGGGGTCTCTGGTGCCCCTTTAAATGCCCATGAAGCAATCAAGGAAGTTGCGATTTATAACTCTAATAAGAATTATGATGAAGGGGCCGTTTACGATATTTTGAAAAAAACCAAGGTTATTTAACGTCAGGATACTGACGTTTTTGTTTTGGTTAGATTAATTGCATATATTTCAAAAATCCAATATATTGTATTGGCAACACTCATAAGAAAGGACGGACAAACAAATGTCAAAAATAGTACAATCAATTGACCTATTAATTGGAAATACACCCCTTGTAGCCCTCAATGAGGCCTCAAAACCAGAAGGCTTCACGGGAGAAATTTATCTAAAGCTCGAATCATTAAACCCAGGCGGTTCTGTAAAAGATCGTATTGGTAAAGCCATGATTGACCACGCTGAAAAGGAAGGCATCCTAAAACCAGGTGGTACCATTGTTGAAGCATCTTCAGGCAATACTGGTATTGCCTTAGCCTTAGTGGGCGGATCTAGAGGATACAAAGTAATCCTAACCATGCCCGATACCATGTCCAAAGAAAGACGTGACTTATTAAAAGCCTATGGCGCCCAACTTGTTTTAACACCTGGAGACGAAGGCATGCCTGGTGCCATTAGAAAAGCACAAGAAATTGTTGCGGAAACTGAAGGTGCTTTTTTGACAAGTCAATTTGAAAACTTGGTCAATCCAAAGATTCATTATGAAACCACAGGACCTGAAATCTATGAAGCAACCGACGGAAACATTGATATCCTTGTCTCTGGTATTGGTACAGGGGGTACCATCACTGGTGCAGGAAAATACCTGAAGGAACAAAACCCTAACATTCAAATGATTGCGGTTGAACCTTCTGGATCACCTGTTTTATCTACAGGTCAAAAAGGAAAACATAAAATCCAAGGAATCGGAGCTGGCTTTGTTCCCAATGTATTGAACACAGAAATCTATAGCGATATTGTCTTGGTCACGGATGAAGCTGCCATGAACACTTCAAAACATTTAAGCCAAACCAATGGTATATTTGTCGGTATTTCTGCAGGCGCTGCTGTATGGGCTGCACTTGAAGTCGCAAAACGCCCAGAAAACAGTAATAAAACCCTCGTAGTCATCATTCCAGACAATGGCGATCGCTACCTATCCATGATGGATTACGACAACTAAAACATGAAACGTAATGGATTATATTGTGCATCCAAAGATTTTTGTGGCACCAAAGAAGCCGTCGCCACTTTAACCAATCAACTTAGAAGTCTACTCTATCCCAATATTTTCGGATCTGAAGACCGCTTTGAAGAAGCCTTAGAAACAAACTTTAAAAAAGTACTTTCTTGTTTTGTGGAAGATGGACACGAAACCATCCTCAACAAACTCAAAGCACAACTCCCTGAAATTCATCGAAAAATCAATACAGACATTGAAGCTGCCTATAAAGGCGACCCATCGGCCATTTCTTATGATGAAATTATGTTGGCTTATCCAAGCTTTGAAGTCCTCACCATTTATAGAATTGCGAATGCACTCTATCAACTGGATATTCCCATCCTACCCCGTATGATGAGTGAATATGGACACAGCCTCACTGGGATTGATATTCATCCAGGCGCCACCATTGGCGAATATTTCTTTATCGATCATGGTACCGGGGTTGTGATTGGAGAAACCACGGTGATTGGTAACAATGTAAAATTATATCAAGGCGTCACCTTGGGTGCCAAAAGTTTCAAAAAAGGACGCGATGGGGTATTGGTAAAGGGTGAAAAAAGACACCCCAACATTGGAAACAATATTATTATCTATGCAGGGGCGACCATCTTGGGCGGCGAAACTACCATTGGTGATAACTGTATTATTGGCGGTAATGTTTGGATCACAAATTCAATCCCCGCCAATACGAAAGTCATTGCCGCCAACGTTGAAATCATTCAAAGAGAAATTATCGATTAAAGTACCGTTCATCGGTACTTTAATTGTATACTGATACTAGAAAAGGACGTGATTTAAATGAACAACACCCTAAATGTGACATTAAGAAGGATAGACACCCATAAATAATCCTTCACACAAGGAGGATCTATGAAAATAGAAAAAAATAATATTTGTATTCGCCGTGCAACCTCTCAGGATGCACAAAACTTAAATAAGTGGTGGAACGATGGTGCAATCATGGTCCATGTTGGATTTCCAGATGGATTAAATGAAAGCATGGAAACCACCCTCAACGCGATCCATCATAACCCATCTTTATACATGATAGAAATTGATGGCATTTGTGTGGGTGAACTTAATTTTAATATTCAAGATAAGACCGCTTATCCAGGTTGGAAAATATGCGAACCATCCTACCAAAATAAAGGATATGGCACAATAACAATCCAATTACTCTTTGAATATCTTTTCAATACCCTGGGTGTTGAACACATTATTTGGGATACCCTAGAGGAAAATAAACGTGCACAACACGTTTACACCCACAAACTGAATGCCCGATATCTTAAGACCGTAAAAGATGCCTGGATTGACCCACTTGGAAATAAAAGAAATGCACTGTACTATCAAATGGACCGCGAGGACTTTAATCATGATGGACGCTAAAGCATTTGATCAATGGTACAGTTCTTATGAGGCTACAGTTAAAAAGTCAGACGCAAACAATGAATATCCTTTTGCGGGATACTTTAAATTAATGGATTTATGTGTCAATAAAATTAACAAATTTCAAAATTTACATGTGCTCGATATTGGGATTGGGACAGGATATTTAGCCAAACAGCTGTATCCCTTTCATACCATTACAGGGATTGATTTTAGTGACAACATGTTGGCTCACTGTAAAGAAACCATGCCCCTCGCAACTTTAATCAAACATGATATGGGTCTGGGTTTCCCAAACCTCAATCAAAAATTCGATGTGATTGTGGCTACATATAGCCTACATCATCTTAAGGACATAAAGAAACAAACCCTCATTCAAAGTTGTCTTGATTTCCTTAACCCAAAGGGTACTTTAATCATTGGCGATATTGCCTTTGAAACATTAAAAGACCATGATACAGTGAAAAAACAAAATGAAGCATCTTGGGATCATGATGAATACTACTTCATTTATGACCAATTTGATTTTCCAAACAGTGCTTTTACTGCTGTATCTCATTGTGCAGGCATTATTGAAATGATAAAAGAGTCGTAATTACGACTCCTTTTTTATGCCTTTACAGAAGGTATGCAATACATCCAATTGGTCATTTAAAACAATGAGGTCTGCATCTTTATTGTGTTCTATTGAACCCTTAACATGATCAACATTGATAAATTTCGCAGGGTTAAGACTGGTTAATTTGGATAAAGAGACCAAAGAGATATCAGAATGGGCCATCATATTTTTAACTGATTGTTCATAACTGACTTCTAAATCTTTCACATCCTCATAATTATTGGGATCCAAATATCTCACTTCCCCTGAATCATGGGTAATTTTAAGTTTGCCATTTTCAGGTTCGAACTTTTCTTGGCGAATATAATGGTAAAAGGGTTCTATTGATTTGGCCAAGCCTTGACAATCGGTTGTCAGGTAGATGCCTTCATCTCCCTTTAAGCGATAGACAATGTCAAAAGCCTCGTGATGGACTGTTTTTCCGCTTTGTTTGGCAAATTCACAGACCATGTCATCAAAGTATAAAGCAGCACCGACAACCCCCAAATCACGGTGGTGGAATCCCTTCATGCCACTAAACATATGGGTGACCCCTTTTAAACCCAAGTCTTTAAGTTCTTTAATTGTTTCAAAATCAGCACCTGAATGTCCAATGGAATTCACAATATGATGTTGGGTATTAAATGCTATCAATGCTTTGGCATCTTTTAATTCGGGGGCCAGAGTCATCATTTTAAACATGGATTTGTCTTCTTGTGCATCATAGAAGTTTTGCATCAACTCCAAATTCGGTTCCAAACAATGGGCTTCTTTTTGTAGGCCTTTGAATGCTTTTGATATAAAAGGACCTTCTAAATGTAATCCCAAAAGTTCTGCACCTTCATAATCCTTTTTGTATACTTTATTACCGGCATCAATGTATTTAAAGATGTTTTCAACTGAATCCGTTCCCGTGGAAGCTAAAAATGAAGTAACACCCACTTTGGGTAAGTGTTTTTTCATCTCTATAATACTTTCTGGGGTCTTTTCAAACCAATAGGAACCCGTTGCCCAACCGTGGGTATGGATATCAATATATCCTGGCATTATGATTTTATCTGAATAATCTATAAATTCGGTTGGTTTATTTTGGGTAATCTCCCTAATTTTTCCATCTTCAACATGTATATATCCGGATATAACACCCTGAGGGGTGACAATTCTATTTGAGTATAAATTCATATTTCCTCCTGAAATGAAAGAAGAAGGAGGTTACCCCTTCTTAATTCTGTTTCTTGCTTTTTGTGCCATTTCTCTAGCGATGGTGGGTCCTTGACCCACATAGTTTGCTGGATCTGTCAGTGCTTCAATTTCAGCTTCACTAAACATTTTCTTAATCACTGGGTCTTCTTTTAAAACGGTTCGGTAATCTTTACCGTCAATTTCAACCATCATGGCTTTTTCATAAATTAATGAATGGGCTGCATCTTTTCCAATTTTATCTGCAACGGCCATCATCACGTATTCGCTGTTATCCAATCCTTTAAGTAAATTAGCGTTGGCTTTCATCTTTTCAGGATAGACTTGGATGGTTCGCGTTAACTCTTCTGCTCTAATAATCACTTCCACACAGAGTTCAATGGCTTCTTCCAATAAACCATCAAACAATAAGTATTGGGAGCTATCCCCCTCAAACAATCGAACCGATGAATAATATCCAACAGGAATGATTGCATAGAGTTTTTGAGCATTGGCGATAATACCTTTTGCGAGCTTTGGATTGATCTTTTGAGGCATGGTTGAACTTCCAACAGTTCCAGGTGTAAACCCTTCACTAACTTCACCAATTTCCTCCAACCCAGTGTAATAGACTTCTTCTGCAAATTTGTGGAAGGTATTACATAGCATGGCTAGATTTGAGATGTATTCAATTTTATGGAGGTTCATATTTCTACTTGAAACATCCATTGAACCCATATCTAAGTATTCTGCTACCAAATCTTGTACAATACGTCCTGACTTACCAGTCGCATTGAAGCTACCCACAGCGCCTCCCATCATCACTTGGAATACCCGTTTTTCACTTTCTTCCAGTCTTTGAAGGCTGGATAGAAGTTCACTGATATAAACAGATATCTTGTATCCATAAGTAATGGGGGTTGCATGTTTCCCATGGGTCCTACCTGGCATGACAGTTTCAGCATGCGTATCCGCAAGGATCGCAAGGTTTTCCAAAATATCGTAGATAAATGATTTAAGCTTCTTTGAGATATCTTTAATGATGTAAAGATGGGCCGTTTGTTGGATATTTTGAGTTGTTACACCATAGTGAACATATTTGCCGCCTTCTTCACTACAAGCCTTCACAAATACCTTCAAAAAGGGCACGAATCCATGGCCAATCTTCTCTTTTATTTGACGCATTTCTTCAAAATCAATATTCTCAATTCGTGCATTTTTTTGAATATCTTCAGCAGCCTCTTTTGGAATGAAACCGACCTCTGCCTGTGCTTTTGCTAGGGCTGCTTCAACCTTTAACCATGCGGCTACTTTTGCATTTTCAGTGAGTAATTCTTGAATCCCCCGATCATCCAACTTACTCTTTGAGTCATAGAGGGCGCGCATAAATTATGCGTCGCCTTTTTCCATTGCCAAGCGCACAAACTCAACGTGAGGTCCAAATACAATATGAATATGATCTTCTTTAGGGAAGAAGAGTCCTGAACAACCTGATTCTCTTAGTTTTTCTTGATCCACTTTTGATGGATCGATCAAATCGATTCTTAATCTTGAAATACAGTTTTCCAAAGAACCAATGTTTTCATTTCCACCCAATGCTTCAGTTACAATCGTAGCAATGGTGTCCCAGTCTTTTTCTTTAATCAATCTTGAACTCATCTCATTGACTTCAAAAGGTTCTCTTCCCGGTGTTTCCAAGTTGAATTTAACGATATACCACTTAAATAGGAAGTAAAATACCACAAAGTTTACAATTCCTAGCAATACCAAGTTAAACCATTGCGTATTTTCATAGAGTAAACCGAAGATCGCAAAGTCGAAGATTGTACCGCGAATATAACCAACAGATACACTGAGTAATTGGAGTGGAATCGTGAGTAAACCTGATACCAAGATATAAACCAAGTATAAAGAAGGTGAAATAAACAGGAACGTAAATTCCAAAGGCTCAGTGATATTACCTAAGAATGCGGTTAATACACAGGTTAAGATAACCCCTTTAGCAATTTTCTTGTTTTGTTTGAATGATGTTTGGTACATGGCCAAACCAATCGCTGGGAACCTAAATAAGGTTGTTAGCATTTGTGGACTGGCAATATAACTTGTGAGTTTAGGCATGAATTCAGCCCATGCAGGGTGTGAAGGTCCCAGGTTAAAGAGAATTTCATTCACTGCTGGAATAATACCAATATACTCAACGCCTTCGATAATATAAATACCACCGGCTTCAGTAAAACGAACAATGGAAGAAAGTACATGGTGTAAACCAAAGGGAATTAATGCTCTATTTAAAGCATAATAGATACCACTTCCAATATAAGGTGTTGTAAAGATAAATGAAATACTGATTAAGAATTGTGTTAACCAACCCCAAATAATAGGAACTACAAATCCGATTGGAATCATCAATGCAGTTGTAATAATTGGGATCGACTTTTTACCACCAAAGAATGCGAACGCAAGTGGCAGTTCTAGATTATAGAACTTGTTGGCTGCATAGGCACCCACCAATCCTGCGATAATACCACCCATGGCTTCAATTTTGAGTGTTTGTACCCCCAGAACAATACCTTGTCCAACTTGAGCCATAACAGCTGTTTCTGCCATCGTACCTGTCACTGTTAAGTAAACGTTCATGACTTGGTTTAGGGTTAAATAACCTACCACGGCTGCAAATACAGCAATCCCTTTTTCTTTTTTTGCAACCCCTTGGGCTACACCCATTGCAAAAAGTAAAGGAATATTGTTAAAGATAATGCTCGCAATCGTTTGCAAGCTTTTAAAAATGATCTGCAATGTAGCATTGTCCAAAAATGGTAAACGCTCGATCATATAGCTTTGGGTCAAGGCACTTGCCACACCCATAATCATACCAATTGGAGCCAGCATTGCTATCGGTAGCAACAGTGAACGACCAAAGGTTTGAATTGAATCTTTCCAGTTTGATTTTTTCATTATAATCTCCTTTCAAACTATCTACCATCATTATCAATTGTAAGCGGGTACTTATCAAGGCACAATAAAGGAATAAATTTGTTGCAAAATGTATCCCCATTGTTATAATGAATTTAAAGGAGGAGACAGTATGGCAATTTCTTCAGAAAACTTAAGACTGCTTCGATATATCCAAGAAAGAGAAAATACACATCTCAAAGATATCGCAAAGCGATTTAATAAAAATCAGGGAACCATTCGAAGGGAAATATTAAAGTTAAACAACTATTACCAAAGGCCGCTCATAGAAATACACAATTCGATTTGTAGCACAAAAATAAATTATCAAGAATTGGCAACCTTGATTCACTCCCTTCCCTTGGAAGATTATATTTCCACTAGAGAAGAACGCATCCATGTTTTTTTAGTTATGGCTTATTTTCAACCTTCTGTGAATACGACGACACTCTATGAATCTTGGGGTCTTTCCATGACAACCAAGAAAAATGATATCGCATTTCTCAAAAAAGATTTGAAAAAGTATAATTTATCAATCGTTCAAATCCCCCAAAAGGGCTTGAGTATTGTGGGTAACCGATTAAAGTATCGCATTTTAATTTCCAATATTCTATACCCACTTTATGATATCGACCAAAAAAAGGGCATCAGCGAACGGGTATCCAATACCCCCATTGAAAGTTTGTGTTTTCAGTATATAAAAAATATTGAACCCTACCTAGAAGATGCCTACACCACTTTATCTGAATTCTTAGAAAATTACCTATTAAGAATCACCAGTCTCACTGAAAAGTTTGGTATCTTATTCATTTGTCTTACCCTCAAAGAACCTGCTTTCAATCCACAGGATATGACAGATTTACCCTTGCCACTGACCAATTTTTACTTTACTTCAAATAGAGGCCTCAATGAAATTTATAATCGCGTTTTAACACTCCTTGACTATTCTCAACAACTCTACTTCCCACACGATTCAAATCTTTATAATATCGTGAAGACATTTGTGAATGAAGTTCTGGGTTACATCCCGGATACCATTTATACGATAGATAATTTATTTGATGAGGTTTACCACTATTTCTATAAGCAAATTTTAATGCAACATCTGCATGTGAATATGCCCGATCGCTTAATACGACATTTGGATGATGATCTACAATTTCTTTATAATACAATAGAAAAGTATATACCGCCGCTGCTACAAACTTATCATATTGTCTTTACCAAAGAAGAAATCACAACCCTTACTTTCATTCTTCAAAAAATGATTCTCAGCAACAAGATTATCAATACACCCCGTACCAATCCTAAAAAAAGGGTTGTCATTATTACCCATGCTTCCTATGAACGTATTGGTTATTTCATTTATCAAATGAAGGCTTATTTTGAGGTTGAGGTTGTGGAAATATTAAACCTCACCCAACGGGAAACATTGAAGGATTTGACCTTTGATTTTATCATTTCTTTATCAGAGAGAATACACGACATTTTAAAACAAGAAGGGTACCCTGTCATCTTACTTCATTTCTATCTGGGCAGTAAAGACGTTGACATTCTGCAAAATTTTGGGTTTAATCGAATAAGAACCAAATTCCTTGCGGATAAATTTGTGGAAGAAATTGAGAAGCAAGATGTGAATACATTGGCACTATACCTAAAAGAACATTATAGTGATTACTTTATCTAGGAGGGTACAATCCATGAAACTACTTGCATTTGATTTAGACGGCACTTTACTCAGTGATACACATGAAATATTGGATACGACTTTAAAATCCATCAAAACAATTGAAGAAAGGGGATGGCATTGGTGCATTGTGACAGGTCGCTCCTTTGAATCATCGCAACCCATATTAAACCAATACCAACTGAATTGTGAAATGATTTTAAACTCAGGTCACCATTGGGTATCTAAAGACAAAACAACCCAATCCATGCATCCCATGGACCCCAAAACACTCACCCATGTGCTTCACCTATTACAAGCGTATGATTATCATATAAGCATTCATACTGATAGGGGCAAACTGGCTTTTGGGGATTTAAATCAATACTTTGACGAACATATGGCCATTACCTTAAAGAAGCGTCAAGGTGTCATGAAAGGCTTAGAGAATGCCACCCTTTTCAACAAAGAACATTTTATTAAAAACACCACTTCCATCGATACGGTAGATGATATTTTTAAAATGGGTGCGCAAGTCTTAAAAATAGATGCCAGGAATTTTGACGATTTAAAAAGAGATGAAAGTCTGGTTCATCTGAATCAAATACCCAACATACAAATTCATTCTTCATATGAGGCTTTCTTAGAAATATCTGATATTTCTGTAAATAAGGGCATCACTTTGGATGCGTATCGAAAGATGCTGGGCGTGGACTTAGCAGATACTTATATTTTCGGGGACAGTTTGAATGATTTGGAGATGTTTGAAATGTTTCCCAATTCAATCGCCATGAAAAACAGTCATCCAGCGATTTTAGAAAAAGCGAAATGGGTCACCGCATCCAATAATGAACACGGGATTTCAAAGGCCATTGATCAGTATATTATAAAGGAGTCGTGATTCACGACTCCCTTGCACCCATTCCAGGTGTTGCGATATAGAAATCAGCTTGATAGCCGATTTCTTTTTCATATTGCTTTCCAACATTATGGATAAACGATGAAACGGTATCCTTGTTGACAATCGCAATGGCACAACCCCCAAATCCAGCGCCAGTCACCCTTGCTCCTAAAACAGAAGGTTCCTTTAAGGACAAACGTACGATGGTGTCCAGTTCTTCACCGGTCACTTCGTAGTCATCTTTTAAGGAAGCATGCGATGCATTCATGAGTTTACCAAAGGTCACCAAATCCCCTTCTTTTAAAACATGTGCTGCTTTTAAAGTACGTTGGTTTTCTGAGATTGCATGTCTTGCGCGTTTATAGGAAACTTCACTCAAAGTCACTTTATCTAAATCTTCTAAAGTATAATCACAAAGATTTTCTTTATGTTGATACCTTTGTAAAACGGTCAAGGCATCATCACACTCTTGTCTTCGTTGATTGTATTTGGAATCTGCCAATGTGCGTTGTTTGTTGGTGTTCATAATCACAATCACATGTTCCCCTAAATCAAGGGGGACAGTTTCATATTTCAGTGTTTGCGTATTTAATAGAAGTGCATGATTTTCTTTTGAAAACATGATCGCAAATTGATCCATGATACCACTGCTCAGACCAATATAGTCATTTTCAGTTTTGACGCCATATTGAACCCATTGTAATTTGGTGACCCCCAAACCAAAACATGTTTCTAAAATAATGGCCACACACATTTCCAAAGATGCAGATGAAGATAAACCGGCCCCATTGGGAATGTTTCCATAAAATAGTATATCCATTCCTCTGATTGTGTGCCCCGCTTCTTGGGTATACTTCAGCATCCCTTTTACATAATTGGCCCAGCCATCTTCTTTTTGGTAATCAAGGTTATCCAATGTAACCTCAATAATACCCTTATCTTTAAAATTATCAGAATAAAGGCGTACCCTTTCATCTTCTCTAAGACGGACTAAGCCATAGGTCCCTTGTGTAATGGCACAGGGAAACACATGACCCCCTAAGTAATCAATATGTTCGCCAATTAAGTTAATCCGCCCTGGCGCAAAGAAAGTGGCTTGGGCTTCTATGTCAAATACTGCCTCAAAAAGTGTATTCAATCGCTTTTGCATGATACTTACTTAACAATCAAGGTTCTAAGTTCTTTTAAGCGTTTCCCAAAGGTTTCCAATGTGGTATCCACTGCTGTAGATTCAGTCATATCGACACCCGCCAATTTCAAGACATCAATTGGGTATTGATGGCTTCCTGCCTTAAGGAAGTTTAAGTAAGGTTCAACGTCACCGCCATTATAAATGGTTTCACTGAAAAGTGTTGCGGCAGAGAATCCCGTCGCATATTGATATACATAATAGTTATAGTAGAAGTGTGGAATACGGGACCATTCATACTTAATGGCATCGGTACTGATGGCTTCGCCATAATAGAATTTATTCAATTCATAATACATCGTATTCAAAGTATCAGCCGTCAAAGGTGTACCTTCTTGGTCTTTGACATGAATCATGTGTTCAAACTCCGCAAACTGAGTTTGTCTAAAGACAGTTCCCTTAACAGAGTCTAAATAGTGATTTAATAAATAAGCCCGTACTTTTTCATCTTCGTATTGATCCAACAAGTAATTCAACAATAAATTCTCATTGGTTGTGGAAGCCACTTCTGCTAAGAAGATTGAATAGTCTCCATAAATAAAGGGTTGGTATTTACGTGTAAAGTATGAGTGAACAGAGTGTCCCAACTCATGGGCCAATGTGAACAAGTTATCCACATTGTCTTGCCAGTTCATTAAGATATAGGGATGGGTACCATAGACACCTGAAGAATAAGCACCAGAGCGTTTTCCTTTGTTCTCTCTCACATCAATCCATCGTTCAGTAAATGCACGTTTTAAAACAGCATGGTATTCATCACCCAAGACTGCCAATGCATCCAAGATAATTTCTTGAGCTTCTTCATAGGTAAACTTCAAATCGACATCTTCAATCATCGGAACATAGATATCATACATTTCGATATCATCTAGTTTCAATACATCTTTTCTTAAATCAACATAATCGTGCATGAGTCCAATATTATCGTGAATTCCCTTGAGTAAAGCATCAAAAACAGATTCATCGATGTGGTTTCCAAACAAGGCTGCATGACGCGCCGAATCAAAATTACGTAAGTTTGCGCTCACATTATGAGCCTTAACTTGACCATTTAAAGTACTTGCGAGTGTGTTGTTGAGGTTTGAGAATGTATCATACATACCATAGAAGGCTTCTTTCCGAACATCTCTATTCTTACTTTCCAATAATAAGCCAAAACGACCATGAGAAAGAGGTACTTTTTCACCTTCATCATTGGTGACATCTGGGAACTTAATATCCGCATTGTTGATCATCCCAAAAACTTGAGAAGGCGTTGACATTACTTCACCCATGGAAGCCATAATGCGTTCTTCCTTATCACTTAAAATATGGGGTCTATTCTTAAAGAGAATGTCAAATTCATGCTTATACAAAGCCAAGGCTTCATGTGCATCTAAATAGCCCCTTACGGTCTGTTCATTGGCAGACAAGATTTCTGTATTAAAGAAAGAAAAGGCTGCACTAAATTTCGAAACCAATGACATAATTTTACCATTCATATTTTGATATGTTGCATCTGTTGTATCTGTATCAAAACGCAAATGCGCATACACATACAAAAGCTCTAAACGATGGGTCAAAGAATCTCTGAGCTTTAGGGATTCTAAAAGTGAGATATCACTCTTTGTGATATTACCTTTGAGTCCTTCAATTTCAGACATGGCTTCGCTGACTGCTTCAAATTCTTGATCCCAAGACGCATCACTTTCAAAGATTGAAGTTAAATCCCATGTATCTTCTAATTTAACTTCATTACGATTGGGTAGTTCATGTGTTTTACTCATTAAATAATACCTCCTAATTACCTTATAATTCTATCACAAAAAAATAGTATAAGTGCTTTTTGATTCATAATTATAAATATTAGTTTGATAAAGATAAAACAAACCATCAAAATTCAAGGTACCCTATATTTCTATCTTTAATTTTTTTAAATAAAACTTAAAAACACGACTCCAAATGTCATGTATCAGGCGTATGATAATGATAAGGAGGTGAATCGATATGTTTGAACGTCAATTAACTTTTGATTATGATAAAGAACCCCGTCGGGATATCCTGTGTATTGATTGTAAAAGCTTTTATGCTTCTTGTGAGGCTGTGTCACGGGGGTTGGATCCTTTAAAAGTGAAGTTGGTGGTAATGAGTTATCCCAGCGACAATAAAAAAGAACGGGGTAGTGGTTTGATTTTGGCATCCAGTCCCTCTGCTAAGAAAGCATATGGTATTTCCAATGTAAGTCGTGCACGAGATTTACCTTTTCCTTATCCAGATGACTTGGTCATTGCAGCACCCCGCATGAACCTATACATGAAGGTTCAACGTGAAATCAATCAAATCTATCGAAACTTTGTGGATGATTCAAATATCGCTGTTTATTCTGTTGATGAAACCTTCCTAGATGTCACTGACTCATTGAGATATTTTAAGTGTAGGACAGCCTTTGAGCTTGCGCGTAAGATTCAAACAATCGTCTTCAAAGAAACAGGCATCTACACCACCATTGGCATTGGAGATAATCCTTTACTGGCAAAACTGGCTTTAGATAATGAAGCAAAACACAATAAAGACATGAAAGCAGAGTGGCGTTATGAGGATGTACAAGAAAAACTATGGCGCATCCCTGAGATGACTGATTTTTGGGGCATCGGAACCCAAACTCAAAAACGGTTAAATAAACTTCGTATCTATTCAATTAAAGATCTTGCCCATTATAACTACTATACACTCAAAAAAGAAATGGGAATTATTGGTTCTCAACTCTATGCCCACGCATGGGGCATAGATCGTAGCTTCTTAGGCGAAACCCATACCCCCAAATCTAAATCCATTGGAAACTCCCAAGTTTTAAATAAAGACTATTATGATCGGGATGAAATAAAAATTGTGATAAGAGAAATGGCGGACCAAGTTGCGACCCGTTTACGCAAAGAAAATAAAAAAACAGCCTGTGTCAGCCTGTGGATTGGTTACTCATTGCATTATGTGGATGATGAAGGTAAACGCGGCTTTCACAAACAAGTCAGCTTAGACCCTACCCACAGCAGCAAAAAAATATCTGAAGCCTTACTGAAGATATTCAATATGTACTATCATGGACAAGTCATTAGAAACATTGGTGTCAATTGTAGCAAACTTGAAACCCCCACCCACCAACAAATCAATCTCTTTGAAGATATTAAACAATTGGATAAAGAGGACACATTTGACGGTGTAGTGGATACAATTAGAAGCAAATATGGTTTCACCAAACTTGTCTACGCAAGCAGCCTCCTAGAAGGCGCAAGGGCCATTGCAAGAAGTTCCCTGGTTGGCGGACACGCGGGTGGCATGAGTGGTATTGAAGGAAAGGAGCAACCGCATGAGAAATAAAACAAAAAAGGAATTCAAGGAATATAACGACTACCAAGACCGTCCCTTTGGTTTAAAATGGGGCACTGCTTTTGCGTTAGATGAATTGACACAAGCCATTGAAAAGAATAAGCAAAAAGCACTAAAGATCATTAAGCCTTTGCCTCAAATGAATCGCTATGAAATAGACAACATCCTTCAAACTGCTTTCTTAAAAACAAAGGCCGTCTCCATTCAACTCAATGAAAAAGACAGCCACGGTAATCTATATGAAAGTATTGAAGGTAAATTCTCAGGCTATGCGAATGCAACCCACCTCTATATTGAGAATGAACCGATTCCATGGGAATCTATTCGTAATATTAAAATTATATAATGCGCTCTTTGGAGT
>WPCK01216228.1_pt1 | contig 54527 bp, 53 predicted proteins | sample 5399851 | NCBI WGS metagenome assembly WPCK01 (sample SAMN12869471, study PRJNA574797) | sludge metagenome | isolation source: wastewater treatment of pH11 | place: China:Beijing | collected 2019-05-20
AATCTACCAGCGCATCCAGAAAGAAAAGGATGAAGAACCAAATAGCTAATTTTATTGAATTTTTCGTTGCATTCGCAGCGGCGCGCAGTTAGTATTCTGCGCGTGTTACGGAGAGGTGGCCGAGAGGCTGAAGGCGCTCCCCTGCTAAGGGTGTATAGGGGAAACTCTATCGAGGGTTCGAATCCCTCCATCTCCGCCATTTCTCGGAATGGACGCGTAGCTCAGCTGGATAGAGTACTCGGCTACGAACCGAGCGGTCGGAGGTTCGAATCCTCCCGCGTCCGCCATCCAAGAGAAGAAGCGCTGTTGTTGTAAGATGCAAAGTTTATGGACGCGTAGCTCAGCTGGATAGAGTACTCGGCTACGAACCGAGCGGTCGGAGGTTCGAATCCTCCCGCGTCCGCCATATTCGTAAGAAACCCACTAAGGTTAACGCCAAAGTGGGTTTTTTATTTTCAGCTCTATGATAAAAACTCGCAGCATTTAGACCAAGCGCATCCGGCGGCTAAACGCGCCGTACAACTTTCCTGGGGCACGCCGTAAACCCATCCCTGGGGGCTCCCCTTTCGCATCCATGCGAAAGACGTCCCCAGAAAAGTGTACTCTGCATTTACCGCCTCGTTCACGATCGTGCCGCCAAAAGTATATTGTCGTGATGTCCAGCCGATGTTATTTAAGCCCTTAGCTGCGGTAGAATTTTCGTAACAGCAGCAGGGATGCTGCGGAGGCTGAAAGGGCACAGGAACGTGATCCTTGAAGCCGGTGGAGAAAATTACTAGCCAGCTAAGGGCGTTGCGCTGACCAAGACGCTGCAGAGTCGGGATATGAACATCCGGTGGGTTGTCTAAGATGCTCTGTCGGAAGAGACTTCAACACCACCACCTATTCCTCCGCTCTGCTGAAATATGCTATAAATGGCATACTTAGCGCGACTTTCTAGCCCGGAAACCCCGTGTCCTTCAGCCAGAGCCAGACCATCATCGATGATATCGACGCCGCCGCTGCTCCGGAGCAACAGGGCGAGTTAGTACTTTGTCGGCATTGCGACCTGTTACAGTGGCTACCTCCGCTACAGGAAGGCGAACAAGCCCATTGCCAGCGCTGTGACCATCAGCTGGATGTACGGCAGGTACAACCGATATTAAGGCCAGTGCTGTATGCGGCGTCCGCGCTCTTTATGTTATTGCTGGCTAACCTGTTTCCCTTTATCAGTATGGGCGTGGCCGGTAATCGCAGTGAAATGCATTTCTTCGACACCTCAGCCGTGCTCTTTACCGAATACCATCAAAGTCTGGCCATTCTGGTGTGGTTATTTATTCAGGCCGTGCCGGCTTTCTGCATGGCGGCGGTGATCTATCTGAAGCTGGGCATGCTGTACCGGCTACCTGCACGGATCTGGGTGGCACGGGTACTCTTTATGCTTAAGCCCTGGAGTATGGTTGATATCTTTCTGATGGGGCTGCTGATTAGCTTTGTCAAACTGGTCGCCAACGCAGATATTTCGCTTGGTTTAAGTTTTTGGGCATTCTGTATTTTTTGTTTACTGCACTTGCGGACCTTTCAGGTGATCGACCGTCATGAAATGTGGTCCCGCCTGGCCCTGGCACCTAAGGTGCCAGTGACGGCGGAGGCAGGCAAAACCGGCTTATCACAACAGCTTAAGCTTTGCCCCTGTTGCACGGCTATAGTGCCGCTGGCACAACAGCATTGTCCGCGCTGCCATACCCGGGTTTATCCGCGGGTACCGGCCAGTTTACAGAAAACCCTGGCGCTGCTGGTGACGGCCGCCATTTTGTATATCCCTGCCAATTTGCTGCCCATTATGCGTACGGTGTCCTTTGGTAATGTCACCGACTCCACTATTATCAGTGGCTTTTTATTAATGTGGCAGGATGGCGAGTATCCGGTGGCGCTGGTGATCCTGCTGGCCAGTGTGGTGGTGCCGATCGCCAAGATCCTGATCATGTTCTGGCTCTGTTACCTGGTGCTGGCACCGGTGGCGGTGCGCAGTAAACTGACTACCCGCATTTATTTACTGGTGGATTGGGTCGGGCGTTGGTCAATGGTCGACGTGTTAGTGGTCGCCATACTGGCGGCTCTGGTGCGTTTTGGCTTGTTAATGAGTGTTTACCCGGGTGTCGGGGCCTTGGTTTTTGCTGCGGTGGTGATAATTACCATGCTGGCAGCGATCAGTTTTGATCCGCGTTTGCTGTGGGATCAGCCAGCGCGAACAGGAGAGCAGGTGTGACAGAAACGCAAAATACGGCAAAAGTAAAACCGATCCGGCAGTGGTCGCCGATCTGGGTGGTGCCCATCGCCGCGGTGTTGATCGGACTGTGGATGCTTTATAACCATCAGCAGCAGCAGGGTGATATGTTGTTACTGATAGCTGAAGACGCTGAGGGCATCGTTGCCGGGAAAACCCAGATCAAAAACCGCAGTGTCGATGTCGGACAGGTGGTATCGGTTGAGCTAAGTAAGGACCTGACTCAGGTCATGATCAAAGCCCGGATGAAACCCAATGTGACACCACTATTGAATGAGGGCTCACAGTTCTGGGTGGTGAAGCCACAAATTGGCCGTGGCGGCATCACCGGCCTGAATACGCTATTGTCGGGTGCCTATATCGAATTACAACCCGGCGACTCACCGCGGGTGGTACTAACCCATCCGTTATTGAATACGCCGCCGGTGGCACCGGCAGATGCGCCCGGGATCCGGGTACAGCTGAAAACCGCCGATACCCGTGGGCTGGCGGTTGGCGATCCGGTGTTATACCGCGGCTACGAGGTCGGTACTGTTGAGAGTAGCCTGTTTGATCTGGCAGAGCGCAGCACCCGCTATCAGCTGTATATCCGCCAGCCCTATGATGCGCTGGTCACTGAAAACGTGCGCTTTTGGTTAAGTAGCGGTATTGCGATTGATTTGTCCGCAGAAGGCCTGTCGGTCGATGTCGGCTCTGCGGCCACTATTTTAAGTGGCGGAGTCAGCTTTGACCTGATGGATGGCTGGCCAGCCGGAGCCGCTGCCGCCAATGGCAGTGAATTTCAGTTGTTCCCGGATCGGCAAAGTATTCAGGAAGGGATGTATAACCAGTTTGTTGAATACATCGTCTTTTTTGACGAATCAGTGCGGGGCCTGAAAGCCGGGGCGCCGGTGGAATACCGTGGCGTGCGGGTTGGTACTGTAGCCAGTGTGCCGTTTTTCTTTGCCATGGAAAAGCCGTTTGAGGTGTCTTTAAATCAGGGGGTGCCGGTGCTGATCCGGATTGAAGCCGGTCGTCTGTATGAGAACCTGACGTTGCAGCAACTGGGTGTTGAGTTGCAACAGGCGGTCGATCGTGGCCTGCATGCGATGCTGAAAACCGGCAATCTGCTGACCGGTGCCCTCTATGTTGATTTAGATATTAACAATGAATTACTGGCTGATAGCAAACAGCAGCAGCTTTATCAGGAGCAGGTGGCCCTGAGTAAACAAGCCGGTTATCCCAGCTTGCCGGCTGCGCGCAGCGGTCTGAGCAATATCGAGCAGAAAGTCCTGTTGGCGCTGGATAAAATTAACAATCTTGAGCTGGAAAAATTCTTAACTCAGGGTCAGCAAACCCTGGCGGCGACCGAGCAACTGCTTAGCAGCAGCGAACAGCTGTTACAGAGCGTGCAGAGCTTTATCACCCAACCTGAGCTACAACAACTGCCAGCCAATCTGGAGCAGAGTTTACAGCAGTTACAACAAGCCCTGAGCGGGGTCAGCCCGGGGTCTGCCGCCTATGAGCGGGCGGACAGTAACTTACAGATGCTGGAGCAAACCTTGCGCGAGTTGCAGCCGGTATTGAAAATGCTGAATCAACAAAGTAACGCCTTACTGATTAATGCCAGTGAGCAAGCCGATCCGCAACCGAGGAAAGCCAAGCCATGAGAACCCCGCTAGTTAGTTTCAGTTTGCTGCTGGCCGCCTGTAGCAGCCAGCCGGTGCAGATTGCCTATTATCAGCTGGCGCCCTTACCAACAGTAACGGCAACAGCGCAGCCACTGCCGGCATTGCAGATCCAGCCGCTTAGGGTGGCGTCTTATTTGAATGGCAGTGGTTTGGTGTTGCAGCAGTCGGCGGTCGAGTATCAGATCGCCCGGCAGCATCTGTGGGCGGATGCGTTGCAGCAGCAAATGCAGCGTCAACTTACCCAATATCTGTTGTTAGCCTTGCCACAACAACCACTGGCCACAGGGTCAACTCCGGCGGCGCGGCAGTTATGGCTGGAAATTGATCGCTTTAACGCTGATGCGGCTGGCCAGGCAGTACTCAGTGGTCGTTATCGTTTAAGCAGCGCAGAGCGTGAACATTATCAGCCGTTTGAATATCAGGTCGCGCTGACTGCCGATGGGTATCCGGCGATGGTGGCCGCACTTAGTGAGGCCTGGCAGCAGTTATTACAGGATTTAGCGTCAAAACTTAAAGCCGGTGTTTAACCGGCTTTATTTTTAGTGTGGTTGTGTTTTGTGCTGTGGTTATTGTTCCGGCGGAAAATTTGCCTTTTCACAATAAAACGTATAGATGTCTGGAAATATAAACGGCTTTGGCTTGATTGTTAAGCGGCAATCGTATAGAAATATCAATAGTAGTTATAAGGCTAATTTATTATCGGTGGCGCCGGTTCTGCGTCATACTGAAAGCAGAATGGGAAAATAGTGCAGGATTTACCTATGGTTGCAGATTTACTCGCGGAAGCGGCAGGCCTGATGCTGATTGGCATGATCGCGGTTTTTACCTTCTTATGTTTACTGGTACTGCTGCTGAAGCTGATGAGTTACAGCATCCAGCGCTTCTTCCCGGTGAAAGTGGCTGACAAGGTCATCCGGGTTGAACAGTCGGCCAGTGATGGCGTCTCACCTGCGGTGGTAGCAGCCATTAGCGCTGCTGTGCATCAATATCGTCAACAACAATAACGGACCAAGAGGATAATGGCATGACGAAGCCTTTACTATTAACAGAACTGGTGCTGCGTGATGCACATCAATCTTTACTGGCCACCCGCATGCGGTTGGAAGATATGCTGCCGATCGCCAGCAAACTGGATCAAGTCGGCTACTGGTCTGTTGAATCCTGGGGCGGCGCCACCTTTGATGCCTGTATCCGTTATCTGGGTGAAGATCCCTGGCATCGTATCCGTGAATTAAAGAAGGCGATGCCAAATACCCGCCAGCAGATGCTATTGCGTGGACAAAACCTGTTGGGGTACCGGCATTACGCTGATGATGTGGTGACCCGCTTTGTGGAGCGTGCGCATGAGAACGGTGTGGATGTGTTCCGGATCTTTGATGCGATGAATGATATCCGCAATTTGCAAACTGCGGTGCAGGCCGCACTGAAAGTCGGCGCTCACGCCCAGGGTACCATCTCCTATACCGTTAGCCCGGTTCATACTGTTGATATGTGGGTTGATATGGCGCGGCAGCTGGAAGATATGGGCTGTGATTCGATCTGTATTAAAGATATGGCTGGCCTGTTAAAACCCTATGACTGTGAAGAGCTGGTTACCCGGATCAAAGAATCGGTCAAGATCCCCCTGGCGATGCAATGCCACGCCACCACTGGCTTAAGTACTGCGACCTATCAAAAGGCGGTGGATGCTGGTATTGATATGCTCGACACCGCAATCTCGTCCATGAGTATGACCTATGGCCACAGCGCCACTGAAACCCTGGTTGCGATTACCGAAGGCACTGAGCGCGATACCGGTCTGAATATGGAATTATTGGCGGAAATCGCTGCCTACTTCCGCGATGTCAGAACCAAATATGCGCAGTTTGAGGGCTCGCTCAAAGGCGTCGATGCTCGAATTTTGTTGGCGCAGGTGCCAGGTGGCATGCTGACCAATATGGAAAGTCAGCTCAAAGAGCAGGGCGCACTGGAAAAGCTGGATGCGGTATTAAAGGAGATCCCGCGGGTACGCGAAGATCTGGGGTATATCCCGCTGGTGACACCCACCTCACAAATCGTTGGTACTCAGGCCGTATTGAATGTGCTGACCGGCGAGCGCTATAAGAGCATTACCAAAGAAACCGCCGGTGTGTTAAAAGGCGAATATGGCGCGACGCCAGCGCCGGTAAATACGGAGCTGCAGCAAAAAGTGCTGGCGGGTGGCAAGGCCATTACCTGCCGGCCGGCCGACGTGTTAACGCCAGAGTTGGATAAACTTACCGCCGAACTGACTGAACTGGCCAAGATCGAGCAAATTGATTTAGCTGCGGCGCAAATTGATGATGTGTTGACCTATGCGCTGTTCCCGCAAGTTGGCCTGAAATTCCTGAAAAATCGTAATAATCCTGCCGCCTTTGAACCTGCTCCACAAGCTGCCAGCAGCAAGGCTGCCGCTACGCCGGCGGTAAAAGCTGCGCCTGCTGCCGTTCAGGGCCCTGCCAGCTATAGCGTGCGGGTTGATGGCAAGGTGTATGAAGTGGAAGTGGCACCCAGTGGCGAGCTGAGCAGTATCAAGCCAGTGGTATCAGAGAATATCCCGGGCAGTGCTTCGGTTACCGGTAGCACCACCTTAAATGCGCCCTTGGCCGGTAATATCTGGAAAGTCGTTACCAAAGCCGGTGCCGCGGTAAAACGTGGCGACGTGGTGATCATTATGGAAGCGATGAAGATGGAGACGGAAGTGCGGGCAGTAGCCGATGGTGTGGTAGCGAAAATTCATGTTGCTGCCGGAGATGCCGTGTCAAACGGCGATGTGCTGATCAGTTTTGACTAGGACAGCGTTAAGTAAGGATCGGAAATGGAAGCTTTGCAAACGCTGATTGCCTCAACCGGCCTGGTGAATTTTAGCGCCGGTCAGGTGGTGATGATGCTGGTGGGTTTGATTTTGCTGTATCTGGCGATCGCCAAAGGCTTTGAACCGCTGTTATTAGTGCCTATTGGTTTTGGCGCTATCCTGACCAATATTCCGCTAGCCGGCATGGGTGAGCCTGGTGGCATCCTCTATCTGTTTTATGAAATGGGGATTGCCTCTGGCTTGTTTCCACTGCTGATCTTTCTGGGCGTAGGCGCTATGACCGACTTTGGCGCCCTGATTGCCAATCCGCGAACCATGTTTCTCGGCGCCGCCGCCCAGTTTGGCATCTTTGCCACCCTGTTTGGCGCCATCGCACTGAATTGGGTGCCGGGTTTAAGCTTTACCCTGAAAGAGGCCTCAGCTATCGCCATTATCGGCGGTGCTGACGGGCCAACGGCGATCTTTCTGGCCTCGCGGCTGGCGCCGGATCTATTGGGGGCTATTGCTGTAGCTGCCTATTCCTATATGGCACTGGTGCCGCTGATCCAGCCGCCTATTATGCGGGCCCTGACTACGGTAGAGGAGCGGAAGATCCAGATGACCCAGCTGCGGGTTGTCAGTAAGCGCGAGAAAATTGTGTTCCCGCTGTTACTGCTGATTCTGACCATTTTGTTGTTACCCACCGCAGCACCGTTAGTCGGGATGTTCTGTCTGGGCAACCTGATGAAAGAATGTGGTGTGGTCGACCGGCTCAGCAAAACGGCGCAAAACGAGCTGATTAATATTGTCACCATCTTCCTTGGTCTGGCAGTTGGCTCGCGCTTAAGTGCGGACAAGTTCCTGACCACGCAAACCCTTGGGATCCTGGTGCTGGGCATGGTGGCCTTTGCTATCGGTACTGCCGCTGGGGTATTGATGGCCAAGCTGATGAATAAGGTTTCCAAGCAGCCGATTAATCCGCTGATTGGTTCTGCCGGCGTGTCAGCTGTGCCGATGGCGGCAAGGGTATCGAATAAACTGGGGCTGGAAGCCGACCCACACAACTTCCTGTTGATGCATGCCATGGGACCCAATGTGGCCGGCGTTATAGGCTCTGCGGTCGCCGCCGGTATTTTGCTGGCGCTGGTAGGTTAGTCCGCCCAGTCTCATTGCCGAGTCATCTTGCATAAAACCAACAGCCCCGTTCCGGGGCTGTTGGTTTTTTACCTGGTGAGAATTTTAGGTTTTCTATTGCGCCAAGCCTTACCTGGCTGCGATGTCCTGACAGCCTGACATTATCAAATGTATGCTGCTGTCAGGTGATAATCAGGGTGCTGTTTGTATGCTGTCCGCTGTCTGGCGGGCAGCCAGATATTGTTGCTGCTGCTCAGCTAACTGGCTTAGTAGTCGGGTCGCATTCTGGCTAAATTGCTGCTTCGCCTGGCCGGTTAACGGTGTGGCCTGAGGTAACTTTACGGTACGCGGGTTGCGGTGCACCCCATCAACAATAAACTCATAATGCAGGTGGGCACCGGTAACCCGGCCGGTGGCACCTAAACGGCCAATGGTTTGGCCCTGGCGCACCCGTTGTCCGCTTTTCACGTCACGGCGGGATAAATGCAGATACTTGGTCACGATATTATTCGAGTGCTGAATAAACACATAGTGGCCGTTAAGCTCATTATAGGCCGAGTGCGTAACCCGGCCATCGCCGGCCGCCATAATGGGCGTGCCGACAGGCGCAACATAGTCAGTACCATTATGGGCCCGCACTGTACCTAATACCGGATGTAAACGGCGTGGATTAAAGTTGGAGCTGACATACTGGAAACTGACCGGTGCGCGTAAAAACGCCTGGCGCATACTCTGGCCATCCGGTTTGTAGTAGTTACCATCGGTATGCAGTACGGCCTGATAATGCTGTCCCTGATTGGTAAACTCTGCAGCCAGGATGGTGCCGCTCCCCAGCGGTTCGCCGTCGAGGAATTCTGCTTTTAACAACACGGCAAAATGATCGCCGGCGCGTAGATCCAGCGCAAAGTCAATGTCCCAGCCAAAGATCCCGGCCAGTTGCATAATCTGGCCTTCTGATAAACCCGCCGCTAATCCGGCCTGCCAGAAACTGTGACGAATTTCACCGGCCAGAAACTGTTGCTGCCGTTCGACCGGTTTACTGACTTCGTTGGCAACAAAGCTGCCATCGGGTTGGCGACTGATCTCCAGGCTTTGCAGCCGGTTGATGGCATAGCGTAGTTGCTGTAATTCACCGGTCTGATCCAGGCCGAATTCCAGTTGCTCGCCCGGAAATAAGCGGGTCAGGGTACGGGTTTGCCGGCCCAGATCGAGAATTTGTTGCATGCTTTGCTGGCTGGCACCGGCTTTACGGAACAAGGCCGATAAAATATCGCCGGATTGTACTGTTACGGTTTGCCAGTTTAACGCTGGTGCGGTGTTTTCGGGCTCGTTGGGCTCAGAGATAGCTGTTGCATTGCTGGCTGTAGTTGCATTAGCCGCGGTTGGTGCCTGGGCGCGCTGCACACTATCCCACTGTAATTTAATCACCGCATCCGGCGTATCACTATTGCGTGATGCCGATGCCTGCTCTGACGGGATCAACAAGATCAGGGCCAGTAAGACAGAAACCACTAGGATCAACAGACGATGGCGGGACGGAAGTTGTGAGACCAGTTGTTGCATCGGAAAACCCCCGCTTGCTGAAAATGCACAAAAACCGAGCATAAACCCTTTTTTTCGGTGATACCAGACTTTTCTGCGTTTCGCCATGGCGGAACATCAGCTAGAATGGCTGTTCTATGAGCGAAAAAGCAAGATTGCAGGAGTATAAAATGGCCGATTGGGCACAGGCATTAGCAGAGCTGAAACGCGGTTGCGAAGAGATTCTGCTGGAAGAAGAGCTAATTGCCAAATTAAAAGAAGGTAAGCCGCTGAAGATCAAAGCAGGCTTTGATCCTACGGCTCCTGATTTGCATTTAGGCCATACGGTACTGATTAATAAATTGCGGACTTTCCAGCAACTGGGCCATGAGGTGATTTTCCTGATTGGTGACTTTACCGGCATGATCGGTGATCCAAGCGGTAAAAACGTGACCCGCAAGCCGCTAAGCCGCGAGGATGTGCTGGCAAACGCCGAAACCTACAAAGAACAAGTGTTTAAAATTCTGGATCCGGCGAAAACCCGGGTTGCTTTTAACTCGCAGTGGATGGGCGAGTTGGGCGCAGCTGGCATGATTAAGCTGGCGTCACGTCAGACGGTAGCGCGGATGCTGGAGCGCGACGATTTTAAAAAGCGCTTTGCTAACAACCAGTCGATCTCGATCCACGAGTTCCTCTATCCGCTGGTACAGGGCTGGGACTCAGTAGCATTAGCAGCCGATGTCGAGATGGGCGGTACCGATCAGCGCTTTAACCTGCTAATGGGCCGTGAGCTGCAAAAAGAAGAAGGTATGCGGCCGCAAACCGTGATGATGGTGCCATTACTGGAAGGTCTGGACGGCGTGCAGAAGATGTCCAAGTCGCTGGGCAACTATGTGGGCATTACCGATGCACCGAGCGAGATGTTCGGCAAAATTATGTCGATTTCTGACGATCTGATGTGGCGCTACTATGATTTGTTGAGCTTCCGGCCGTTAGCGGAAATCCAGCAGTTAAAGCAGGACGTGTTAGCCGGTGCCAACCCGCGCGATGTGAAGATTTTGCTGGCGAAAGAGATTATTGCCCGTTTCCATGATGAGGCGGCTGCCGAAGCGGCGCATCAGGATTTTATCCAGCGCTTTAGTAAAAATGCGTTACCGGATGATATTCCAGAGGTGGTGGTCAGCACTGACACTGCCAGTATGCCGATCGCCAATCTGTTAAAAGAAGCCGGCCTGGTCGACAGTACTTCAGAGGCGATCCGGATGATCAAGCAAGGCGCGGTTAAGTTAAACGGTGAACACAAGATTGATGATACCAAGCTGGAGATTGCTGCCGGCAGCAGTGAAATCTATCAGGTAGGAAAACGTAAGTTCGCCAAGGTTAGCTTACAAAAGGTGACCTAAGCATCTATTGCCGTCTGGCAGCCTGTGCTGCTGATATTCGCAGCAGCAAAACAGCCGGCAGTTTAACGACGCCGGCTGTTTGTTTTTTAGCGCCTGGCGCAGCAAACGTAAAGGGAGTGTTATGTTACGAGCAGTGATCTTTGCCGTCTGGGCGCTAGTCAGTCTGCATGCCTGTAGTCTGCTGCCGGATTATCATAGCCGGCCCTTAACTGATGCCGAGCAGCTGGTGATGGCGGGCGAGCACGGGCAACTGGTACTACAGTGGCCGGAACAACGCAGTGAACGGCTGGCGCTAAATAACAAAAGACGCTTTCTGGCTTATGCCGGTCAGGGCGAGTTGCTGATCGATCTGCAACAGGCGCAGGAGTTACAACTCAGGCTTAATCAGCAGCTGCTGACGCTCAAAGCCACCGCGCAACAACAACGGATTGATATTTCGAAGCTAACCCGTAATGGCGAGAACCGGCTGGAGTTGGTCAGTATCAAGCCGGCCAATGCACAGGTACAAATTCGCATCCCTTATCCGACATTACGCAGCGATCTGACCTCTTATGCCACCGCCTTTAGTGCCGTCGACCAGTTAATTGAGCAGGAGATCACTCAAGGCTTTCCCGGTGCTGTGCTGCTGGTGGTAAAGGATGGCGTGATTATTAAACACAGTGCCTATGGTTATGCCGAGCGCTATCAGGCAGATGGAACACTGCTTAGCCAGCCGCGGCTGATGCAAACCGATACGCTGTTTGATATCGCCTCTAACAGTAAAATGTATGCCACTAACTATGCACTGATGCGCCTGGTCAGTGAGGGTAAGCTGGATGTGACCAGGCCGGTGCAGCAATATTTGCCTGAGTATCAGGGCGATGGCCGGGAACAGCGTACGGTCAGCGATCTGCTGTACCACACTGCCGGCTATGCGCCCGAGGTACATTTTTTCCGCCCGGATAACCGCCATGGCCCGCAGTTCTATTCGTTAAATAAAGCCTATACCGAGCAGCTTATTCTGACTCAGGTCCCGTTTGCGACTGAGCGTGGCACAGCCGCAGTCTACAGTGATGTCGACTATATGCTACTCGGCATGCTAATTGAGCGACTTACTGGCCTGCCACTGGATCAGTATTTGCGTCAGCAGTTTTATTTACCGCTGGGGTTATCCCATACCCTATTTAATCCGCTGCAACACGGCTTTAGCCGCGAGCAGATCGCCGCAACGGAGCTCGATGGTAACAGCCGTGGCGGTCGGGTTAGTTTTCCTGCCAATCGCCGTGGCGTGATTGTCGGTGAAGTGCATGACGAAAAAGCCTTTTACTCATTTCAGGGGGTGGCGGGCCATGCCGGTTTGTTTAGCACTGCGGCCGAATTGGCGCAGCTCATGGCGATATCTTTGCATGGTGGTGGTTATGGCTGGCAGCAATTTTTCACCCCGGCCACGCAAGCGCAGTTTGTGGCGCCGTCACCTTATGATCATCGTTTTGGGCTAGGCTGGCGTACCGCAGTGCAAGGCGATTTAAACTGGCACTTTGGTGCCTATGCCAGCGACAGCGCCTATGGTCATACCGGCTGGACCGGCACTGCGACGGTGATCGATCCAGAGCGTCAGTTGCTGGTAGTGCTGCTGACCAATAAGAAACATAGTCCTATTATCAATGACGGTGACAGCTATTATTTTAGCGGAGACCGCTTTGAAACTGGCCGCTATGGTTCTATTTTAACCTTGATTTATCAGGCTTTAGAGTAAAGGGTTCGAGCATGTTTTTGATTGACCAGCTTATTTTGGTTGCAGCTGTGCTGATTTTACTGGGTATTTTGTCCAGTAAGCTGTCGGCCCGTTTGGGCTTACCTATGCTGGTACTGTTCTTATTGGTTGGCATGTTAGCCGGTGAAGAAGGCTTTGGCCGGCTGGCCTTTAATAACCCGCAATTTGCGCATGCGGTTGGTACCATAGCACTGGCTTTTATTCTGTTCGACGGAGGTTTGCAAACACCCCTCAGTGCGGTGAAAAAGGTGTGGAAGCCTGCGTCGATTCTTGCGACCCTTGGGGTATTGGTGACGGCGCTGATCACCGGTGTGGCGGCCAGTTATATTCTGCCGATCAGCCCGCTGGAGGGCCTGCTCATCGGTGCTATTGTGGGGTCAACTGACGCGGCCGCAGTATTTTCACTTTTACGCAATGCCGGTATTAACCTTAATGAACGCCTGAAATCCACGCTGGAAATCGAAAGCGCCTCTAACGACCCGATGGCGATCTTCCTGACCGTTACGCTGCTGGAAGTGCTGGTAAATGGCTTAAAACCCGGTGTTGGTGTGTTACAGCTGTTCTTTTTACAAATGGGTGGTGGTGCTCTGGTTGGCCTATTGATTGGTTATCTGACGCTGCAGCTACTGCAACGGATCCAATTACAGGCCACAGGGCTCTATCCGGTATTGGTGGCGGCAGCCGGTCTTCTGGCCTTTGGTCTGGCAGCTAACCTTGGAGGCAGTGGTTTTTTAGCGATCTTTATTTGCGGGGTGTTAATCGGCAATAATAAATTCGCCTTTCAGAAAACTACCTTTTTATTCCACGACGGCCTGGCCTGGCTGAGCCAGATTATGATGTTCGTGATGTTGGGTTTATTGATCAACCCCAGCTCTCTGTTGGATGTCTGGTGGCAGGGGCTGCTGATCGCAATCGTATTGATCTTTGTCGCCCGGCCGCTGGCCGTGTTGCCAGTGTTAGCCTGGTTTGGCTTCTCATTGCGGCAGATGACACTGGTGTCCTGGGTTGGGCTACGTGGTTCAGTACCGATTATCCTGGCGATATTCCCGCTGATGTATGGCTTACCCGGAGCTGAGCTGATCTTTAATGCGGTGTTTTTCGTGGTATTGATTTCCGCCACCTTACAGGGTTCTACCCTGGCCTGGGTCGCGAAAAAATTACAGCTGATTGAACCGGTACAACCGAAAGCTGCGGCAACCCTGGAAATTACCGCCCTGGGCGATGTCGATGCCGAAATTGTCGAGTATACCCTGTCAGCACAGTCGCGCGCGGCTAATCGCCGTCTGGCGCGGATGGCGTTGCCAGAGGGGGTGGTGGTTGCGATGATTACCCGCAACGAGCAGATCATCCCGCCGCGGGGTTCAACGGTGCTGCAAGCCGGCGACCATCTGTTTGTCGTGTTAAAGAAAGATTTTAAACCCATGCTGGAGCAAATCTTTGCCGAGCCAGGCTATATCCATCCGGCATTGCCGGCCAGTTTGCGCTTAAAAGGCGCCAGCAAACTTAGTGATCTCGAATGGTGCTATAACCTGCAGCTGCCAGACCCTCGTAGCGAGCTCAGCCTGGAAGAGCTGTGCCGCGAGAAACTGGCTGGCAACATTGTGGCCGGAGCTGACTTTATGCTTGGTACGCAGCGGCTGGTGATAGAAGAGGTGGTGGCAGATCGCATTACCACAGTGCGGCTTGATAGCCAGTCAGTTAACAACTAAGGTTATTGCTAGCCAGATTTAAGCCAGAACTTTGTTAAAGATCAAGATTGCAGTTGGCTAAAGCCTGATAATACAACGACTACTGCAACAGAGAGACGATAATGAATTTTAAACTGATTATGGTGTTTGTTGATATTGATAAAACCGACAAACTGTTAGATGTTGCACGTGATGCCGGTGCTACCGGCGCTACCATTATCAGTAGTGCCCGTGGTGTTGGCTTAAATAAAACCATTGGTATTTTTGGCCTGGAGTTACTAAACCCGCGCGATGTTATTCTGGTGCTGGTTGAAGAGCGTCGTGCGGCGCACGTGCTGGACGAACTGGTTCGTGTCGGCGGCCTGGACGAAAAGCTGGATACTGGCATTGCTATTATGCTGGATGTGGAAAAGGCGCTTGGTTTGACCGAGCATATCAAAAAGCTGGAGCAGCAAAAGCCGCTGGACGCCTGATAAGCAGCCGTTAGCGGCCGTATGCTAACTGAGTAGCCAATACACCACTGGCAGGGTCACTAAGCCAGCCAGAATACCAAAGCCGATCACGCCACTGACTAAACGTGGCGCCAGACCTGCCATAATGGCGATAGCGCCGGCCGAAATCATTGGCGGCATCGCCGCCTGAAAGATACTGATTTGTACCGCCAAACCTTCCTGCCCCAGAGCGCGCCAAATTAGCCAGGCACTGATTGGCATCAAAGCCAGTTTGATGCAGAGTGCGCTAATCAGGGGGGACACTTCAGCTTTACTAAAGCGGAAACTGAGCTGAAAGCCAACCGCAATCATGACCACCGGTACCAGGGTCGCAGCCAGATTATCCACCAGTGATACTGCCAGTGGCGGCAGACTAAAATCTCGGATCAGCAAGCCAACGATCAACGCAATAAAGGACGGAAAACCAATAATCTTCAGTAAAATCGCCTTAGGTGTTGGCTTAGTCATCGTTGGACTATAGATCGCCGCCACGATAGTGACATAGGTTGCCAGCGCAATAAAGGAACCAATCTGGTCATACACCACGGCATAAGGCATGGCAGTTTGGCCAAATAGTGCTTCGGTCATTGGGAAACCGAGGAAAGAGGTATTGCCCAGCGGCAGGATCACCAGCAAGGCACCGGTGACTTCGCGCGACCAGCCAAATAAGCGGCTGAGTAGCAATACTGTGGCCACCACCACCAACAGCAGCAACCAGGGGGTGACAGCCGGGATTAACAGGGCAAAGGAGAACTCCAGCAACTTGATATTTTTCAGGATCAGCGCCGGTAATGCCACATAGAGCACATAGATATTCAGCACTAAACCACTGTTGTCCGGCATGGCGGGTAAACGGCGTAACAGCATGCCAATAAGCAAATAGGCCAATACCAGGTAAAAATTTTCCATCTTCTACTCGCTGTTGGTTAAAGGGGCTGAGCGCGAAATTAACTGTTCTTTAGCGGCTTTACTGAGTTGCTTGATTTGATACTCCGCTTTACTGGCGCTGGCGCGACAAGGGTAAGGCTGTTGATAAACCAATGTCAGTGGGCCCTTACCGCGCAGCGACTTAGCACCACCGGCTAATTCGCCCCGATGTTGGCGCAGGCGCCGTACCGGGTCGGTACTAATGCCGGTATAAAGTTGCCCTTGTGCGGTGCGGATCAGATAAAGATACCAGTCGGACACGGCATCATATCTCCGGCGCCGCCGCCCTGCTATAATAGCCGGCTGACACAGCTTGACGAAAAACTAGTTCGGAACATCGCATGCAATTTCAAACCCTGGCTCTGGCAGAGCCTATTCTACGTGTTTTAGCTGAGCAGGGCTATCAGGCTGCTACGCCAGTTCAGCAGCAAGCTATCCCGCCGATCCTCAGTGGCAAAGATGTGCTGGCTGGCGCCCAAACCGGTACCGGCAAAACGGCGGCTTTCACCTTACCATTGCTGCAACAACTGCTCAATGCGCCGAAAGTCTTACAACCGGCCCAAGTCAGAGTATTAGTATTAACGCCCACCCGCGAGCTGGCGCAACAGGTATTTGAAAGTGTACAAACCTATAGTCGCTATTTGTCAGTGCGTAGTGCGGTATTTTATGGCGGGGTATCGATCCGGCCGCAATATGATGAGGCTGAGCAAGGGCTGGATATTCTGGTCGCCACGCCGGGGCGTTTAATCGATCATCTACATCAACAGACCATTGATTTAAGTCAGCTGGAAGTGCTGGTGCTGGATGAAGCAGACCGCATGCTGGATATGGGTTTTATTGTTGATATTAAACGCATTATGGCCAAGTTGCCGGCACAGCGGCAGACCCTGCTGTTTTCGGCGACCTATTCCAAAGAGATTAAAATTCTGGCCGATGAGCTGTTAAATAAGCCGGTATTAATAGAGGTGGCCACCGCCAACGCGACTGCCGATCGCGTCACCCAACAAGTTTATCTGGTCGATCGTCATCGCAAGCGCGAATTGATTTCGCATATGATTGGCATGCAAAACTGGCCGCAGGTGCTGATCTTTGTCCGCACCAAACACGGTGCCGACCGGCTGGCGAAACAACTGCAAAAAGACGGCCTGACCACAGCTGCGATCCATGGCGATAAGGCGCAGGGGGCAAGGCAACGTGCACTGGATGAATTTAAGCAGGGTAAGGTGCGGATTTTAGTTGCGACCGATATCGCTGCCCGTGGTTTGGATATCAGTGAGTTACCCTATGTGGTGAACTACGATCTGCCACAGGTTGCCGAGGACTATGTACACCGTATCGGCCGCACCGGGCGTGCTGGTTTAAGTGGCGTAGCGGTCACGCTGGTGGGGCCGGATGAACTCGGCGCTTTGCAGGATATTGAAAAACTGACCCAGCAGGTCCTGCCAACCCAGATCGTACCAGGTTATGAGCACGACCCAAGTTTTCAGCCACCAGAAGAACAGCTGGCGCGTAAACCCGGGCAAAGACCCGGCGCACGGCAGGATGGCCCGGCGAAAAAGCAATCTGCCGGTAAACTGAAAGCCAAACTCAGAGCTAAAGCACTGGGTAAGGCCTAACGACAACACAGCGACACAACAGCTTCACAACAGCGGCAGCAGCGGGTGCGGCCGCTGCTGCTTATTCAATCAGACTCAGAATATCTGCCACCAGATCATCCATCGCCAACAGACCAACCAGCTTATTATCACTGGTTACCAGTAAGCGCTTCAGTTTATGCTGGCTCATCAGGGAGGCCGCATGTTTTACTGCCAGCCGTGGGCTAACGGTAATCGCGGGTTTTACGCAAACGTCATACACATTAATCAGGTCGATATCGCCTTCTTCGGCAACAATGGTTTTCAGTACATTGGTATAGGTAATCAGGCCATAGGCATCATGCTCGGCCTGACGGTCTACAACTAAGGATTTGATATTGTGCTTCTTCATTAAGCTGAGGGCTTCACGCAGGGTGCTAAAGGGTGAAATGGTAATCACATTTTTCACCATCAGATCCTGAACCAGTTTCACAGTCATCTTATTGCTCCTAATCCTGCTGCCGTAAATGTTGTTCAAACTTCATCACCTGCGCCATATCCAGACCGGTCAGATGGTCAATCGGTACAGTAAAGGCGATGCCGCGTGACTTGCCGTCCTGCACCAGTATCTGCTGCATCTGCTTCAGAATCGGCATTGACAGGTGCTTGGCGACGACCATCAGCAGCACCGACTGGCTACCCTCAAAGGTCATACCGAAGAAGGTTTTCTTCTCTTCGCCGCCAATACCGCGGCCGGATAAAATGGTGATCCCGGTGGCACCCGCTGCCTTGGCATCATCTATAGCTTGTTGCTCCAGATCCTCGGGGGCAATGACCACTATGGCAGAAAATTTCACGCTGCTACACTCCTGACTTTACTGAGTTGTTCCACGACAATCGCATATATCATCACGGTGATAATCGGGAAAATAGAGGCAAAGGCGATCAGGCCAAAGCCATCAATTAATACATTGCGCCCTTCAATCGCCGTGGCCAGACCAATGCCCAGGGCGGTAACCAGCGGCACTGTCACTTCTGAGGTGGTCACGCCACCTAAATCAAAGGCTAGGGCAATAATATATTTCGGTGCCATGGCCGTAAGCAGCACGACGACAATATAACCGGCCATAATATAGTAGTGGATCGAATCACCACTGATTATCCGGTATACGCCAATGCTGATGCCGATAGCCACACCCAGTGCCACTATCAGCCGGATCACTGAGCCTTTCAGTTTGCCCTTGGCGGCTTCTTCGGCCTGATTACCAATGGCAATTAATGCCGGTTCAGCCATAGTAGTGGCAAAGCCAATCATAAAGGCGAATAATAGGATCAGGCTATTCATACCGCGATTAATCAGCTGCTCAGCCATTAGGGTGCCAACCGGAAATAAACCCAGCTTAAGCCCGAGCACAAAGGCATAGAGACCAAACAGCACCATGGCAAAACCCAAAGTCACCTTTAACGGGTTTGCCAGGGGTCTTTTCAGCACCAGATACTGGAATACCAGTACCACCAAAATCATCGGTAAGATATCTTTGACCATAGTGGCCAGATCGAGCAGCACTTTTAACAACCAGTGTGGCTGCGTTTCAGCGACCGCTGCGACTGTCGCAATGCCTGCACTGCTAAACTGATACACCCAGATGCCATAAAGTTGCACACTGATCATCGGTACCATCACCGCCAGCGCCACCAGGCCAAAGCCATCAGTAAGCGGATTGCGGCCTTTAATCGAACTTGCCAGACCCAAACCCAATGCCGCGATAAGTGGTACTGTGACAATATTCGTCGTCACGCCGCCGGAGTCATACGCCAGACCAACAATTTCAGCCGGTGCGAAGAACGTGACAGTAAGGACAACGATATAGCCGCCAATCATTAACCAATGAATTGGCCAGCCAAGGATAATCCGCAATACACCAATTGCCATCACCAAACCGACCGAGCTGGCCACAATCAGGCGCAGGGTTAGGCCATCGACCCGGCCTTCACTAATCAGTTGTGCCTGTTCGGCAACGGCAATTAGGGCCGGCTCGGCAATCACAGCAGCAAAACCAATAGCAAAACCAAAAAACATCAGCAGCGGCAGCGAGCCTTTGCGGGCAAACTGGTTGGCAAGATTTTTACCGACCGGAAAAATACTCAGCTCCAACCCCATCAGAAACAGCGCTATGCCAACCGCCACCACCAGCAGGCCGATAATCATACTTAGCGGATTTGCCGGGATCGATTGAAAGACTCCGAGTTGGAAAATCAGCACCACCAGTACTATGGGTAACAGATTTTTCAGGGCATGTACCAGTTGATGGAGAAAGGGTTGCAGCACCGGTTGTCCTTTTGCTCAGGCAGATTAGGAGTTAGCTTAACGTAAAGGCGTTAGCCGCGTCTAATGCAATAATCCGGCAGAGTTAGTTCCAGATCAAAAAATGGCTGTTTGTCGCACTAACTGCGATAGAGGGTTTTGATTAGATGAAAGCCAAACTGGGTTTTAACCGGCCCTTGCACACTTAACAGCGGCCCTTTAAAGACCGCGTCGTCAAAGGGCTTGACCATCTGGCCTTTACGAAACTCACCGAGGTCACCGCCTTTTTTACCGGACGGACACAATGAGTGTTGTTTTGCCAGTTTGCCAAAGTCGGCGCCTTGCTCCAGCTGCTTTTTCAGCTTTTCCGCTTGCTCGCGGCTTTTTACCAGAATATGTAAGGCGCAGGCTTTGGCCATGGTCGTTGCTCCCGCGATTAACCAGCAGGTTGCTGCTGGGTGATACAGTGAATATTACCGCCACCCAGCAGGATTTCCCGGCCTGGTACTGTCACCACCTGATGCGCCGGGAACAGCTGCTGCAGGATCTCTGCTGCGACCTGATCGTTCGGATCATCAAAGGTGGGCAGAATTAAGCCGCCATTACATAAATAGAAGTTAATGTAAGAGCCGGCCAGACGGGCATTGGCTTCGCGAGGGATCGCGGCCATTGACTGATCAACAGACGCATATTCTTCGGCTTTGGCGATAATCGGCGCCGGTACCGGCAGCTTATGCACCTTAATTTTGCGGCCTTTTGCATCGGTACTGGCCTCTAAATAGTCCAGCGCCGCCTTGCTGCGGGCATACTGCGGATCGTTCTTGTCGTCAGTCCAGGCTAACAATACTTCACCGGGTTTGACAAAGCAGGCCATATTGTCGACATGACCGTCAGTTTCATCATTAAAGATGCCGTCTTCCAGCCACAGCACTTTTTCAATGGCCAGATGCTCGCGCAGCATGGCTTCAATCTCTTCGCGGCTTAAATGCGGGTTGCGGTTGGCATTGAGCAAGCATTCAGCTGTGGTCAGCAGGGTACCTTCACCATCGACATGAATAGCGCCACCTTCCAGCACAAAGCCCTCGGTGCGGTAGCGCGGCAGCTGCTCAATGCCAAGAATTTTACTGGCAACCTGATCATCGCGATCCCAGGGGAAATACAGGCCGCCATTCAGGCCACCCCAGGCGTTAAAGGTCCAGTCCACGCCACGTACTTGCCCTTTGCCATTGGTAACAAAGGTCGGGCCGGTATCACGGCACCAGGCGTCATTATTGGAAATTTCGACCACGCGAATTGGAAACTTGGTATTGGCCTGGCTTAGCTGGGCATAGGCATTGGCATATTGTGCCGCCGATACGCCAACCGATACCGGTTCAAAGCCGGCAATGGCTTTAATCACCGTAACAAAGGCGGCTTGTGCCGGCTTGGCACCTAAACGCCAGCTGTCAGTGCGCTCTGGCCAAATCATCCAGGTTTGCTTATGCGGCGCCCACTCGGGCGGCATACTAAAGCCGTCTTGTTTTGGGGTAGAGGTTAGCGTTTGGCTCACTTGCTGTTCTCCGGGTTGATTTTGCCGTCTTTGGTCAGCAGCGTATCGTAGATATCGATGCGACGGTCACGGAATACGCCCCAGGCGCGGCGAATGGCGGCCACTTCATCTAAATCAAAGGTATGGACCAGTACCGCTTCGTCAGTTTCGTTCGCTTCCTGTACCTTGGCACCGCTGTGGTCAGCAATAAAGGAGCTGCCATAGAAGGTAATGGAGAAATCGCCTTCGGTTTCAGTACCAACGCGGTTAGACACGATCACCGGCGTTAAGTTTGCCGCCGCATGACCTTGCTGCGTGCGCTGCCAGTGGTCACGGGAATTAATAGTGGCATCATGCGGCTCGCTGCCGATAGCAGTGGGGTAGAAAATCAGCTCAGCGCCCATTAAGGCCATACTGCGGGCACACTCCGGGAACCACTGGTCCCAGCAAATACCGACGCCCACTTTGGCATAACGGGTATTCCAGACTTTAAAGCCGGTATCGCCTGGAGTGAAGTAGTATTTTTCGCTGTAACCCGGGCCATCCGGAATATGGCTCTTGCGGTAAATGCCCATATTGCTGCCATCGGCATCCAGCATCACCACAGTGTTATACAGGCAGTTGCCGGCACGCTCATAAATACTGACCGGCAGCACCACTGCCAGCTCTTTGGCAATCTTGGCAAAGTGTTTTACCGCCGGGTTTTCTTCTACCGGCACGGCAAAACCTAAATACTCAGGCTTTTGCTTTTGGCAGAAATAGTTACGTTCGAACAGTTCCTGTAACAGAATGATTTGTGCGCCCTGAGCCGCTGCCTGGCGCACCAGTTTTTCCGCGCGGGCGATATTTTCTTCGACATTCCAGCCACCAATCATCTGGGTAGCAGCAACCGTTACATTACGCATCAGATCTCTCCAAGTCAGCAGTGATAAGTCCGGTCTACAGGGTACCGGCGTATATAGCCGACATCAGCTTTGCCAGCATGTCGGCTATCGCTTTGCCGCCGCGGCGTAGCCGGGCAACAGGGCGCGCAAAATGCCGCATTTTCAGTCAGCCGTCAATCTTTTTTCGGCTTATTTGATCTGGCTGTTTTGCACGCTACAAAATTGTTGTTAACCTTAGCAAAATTTTACCGGAATTACTTGCCGCAGTGCGGGAAAAGCAGGACAAAAAGATGCAAAACCTAATAACCAGCGATGTGGTGATCAGCGGCGGCGGTATGGTCGGTGCAGCCCTGGCTGTTGCACTCAGTCGCTTAGGCTTGTCGATTACCGTGTTGGAGCGTCAGGCGCCGGCGCCGTTCGAGGCGCAAAGTGCGATTGATTTACGGGTGTCGTCGTTAAATCTGCGTTCTGAACGTTGGCTGACAGCACTCGGCGCCTGGCAAAACCTGCAGCAAATGCGGCTTTGCCCGTATCAATATTTACAGGCAGGCGAGGGCAAGGCGCAGCTGCGCTTTGCTGCCAGTGAGATTGGCGAGCGTCACCTTGGGCATATTGTCGAAAACAACCTGGTACAGCTGGCGCTGTGGCAGCAATTTGCTGAGCCAATCACGGTGCTGACTGACTGTGAAATTACTGCGCTGCAGCAAGACGAGCAGGGCGTGGAGCTAACGCTGAGCGATGGTCGTGAGCTACAGTGCCAGTTATTAATTGGTGCCGATGGTGCTCAGTCTAAAGTGCGGCAGCTGGCACGCATCGGTACTGCCGGCTGGCAATATCAGCAAGCTTGTCTGGTGGCCTATGTCGATACACCCTATCCGCAGCAGGATATTACCTGGCAACAGTTTTACCCCAGTGGCCCGCGCGCTTTTCTACCCTTACCCGGCGCGCAGGCGTCCTTAGTCTGGTATGACGAAGCAGCCAAAGTTAAACAATTGGCGGCGTTAAGCCCCAAAGCTTTGGAGCAGGCCTTTATTGCGGCGTTTCCGCCAGAGCTTGGCGCCATTAAGCTAAAAAGCTCCGCCTGGTTTCCGCTGGCGCGGATGCAGGCACAGCAATATGTTAAGGGCCGGGTGGTATTAGCCGGCGATGCAGCGCATACCATTAATCCGCTGGCCGGTCAGGGGGTAAACTTGGGCTTTGCTGATGCGATGTTATTGGTTGAACAGCTGGCAGCGAATTTAAGCGCTGGCAAGTCCCTCACGGATGCGGATAGTTTACAGCAGTATCAGCGGCAGCGGCGTATGCAGAATACGCTGATGATGGGGGCGATGGATGTGATTTATCAGACCTTTAGCCGGGAATCAGCTCCGCTTTCGTTGTTGCGGCAGCAGGGGCTTAGGTTAGCGGCCAAGGCAGGGATGGCGAAGCAGTTGTTAACTAAGTATGCCGTGGGGAATTCGGTGTTTTGAATCGTTGCGTTAGATATTTTAACCAGTTTTGCTACGTTCTCGAGGCTGCAGAGTCTCGAGCGGAGCATCCGGCGGCTAAACGCGCCGTACAACTTTGCCGGGGCACGCCGTGAACCCATCCCTGGGGGGTTACAAACTTCATCCATGAAGTTTGCCCTGCGGGCCAGCGCAAGCGCTGTTCAAATTCGTTCCCGACGAATTTGTCTCTTTCGCATCCATGCGAAAGACGTCCCCGGTCAAAGTGTACTATGCATTTACCGCCTCGTTTGACAGCTGCTTCAGCTATAACAATCTCGAACCGAAGCTCGTTGAATGACATTGGTACTGCCTAAAACTACTTTTGGCAGCACGATATTGAGCGAGGTGGTAAGCATTCCGTGCACTTTGTAAGGGACTGTATTTTTCAGGGATGAAAAATGCAAGCGTACAGGGATGTATTCACAGCGTGTCCCGTCAAAGTTGTACGGTGTGCTTGCCGCCGGATGCTCAAATCAAGACTCTACAGCGTCCAGACCAGTGCAGCGCCCTCAGCTGGGTAGTAATTTTCTCCACCGGCTTCAAGGATCACATCCCTGTGCCCTTTCAGCCTCCGCAGCATCCCTGCTGCTGTTACGAAAATTCTACCGCAGCTAAGGGCTTAAATAGCATCTGTTAGGCGTCACGAAAAACATCTTAGAACACAGCAGATATAAAACGAGGTGGTAAGCATTCCGTGCACTTTGTAAGGGACTGTATTTTTCAGGGATGAAAAATGCAAGCGTACAGGGATGTATTCACAGCGTGTCCCGTCAAAGTTGTACGGAATGATTACCGCCGGATGCACTATTCTAGGTGCTACACCATCGATGTATCTGCTACGCCATCCAAACACCAAAAAGCGAAAACCCGACACATGGTCGGGTTATCTGAATAATGGCAGGGGCGGCTGGATTCGAACCAACGCATGGCGGGATCAAAACCCGCTGCCTTACCGCTTGGCTACGCCCCTGCAGAAACTACAGCTACTTGTTTAGGATGGTGCGGAAGAAGAGACTCGAACTCTTACGCCTCGCGGCGCTGGAACCTAAATCCAGTGCGTCTACCAATTTCGCCACTTCCGCATGCATGAGAAAAGTAAAGTGGTGGCTACAGCGGGAATCGAACCTGCGACCCCAGCATTATGAGTGCTGTGCTCTAACCAGCTGAGCTATGTAGCCACGTAAACTTGTCCTAAGCAAGTGGCGCGTATTATGCTGATCTGAGGAAATAGCGTCAACCGTTTTTTTCGCATATTCCGGTTCTGCCTGCTTGTTTGCCGAATTTCTATGCAGTAGGGCTGGAATAGCGTGAAAAGCTTAGCAAAAGATAGCAAAAAGCCGGGTAAACCCGGCTCTTAATCTGTACTTTGGTAACGAAAAAGCGCTTAGACGTTAAAACGGAAGTGCATCACATCGCCATCTTTAACAATGTAATCTTTACCTTCCAGACGCCATTTTCCGGCTTCTTTGGCACCGGCCTCACCGTTGTACTGCACGAAGTCATCGTAAGACACCACTTCTGCGCGGATAAAGCCTTTTTCAAAGTCGGTATGGATCACGCCAGCAGCTTGAGGTGCGGTAGCACCGACAGCAACAGTCCAGGCCCGTACTTCTTTAACACCGGCCGTAAAGTAGGTATGCAGGTTCAATAGTGAGTAACCACCGCGGATCACACGGTTCAGGCCTGGCTCTTCCAGCCCCATATCGGCCATAAACTCGGCTTTTTCTTCATCGTCCAGCTCGGCGATTTCTGATTCGATAGCGGCACACACTGGTACTACGATGGCGCCTTCTTTGGCAGCGATGCCGCGCACTACATCCAGATGCGGGTTATTATCAAAACCATCTTCCAGTACGTTGGCAATATACATGGTTGGCTTAATGGTTAAGAAGTTCATATAGGCAATCAGCGCCTTTTCTTCTTTATCCAGCTCCAACTGACGCAGCGTTAAACCGTTTTCCAGGTGGGCTTTTACTTTTTCCAGCACTGCCAGTTCGGCTTTGGCGTCTTTATCGCCGCCTTTGGCTTTTTTCTGTACCCGTAAAATGGCACGTTCGGCACTGTCCATATCCGACAGCACCAGTTCCATATTAATGGTATCGATATCGTCGGCCGGGTCAATTTTTCCGGCAACATGGATAATATTTTCATCGTCAAAACAGCGTACCACATGGCCGATAGCATCGGTTTCGCGGATATTGGCCAAGAATTTATTGCCTAAACCTTCGCCTTTAGACGCACCCTTTACCAGGCCGGCGATATCGACGAATTCCATGGTGGTGGGGATCACGCGCTGTGGGTTAACGATTTGCGCCAGTTTATCCAACCGCAGATCCGGTACCGGGACCACGCCGGTGTTTGGTTCAATGGTACAGAACGGGAAGTTAGCTGCTTCGATACCAGCCTTAGTTAAGGCGTTGAATAAAGTAGATTTGCCGACGTTAGGTAAACCTACGATGCCACATTTAAAACCCATGAATGTATCCTTTAATCTGCGGTGGGGCCAGCTTAGCTGGCCTGAAAGCTGTGTAAACGGCTCTGGGCTTTTACCAGACCGTCGCGTGCCAGTATAGCAAAGCAGGCAACAGCTTCCTCTATGCTCTGGTCGATCAGTTTTTGTTCGTTCGCCGGAGCCTTACCCAGCACAAAGCCAGTAACCTGATCTTTGTGGCCCGGATGGCCGATGCCTAAGCGCAAACGATAGAAATTCGGATTATTGCCCAGTTTGCTGGTGATATCGCGCAGGCCGTTATGCCCGGCATGGCCACCGGCGAACTTGAATTTAGCACTGCCCGGCGGTAACGCCAGTTCATCATGCACTACCAGAATTTGCTCCGGCGCCAGTTTATAAAACTGTGCCATAGCTAATACGGCTTTGCCGCTTAAATTCATATAGGTAGTCGGCACCAGGAGTTTGTATTCCTGCCCGGCCAGCATAAATTTGCCGGTCAGACCAAAAAATTTGGCTTCGGGTTTCAGGTTACAGTGATAGGTGCGGGCAAGTTGCTCTACAAACCAGACACCGGCATTGTGCCGGGTGTATTGATATTCGGGGCCCGGATTACCCAGGCCCACGATTAACTGTACAGCAGGCTGAACAGTATCAGACATTACTCAGCGGCAGCGTCTTCAGCTTTACCAGCTGGCTTGTTCACAGAAACCACCGGCAGGTCATGACCTTCGCCTTTGGTTAACTGAACAAACTTAACGCCTTTTGGTGCTTTGATATCAGACAGGTGCAGGGTAACGCCTACAGCGACATCAGCCAGGTCAACTTCGATAAACTCTGGCAGATCCTGTGGTAAACAGGTGATTTCAACTTCGTTCAGACCGTGAACAACAACACCGCCTTTCTTCGCAGCAGCATCTTCGTTCAGGAAGTGAACCGGAACAGTAGTGTGCAGCTCATGGCCAGCTTCTACGCGTTGGAAGTCAACGTGCAGAATTTTTGGCTTGAACGGGTGACGTTGCATCGCTTTCACGATAGCTTTAACTTCTTCACCGCCAACGCTGATGGTCAGGATGTGAGAGTAGAAAGCTTCGAAGCTTTGTGCTTTTAACAGCTTAGCGTGATCTAAAGTGATAGACAGTGCTGGCTTATGACCACCGTAGATGATCGCTGGCACTTGGTCAGCATGACGCAGGCGGCGGCTCGCACCTTTCCCCAAGTCGTTGCGGACTTCTGCATTTAACGTGAAAATTGCATCAGACATGATGTACTCCAAAAATTAGAATTTGTTACGGCTTGCGACCAGCCATAACCTGTTGCCCTTTTAAAAGGCGCGACATCTTACCACCAGCGTCTGGTTGCTGCAAATAAAAGCTGTTGCCAATAAAAAAGGCAGGATAACCTGCCTTCTTCAACTTTAGCTTGCGGCTTAATCAAACATCGCCGAGATCGATTCTTCGTTACTGATACGGCGGATACACTCTGCGATCAGGTCACTTAACGTCAGCTGCCGTACTTTAGGAATGGCACGCATCGCCGCAGACAGTGGGATAGTATCGGTGACGATCAGCTCATCAATCACTGACTCACTGATAATCTCCGGCGCCCGGCCAGAGAAAACCGCATGGGTCGCATAGGCAAATACCCGCTTGGCGCCTTGTTCTTTCAGCGCTTCCGCTGCTTTACAAAGGGTACCGCCGGTATCAATCATATCGTCCACAATAATACAGTCACGGTCTTTGACGTCACCGATAATATGCATTACCTGGGATACGTTGGCCTTTGGCCGGCGCTTATCGATAATCGCCAGGTCGGCATCATTCAACAGTTTGGCTACCGCACGGGCGCGCACTACACCACCGATGTCCGGCGATACCACCACCGGTGCTTCGAGGGCTTTTTTGCGCATATCGTCCAGCAGTACCGGCGTCGCGAATACATTGTCTACCGGCACATCAAAGAAGCCCTGAATTTGCTCAGCATGCAGGTCGACCGTTAATACCCGGTCCACGCCAACGCTGGATAAAAAGTCGGCGACTACTTTGGCGGTAATAGGTACCCGGGCTGAACGTACCCGACGATCCTGACGGGCATAACCAAAGTAAGGAATCACTGCTGTGATCCGGCCGGCTGACGCGCGACGTAAGGCGTCAACAATCACAATCAGTTCCATCAGATTGTCGTTAGTAGGGGCACAGGTAGACTGGATAATAAAGACGTCTGAACCGCGTACATTTTCGTTGATTTGCACACTGACTTCGCCATCACTGAAGCGACCGACAGCGGCATCTCCCAGTTTGATGTAAAGACGGCTGGCGATTTTGTTGGCAAGATCTGGTATGGCGTTACCAGCGAAAACCTTCATGTCGGGCACGGTAGGATCCTCAGGGCAGTTGTGAGTCCGGTTTAATCATAAAAGCCGCTGTTGAGTATAGTTGCTGCCGGAAAAAATACTCCGGCAACGGCTAAACTGAATGGCGGCTCGAGTTGCTGTAAACGGTATCAGTTAAGGCCGCTATTAAAGGCGACGTATTAACCCCTCTGGCGATAAAGCCCCGACAGTTTGCCGGCAGGTTCGCTAGGGCATGCTGAGCACTGGCCGCGTCCGGAAATTCGGCGAACACACTGGCGCCAGTACCCGTCATTCGACACGGCGCATATTCTAGCAACCACTGTAAGGTTATTGCAACAATCGGATACAGCCGTTCGACCAACGGCTGACAGTCATTTTGCCACGGGCTGTTAAGTAGCTCCGTCATGCTGATTTTAGGTGTATCCCTTTTTAAATCAGGATGTTGGAATATCGCTGCCGTACTGATATGACAAGCTGGCGTGACGACCAAATAGGTCTTTTCCGGCAGTGAAACCGGCTGTAAGTGCTCACCAACCCCTTCGGCAAAGGCCGTTTGGCCGTGCACAAAAACCGGCACGTCGGCACCCAGTTTCAGACCCAGTGCCGCGAGTTCTGCAGTAGTTAATTGCAGCTGCCATAACAGGTTAAGTGCATGCAAGGTGGTGGCTGCATCCGACGATCCACCGCCCAGGCCGCCGCCCATTGGCAGGTGTTTTTCCAGCCGGATCTGACAGCCGGCGTTGGCACTGGCCAAAGGTTTTAATAACATCGCCGCTCGGTAAATCAGATTATCCTGCCCGGCCAGCTCGGCGATATCACAGCTCAGGCTGATTTCACCACTCTGATCCGGGGTAAAGTGCAGCACATCGCCGGTATCGAGCATTTGAAACAGCGTTTGCAGATTATGATAGCCATCATCGCGGCGGCCGGTGATATGCAAAAATAAATTCAGCTTGGCCACAGCGGGTAAGGTCAGGGTCATAGCTGCCAGCTCCGGATCACCAGTCTGACCTGGGTATCGGCACTGTGTAGCTGCAATTGCCGGGGTAGAGATAAGGCATCATCAAAGAAACTGCGGTAGGTCAGTTGCCAGCGAATACCGGTGCTGTCGGTCAGGGTAAAACTTACCAGGCGGCCAGCGGCGTCGTATTGCAGGTTAGTTGCCGAGTCACCCGGCAGGCCGCGTAACCATAGCGCCATATCGTGCAGCGGAATAGACCAGCCAGCCAGTTGCCACAGTAAATTACTGGCGTCGGCCGCCTGATAGCGCTCGCCACGCACCAACAGTTCGGTCAGTTCGCTACTGGCCGTCAGTTCAAACAGGCTGATACCCAGCATATTAGCCAGCCTTGCCTGATAAGCGTTGGCATCCTGTTGTTGCCAGCGCAAATTGCCACTGACGGTTTCGGCCGGTGATTTAATGCCAACCGAGGCCTGTACGGTAAAATTCTCTAGTGCCGCTAATTGTTGCTGCCGCTGTGGCTGCGGTAATACTTCGGCTTTGCCGGCTAGCGACTTAGTGCTGCTACAGGCGCTGCTCAGCACTAATACGGCCAGCAATACCAGACTTTTCAGATATAAACTCAAGCTGTGATCCTTTGCTTATCTGCTTTTGCTTTTCTTAGTTCGGGCTTTTTCGTACAATTCGCCCCCTATCCCGATATGATACAGGTGAACACCATTTTTGCACTAGGCATTAATCACAAAACGGCACCGGTGGCGCTGCGCGAGAAACTCGCCTTTGCGCCCGAGCAGGTGCCGGATGCATTGCACCAGCTTGCCAGCAAGCTGGAGATTAGCGATGCGGTGATTTTGTCCACCTGTAACCGTACCGAACTGTATTTTAGCGGTGCTGCCGAGCAGGCTGAGCAGGTACTGCACTGGCTGGCCAGCTTCCATCAGTTACAGCTGACAGAGCTGCAACAACATCTGTATCTGTATCAACAGCAGGATGCGGTGAATCATTTAATGCGGGTGGCTGCCGGCTTAGATTCACTGGTGCTAGGTGAGCCGCAGATCCTGGGGCAGGTGAAGCAGGCCTATAATCAGTCACGTCAGGCCGGCACCATTAATCCACAATTTGAACGGCTGTTTCAGAAAACCTTTGCCGTCGCCAAGGCCGTACGCACTGAGACGGAGATCGGCGCTAACGCCGTCTCAGTCGCTTTCGCTGCCGTCAGCCTGGCAAAACAGATTTTCGGTAAGTTAGAAAAGGTACGGGTGTTGCTGATTGGTGCCGGTGAGACCATTGAACTGGTGGCCCGGCATTTAACGGAGCAGGGCGCAACCAGTCTGAGTGTGGCTAACCGCACCTATGAACGTGCCGAAGCTCTGGCGCGGCAGTTTAATGCGCAGGTGTTAACTCTGTCGCAGGTACCGGCCCGCTTACATGAAGCCGATATCGTGATTTCTTCTACCGCCAGTACCTTGCCGATTGTCGGCAAAGGTATGGTTGAGCAGGCATTAAAGCAGCGGAAGCACAAACCGATGTTTCTGGTCGATTTAGCGGTACCACGGGATATCGAAGAGCAGGTTACGGAGTTGGAAGATGCCTATCTTTATACCGTAGACGATCTGCAAACCATAGTGGCGGAAAACCTGAATAACCGCCAGCAGGCGGCAGAGCAGGCCGGGGTGCTGGTACAAAGTGGCAGCGCTGAATTTATGCAGTGGCTGCAATTACAGGATAAAGCCGATTGGCTACGTGATTACCGGCAGCGCTGCGAAGAAGTAAAAACCGAGTTATTAAGCCGGGCGCAAAAGCAACTGGCCGCCGGCCAGGAACCGGAAAAAGTGATGGCGGAACTGGCGAATAAACTTAGCAACCGCCTGATGCACAGCCCCACCCGGACTATCCGGCATTTATTACAGTCTGAGCAGCCAGAGTCGACAGAGCTGGTCAAACTCCTTATTGATTTATAAACAGGTTTTAATCCTAAAATGAAAGAATCGGTATACCGCAAGCTGGAAGGTTTGGTTGAGCGTTACGAAGAGGTCCAGGCGCTGTTAAGCGACGCCTCGGTGATTAGCGATCAAAAGCGCTTTCGCGAATTGTCCAAAGAATTCAGCCAGCTGGAAGAGTTAAGCAAGGTATTTCGTAGTTATCAGCAAGCGCAGGAAGACTTGCTGATGGCCGAAGAAATGCAAAAAGACAGCGATCCTGAGATGCGCGAAATGGCGCAGGAAGAATATAAACTGGCGAAAAGCCGCATTGAGCAGCTGGATACGGATTTGCAAATCCTGCTGCTGCCTAAGGATCCGAACGATAATAACAGCTGCTTTCTGGAGATCCGCGCCGGTGCCGGTGGTGACGAGGCGGCGATTTTTGCCGGCGATCTGTTCCGCATGTATAGCCGTTTTGCCGAGCGGCAGCGCTGGCGGGTGGAAATTGTCAGTGCCAATGAAGGCGAGCACGGTGGCTTTAAAGAGGTGATCGCCAGTGTGCAAGGCGAGGGCGTTTTCGGCACCCTGAAATTTGAATCCGGTGGTCACCGGGTGCAACGGGTACCCGCCACCGAATCGCAGGGCCGGGTACATACCTCGGCCTGTACTGTGGCCATTATGCCGGAAATCCCGGAAAGCGAAGCCATTGAGATCAATCCGGCCGATCTGAAAATTGATACCTACCGTGCCTCTGGCGCCGGTGGTCAGCACGTAAACCGTACCGACTCTGCTATCCGCATTACCCACTTACCGTCTGGCATCGTCGTTGAATGTCAGGATGAGCGCTCACAGCATAAAAACCGTGCCCGTGCGATGAGTGTGCTGGCGTCGCGCTTACAGGCGGCAGAAGATGAAAAGCGTCGGCTGAAAGAGCAAAGCACCCGCCGCTCATTAGTGGGAAGTGGCGATCGTTCAGAGCGGATCCGCACCTATAACTTCCCGCAAGGCCGTTTGACCGATCACCGGATCAACCTGACCATCTACCGCTTAAATGAAGTGATGGAAGGGGAGTTAGAGCAGGTGATTGAACCGCTGAAACACGAGCATCAGGCTGATCTGCTGGCGATGCTGGCTGATGAAAACCGCTGATGACCTTGCAGCAATGCGTGCAGCTACTGAGTCAGCAACTCGGGAGTCTGAGCGATAATCCGGCACAGGAAGCACGTTTATTGCTGTGCCATCTGCTGGGCTGCAAGCCCGGCTATCTGTATACCTACCCGGAGCGGGAAATCACTGCCGCTGAGCAGCAACAACTGCAACCGTTGGTGCAGCGGCGGCTGCAGGGAGAGCCTCTGGCCTATATCTTTGGGCATTGGCCCTTCTATGGTCTGGAGCTGGCTGTGGCACCCTGTACTCTGATCCCGCGGCCGGATACCGAAATATTGGTTGATCAGGCGCTGGCTCTGGATTTGCCACCACAGGCGCAGGTGTTAGATCTGGGTACCGGTACCGGCGCTATCGCTTTGGCACTGGCCGTCAACCGGCCACACTGGCAGCTAACCGGCGTTGATCTTAATCCGGATGCCGTTGCGCTGGCACAGCGTAATGCCGCTGCGCTGCAAAGCCGTAATAGTCGTTTTTTGCAAAGCAGCTGGTTTAGCGCCCTTAGCGGCCAGCGCTATGATCTTATCGTCAGTAATCCACCGTACATAGAAGCAGCCGATCCGCATCTGGCGGCACTGAGCTTTGAACCGCTGTCAGCCTTGGTGGCGGCAGAGCAGGGTCTGGCGGATCTGGCACAGATTATTGCCAGCGCGCCGGCATATTTACAGCCCGGTGGCTGGCTCTGGCTGGAGCACGGTTATAACCAGGCTGAGCAGGTACAGCAGTTACTCAGCGTTGGCGGATTCCGTCAGGTTAGTTCAGTGCGCGATTATGGTGGTAACTGGCGCATCAGTGGCGGTCAGTACCTGCCTCGCGATAACTGAATAAAAATGTTAAATATTTTGACCTGACAAAAAATCCGGCTTATAACAGTAAGATAAGGTTGCCGGGAGTGTGTCATGTCCGATGAATTTTTGTTTGCTGCTGAGCCTGAAGAGCCGCATCAGGTCAGTAATGGTTGCTGGAAAGTCCTGATTGTTGACGATGAACCTGAGGTTCATGCCGTCACCCGGTTGGCGTTAAATGACTTTAGTTTTCAGCACAAAAAGCTGGAATTTATCAGCGCCTATTCCGGTGCCGAAGCCAAAAAAGTCTTGGCAGCCCAACCCGATATCGCGGTGGTGCTGCTGGATGTGGTGATGGAAACCGACGATGCCGGTTTATTGGTGGCCAGTTATATCCGCGAAACCCTGCATAACCATTTTGTGCGCATTATTCTGCGTACCGGCCAACCTGGTCAGGCACCGGAACGGCAGGTGATTGTTAATTACGATATTAATGATTACAAATCCAAAACCGAGCTGACCGCACAAAAGCTGTTTACCGTGATGATGTCGAGCTTAAGATCCTACCGCGATATTATCTCACTGGAACAAAGCCGGCAGGGGCTGGAGAAAATTATTAAAGCCTCGGTCGACCTGTTCTCATCTCACTCAATGGAGCAGTTTATTGACGGTGTGCTGCAACAGCTCACCTCAGTGCTCGGTTGTGATGAAGATGCCCTTATCGTTAGCTCATCCCTGGTTGCCGGCAACGTCCAGACTACCGACCCGCACGATCTGGTGGTGTTTGCCGGTCAGGGCGAGTTTGAAAGTAAAGAAGGAAAGCCCATTAAGGATGTGCTGGACCCAAGCTTACTGGAAGCCTTTGAGGCGGCGTTAACCACCAAGGATATTGTTTATCGCGATAACTATCTGGTGGCCTATTGCTGCAGTAAATTCACCCAGGGCTCACTGCTTTATGTCTCAGGCTTGCCCGGCCCGGTTAATGAAACCCAGAAAAAGCTGATTGAACTGTTTGCGCAGAATGTCCAGGTGGCATATGAAAATGTGCAGCTGCAACATGAGGTGGAAGATACCCAGCGCGAAATCGTCTATCGCTTAAGTGAAGCGGTAGAAGTGCGTTCGGTCGAAACCGGCAACCATGTACGGCGTATTGCCTTTATTTGCTATGAACTGGCGAAAGCCTATGGTTTGTCGGATTTGGATGCCGAAAAACTGATGTTTGCTGCGCCGTTGCATGATGTCGGTAAAGTTGGCATCCCGGATAATATTTTAAATAAGCCAGCGCATCTGACAGACCAGGAATGGCAGGTGATGCAAACCCATGCCAGTATCGGTTACAACATTCTGAAAGGCTCCAAGCGCTCTATCGTACAGGCCGGCGCTATCATTGCCCGGGATCACCACGAGAAATGGGATGGAAGTGGTTATCCGGATGGTAAAAAAGGTGAAGATATTCATATCTATGCCCGGATCGCCGCCCTGGCTGATGTTTACGATGCGCTGCGCCACCGCCGCTGTTATAAAAATGCCTGGACTTTAGAGCAGGTGCTGGCCGAAATAGAACAGCAGGCTGGTAAACAATTTGACCCCAAGTTGGTTGAAACTTTCAAAGTGATCGTACCCAAGCTGGAAGCAATATTACAAAAATACCCGGATGCGCATGACGCAGACGGAGTATAATCCACAGCGAGTTAACCGAAATACGTGCAGCTGGTGCCGCTAATACTGGTCCGGCTGACACGCCGCATTTAGGATAGTTGTTATGTATATGGCGTTTAAACACCTGCATCTGTTACTGGTTGCGCTTAGCGTAGCCTTGCTTTGTCTGCGCTTTGCACTGCGCGTCAGAGAGTCTGGTTTGTTACAGCAAAAATTCCTGAAAATCGCCCCGCACGTAGTGGATACGTTTTTATTATTATCAGCCGTCGCGCTGATGTTTACCATTCAGCAGTACCCTTTTGTTGATGCCTGGCTGACAGAGAAAGTACTGGCGCTGCTTGCCTATATCGCACTGGGCTACTCGGCGTTAAAAGGCCGTACTGCGGCAATCCGCTGGTTGTCGTTCTTAGGTGCTTTAGGTTGGTTGGGGCTGATGGTGCGGGTTGCGCTGAGTAAAACACCGTTGTTTTTACCTCTTTAATGTTAATAGCGAACAGGTTGAATTATGTTGAATAAGGTGGTCCAGGTTGCCGGCATTGATGTCGCCAACGATAAGCCCTTTGTATTGTTTGGCGGCATGAATGTGCTGGAATCCCGTGACTTGGCACTGACCATTGCCGAGCATTATGTGCGGGTATGTGAAAAATTACAGATCCCCTACGTGTTTAAAGCCTCCTTTGATAAGGCAAACCGCTCGTCGGTGCACTCTTATCGTGGTCCGGGTTTGGAAGAAGGGCTGCGGATTTTCGAAGAAATTAAGCACACCTTTAAGATCCCCCTGATTACCGATGTGCACGAACCTTATCAGGCCGCACCGGTGGCCGAGGTCGTTGATGTGATCCAGCTACCGGCTTTTCTGGCGCGGCAGACCGACTTAGTGGTCGCGATGGCAAAAACTGGTGCCGTGATTAACGTTAAAAAGCCACAATTTCTGGCACCGCATGAAATGCGGCATATTCTGAAAAAATTTCAGGAAGCCGGTAATGAGCAGGTCATTCTGTGTGAGCGTGGCTCTTGCTTTGGTTATAACAACCTGGTGGTCGATATGCTGGGTATGGACGAGATGAAGCAGTACGCACCTGTGATCTTTGATGCCACCCATGCCTTGCAAAAGCCGGGTGGCCGCGAAGATTCGGCTGATGGCCGGCGGGCGCAGGCGGCACAGCTGGCGCGCTCGGGTATGGCATTAGGCCTGGCCGGACTCTTTATTGAAGCGCATCCGGATCCAAATCAGGCAAAATGTGATGGCCCCTGTGCCTTGCCGTTGGCTAAGCTGGAGCCCTACCTGCAACAGATGCAGGCACTGGACCAGTTAATCAAAGCTTTTCCGGCCTTAGATACCTCGGCACGCTAGAGCAGCGCTATTTTAGCTGATTGGACCGCCACCATCAGGTGGCCGGTCCATAACGTTGCTCAATAAAAGCCACCACTTTGCGATATTCCTGTTGCACAGTGCCGAGTATTTCCCGTAATGCGGTCCAATCTGAAACTTCAGCGGCCTTTTCCAGTTGTAAACATTGTTCTGCCAGGGCATTGGCGCCGATACTTTTCGCCATCGCTTTGAGTTGATGTGCCAGACTGCGCAGTTCACTACGGTTACTATTACTCAACTCTGTTGTTGCCTGCTGCAACATTGGGCTGGCTTGCTGTGTGAAGTATTGCAGATACTCCTGATGTTTAAGCGGGGCATCACCCAGGAAACTGCTTAGTGTGGAGAACGATACCGGGCTGCTTTGTTCGGTATCCGGCTTCTTCTTGCTGCGCTCTGATGGTGCTGGCGCCTGATCCAGCGGTAACCATCGCTGCATCACTGTCTGTAAGGTCTGCAGCTCAAGTGGCTTGGTGATATAGGCATCCATACCGATGCTCAGACATTTTTGTTCTTCACCTTTCAGCGCATTAGCAGTGAGCGCAATAATACGGGTAAAATCAACATCATCAGGCCGTTGTAAGCCTTCTTTTCGGATCGCCTTGACCAGATCATAACCGCTCATATTCGGCATATGCAGATCGGTTAATAGCAGCGGGTAATGATAGCGGCGCCATTTCTCCAGGGCGATGGCGCCGTCATCAGCGACCTCTACGGCATAACCCAACGCATTCAACTGCTCAACAATCACCCGTTGATTCATCAGATTATCTTCAGCTAACAACACCAGCTTACCTGCTTGGCGGGCTTGTTCGATATCAGGAACAGGTCCCTGATGCAGTGGTTGCTTATGCTGCGGCTGCAGTTGACGGGCTTTGCGACCAGTAATAATCAGAATGCCGTCCAGTAACTGACTGCGGCAAAGCGGGGCGCTATGCACATAAAACACATTGTCGAAGGTGGTGTCGGATAGCTCCAACTGATTGGTAATGACCACAAATTTTACACTTTGTAGCATCGGATGCGTGATGATCGTACTTAGCTCCCGCATCGAAATCTGTTCATAGGTCGCGTCCAGCAACCAAACTGCCTGTTGTTTCGCTGGTAAGGGTTTAAATTGCTCAGCCCGCTGCATCAGAGCATCGACACTATTGGCGATCTGTAGCTCTGCGCCGCTATACAATAAATAGTCGGATAAATGTTGCTGATTGTCACTGTCTTGCGTAAATAAGCAGATCACCAGATCGCTGAGACTGTCTTTTGATAAATAACTGGTCTCGTCTGAGCGGCGCATTGGCAGCCTGACACTAAACTCGGTACCCTTACCAGGTTCGCTTTCTACCTGGATTTCACCATACATCAGCGCGGTCAAGCGCTGACAGATCGAGAGTCCGAGACCTGTACCACCAAACTTACGGGTGACTGAACCCTCAGCCTGATTAAATGGGTGGAAAACATAGTTGATTTGGCGCTGGGTCATGCCGCGGCCATTGTCAGCAACTTTCAGTCTGACCTGAGTGAACTCCAGATTTTGTTCCAGCAATTCCGCACTAATTACCACCACACCGGTTTTCTCCGGTGTGGTTTCGGTAAATTTAATGGCGTTACCGGCCAGGTTGTATAAAATTTGTCGCAGTCGAACCGGATCACCAAGCAAGCCGTCAGGGATCCGCGGATCGATATACAGTTTTAAATCAATCTGCCGCTGGTAGGCGACTGATACCAGGATCCGACCAACAGCTTCAATAATATCGGCCAGCGACACCGGTAATTTTTCCAGCTCCAGCTTGCCGGCTTCGATTTTCGAGAAGTCGAGAATATCATCAAGGATCCGCAGTAGCGAAAAAGACGATTCGCGTACGGTATCCGTCATCCGGAACTGCGAGGTGGACAGCTCGGTTTTACGTAGTAAATCGACAGTACCGATAATCCCATTCATCGGGGTGCGGATTTCATGGCTCATGGTCGCCAAAAAGGTTGATTTGGCGTCGTTGGCTTTTTCTGCCGCCAGTTTGGCGGTTTCCAGCGCGTCGGTGCGCTCTTTAATACGTTGTTCAACTTCTTGTTTTAACTGCTCAATATCCTGCTCTGACTGTTGCAGCGCTTGTTGGCTTTGACCGAGTCGCCGGAACAGCGTATTCAGATGTTGTGCCAGCTCACCGATATCGTCTTGTTGCTGAGTATCCAGAGTGCCACTGTATTGCTGACGTTCCAGCATATCGCGACAGCCACTAACTAATGGCTGCAGGCGCAGGCGGAATTTTTGACTGATCTGATAGCTCAGCGCCGCAACAAATAGCAAGGCGATTAGCACACTTAAAGCAAAAGCGAATAACAGTGGCAGTACATTGTTTTCGGGTAACTGCCGGACATATACCATCACATAGCCGGGTAACTCGGGCAACAGCCGGTTAACCAGCAGTAATTGCTGTTGCTGACTGCTCTGGTTCGATAATTGCGGATTAGGCACAAAATTCGGCAAATTATCGGTATGCTGTAAGAGCTCCACCTGAGAACCCTGCAAACGGTACAGGTAAATAGCCCGGTTGCGGTCATTATTTCGGGCTTGTTGCAATAGTTGCTGTGCTGCAGCGTTATTATCCTGCTGCAGGGCCTGTTGCACTGCCTGACTAAGGATTTGTGTTTCGGCGGCCAGGCGCTGCAACTCTTCATCATGCCGTTGTGCCGCGGGTGCTTGGATCCAATACAGCACAAGTACCTGGATCACCAAACACAGGCTCACTACTGCGGCTAAGCGCCAGAAAACAGGTTTAATTACCGTTTTATTGCTCATTCCTATTCCGTAATCTGTTGTCAACCAAGCACATAGCTCAGGTTTTAATCACGCTATCTTAACAAGTTTTCTAGTCCAAAAGCAGTACAAATTTTAAGGCTATGTCAGCGCTTTGGCTAACTAATAAGCTGTCGGTAGCCATTTCTAAAATATCTGTTGACTTGAGATCGCAAAATCCGTTTAATACGCGGCATTGCCCAGATAGCTCAGTCGGTAGAGCAGCGGATTGAAAATCCGCGTGTCGGTGGTTCGATTCCGCCTCTGGGCACCATCATTTTAGGATATGGTGCTAACGATATCCCAAAGCGTGTCGCAGCCGCTTTAGCTCAGTTGGTAGAGCAACTGACTTGTAATCAGTAGGTCATCCGTTCGACTCGGATAAGCGGCACCAACTTGTTTTGCCCAGATAGCTCAGTCGGTAGAGCAGCGGATTGAAAATCCGCGTGTCGGTGGTTCGATTCCGCCTCTGGGCACCATAAAACGCAAAAAGCCAGCTAAGAGCTGGCTTTTTTGTTTTATAGCCAATACCAGCTCACCGCTGGTATTGGCTATCGTCTCCGGTATGCTTGCGTACCGGAGACGCCACCTGCGATATCCGAAAAAACACTCCTAGACGCCAAACCGAACTGTTACCAATCTAGCGCCTGCCTTACCGATTCCGCCGCCCGCGATCGCAAAAAAAACATCGCACCAAAACGCCAACCGGTTCTGCTTCCCGTCTCCGGTATGCTCGCGTACCAAAGAGACACCACCTGCGATATCCGAAAAAAGACACCGCACCAAAACGCCAACCGGTTCAGCTTCCCGTCTCCGGTATGCTCGCGTACCAAAGACGCCACCTGCGATATCCGAAAAAAAGACACCGCACCAAAACGCCAAACCGCTCTGCAACCCATCCACGTTAGCCAATAGAGATAAGAATGCAAAAATTCCCGTTCAGTGAAATAGGCAACAGGTTACTTCTTTGTTAAGCTCAGTGCGTTTTGCCAATAATCACAAGAATATCGGAGTCCACCTAAATGAAATATGCCGTTACCCTGCTGGCTGCTGCGGTACTGACCGCTTGCGGCGGCCCGAAGCAAGAAGTGAAACCGGAGCAAACCGTGACTGTTACCCAACAGCAACAACAGTTGAATTACCCCGTTACCGCCAAAGGCGATGTGGTAGACACCTATTTTGGTACTCAGGTGGCCGATCCATACCGCTGGCTGGAAGATGATCGCAGCAGCGAAACCGAAGCCTGGGTGAAGGCGCAAAACCAGACTACCTTCGACTATTTAAAGCAGATCCCGTTTCGCGACCAAATCCGCGACAAACTGCAACAAGCCTGGAACTATGAGCGGGTAGGGGCGCCGTTTAAAGAGGGTGATTACACCTACTTCTATAAAAACGACGGCCTGCAGAACCAATTTGTACTGTACCGCCAGAAGGACGGTGGTGAGGTAGAGGTATTCCTGGATCCGAACACCTTTAGCGCCGATGGTACAACGTCGCTGGCCGATATCCGCTTCTCGCGTGATGGCAAATTAGCGGCTTACGCTATTTCAGAAGGCGGTAGCGACTGGCGTAAAGTTATAGTAATCGACACCGAAACCAAGCAGCAAATTGGCGATACCCTGACCGATATTAAATTCTCCGGTATTGCCTGGGTCGGTAACGACGGCTTCTTCTACTCCAGCTATGACAAACCGGATGGTAGCGAGCTGTCAGCCATGACCGATCAGCATAAGCTGTACTACCATAAGCTGGGCACACCACAGAGCGCAGATAAAGTAATTTTTGGTGCCACTGACGAGCAGAAGCACCGTTATGTTGGCGCCAGTGTGACTGAGGATGACCGCTATTTGTTAGTGTCAGCGGCGGTATCAACCTCTGGCAATAAGCTGTTTATCAAAGATTTAACTCAGCCGGATAGTGGCTTTGTTACCATTTTAGACGATACCAGCTCAGATACCGATCTGGTAGACAATGTTGGCGATACGCTGATCCTGGTGACCAACCGCAATGCCCCTAACCGCAAGGTGGTAAAGGTATCGGCTAAGGCGCCCCAGCCAGAAAACTGGCAGGATCTGATCCCGGAGACCGAACATGTATTGCGTATCAGCAGCGGTGCTGGCTTCCTGTTTGCCAACTATATCGTCGATGCCATTGCCAAGGTAAAACAGTACGACTACGACGGTAAGCTGGTACGGGATATTGCGCTGCCAGGTGTGGGTAGTGTCGGCGGCTTTGGCGGTAAAAAAGACGCCGATACGCTGTATTTTAGCTTTGCCAACTATATTACACCGGGCTCTATTTACGCCTTTGAGCCAAAGGCCGGCGCATCCAGCCTGTATAACCAGCCGAAAGTGAACTTCGACCCCAGCCGTTATGTGTCTGAGCAGGTGTTCTACACCTCGAAAGACGGCACCAGGGTACCGATGATTATCAGCTATCGCAAAGATTTAAAACGCGATGGCAGCAACCCAACCATTCTGTACGGTTATGGTGGCTTTAATATCAGCTTAACACCGTCATTCAGCGTGGCAAATGCCGTGTGGATGGAGCTGGGCGGTATTTATGCCGTGGCCAATATCCGTGGTGGTGGCGAGTACGGTAAAGAATGGCACCGTGCCGGTACCCAGCTGCAAAAGCAAAATGTATTTGACGACTTTATTGCCGCGGCCGAGTACCTGCAGACCGAAAAATACACCTCACCGGCTAAAACCGCGGTACGTGGTGGCTCGAATGGCGGCTTACTGGTGGGTGCGGTCATGACACAGCGGCCAGAGCTGTTTGGCGTCGCCATTCCGCAAGTGGGTGTACTGGATATGCTGCGTTACCATACCTTTACTGCCGGCGCCGGTTGGGCATACGACTACGGTACCGCTGAGCAATCTGAGGACATGTTCAAATACTTACTGGGTTATTCACCGGTGCATAACGTGAAAGCCGGGGTTACCTATCCGGCTACGATGATCACGACGGCGGATCACGATGACCGCGTAGTGCCGGCGCACTCCTTTAAGTTTGCTGCCGAACTGCAGGACAAAGCCAGCAAGGCGACGCCGCAATTGATCCGGATTGATGTCAAAGCCGGTCACGGTGCCGGTATGCCGGTATCGATGGTGATTGATCAGGCCGCCGATATTTACAGCTTTACCCTGTTTAATATGGGTTACAGCAGCCTGCCGCAATAAGTGGCAGTAAAAGTACAAGGGCGCCTGCGGGCGCCCTTTGTTTTAGCTGAAATGATTGCCAAAAAAAATCAGACAGAGTAAGCTGCGTGCCCTTTTTAATTTATGGTTTCGCCACCACCTCTAATAGTGATCTAGCAGGTTTGGGAGTATCCAGATGGCAAAAGCAGTGATTTTAGTGCTCGACAGTTTCGGCATTGGCAGCGCGCCGGATGCGGATAAGTTTGGCGATAGCGGCGCCAATACCTTTGCCAGTATTGCCCGGGTATTTGCTGAGAAAAAGCAGCGCCCGTTGGCTATTCCTAACCTGACGGCACTGGGGCTGGCAAAGGCCGCCACCAGCGCGACACCCGGTTTATCGCTGGCAGTACCACCAGCTAGCCGCATTAACGGCGCCTTTGGTTATGCCCGTGAACTCAGTAGCGGTAAAGATACGCCAAGCGGCCACTGGGAAATTGCCGGGGTACCGGTGTTATTCGACTGGGGCTATTTTACCGAGAAGACCAACAGTTTCCCGCCGGAGCTTATCGAGGAGCTTTGCCGCCGCACTGGTGTCAGCGGTATTCTGGGTAACTGCCATGCTTCGGGGACCGATATTCTGGTCAAACTCGGCGATGAGCATATAAAAACCGGCATGCCGATCTGCTATACGTCGGCTGACAGTGTGTTTCAGGTTGCCGCCCATGAAGAGCATTTTGGTTTAACCCGCCTGCTGGAGTTTTGCCAGGTCGCGCGTGAGCTGCTGGACCCCTACAACATTGGCCGGGTGATTGCCCGCCCCTTTACCGGTGACAGCGCCCAAACCTATGCCCGCACCGGTAATCGCCGTGACTATTCGGTATTACCACCGGCCCCGACAGTACTGGATAAACTGGTTGCTGCCGGCGGCCAGGTAATCAGTATCGGCAAAATTGCTGATATCTATGCGCATCAGGGCATTAGTAAAAGCCTGAAAGCCACCGGCCTGCCAGCCTTAGTGGATACCACCTTAGCGCAGATGGCAACGCAAAGTGCGCAGAGTATTATTTTTACCAACCTGGTCGATTTTGACCAAAACTTTGGCCATCGCCGCGATCCTCTTGGTTATGGTGAAGCCTTAGAGTATTTCGACAGCCGCCTGCCAGAAATTTTACAGGCCTGCGACGACGATACCCTGGTGTTACTGACTGCCGATCATGGTTGTGACCCAACCTGGCCGGGCACTGAGCACACCCGTGAATATGTACCGGTGCTGCTGTTCCGCAAGGGCATTGGCGAGGTGGATTTAGGCGAGCGGCAAAGCTTTGCTGATATGGGCCAGACCCTGGCCGACTTTTTCGGGCTGGATGCACTGGCATACGGCGACTCCTTTTTAGCACAATTACAGTAAGAGAACTTATGGCTACTCCACATATTAATGCGCCAGAAGGCGCCTTTGCTGAAACCGTTTTAATGCCTGGCGACCCGCTGCGTGCCAAGCATATTGCCGATACGTTTTTACAAGATGCGGTATGCGTTAATACCGTACGCAATATGTTCGGTTACACCGGCACCTATCAGGGTAAAAAAGTCAGCGTGCTGGGCTCTGGTATGGGCGTGCCGTCAATGTCGATTTATGCCACTGAATTAGTAAAATTCTACGGTGTAAAAAACATTATCCGCATTGGCTCCTGTGGTGCTTTGCCGCTGGATGTTAAAGTGCGGGATGTCGTCATCGGTATGGGTGCCAGCACCGATTCGATGGTTAACCGCAACCGCCTCGGTGGCCTGGACTTTGCGGCGATGGCCAGCTTTAGCTTGCTGGAAAAGGCGGTTGCCGCCGCCCGCGCTAAAGATATCAATGTGAAAGTGGGTAATGTGTTTACCTCTGATCTGTTCTACAACCCAAGTGAAACCCTGTTTGATACGCTGGAAAAATACGGCGTTCTGGCAGTGGAAATGGAAGCCGCTGGTCTTTATGGCGTCGCCGCCGAATACGGCATTAATGCGTTAGCGATTTTCACGGTAAGCGACCATATCCGCACCGGCGAAGCCTTAAGCGCCGAGCTGCGTCAAACCAGCTTTAATGAGATGGTTGAAGTGGCACTGGGCTGTTTGTAATTTACTGGGAATACGCGTTATGTCACTGACTACCAACAAAATGTTTTATGTGTCGTGGGAAGCCTTTCACCGCGCTACCAAAGAGCTGGCACGCCAGTTACTGGGCCAGAACTTTACCGCTATAGTGGCAGTAAGCCGCGGTGGCCTGGTACCGGCGGCGATTATCGCCCGCGAGCTGAATATCCGGGTGCTGGATAGCATCTGTGTGGCGAGCTACCAGCACGACAAGCAGGGTAGCCTGAGCGTGCTAAAAGATGCTTCGTTGGCAGACTCTGAGCAGCTGCTGATCGTTGATGATCTGGTCGATACCGGTGAAACGGCCAAAGCGCTGCGCGAGCGTTTCCCCAAAGCCCGCTTTGTGACGGTATATGCCAAGCCGCAGGGTAAACCGCTGGTGGATAACTATGTTACCGATATCGAGCAGGATACCTGGATCCAGCTGCCATGGGATATGGAACTGGCCTACAGCAAGCCGCTGGCAGAGGAAGTATGAGCCCACAAAGCGTAACGCTAACGCTGCCGGATTGGATTAACGACGTGGTCGACTGGCAGCGCAGCTATCAGCACGATGACGAGAAAATGGCGTTAGCCATTGAGCTGTCGCGGCAAAACGTACTGCGTGGCACCGGCGGCCCCTTTGGCAGCGCCATTTTTGACTGTGACAGCGGCAAGCTGTTAAGTGTTGGTGTAAACCGGGTGATGCCGCTGCATAACTCCAGCGCCCATGGTGAGATGGTCGCCATTATGCTGGCCGAGCAGGCGCTGCAAAGCTTTAGCCTGAACGCCGACGGCGTTAAACGCGAGCTGTTTACCTCTTGTGAGCCTTGCGCCATGTGCTTAGGCGGCACCCTGTGGAGCGGCGTAAAACGGTTAGTTTGCGCCGCCACCGCCGAAGATGCTCGCGCTATTGGCTTTGACGAAGGCCCGGTATTTGAACCCAGCTACCAATATCTGCGCGACGCCGGCGTCGAAGTCGTGCGCCAGGTTCAACGCGGCGCCGCCGCCCAGGTATTAAAAGACTACCTAAACCACGGCGGCACCATCTACAACGGCTAACGCCCACCAATCCCAATGTTAAACCACACCCGACTCCGGTACGCCAGCCGTACCGGAGTCGATCCTGCGATAGTAAGAAGTACAAAAACGCGAGAAATAACTAAAAGTTAGCGATAAGCACCTGGCTATCCCTAAGGGTTACAACACTGTCCAAATGACCTGGTAGCGTAATTAATTTGTAAATATGCTAATAGCAAGGTCATAACCCGCTATCTACAGCGCTAAATTTACCCGAAATCAAAATAATTGATTTAATGCTGTTTATTCGTTAGCGTAGTGTCAAAAATGGAGATAGAAGGGCGTTTATACTGCGTAAAAGTAGGTGCGTTCTAAACTAATAAGTTGTTATGTTTTTTTAGTAATGAGCGATATTAATGTTGAAAAAAGACATTCTTCTAAACGGAGTTGTGGTGGGTTCTTATGAAGCAACCGGCAATACCTTAGAGGATCTGAAAGCTGCTGAAAAAATACTTAAAGATAAAGGTCTTCATGCAGAGGCTACGGTTAATGACGCGATTTATTACCAAGCTAATTCATTCGCGATAATTGCTAAAGAAATTTACGAAAAGGATCTAAGAAAATCACCTTTCAAAGGAAGTAGTGTTTCTCCATTTGTCGTAAATGCAACATTTAGCATCGAACTTTATTTAAAAGCCATACATGATGCCTATGGTAATAAGATTAGAGGGCATAATTTGTTGGCCCTTTACAAAGGGATGCCAAAAAAAGGAAAAGACTTCTTTTTGACTTCAGCGTCTGTTGTTCGCGGTTTTTACAATTTGCATGAAGGCGAAGATATTCTTACTTGCTTAGACTCATTAAGTCAGGCGTTCGAGAAGTGGCGTTATGTTTGGGAAAATAATGGAATTGGTACGGAAATTCAGTCAATTCGATACACAATGCATGTTGCTCATGAAGCATGTTGTAGAGTAAGAGATAGTATAAAAACATAACAAACCGCGTCATTCAGGGCCTTCGGCCCTTGCGACGCTTACAAGTTCGCGCGCATGCGCGGGGCGTTAGCTTTAATTGAGGTAAAAATGAAGTCTCAAAAGGAAACAATCGTATACTCAGCTGTTTTATCGGCAACTGCGCTTTTTTTCATATTGTTGCCAGTTTTAAAAGGTAATCTGGCTATTGGTGCTATAAGTATATTGATTACTATAGCAATTTATTTCTTGATAGGATTTGTTGGGTTCTGGCTTGGTCAAAAAATTTCAGGTCAAAAACTTGTATTAAAGCCGGTATATTGGGCTGCGCCTTTATGCTTTGTAGTGCCTTTTCAAATTTCAAAATTTACTGGTTTAAACGAAGCGTTTCCTGGTGCTCATTTTCTTTTAGTTGCAGCCTTTGCATTTCTAGTCGGCTTTCGCATGAATCAGGCAACTATTGATAAAGATAAGAAGTCACAGAGCTAACACGCAAATTTTATCGCCAGCAAAAAGCGCTGGCTGCGACGTCAACCCGCTGCGCGGCTTTCCGCGCTAAATTTGGGCGTTATGTTTTCAAGGAGAGCCAATGCCATACAAGATGAATGAAAAGCAGTTTGAAGCTGTCTTAGCATTGGATAGCTCTAAACGCTTTGAACACTTCATTGGCAAAGTTGCCGACTGGCAACAAATGTGGGGCGTCAAAAGCGACGAAGGCTGGCTAGTTCCGTTGGCTCCAGAAGATTTTGATTACTTTCCGCTCTGGCCTCATATTGAGTATGCTCAGAAAATTACCGATGAGAATTTTCCGGGGCATAAAGCTGTCGAAATCAGCCTCGAAGAATTGCTAGAACATTGGCTTCCGCTCTTCGAGCAAGATAATGTAAAAGTTGCCATATTCCCAAACAGAGAATGGACTTTCTGGTGTGTCGAGCCACAAGACCTCAAAGAAGAGCTGCTTAATGAAATGGCAAAATACGAATAAAAACATAACAAGGCGCTCAAGCAAGGACGCAGCAAAGCTGCGTCGCTTAGCTTGGCGTTATATGACAAACTAGGTTCGCCAGTATGTTACCAAGTAATGAGAATTTTCGGGATGCCGTCTTACAAGAGTTTAGGTTTCTGGAAAACGATTTCCGCCTAAAAAATGCCTCTAGCGAGCATGAAAGCGAACAATTTATGGTTTGTTACAAAAGCGATACTGTTCAAGTTATCGTTGAAGGGATAAATTGGGGCGAGAACGCCCGAGTTGCAGTTGGTAGTTGTATAGGCTTCCAGAATTTCGATCTCTACGATTTGGTGAAAGCTAAAACTGGTGAATATCCAGCAACAGAGAGCATCTTTACTCTTAACCAAATAGCGCAATTGCCGCTGTTGGCTATGTTGTTAAAAGAACATGGTGAGCAGGTATTAAATGGTGATTTCACAATATTTCCGGCAATTACGGAAATTGTAAAGGCAAGAGTAGCCAGCTTCGATGATGGTATTGAGCGAATTGTCATATAACAATCGCCATCAAAAACGCGCCCGTTGGGCGCTCGACTCGCAACAAGTTGCTCGCGTTTGTGGCGGGCGTTATAAATCAAGGAGTGAAATTGAGGAAGTTTAAGCTCACTTTGATCGTATTTGCTTTTTTGTATGTGTTTACGCTTGGGGCGTATTTTACGGTAATGTATCTGAAGGGAAATTTTGGTGTAAGCGCAAATAGCCAAGACTGGGGCAGTTTAGGATCATATATTGGTGGTATTTTCACCCCTATAGCTGCGCTTTTATCAGGGTATTTCGTGTATGTCAGTTTTGCAGCAAATGCCCATCAGCAAAAATTACAGCTCATAAGAGAAAGCCTATCTCGTTTGGATCGCCAACTTGAAAAACAGTTTGAAGTACCTTTTAACAATTTAAGCTTAGGCGAGCAATACCATGGTGCTTCGTTTAAGGATGTGATCTATGCGATTTCTAATGGTGCTGCAAAGGCGGACAATGATGCAAAGGTAGCCATCCTGGCATTGGTTCACAATGTAGCTATTTTAACTAATTCCATCAGATACTACTCTGAACTTTTGGCTGAGCTCCCATCTGCTCGAAAGGACACAGAGTGGCTAGGAAAGTTAGAGATAGGATATTGGATTCAAAAATATACACCACTCAGTATGCGGATGATAAAAATTGTTGGTGTGGAAGAATTTGAATCGAAGGCCTCAAAGGAAGAACTTGAAAGTTTCAAGTATGTGCTTGGCGCATATGATTTATAACAAGGCCAATCACTTCAGCCCTGCAGGCTGGGACGTCGCTTCGCTCCGCCCGTGTTGGCGGCGTTAGGGATTTTATGATGGAAAAGTGGCAACGTCGATTATTAGGTGTGTTAGCGATTGCTGGTGGTGGAATAGGAATTGCTTCAGCTTTTACATTCATGCTTGGGAATGCACAAGTTCTAAACTGGTTATTTTGCCTAGCCTTCATAAGCCTATATTCTTGGGGGATATGGTGTGGTCTTAAGTTATTAGAAGATCATATTGATGCTGCAAATGCTAATTTTAGATTCTGGCTAATACAAATTCCGACTTTTAGTACACCCGTTATTGGCTATTTCTTTGCGTCGGGTGCTTACCTAACGATATGGTCAAACTTAACCGTATTTAACATGAATTTTAACATGATGTTGGGAAGTGGTTTTCAGTATTCATTGTTTAATGCAAATCAGCCATTGATTGCTGGTATAAATGTGTTTGCTTTAGTTTTAACCATATGGTTTTACAGTAAAATCCCTAACAAATTAATCCAGCCGACCGCTAACGCGTCGGCCGATTAAAGCGTTAGCACTAAAAGGATTTACTCATGAGACATCCAACTATATTCGCAATTTTATTTTTCTTAACCTTTGCTGTAAAAGCTGAATGCGATTCATTTTTAGCAAATGGATTAAACAGTGATCTAAAACTATCATATGAAAAGTTTGATCAAACCCCTGGTAAGGGCTGGCGGGTCTTAGCGGACAAAAAATGCTACAGCGAAGCCGCAATTTTGATAGACAAATATATTCTTGAAAATAATGTGAATCAAAGATCACTTAAATGGCATTTGTTGCAAATGTATGCCGCATCCAATCAAAATGATAAAGCACTTAATCTTGTATCAGCGGTTCTGTTAACAGAAGAACAAGAAAGGAATTCGCCTTTTCTTTGGAATGACTATGTGCTGGCTACCGCAGGTTTTTTAGAAAACGATCTAACCAAACTAAAGCTGCATAGGGATAAACTCGCCAATTTTGGTAAAGGTTTTAAACCAAATGAAATTAATTTGGTAGCTCTGGACAGGTTAATTGAAAACTTTGGTCAAACGTACCAAAAAGCTTATATCGGCGACTAAATGCCAACTAACGCCAAAAACCACGCGGCTTGTGGCCGCAGGACTCGTAACAAGCTGCTCGCGTGTGTGACGGGCGCTATAAAGATTAAATAGGTTCATATGAAGTGCCCACATTGCTCAAAACATGTAAATATATTTTCTCGAAAACTCAATAATTTTGGCTCACTGCAGTTATGCCCAAAATGCGATAAACCAGTAAAATCATATTTGAATATTAAATGGGCTGCTATTTTGTTTATACCTGCTTTTATAATGTTGCAAGTGATTAAACCGCTTTTTTTAAGTGCCGGACTGAGTGGTGCACTAGCGACTGGTTTAGTCTGTGGTTTGTTAGTTTTATTTTCAATGAAGCTAAAAGTGCCTAATGACGTAGACAATGTATAACTATCGCAATCACAATGGGCTTTCAGCCTTCGACTCGCAACAAGCTCAAGCATGCGCAGGGAGTTATGTCTTTTAAGGAATGGACAATATGACTATTTATTTAGAATCTTTTAGCACGTCATTGCAGGGAGGCTTGCCGATTTTTTTTGATTTTTTTGTCCCAGTACTGGTTGTTGTAGGTTTATTTCTGCAGTTATGGCAATTGGTGCAGTATAAAAAAAGAATTCGTTACTTGGAGATCACATTAGGGGCACTCAGTAAGCATGCTGAAATTGATTTAAATGCCCCCACTTTTGTCCCTGCTGAAGTACGTGAGGCGTTGAATGCAGGCCATAGATTAAAAGCCATCAGGCTTTATCGCAAAATCACAGGCGCAGATTTAAAAGAGGCAACAGAGGTGGTGGATGTATTGCTCAAAAAAATATAGCAATACCGTCGCTCAACAATCGATAGACAGGCTAAGTCATAGCCACTTCGGGTAGCAGATATTTCGCAAATCGAGGCGGTTAAGGAAGGCGTTTGATAAAGCGTATTACTCGCGGCTGGGGGCAACTCAGATGGTTAGTTGCAAACCTTTGATGCGGAAACTTTTGCATCTGGAGAAACTTATGAAAACCTGGCCGTTGCTGGTCCTCTTTGGCCTTTCATGTTCAGCCATGGCAGAGAACCCGCCTCTTGATTGTCAGAACGCGATGACTACGCTTGAGATGAATCGGTGCGCGAGAATGGCTTTAGACTCGGCAGAAGCAGAGTTGGCCAGATACCTTGCCGTCAGCTTAGCACATAACGCAGATGATCTTGAGTTAGTTAATGCAATCAACGCCGCTCAAACTGACTGGCAGGCTTATCGGTTATCTCATTGCAATTCGGTCTACATGCAATGGCGCGAGGGTTCAATTCGCGGTGTGATGGCACTTTCTTGCAAAACCCAGTTAACTAAGCAAAGAAGCCATGACATCTGGAAAAACTTCCTAAGCTACATGGATGGCACGCCAGCTATCTTACCGGAGCCCGACACATCACTTTAAAATTTAAAAGGGGATTTAAATGGATTTTTATGGTGTTAGCGCAGTATGAGTAAAGCTACATTTATCCAGCGCTACGATTCTGGTTTCGTTACTTTACAAAATAGCAGGAGCTAATTATGTCTTGGTTGGAGCGCAAGTGGTGGTTTATGTCTACAGGCATTAGAGTAAAACTGTAAAAATATCTATAGTTATTGAAACTAATGTGTTGATTGGAAGGAGGACCACAACGTGGCCACAACTGCGCAAACAACAACGGCTCCACCAAATATTGATATTACTGCAGAATACTTGCGGCTGATAGAAGGCGCCGGTAGATTACTTAATTATGCAATACAGAGCCTACAGCAGCGTAATAAATCCGGCACCGACGATTTGCAAATTTCAGCCGACTTAACCATTGCAAACTTAGTGTCTGTGCAGGCACAGACAGCTGTGTCCTATGCGGCATCAAGGCTTGACCCTGTTTCAGTAGCGGCACTCGGATATGAGCTGCGCTATATTAACGCCAATCTTCCGAGTGACCACACGTATCTCCTTACCGACGAAGCAAACCTGGACGCCGCAGAAGATGCAAAAACGGGAAAAGACAGCTTGGAAGACCTGCTCGGCAAGTGGTTACCGAAATGGTTAAAGAACTTGCTTAAGGTGCTCAATGAGCTGCTTTCTATCGCCTTCAAAGCTTGATAACCGGCTTATGCACGGGCGCTGTTCTGTCGGTTTTTTTTGTGGTGATGACCACGAAAAATTCCGTCTTTACTCCGGCGCCACAGCCTTACATTATGCAGCATGGAGACTAAAGCTTTGAAGCCGCGGATTTCTGTTATCACACTCGGCGTAGATGATCTGGAGAACGCTGTCAGGTTTTACCGCGACGGTCTCGGGTTGCCGACAGCTGGCATTGTTGGAGAAGAGTTCGAGTATGGGGCTGTTGCGTTTTTCGATCTCAGTGCTGGCCTCAAGCTAGCTCTTTGGCCGAGACAGAGCCTTGCGCATGACTCGGGATTACCACTGCAACGTCAGAGTGCAACAGCATTTTCTATCGGGCACAATGTGATGTCTAAAGCCGAAGTCGATGCTGTCATGGTGCAAGCTGAACATGCAGGCGCCAACATTGTTAAACCTGCAGCGGTAACGTTTTGGGGCGGTTACGCTGGCTATTTTCAGGATCTTGATGGCCATTTGTGGGAGGTTGTTTGGAATCCGCAGCTCCTACCGGAGCAAGATGCCTAACCATCGGCTGTTATTGTCACAACAGCGCGCAGTTTATTCCTGGAGGAAAGTTGAAAAAAGGTTTTAAATTATCCCTGGCTGTCTTTTTAATCGCTGCATTGACTGGCTGTTCTCACAAAACGAAAAATGCCGTTGACTGGGATGTACTCCGACACGATATCGAGGCTTTAGCAGCAGTGGCAACACGTTGTCTTGAGCAACAAACGACAAAATCTGATGCCTGCATTGATTTCGTCAGGCAGTACAAAGCTGGTGGTGCTGACAACATTAAAATATTTAGTGAAAATGCAACTGAGTTTCTGAAGCAAGATTTGGAAGCTGCGCTTGTCACCACGCAACATTTCATCGAGATTAGTAATGCATTTTTGTTCGTAGGCGGGTATCCAAAACCACAATAATTGGTTTTGGGGTTCCCCAAAGCAATATCGCGTTAACGTTTTTTGTGGTCATGCCGGGCATGGTTTCAGCATGATTGCTGCAGCCAATATCAATTCATAACCCGCTAGAGAATAAACCAGATGCTCACCAGACGAGATTTCTTACTTAGCTGCGCCGCCTCAACAACCTTGCTGGCTATCCCGGCAATGGCGGCTACGACTGCCGCCAATGTCTCCGCCACCGGCCTGCCTTCCCGCCGTTTTGATGCTGCCCAAAGGTTACAGGCGCTTGAAGTAGGCCATGCCCGGCTGGGTGTATGCTTGCTTGATACCGCAACCGGCGAAGTTAGCGGTAATCGCATGGATGAATACTTTGCTATGTGCTCAACCTTTAAGCTGGCACTCGCCGCGGCCTATTTGCGCGAGGCGGATCAGGGCAGGCTAGATCTGGACGAAATGTTGCCATACTCTGAAGCTGACCTGTTACCCTGGGCTCCGGTAACGCGAGAGCATCTGGCCAAAGGTGGTATGACTATCATAGCGCTGCTACAAGCGGCCCAGCAGTTCAGCGATGGCGTTGCCGCCAATCTGCTGGTGAAACGCCTGGGTGGCCCCGCTATGGTTACCGCTAAGTTCCGCGAAATGGGCGACAATATCACCCGGCTTGATCGCTATGAACCTGATCTTGGCTTAGTATTGTCGGCAGATCTGCGTGATACTACAACGCCGCGGGCGATGGCGCAGCTGGTGCAGCAGATAACTACCGGTGAACTACTGCAACCAGACTCGCGACAGCGCCTGCTGCAATGGATGGAAAACACCAATACCGGCTCGAAACGGCTGCGCGCCGGCCTTCCTGCTACCTGGCGTAGCGGTAATAAAACCGGAACCGGGCGGACCGAGGGCACGACCAATAAATATAATGATATCGCTATTACCTTTCCGCCGGGTCGCAGCCCAATTATCATCGCGGCGTATTTTGATAGTGGCGAATATACCGGGCAAATTGAAGATCGGCATCAGGCTGTTCTGGCTGATGTGGGCCGGATCGCCGCTGAGTGGGCTTTGGCCTAGCTCGCGATACCAAACTAAGCAGGAGTGTGTATGCGGTACTTTGTAGGGTGGGGCAGCTTGCTGCTTATTGTCAGTATGCAGGCGGGCTGTAGCAGTATTCCTGAGTGCCGCACTGTTAATCCGATTATTCAGGCCGGCGATCCTGTGATCACGGCGCTGGCTGCTGAATTGCAGCGTGAGCATCTGGCCGGTACTTTCGATGGCCTGATATTGGTTGTGCAAGGCGAACAGGTGGTTTTTAAAACTGCCTATGGCTGCGCTGATCGGGGCGGAGTTATCGCAAATCAGTCGGCCGTGATCTCCGATATGGGTTCTATCGCAAAAACCTTTACCGCGGCGGCGGTGTTGCAGCTGGCGCAGAGCGGGCAGCTTAGCTTGTCTGATACCCTTGCACACTATTACCCCTCGGCGCCTGATGCCTTAAAGCCCATTACCATCCAACAATTGCTAGGGCATAGTAGCGGTTTAGATAATTTCCATAACGATTCGGACTTTGAGGTAATGGATAAGGCGCAAGCCGAAGCCCGTATCTTAGCATTGCCGCTGCTTGCCGGGCCGGGTGAAAAAGTTGCTTACTCTAACGCTGGCTATACCTTGTTAGCGGCTATTGTTGAAACAGTAAGCGGGCAGCCGTTTCAAACCTATATTCAGCAGCAGCTGCTAACACCACTCCAGTTAGATAACACCGGTTTTTATCAGGATCGCCGGCTGGCGCAGGCTAACCTTGCCCGCGGTTACGGTGGTGATGCGCAGGGTAGCACCACCTATGAAAAAGGTCTTGCCTGGGCACTGGTGGGGGCAGGGGGGATGGTTAGCTCCATCGATGATTTGCAGCGCTGGTCGATGGCCATTAAACAAGGCAGTCTCTTTGTTGCCGGGGCACCTAATTTGGTATTTAGCCCGGCAAATGAACGCTGGCTGCTCGGTAG
>WPCK01228709.1_pt1 | contig 54378 bp, 38 predicted proteins | sample 5399851 | NCBI WGS metagenome assembly WPCK01 (sample SAMN12869471, study PRJNA574797) | sludge metagenome | isolation source: wastewater treatment of pH11 | place: China:Beijing | collected 2019-05-20
TGAAACGGGCTGCCCGGCGGACACTTTCGAGCTCCCCCGCGAGTTCCGGATGTCTGGTGACGAATTCGGCAGTTTTTTCTTCCGATGGAGGTACCGGATTCAGCACGTACCAGGCGATTGACCGGTCCGTATTGGACGAGGTCGAGATATACGGTTTTTCTGCAGTGAGCGGGTATTCGCGGACACGTTGCAGGGCATTGTTGACCCGGAACAGGGCCTCCTGCATGTCGGAGCCGACGGCAAATTCAAGAGTGATGTCGGCAAATGAGTCGCTGGACGTCGACGTCATTCGCGTCACTCCGACCACTCCCTTCAGCTGCTCCTCCTGCATATTGATGATCTCTTCCTCGACTTCATGCGAGCTGGCCCCGGGCCAGAACGTCTGAATCGTGACGATGGGCCTCGTCACTTCGGGAGCCAGTTGCAGCGGCATCCTCGTGGCGGCGATGACGCCGAACATCACGAGCAGGATGACTCCCACGGCGACCTTGACCGGGTGGTCAATGAAGCCATAGCCTGAGCCAGCGGAATTGCCGGGAGAGGGAAACGGGCTGGTTCGAGAACTGTTGATGCTTTTGGCTCCTGCCTGCTACAGGAAATGACTGCTGGCCTGTCAAGGCCGGGAATCGTCTTTCATGAGCTTGACTTGTTGCCCTGTGCGAAGCTGTTCGTTTCCCTGGACCACGATTTCATCGCCTTCGCCGATCTGGCCTTTGACAGCGATCAACTCCCCGTCACCGGAACCGGTTGTTACGGCAACACGTTCGGCTGTCAGCTTGTCACCATCCCGGCGAATCAGGAAAACACTGCTTCCGCTCTGGCTGAGTACAACCGCATCCTTGGGCACCATGACAACCGGTTCGGGCTGTCCGATACTGAGCGTTGCCGTTGCAATCAGCCCCGGGACGAGTGCGTGCCCCTGGTCTTTTCGGGGATTGGCAATGCGGATGATGACCGGTACGGTGCGGGTCCTTTCATCGGCCTGGGGAATCAGTTCGACGATCGAACCGGAAAGGCTTGTATTGAGCGAGTTGACCAGCACCGGAATCTCCGGCATCTTCGACCGGTCGGCCATCGTTTCCCGGAGACTTGAAAAATACTCCTGAGGGACGTTGACACGCATTTCCACAAAATCCAGCTGAATCAGTTCGATCACGCCGGCACCGCGGGCAACCCAGCTTCCTTTCTCCGCGAGAATCTGTGTGACATAGCCGGAAAAAGGCGCGCGAATCGTATATCGTTTGCGCAAATCATCGATTCGTTTCAGCTCGGCCTCCTGCGCAGCGATATTCTGCCGCGCGATGCGCAAACGAATGTCGCGGGTCGAGTTGAGTCGTTTCAGCTCGGCTTCTTTGGAAATCAGCATCTGGGCCTGGGTTTGAAAGAGCGAGCGGGCCTCCTCCAGTTCACGGATGGACGCGGTTTCCCCCAGTTTCTCCAGCCGCTTGAAGACGTTTTGTGTGTAGTCCCACTGCGCCCTTGCCTGAAGCACCTGCGCTTCGGCAAGTTCGATTTCCACCGGGATGGAGACCTCCAGCTCCTCAAGGGCCTGTTGCCGCAAACCAAGCTCGATTCGCGCGGATTCATACTCAAGGTCGATCGTCGAACGGTCGAGGTCGATCAGCGGAGTCGCCTGATCCTGTTCCGCACCGTCTTCCGGCGCCGTGACGAAATCCCCTTCTTTTACGTGAAGTGCCGCGACTCGCTCATCGACGGCACTGCCAATCAGCGCCCTGTGGATGGGTTGCAGTGTCCCGATGAAATCCTGCGTCCTCCGCGCTTCGCGCTTGATCGCCAAAGAAGTGCGGACCAGCGGCAACGGGACTGACTTGTCCTTGTCCTGGGCCAACGCCGGGACTTGAGGGAATACGATCCCGAAGATGATGGCGAATACCCACATCCAGCGGCTTGACATGACCAATGACCCGCACAAATGTCCCGATCTCATCCGATCGACGACGGGCCGGGAGATACCGGGCAAATTCATTTTCCTGTTACGAATATCAATGATGAGACCAGTTTCAACACACTCCGGCAGGAGACATGCTCCGATGTAACCAGTTTGACACAACCCGGTTGCTTCGGAAGCCGGTTTCTTGCCGTTATTGGCTGCAACCGGCCTGATGGCCGCGATCCTGCCGTTTTTTCCGGCGGAACCGGTGCTGGAATCTACCTTGGCCAGCGCGGTCCAGGTGCTGAAAACGACGGTCCCTCGTGATTCAGCGTTTTGAAGGCCTGTTCCCGCGTGTCGTCAAAATGCATCAGCTTGTCAAGCCGGGTGATGGAAATCAGTTCGCGAAGCTCTTTACCCGCGCTGCAGAACACGACTTCTTTCCCCTTCTCACGGCATCGATTGTGAAACTTGACGAGTTCCGCAATCATCGTGGAGGTCATCAACTGAACCTTGTGCAGATCCACCAGGATTTTTGAAGGACTGAATGCGTTGGCTATTTCGGTCAGGGATGATTCGACCTCAAGCACGGTTTGTTGATCGAGGATCTTGCGTTCGGCAAAACTGACGATCAGCAAGTCTTTCAGCAAATGGGTATCAAGTCCTGACATGGCCCGGTTCCGGTGGCGGCAAACGATTGTGCAAAATTTCCGTTAAGGCGACCAGCATCCAGAATAGCAGACGGGCCCGCCCGCCGGAACCATACTGGACGAATCCATCGGCAATGAAAGCCCCGGGAATTCGCAGCGTTTGCGGCCTTTGGCCGGCGAAGCCACAACCTGCACTCACATTCCCTCCGCTGAGAATGCACAATGAATAGTCATCCTTCTCACCCCGGGGGAAAAGGACCGGGGATGAGCGTTGATTTTTTTTCTGACGGGAACAAAAGTTTTGTGTCCCCCGGCTGTTCCAGATGAGCGTTGAAACGAGGTACCTGATGGCTCTTACCGGCGACACAATCGAGCTTCAGCAACTGGTCGACAGTTCCAGTGAAGTTGATTTGGGTGGCGCGGAGTTGCTGATCGACTACATCGTCCTGAATCCGGATCGACACAATGGATTGCGGATCAGGAACGGGACTGTTCGCACCCGGCCGGATCGCGGCGGAGTGCGTCGGTTCGGCTGTTTCGAGCTGGTCAAGAATGCAACGTGGCGCGGCAAGAGGTACCCGGACAGCCCTCTCAAGGTCACGTTTGAGGACATGAACTTTCTCGGCGGCTGGACGAGCTGGACGCCGGATGTCCATGTGAACCGCGACCGCGCGAAGGATCAGGGCTTCAATTGTGCCGGTATCAATGTTGTCGCCGGGCGAGTGGATCATCTTGGCATCCGGAATTGCAGTTTCGGCGGGATGCGATCGGGAGTCATCGCACAGCAAACGATCAATTTGACGATGGATGGAAACCGGTTCTTCAACATCGCGACCCAGTGCATCGGGTCGGTCTTCGACACAACCGCCGAAGTCCCCCAGCGGCATGAGATCCGGCAAACGCTGAGCCATAACGTCGGGTCGCTGTTTGATTTCTCGGCGCCATTGGCTACCAGCAATATGGACGGGGCGGTTGTTCCGGTCGCCATCTACGAGGACTTCTGCGCCAGCGAGGTCCGGGGCCGGACGAAGACGCACGGGCGCTGGAACCTGTTCCTTTCAAACGGGACGATCGACGCTCCGCAAGACGGGCCCACGCAATACCCGGCTTTCTCGTTCCCTGTTGGCCGGGAGATTCTGGTCGATAATGTTGACATGAACGGGTTCCTTGTCGGCGGTATTTCCGCACCCGCCGCGGGACCAAGGGTCCGGGTCCGCAACAGCCGGATCCGCGGCGGGATGATGGCGTTCAATTGCAGCTGCCCGCTGTTCCTTGAAAGCATCCAGATCGAGGGCTGTCACTTGCCCTGGGGAGATTCGACCAAACCGGCGGAGGCTTGCAACGTGACGATCCGCGATCCGCTTTCGGTCGAACAGCAGGCAAGGTGTTTTGTTCTGGCGCGGCAGGCGGTCCGGGAATGGAATGTTTTGCACGGGACGACCTATGACCCCAACCGGTTCTGGTTCATGACAAATGCAGTCAAGGCGGAAGTTCTGCGGCTTGAGGCGCTGGGCATATAGCAGGTCACGCTTTGCGGGATTGTTTTTTCTGCGCTGGCTTCGCCGGGATCTGCTTGCGGATTTCTTTCACCCGGAACAGTACGATCTTCCGGATCAGGTCGTAAGGGATCGGGGAGTCAAGTGGAAACTGGATCGAACCCGTGGCGATCTTGTAGCCGGACAAGGCTTCCTTGAATTGCCTGATGGCGTTCGGGGTGGGATAGAGTCCGATGTGCTTTTTGAAGGCGGCAAAATGAACGAGATTCCCGCCAAGAACGAAAGTCGGAATCTGGTATTTGATCGCTTCTTCGGCGTCCGGCGCCGCTTTCCGAATGATGGCGCGTATCCGTAGAAGGATTTTCTGGACATCCTCGGGAAATCCGGCAATGTAGTCATCAATGGTTTCGGGGTTGGCAGTTTTTCGTTTCATGCGATTGGCTCCGGGCCGGATGGGGATAGTGTGATGAACTCGCAAACAGGAGTTTTCGGATGCGGCGGCTGAAGCCACCGCTACAGGAGTTTCCGCATGCGGCGGCTGAAGCCACCGCTACAGGCTTTCCGCATGCGGCGGCTGAAGCCACCGCTACTGGGGGATGACGTAGCGCGGGCTTTAGCCCGCGGTTTCTTTTTATGTTGCAAACAGGAGTAACCGCATGCGGCGGCTGAAGCCACCGCTACTTCAGAAACGAGTCATTGACTCTCGTAGATCGGCAAGAGGCGGTAATCGACCTCAAGCGATAACAGGTTCATCGTGGTCAAATACAGCCGCCCGGCATGGGGCGCCCAGCGGTCGGCTACCGGCTGGAAGGGCTCCCAGCTTCCCGCCATGCTCCCCGTGCGGACCTGCGTTCGCACCAGCAACGGGTGAAGTGCCTGGTGCCATTTTTCCCACGGTTCACCACCGACATGCTTCAATAGCTGGGTGGCATAATACCAATAATAGGTGTCGCGTTTTTCCACCGTCGTGTCTTCCGCCAGATGTTGCGTCAAATACTCGGCGCCGGCAAGGAACCGGGGATCGGATTTGTCCCAGTCGGTGTAAAGCCGGATCAGCAATCCGACGGCGGTCATGCACGGCGTGGGAACTCGCCCGTGAGACCGGCGAATATTGTCCGAGTCCTGTGCCGCCGGGTTGTACCGGTACAGGTAATCGAGATCCGCATCCTGGGCGCCCTCCATCCATTTTTTCAAATTTTCCCAGACTCGCTCATCGACTTCGAGGCCGGCAAGTCGGCCACTGTGCAGAGCCATCACCATCCAGCCGGTGACTGAAGTGTCGCTGCCGCTTGCCGGGCGGTAACGCCAACCCCCAAGCGAGGTATCCTGGGAGGCCGCAATGTAATTCATGGCCTTCTGGGCCGGACCGCGCAAACGCTCGTCCTGAGTCATTCCGTAAGCTTCGGCGAGGGCCAGTGCGGCGATGGCATGACTGTACAGCCGGGCGTAGCTGTTGGAATCCTCATCGGCCAGGACGTACAGTTCGCCGGTTACCGCTTGACGGGCGATCAGCCAGTCGATGGCCGATTGCATCCGCGAAGCGTAACGAAACTCGCGGTGGTTGTAGCCGGCTCCCTGAAAGGCCAGCAACGCGAGGCCGGTCGCCGCGGTGTCGCTGGACATGAGCTGGGCGCGGTCGCGGGGATCGTTGTCGAAGCCGCCGAGCGTCCAGCTACCGTCAGCTTGCTGGTGCCGGGCAAGAAAGGCCAGTCCGAGTTCGATGGCTTCTTCGGTTCGCGGTGCCGACGAGGCTGCTTGCGAATTCCCGCGCCGACGGAACGGCTCCAAGGCGACCGAAGGAGACGCATTGATCTCGGGAACTCCTCCCGCCTCCGGAGCACGGAATCGCGTTTCCGCATTGGACTGAATAAGCGGACTGTCCCGGGAAGCCGTCCGCGAATTGATCCCCGGATCGGCGTCGGGCTCGCTGCCAAAGCCGGCGGGGCCAGGCCGCGCATCGTTATCTTGCATCGCTCCGGCGGGCGAATTGCGATCCAGTCCGGCCATGGCCGATGGCTTGATATCGAGTTGGGTATCGCCCGTGGCCCCGGCAATCTGCCCGGGGACTTCGGCAAGTGGACCTTCGGCAGATGGAACCGCGTCGGCATTTCCGGGCCGTGAACTGGTTGACGGTTCCGTGCTTGTCATCGTCCCCGGTCGATCCGATTCCGATTCACGTGTTCCCGTTCGGCTGGAGGGGGTCGGAGTTGCTGCCACGCCGGTTGCAGGAGAAGTTCTTTCGCGACCCCTTGCCGATTCGTTCGGCGAAGATTTGACAGTTCCCTGACTTGCCAGTGCTGCCGCCGACCCCGTTGAAAGCTCATTGCGCGGCTCCCCTGTACGAACCTCCGGTGCCCCGGTTTCACTTTCATTTTCGATACGAGGAGCATCGTTGTCGGTGATGGCGCGATCGTTTGAAAAGGCGTTTTCGGATGGCGCAGGATCTGACGCGCCGCTCATCAGTTCTTCTTCATCTTCATCGTCGTCGCGGCTTCCCTGCGGAGTTGCCGAAGCCGTCATCGAAGGCTCGCTCGAAGACGAATCGCCGTTATTGGCAGAACGGTCCGGTTCGCCGGATTCGGCTCGATATTGTTCGGGGCGTGCTTCGATCGACGAATCGGCCGATGCCGAGGGCCGATCCGACATCTGTTGTCGGGCGGTTTCGCTTCGGCTGTCGGCAACTGACGGCGAAGTCACATCCACGTTCAATGAAGGAACGGCCTCGCCACCGCCGCGGCTGGCGGCAGGAAGCGATTCGGAGAACTGGTTATTGATTTCCGGCTGTCCGCCACCTTCCACGCGCTGGCCGGCGATTTCCGTCACAATTCGCGTCGAGCCGGTATCGACGCTGCCGGTTCCTTTTTGCACGGAAGTTTCCGCCTCGCTCGCTGTGCTGTTCGACTGATTCAGCGAAGCGCTGCTGCTGGCGGTCATTTGAGATACGCGATCGGACGAACTCACCGTGGCAACCGGCGACCGGTCGGCGCGAACGGTCGCCGAAGGGAGCGTTGCGTCGGCGGAAGCCGATGGCATGTCGGATCGTTGCTGAAGGGTCAACGACGCTGCATCCGGCTTCATGGTGGTCGATTCACGGCGGTCCAGCGAGTTGGCAGAGGTAACGGCCGGGCTTTGAACCGATCCCTGATCGCGGTCGAGATTCGCCGCCCGTCCGGCTCCCGATGATCCGTTTACCGATTTGTCCATGGCAAAAGCCTGGGGTCGAATCCGCGTGGCTTCCGGCCGGTTGGCCGGTGTCGAGGTCGGCGATGGCATTTCCGCGACAGTCGGAGATACCGGCTGTTCGGCCGATTCGTTCGAGCGACGGGGCATTTCGCTGGACAAGGCCTTGTCGATCGCCGGTTTTGACTGCAAGTCGCGCGGGGTCGTTCGCGAAGTCGTTTCCCTGGGCCGGTTTCGGGCAACGTTTTCCGAAGGAGTCTGTTTGTCGGCAACCGGCCTCGACTGTTGCCGTTGCACGGCTGTCTCCGCGGCATTCGGTCTCGAGGGCATCTCCGGACTGGCGGTCGAATTGGGTGATGACGAAGGAACGGAGTCGGCGACTTCGGGTGTCGAAGATGGATCGGTACGGGCAGCCACCTCTCGCGCCGGGCTTGATTGAGCGGGTGAAGGGCGAGATTCGTCGGGCGCGCGGCGGCGCACCGATTCGGACATTGGCGATTCGCTTGTTTTCGCCTCGACGACTTCGCTGCGCGATGCGGGACTTTCCGCGGTTTGCCGCTCGATTTCCGAACGCGTCGCGCTCGGCCGATCGGCGACTTCGGTGCGTGCTTTCGGGGCAGGGGAGGGCTGAGTCGATTCGACGCTGGCCTCGGGAACTGTCTGGTCAGTGTTTCGGCTGACCCTGGAAGGGTTTTGACCCATCTTCGGCACCGTCTGACTCGGATTCTCCCGTCGAATCACCTGCGTCTGGTCGGAGGCGGCCATGGCATTCGACTCGCTGGGGCGATTGCGCGTTGCCTGGGAAGCGGTGTTGGCCTGTCTTTCCGTTTCCGGCACAGTCGAAGGAAGATCGGCGGTCTCGTTGATTTCTTTCCATGGCTGATGGATTGTCTGTTGCGAGATATTGATCATTCGCTGCTGCCGGACAGGTGCTGTTTCGGTCATCTGATCGGGGCGCAGGGCAGCGAACACATCCAGCACGTGGGCCAGGATCAGGAACAGGCAATGACCGGCAAGGCTGAGAATGATGCCCAGCTGGATCGAGCGCCGCCATTTCCGGTCGTCTACGAAGCGAAGCGAAATCATCGACAAGGCCGCTGCGGCGGGGAGCACCATCAGGCTGACCCACATCCAGAAGCCGGACATCAGTGACACAATGGTGCCGGCCAGTACTGCCGAGGTCAGGCAGAGAGCCATGAGTACCGGCCAATATTGCTGGTCAAACGTTTCATGGCGAAACGGATCGCTGACCTGGACAATCTGGCGGCTGGATGACATGGAAATTACTCGTCGGTTATCGCCGTATAGTTGTAGATTCCCGACTTCTTGCAAAGGTCAATTGCTGTCAATACGGACTGCCAGGGGGCGCGCTTGTCCGCCCGGATGACGACCGTCTGGGTCAGCGGATTGTTCGCCACTGCCTGCCGCAGGATGTCTTCGATCGCCTCTTCCTGACGATACTGTCCGTCGATGAAAAAGTTCCCGTCGCGATTGATGTTGACAAACAGTTCGGCAGGCTGGGCGGTCAGCGGCAGCGCCTGCGATGCCGTGGGCAGCTCCATTTCGATCTCGCGCTCTTCTTCGGCAAACTGCGTGGAAACCAGAAAAAAGATCAGCAACAGGAACACGACATCGATCAGCGGCGTCATGGTCAGGGAACCGAGCGCGCGGGACTGAAGTTTCACTGCCATGGCCTGGAATTCCTGGAACGGCTTGAGGATCGCGTCAGTTCTGGTGGACAGCACGGCCTGGGGACGAGCTGCGGCGGGGGACCGGGTCGCCATTGTCGGCGCCCCCGAAAGGATTGTGGTTGTCGGAGTCGTCTGCGGGGACGGTTCCCGCACGGACTTTTCCCTCCCATGGTTCAAGCATTGGAATCAGGCTGGCCGCCAGTTCCTCGATCTTGTGAAACGATTTGAGGATCCGGCTGTCGAACCAGTGAGCGAGGATCGCCGAAGGAATCGCAATCACGAGACCGGCCAGCGTGGTGACCAGAGCGACGTAAATGCCGCTGGCCAGTTGCTCGGCCTTGTTCTGTCCCGGCAACAACTGAGTCGTTTGAAAAAACGCCTCGATCATTCCCCAAACCGTTCCCAACAGTCCGATCAGCGGGGCCACGGTGGCGATCAGCGTCAGCCACGAGACGGTCGACTGGAGCCTGCTCGCCTCGCGCTGACTGGCTTCGGAAACGGCGTGCTCGATTTCCGCCTGGGGCCGGCCGGCCTTGAGCAACAGGACCCGGATCACCCGGGCAGCAGACGAAGGCCAGGACTGGCAAGCGCGAAAAGCGCTTCTCGGATCAAAACCCTCCTCGTTGCGGGAAAGGTTTCCCAACTCGCGCATGAACTGCCGCGGGAAAAGCCTGTCTTCGCGCAATGCCAGGGAACGCTCGATGGCGATGGCAACGGTGGCAAATGAAAGGAGCCCCAAAGGGATCATGAAAAAGCCGCCGCTCCAGAGCAGCGTGAGCAGGTCCAGGCTCTTGTCCGCATTGGCCGGTTGCGGTCCCGACGTCGCCGCATTACCTTCCGACGATTCCTGGTTGGCGCCCTGCGGCCCGCCGGGCTGCTGCGGATCGACCAGCGTTTGTTCATCGTCGATGCGTGGTATGTCCTGTTCCTGGGCGCTGACTGGCGACGGGGCAATTCCCTGCAACAGAATCATTGCCGCGAAAAACGGAACCGCGCAACGCCTTGCTGCCCGTGTCAGTCGGATTATCGTCATTTGAACTGTCCCTCGGTGTTGCCCGGCGAAAACCGTAGCCTGGACCGGGTGTTGGCCCCGACCTGTCGCGACCGGTTTCATTTCAGCTTGTCCAGCGCTTCCAGTTGTTTCCGGGCGTCCGCGACCAGTTTGTCGGACTGGTAGTTATCGATCAGGTACTGGAACCAGTGCCTGGCGTCGGCAATCAATTGAGTGCGCTCCCCGGCATTCGCGTCCTTGATCCGGACGTAATAGCAGCGGGCGGCTTCATAGGCGGAAAAAGCCCTCCACGGATCGATTTCCTCTTTCTCATCGGTCGTGGCGTAGCCGTATACAACCAGTTTGAACTGGTTGATCGCTTCCTTGTAATCCTGCTTTTTGAAATAGACCTCGCCGATCATCGCGCGAGCGCGTGCGCCCAGCTTGTCGATGGACTTTTCGGCGACTGGCTGCCACGCGGCGATGGCTTCGTCGAGTTTTCCGAGTCCTTCCAGGGCAGTTCCCAGTTCAAAACCGGCGGCGTACCGGTAACCGCTGTCCGGATAGTCCCGGAGGAGCTGCTCGGCGAATTGTTGTGCCGTTGCAAAATCACCTGACTTGTTTGCACTCTGCGCGGCGTGCAGCGGCGCGAGGATGCGAACAGACTCGTCGCTGACTCCGGCATCGGTGATGGCAGGCACGGCGACCTTGTAGGCGGTGACCGCTTCCGTGTACTTTTTGCCGTGGAACAGGCTTTCGGCGACCATGGAGAGCCCGACAGCTTTCAGGGGTCCATCCGGGTATTTTTCGACTTGTTGCCGGAACAGATTGTGGGCGTTGTCCCACTGGTCGCGTTCAAAGGCGCACCATGCGAGCTTGAACGCGGCCCGTTCACCGATGTTGGCGTCCGGATTGAGGGCGAGGCAGGATTCGTAGAACCGGGCAGCTTCATCGAAATTGCCCGCGTCATAGCAAGACTCGCCGACATGGAACCGCGACTCGGCGGCGAAAATGCTCTCCGGATATTTTTCCCCGAGCAGCCTGAACGTGGCGACCGCCTTTTCAGGGTCGTTGTTCTTCCGGCTGGCCCAGGCAAGTTCGTACAACAGGTTGTCGGCGACTTTGGATTCCGGAGGCATCTCGGCCACCAGAGGTTCCAGGTCGGCAATCGCCTCGGGCCATTTTTCCAGAAAGGCGTGGCAAAGTCCGCGCTCGTATTTGGCCTGCCAAAGGTCATCGCCTTTCGGATTCGTCGCCAGGTATTTCTCGATGTCCGCCAGCGCTTCATCGGCCCGGTTGTCAATGCGCAAGGCGACAGCGCGACCGGAAAGGGCCTGCGGCGCCACGTCGCTTTCAGCGTGGTTCGAGATCACGGACGAAAAATCAGCAATAGCTTTCTTGTAATCCTTTTGCCCCTGCCAGGCCCAGGCGCGACCGTAGAGTGCATTGGCAGCAAAGGATTTTCCGTCCGGAGAATCGATCGTAGCCGAGTAGTACTTCACTGCCGCGGGAAGATCCCCTTTTTCGTAGGCGGCTTCGCCGAGCCGGTAGTTTGCTTCGGCGGCGTGAGCCCCCGAGGGTTGATGCTCCAGAACGGCGCTGGCGGCCGCGATGGCCTTGTCGTAGTCCCCTGTTTCATGGCGCGATCGGGCGATCAGCAGCCGGATCAGGTTCGCGTCGGTCCGATCCGGATTCTCGCGCAATGCAGAATCGAACGAATCGGCGGCCTTGCCAAATTCCTTCGCCGTAAACCAGGTCGATCCAATGATGTAATGACTTTCTGCGCGTTCGACGGGATCGGTCAGCTTCGCCAGATTGGCCTCCATCAGTCCAATGGCATCGGTACCTTTGTTTTGCAGGCTCAGCGCCCATGCAAGCCGCGATTTCCAACGCGAGACTCCCTCGTGTTCCGGGAACCGGGCCTGAAGGTCCTTGAACGTCGATTCGGCGACCGGGAACTTGCCGGTCTTCAGGGCCGCTTCGGCGAGAACTTCCAGGGTGACGGGGAGCAATTCGTGATCGGGGTAACTGTCGCGGAAAGCGGCTGCGTCTGATTCGGCGCCGTCGAAGTCCTCTTCCAGCAGGCAGGCGCAGGCGGCGTAATAGCGAGCCCTGGCAGCGACCGGATCGTCGGGAAATTGTTCGGCCACCGATCGATAAGCGGCGATCGACTCCTTGCGGCGCCCCGGGATTTCGTGCAAGGCATCTCCGGTATCGAGAAGGAGGCTGGCACGGAACTTTCCTCCACCACCGTTCTCCGTTGCCTTGCTGGCGAGCGCAAGTCCCTTTTCAAATTCCTTTTTCTGGAGATGAATTCGCGCGAGCCAATGCGTCGCTTCATCCCGGCCATCGGCGAATTCCGTGGAAGTTCGTTCAAGCCATTCGGCAGCCCGCTCCAGATCATCGGCCGCAAAAAAGAACTTGCCGGCATTCAGCATCGCCTCACCGGCAAAGCGGGACTGGGGAAATCGAGTCACCAGTTCGGCCAGCGATTCGGCCGCCGACTTGATGTCCGAAATTCCCTGCAAACACTCGGCCTTGCAAAACAGGGCCTGATCCTGGTCGGGGAATCCCTCGAGTCGCGACAGTTCGTCAAAGCCCTTGATCGCATCGCTGAAATATTGCCTGGCAGCATCGTTATCACCACTGTTCTGCCGCGATTGTCCGAGCCGGAAACGGGCCTGCGCCGCCAGCAGGGCCACGGCGGGAGCCAGTTCATGTTTCGAAAACCGGACCGGGAATTCCGTGTACAACTTCAAGGCCTCGTCGTAGCGGCCGGCGAGTTCATGGCACCGCCCGAGTTCGTGGATCGCCTTGGGTACAAGCGGAGACTCCGGCGACTTTTCGATCACGGCCGTGAAGGACCTGGTTGCAGCATCAAGCAGGGACGAAGCTGGCTCCAGGTCGTTTTTTCGGAGAACGGCAAGACCGTGGAAATACCGCGCCTGATCGACGAGATCATCGTCGGCGAATAACTGAATAAAATCCTCATACCGCGCGATGGCCTCATCCAGCAACGGGATCGCCTTTTTGGGATCTTCGGCTGCCTTCGCCAGTGAGTACTCGCTGAAGCCTGAAAAAACCAGTAGCGCCGGCCCGTTGCGGAATTGGCTCATGACCGGAATCGATTCGCGCAATTCACGAAATGTCTTCGCCGACTCCGCGTAATTGGCCTGTTTGAACCATGCCTGCCCGATCATGTACTTGATATCGAGCCTGGCCGAGTAGTCCGGATATTCGCGGAGCAACCTGGACCATTGTTCGATTGCGACCGGGTAGTCTTTTGATTCGTAGGCGCTGTTTCCGATAGTATGAAGGTTGGCTGCCGCCGGATCGTCCTGTTTTGCCGGATTGTCCTGGGCCCGTACCGCGCGTCCGGTCAGGGGAATCCATGTAATGGCAGCCAGCGCAAGAATCGCCAGGCGGCTGGCCGGGCTGCGGCCGGCAATGACAGACTGAAGCATGATTTCGGGATTCCTGTTGCTTTTGGGTAAGAGCGCTTCCGCAACAAATTGAGTTCCTGGTCGGGCAAACCGGGCCAATCCGCACCTTTTCCCCGATACGGAACTGCCGCAATTGTAAAACGAAGCAAGTCCTCCGGGCCTTTCACGGGATGTCAGAAGCGGTCATTCGGCCACCTCGAACCCGGCGGATTCGATCCAGGGTTTACGGCTGTTCCCAGACCGGAGTTCGCCAGGCATCAGTCTATATTTATGAAATCGTCCCGGCAAACGATCGGGAACCGGGGCAGAAGGTGTCAGGAGTCGGGCTGAAAAAGTGAGCAGGGAAAGCCCCTATCAAAAGACGTAGCGGCCAATCAAAGGTCGCCGGAAATACAAAATGTCCTTCCGGAATTTTCCGGATCGCATGAAGTAATGGCCATATTTTCCTGCAAAAGGTGGCTTTTTGAACAATTCCGGCCATGTACAGGGGAGGGCGGTGCGATAAGATTATCAAGTTGCGCCTGCTTCCCATTCAGGCCACTTTCCTTACTCCTTTCCCGACTGATCACCACCCAAGTCTTTTCCAGGTGATCGCCGACAAGCCCAAACCAGCCCAGGAGTTGTCGCAATGAGGCCGTCAGCCTTTTCGCCCTTTCGCTCCACACGCCGCAGTTTCCATTGCGGGATCACCATTATCGAACTGCTGATCGCCGTCACACTGACACTGATCATCGTTGCCGCCATGGTTCGGGCATTCAAGCTGACCAGCGACGAGATCACCAGCGGCCGCGCCCAGATGCAATGCCACACAGCGCTGCGTAACGTTTCGGAAACACTTCGCCGCGACCTGCAGATGGCCACCTGCCTTCCCAGGGTCTCGGCACTCCATGAAGAAGTCGCCGGCGGATTCGAGGTCGTGGAAGGGGAAGAGGACGAAAAAGAACACACGTTGCTGACCTTCAACAGCCACCTCGGCGATCACGATGACATTCTCTGGTTGACCGTGCGAAGTACCGACAAGCCGTTCCGCGGCCGCTTCAACGGCAATATTATTGAATCAAACCTTGCCGAGATCACCTGGTGGGTGGTGCACGACGATACCGACGGCGACGGCGAAGCCCAATACGACGAGAATGTCAGGCTCTATCGGCGCGTGCTGTTGATCCGCCCCGATTTGACGACAGCCGAAACGGACTTCAACGTATTCTATCAGTCGAACGACGTGTCGGTCCGCCGCGAACCGGCCGGGCCCGGCCTGTTGATGAACTCCCTGGCCGATCTGTCCAATCGCCGAAACCGCTTCGCCCATGACACGGCCTTGTTTCCACACGAGTTCATGCCGGCCGTTCTCGATTCCCGCCCCTACATCGGCAGGACAGAAGGAGAAGATCTTGTGCTGGACAATTGCGTCGCCTTCGACATCCGGGTCTTTTCGCCCAATGCTCCGGTCATGCACGACAACGACGTTCCTCCGCCACCTGCCCCTCCGGGGCAACCGAATCCCCAGACACCGTACCTGCTCGAACCATCGGACGACGCGTTTGTAGCGCCCCCTGCTGCCTGGGTAACCGCCAACAGCGGCGCGTACGTGGATCTCGGGTTCGATGGAACCCTTTCGCCATCGATCTGGTTTGCCTCGGACTCGCTCGTTGCATCCCAGTTCGTCACATTCCCCAAAACCTGGTGTTCATGGTTTCCCGGGTACGAATTCGACGGATTCGACCAGGACGGCGACGGCGTTATCGATGAAGGGACGGATGGAATCGATACGGACAACGCCAACGGGGTCGATGATCCCGGCGAGCGGGAAGCGCCGCCCCCCTATGCGGAACCTCTCCGTTCCATCCAGATTTCGATCCGGGTGATTGAAAAGCGGTCGAACACCATCAAGCAGACCGCAATCAAGGAAAGCTTTGTTCCCAACTGATTGCGATCGTTGGCTGAATCGATGACCAGGGAGAGCCACCAAATCCGGCTGGCGGGGCCGTGGGAGGTGTCCCTGACGGTCGAAGGGGAAAAGGAAGTTGCCTCTTTCCATGTGATCATTCGAAATCCCTTCGACTGGACGAATTCGTTGGGCGACCGCCCGATCACCGGAGTCCTGCGGATCGAACGAAGATTCAACTGGACGTTTCCCGAACCCCCGCCACGGGTCGTTGAATTGCGCATCGGCGGTCTGTCTCAAAGGCCCGCTGCCGCTGAACTGAATGGGGTTCAGTTGAAAATAGCGGACTCCGGCCACGAGCCGAACGAATCGGTTGTCGAGATGACCGGCTTGTTAAAGAATTCCAACCGGCTGGCCCTGGTGTTTGAACTGTCCGGCCTTGACCCCACAAAGGCCCTTCTGAACACGGTGTTTATCTCGATCACCGGGCCGTAGGGACAAGCAAAAGCTGTAACGGTTGTAGTGGTCGTTCGCAATGTTATATGCGGACTGATACTTTCGCGCATCTGGCCCGAAGAAAGCAAAATCGGATCAACCGGAACGATGGTTGTCCCGAAAATAGTTTACCTGACCGGCAAAGCTTGACCCGCCAGAATGAACGTGATGCTGTCAAACCAGAAAAACCGTGATTCCTCGGGCCGGGGTCTGATTGCATGCTGGCGAATCGTCGTTGGCCTGTTTGCCGGAGTCCTCATGACCCGGCTGCTCGGGGCCCAGGTCGACGAACCCGAAATGATCATGGAGCAGGCGGATGTCGTCACCTGGTCCAGCCAGATAAACCTCCCCGGAGGAGGGCGCGACAACTGGGGGACGCCGGTCACACAGACCCTTCCCTGCGACAACGCGGAAAGGGGATTCGATTTCGGGGCGGCTGGCCGGGCGTGGTATCTGAACGACCAGCGACTTGAATTCACGGGGATGGAAGCCTCGTTTGGCGTCGACGGCGCCTTGCGTGGCGAGGCTTTTCAATGGTGTGGCGATGTGCTGGGCGTGGTCTATGGCGAGTTGCTTTTGAACCAGCCATTCGAGCGAAACATCCTCGTCGATACGCCGGAGAGGGTTTCCTTTGCCGGAAATTTTCAACGCGACATTCTCCACATTTCGCAGTTTTCGGTATTGGCGGCGAAGGACGATCTGGAGTTTGAATTCGGGCGGTTTGTGACTCCGTTTGGCCGGTTTTATGGACTCTCGTTTCATAACGACCTGGTCGATCTCCCATTCCTGCGGAACGAAGTGGTCCTCATGCGCGAAACGGGGGCACAAATTCGCTGGAATCCCTCGGTTTTCCGTTCGACCCTGGCGCTGACCAATGGCGGTCCGCATCGCGATTCGAACAGTTCCAAGGCACTGATTACCCGATTGGGCGTCGATATGGATCGCTGGAGTACAGGCGCCAGCATCAAGCTCCAGGACGGGATCGGCAGCGAAGGTCAAAAAGAGTTCAACGAGTACGCCGGTATCGACGCGATGTTTCGAATCACTCCGAAAGTGATGGTTTTCGGGGAGTACATTGTCGATCAACATGGGCTGCGCCGCAGCGGGGTCGCCCTCGACGACATCACATGGGGAAGAAGTCTGTACAACCGGCAATTAAACAAAGGGCACCATATTCCCATCGATGGCCGGGGCTGGTACGTCAGCGTGATCGGGCAAGAAGAACGATTCGACTGGAGTCTCGGTTACGGCAGCTATGACCCTGAGAATATTGGCGACCTGACCCACGATACGCCCATCCATCGTGGCACCGGTCAGTTCGCCTGGCACCTGAGGAAGCACACGGACTTGTACACATCCCTCGCTTTCGAGAATGCGGTTGACGGAGCCATGCACGAGCCAAGATCGCGGGGCTTCATGATTCTCTCCGGAGTTCAAGTCCGTTTTTGATGCGCAGATTCCGTTTGGCCGGTCGGGGAAACCGGGATAAAGTTTGACGACTGGCGTGGCAATTCGTGGATTGAGGGTGATTCGGGTGCTATCGAATAAACGTTCCCGAATTGCGGTTTGCCTGCTCAACCTTTCGCTACAAACCGAACGAATTCCATTCTGGACGAACGATTCTTCCACGCTGACCAGGCAATTCCGCTGACAGACCTCATGGCGCCCAAGAACGTCCAGCACACAGAATATCTTTCTGCACTCTGGTCGACCCTGTTGCGGAAACCGGCGATCGTCTTGCTGCCATTGGCTGCCGGCGGCCTGATTGGCCTTTTGATTGGGGTTTTCGGACCACGGCAATGGGGTGCCTCCCAGACGTTTGTCGTCCGCGAAGAGCTGATCGGACGGATTGTCGGTCCGGGCAGGTTCGAGTCGCTGGACCGGATGAAAACGGCCCAGGAAACCATCAGCGAACTGGCGCGGCGGCCTGGCGTTGTCCGGAAGGCCTTGCAGGCCATAGGGCCGGACAGCATCTTCTCTGGCAAGGACTGGCCCGATGAAGAGACCGTGGAAGGTGTCGGCCAATCGATTTCCTTTTACGCTGCCGGCGGAGGGGATTTTGGAAAAACGGAAGTCCTCACGATGCAGGTTAAAGCCTCTTCCCGGGAACGAGGACGGCAATTCGTGGCAGCCTTGTTTGATGAGTTGCAGCAGGAAGTCCGCCAATTTCGCGAAGAGCGTGCGCGGAGCATGGTCGAGGAAACCCGGCAGGCACAGGAGATCGCCAGCCAGCGCTATGATGGCGCCATGCAACGGCTGTCTGAAATGGAAAAGGAAGTCGGCCCCGATTTGTCCGATTTGCGCAGCCTGAGCGAGCCGATGGGGGGTTCCGGGGAACTTCGCAAACAGTCGGCCTTGATTGAAAATGAAATTCGCGGGATTTCGGCCCGGCTCGCCGTCAACGAGGAACTGGATCGGCATTTGCAAGGCATTCGCGGGGACTCCTCGCGGCTGCTTGTCACGCCGCGCGAATTGCTGGACTCGCAGCCGGTCCTCGCCCGCCTGAAGGAGCGCCTGGTCGATGCCCGGTTTGTCCTTGCTACGGCCAGCGGCAACTACACCGCAAAACATCCCCGCGTCCAGGCGGCGACCAAGACCGTTGCCGATGTTGAGGCACAGATTTTTCTGGAACTGGAAGCGGCCATCGCGGGCCTGGCATCGCAGAGAACGATCCTCGAAAAGGAAATGGCCGGGCTGAACGGCAAGATTGGGGAGATCGACGCGCGGCTGGGCTCTCTGGCTGCCAAACGGGCGAGCTACAGTCAGCTTGTCGATGAAACGGGACAGGCAAAAGAGGCTCTCGGCCTGGCAAACCAGGAAATGATCCAGGCGGAAGGGATTTTCAGGGCGGCATCCACGGTCAATCTGGTGACACCTGTCGACGAGCCCCTTGTGACGACACAACCGCTGGGACCCGGCCGTAAGGCATTGTTGATGGGGGGTTTGCTGGCAGGGGCCTTCGTGGGAGTCGGGCTGTTGATGATCGCGACACCGGTAGCGGGTTATGGTTTCAGCCCACCCGATTCCAGACAACCGGCGACCCCTCCAACGCCCACGAAGCCTGAAATCCAGGAAGAAGCCTCGGTCCGGGACCGGCAACCAGTGGCAGCAGTAACGGCAGATTCCGTGGGCGAACCGGAACCCGAACCTCTTCCAGAGACTTCTGAGGAAACTGCAGAGGAGGAAGAGCTTCCAGAGCCCGTTGTGGCTGTTGCCGAACCTCCGCCCCCCGCCGCTTGGAAAAGACTCCCCGTCACTGTCGTTCCGCTTCCAAAAAGCGAGCCGGTGCCTGATGAAAGTGCCAATGCCAGCCACGCAGTTGTCAACGAGGAATCGCCTCCGGTCCAAACCGCGGTGGAATCGGAACCAGAGATCGTTCAGGAACGCCAGGCAGCTCCGATTCCCCTGCCGAAGCCTGATCCGGCAATGATGCCGACAATTCACGATGTGTTTCACGCATCACCGGTGGCCTTCGGCCCCGATACGTATTTCGATTCAAGGATCGCGCCGGAGATTGCGAAAGCCATCCTCGCGGACCTGGTCGCCCAGGAACCAGGCTCGGTGCCAGGGACGGGCAAGACGTTTGTGATTCCCTTTATCGGCAAGGGGCCGTTCGGGAATCCGGGCGCCGAAAGCCAGACCTCCTAGGTTGTTAGTACTGTCTTGCCTACAGAATACGCCGGCAGGAATGGGAAACTCCGAGACTCTGTTCCTTTGAATGCGATCTTCTCAAGTAAATGGCGCAAACGATCGATCGGCGTTGGGCACGAGCACGAGCACGAGCACGAGCACGAGCACGAGCAGGAGCACGAGCAGGAGCAAATAGCAGGCAAACTGCCGGAAACTACCAGGCGTTTTGTCGGCGGAAAACGATGGCAAACGTTTTCCACAGGATGCCCAGATCGAGCCAGATTGTCCATTCGCGAATGTACTGGTGATCGAATTGCACGCGGCGCTGCATCTTGTCGACGGTGTCGGTCTCTCCCCGGCACCCATTGACCTGGGCCAGGCCGGTGATTCCAGGTTTGACCTTGTGCCGCAGCATGTAGCCTTCGATTTGCGTGCGGTAGAGTTCGTTGTGTGCATTGGCGTGCGGGCGGGGGCCGATCATGGACATCGATCCCGCGAGAACATTGAACAATTGGGGCAATTCATCGAGCGAGGTCGAGCGGAGGAATCCGCCGATCGGTGTCAGGCGGCTGTCATTTTTCTGTGCCTGCCTGACATGGGCGCCGTCTTCGCAAACCGTCATCGTCCGGAACTTGAGAACCCGGATTTCCCGTCCATCCAGTCCATAACGCCTTTGGCGAAACAGGACCGGACCACGCGAATTCAGCTTGACGGCCGCGGCAATCGCAAGCATGGGGATTCCGGCAATGGCAATCGCGAGTGTCGCAAGTGCCACATCGCAGGTTCGCTTGAGCATTCCATCGACGCCGTAGAACGGGTTCTCGAAGACACTGACAACAGGAACTCCCTGAATGTCGGACCAGCGCGAATGCAATAGCTGGAACACAAACAGGTCCGGGACAACGTAGACCGACGCGGTCGAGTCGGAAAGTTTTTCGATCACGCCGCGAATCCGCTCTTCGGCGCGGAGCGGCAAGGTGATGAATACCACGCTCACTTCGTTTCTTTTTGTAGCCGCAACCAGATCGGCTACGGTTCCAAGCCGGGTATCGATACCTTCGGGGATTGGCACGGTCCTTTGTTCCGGGCGGTCATCATAAAAGCCGAGGAAGCGAAGGCCGAGTTCCGGCGTTCCCTCAATGTTTTTTTCAAGCTGGAGGCCCAGGTCGTTGATACCGATGATCGCAAACCCGCGGGCAAACGTCCCCCGGCGTATCAGTGCCTGCATGATCCAGCGGCAGATAATCCTGCCGGCGAGGGAGACGATTGGCGTGTAGACAAACCAGAACTTCAGCGCGGCCGGCGAAAGTTCCGTTATTGCCTGGCTGAAAAATCCCAGGGACAGGAGCCCGAGAATCGTGATCGCCCAGGCAAAAAGCCAACTCGTCGCTTCCCGTTCGAAACGGATTCCATGCCAGCTCCGGTAAACTCCGGTTAGTTCGCTGACAATACTGAACAGGCCGGCAGAAATGAGAAAGGTGACGAGAGTTGCCCGCGAATCAACCTCGGGAAACGAAACCAGGACCATTTTCAGTCCCGCGCCGATAGCAAGCACATCCATCAGCTTGTAAATCAGCCGAAAAGTCGTGTGATATTGCCGGATTTTCGCGGGCATCGTTTGAGCGTTCGTGATCGAGACATGGCGGAAGGGTGACGGCAACAACCGAAATACGTGATTCGGAAGCGATTTCCGGTGCAAATGCATGCAACTATAGGATGCTGTTTTCGCCCGCAGGGCTGGTGGGCATCCTGTCCGGAAGCTACGGTAATTTCCGTCAAAACCGGTACTTTCGCGACGCGGGTGCGTTTCTGATAGAGCGGACAACCCGGATTTCCGGCCTGTTACGAAAGGGGTCAGGGTTTTGGTTTCGCCGTCGCAGGTCTCTTTTTGCGTACCCCCACCGTTCAAGTAGGATATCCCTGTATCAGCGCTTTTGCCGCTTGTCCAAACAGGCAAAGCAGTATGCCATCCGGGTTCAGACAACCATGAAAAATCGCCCTGTCTTCAAACGAAAACGCCGGGCCGCCGGCGACCGCCTTTTCTTTGAAAAAGTCGAGCCCCGGCAGATGCTGGCCGGCGACGTCGATGTATTTTTTCGCGACAACCTGCTGTTTGTCGTCGGCGACGATGCGGCCAACCAGATCGAGATAACCGGGAATCCCCAGGGAGGATTTTCGCTGTCGGGAAACGAGTCGACCACCATCAACGGAGGCACTTCGCCGTTTTTGTCAGGCCAGATCCGCGGGCTGATGGTGCAACTCGGTCTGGGCGATGACGAGGCCCTGATTTCAGGGGCCATCACGCGGGGGATTTCGGTTGATGCCGGGGAGGGGATTGACCTTGTTCGCGTCCGACACAGTCACACCACGAATTTCAGGTTCGTCGGCGGGGCTGGCAACGACACGCTGGAAGTCGACAGTTTGTATTCAACATTCTCGTCCAGCATGGAGCTTGGCGACGGGAATGACAACCTGGCGATCGTCTCCCATTCGTCCGGCGTTCACGTGTTTGTCGATGCCGGGACGGGAGATGACCTGCTGGCATTTAATCACATCGGCATGCGCGGGCAATTGCGACTGGAAGCGGGCCTGGGCGCCGACCAGGTCCTGTTCTCCGGCCAGACGTGGCTTGGTCGGTCATCATCGCTGCGAACCGGTGAGGGTGAAGACTTTGTCGGTATGCTGGGGGGGAGCACCGGGGCTCCTGTTCACTACGGCAGGAACTTCTTCTTGGCCGCCGGATCCGGAAATGACGACGTCGTGCTTGATGACAACACCCAGGGACAAAAGGGATTTTTTGACGGGGGGCCGGGTCAGGATTCTTTCCAGCGGTCATCCGTTCTGAACCCGATCATCACCGCGATTTCCTGGGAAGGGGGAACGACTGCCGGCCTGACGGGTCGATTGGACAGCATTTACAGCCGTCTGATCGAGTCGGAAGTGGACGCGAGTCCGTTTGGCGGACCGTCTATTCCCTTGGTCCTCGGAGTTGAAACAACCTCCGGCGCCGCAATGTTTACTGAGGGGGGTAATGATATCACGATCGATCCCGGCCTTGAACTGTCTGGCCCTCCCGATGCGGCCGTGACATCGGCGACGGTGACTCTCGATCAGTTCGATTCGCAAAACGATTTTCTCTTGTTCGACAACACTGCGGGAATCAGCGGCAATGTCAACAGCTCAGCGGGCATCCTGACACTGACGGGAACTGGTACGTTGGCACAATGGCAAACGGCGCTGCGATCGGTCCGGTTCCGCAACTCGGGCCAATCACCGTCGTCTGCCGCGAGGAGAATTACCTTTGAAGTCGTGACAGTCGATGAAACAGCGACTGCATTCCGCGATTTGCAGATCACTCCGGTTGCCGATGCGCCGGTGCTGACGATCGGCGATCTCGAACACGATCTGGACATTGACGACAACACCAGTCCGTTCCCCTTCACGCTTGCCGGCGATTTGCAGGTCAGCGATGTCGACACCACAGAGTTCAGCCCGACCGGTGTTTCGGTGACTATTGCCACGGGCGGACGCACCGGCGATGTGCTTGCCGCGGCAACCACGAACGGTGTCACCGCGAGCTATGATGCGGCAACTCGCCGACTGACATTTGCCGGCCCTTCGCTGACAACAGCCAACCTTCAAGCGCTGTTGCGGACGGTTACATTCGACAACACCGAATCGCGTGCCCCAATCGGGTCCAGGCGGATCAGCTTCAGCATCAGCGACGGTGATCTGGTGGCATCGCGCGAAGTGGTAGTCAACGTCATTGCCAGCAAGTCCCCGTCGCTTGTCACCTCGACCTCCATCCAGACGTTTACAGAAACGGACGATCCGGTTGAGGTTGATAACGGGCTGACCATCACGCCTCCGGGAAACCAGGGGGGCAGCCTCGTTATCACCAGTGCGACAGTGTCGATTACTGGCGGTTTCGCGTCGAATCAGGACCGCCTGGTGTTTGCGCCGACTTCCGGGTTCACGGGAGACTTTGACGCGGACACCGGAATCTTCACACTGACCGGCAGCGGGGACTTCGAAGCCTGGCGCGATGCACTTCGTTCTGTCAGTTTCGAGAACGAGGCTCTCGGCAGCAATCTCACGATCGGTGACCGGATTATCGAGTTCCGGATTGTCACGAGTTCCGGATCGGCAAGCGATACGCGGACGTTGCGGGTCTCCCGGGCAAGCGACGAACGACTGATCCAGAACTATTTGCAGGCCAATGGCCTGAGCGGAGTGGCTCAACGGACCAGTTCCGGACTGTATTACATTGTCGAAGTTGTAGGGAACGGCGAGTTTCCCAACGAGAACAGCCTCGTAACGGTCAATTATGAGGGATTTCTGCTCGATGGCTCGCGATTCGACGGGAACGATAACGTGCAGTTTTCGCTGCAGGGCGTGATCGAAGGCTGGACCGAGGGGATTCCCAAATTCTCGAAAGGCGGCCGCGGCCAATTGCTGATCCCGTCGGAACTTGCCTATGGCAGCCAGTCGCGACCTGGCATACCCGCAAATTCAGTCCTGAGATTCGAAGTGGACTTGCTGGACTTCATTTGATCGAAACATTGCCCGATCAACCGCGATCAGCGATCGCCGAAACTCCGGATCAGGATGGCGCTGGCCTGCCCTTGGGGTGTGACGTTTACATTGATGAAGCAATCCCCGGGTGAATGCCGATCCGGATCGGCGGCGAGGACAGGGCATTCGGGATCGGGTGTCCGGTAATTGCGAATGGGGAACAGTCGCTTTTTGTTCAGCGCCCAGAGGCTGGCAATCGTCTCCACCAGCCCGCTCCCCGCGCCGAGATTGCCCATGTACGACTTGGCGGCGGTTACAGGAATTTTTTCGCGGCCAAAGACATCGGTGATCGCAGCGGCTTCCGCGCGGTCGCATTCGACAGTGCCGAGCCCGTGAGCATGAATGTGCCCGACCTGCTCTGCTCGAAAGCCTGCGTTCGCCAGGACACCCTCAAGAACATTTCGGAACGCCTGGCGGAAGTCGGGGACGCTGTTCCGGTCTGCCACCGTGCTGCTGGAGTAACCGACTACTTCCCCGAGAATGTTGGCATTTCTTGCGCTGGCGAATTCCAGGTCTTCCAGCATCAGCGTGCCGGCCCCTTCACCGAGAACGACGCCCTGGCGATGCAGATCGAACGGCCGGCAAGCTGTTTCCGGCGACTCGAAATCCGTGGCCAGCCTTTCCTGCAATGAGACATGGACGGTGCGCAGGGGATGAAGACGGGTTCCTGTGGAACCGGTTATGATGGCATCGGCAATCCCGCGGCGGATCGTCGTGACGGCTTCTCCTATCGATGCATTGGCCGAGGCCTCCCGCATCGTCAGGGAGTTGCTGGGACCTCGCAGATCATTGTGGATTGCCACGTGGCTGGCAGGCATATTGGGCAGGTACTTGAGCAGCCAGAGCGGTTCAACGCGCGGAAGTCCACGTTCTCCCCACCACTCCAGGTGGAACTGTTGTTGCTCATCGAGACAGGCCCGCACGCCGTCGACATATTCGGACGGCATGGTGAGAATGTAGTCGGAACCAAACATCGTTCCGATCCGTTCCCGCGCCACTGTATCGAGCTTCAGGCCGGAGTTATGAAGACAGAGCTGGGCGGAGGCGACCCCCATCTCGATTTCACGGCACATCAGGCGCAGCGCTTTTTTGATGGTCCGCTGCAGCCCTTTTTCCAGTGGTCCGAAATCTTCAATCGAACCGCCGAATCCAGCCGCTTCGCCGCCGATGTGCACGGACACGCGCGACTTCGGCAACGACTGCAGTTCGCGGACTCCGCTCCGCCCGGTCTGCAAGCTTTCCCAGGCCTCCTCCGGCGTATTGCCAATCGGACTGATCAGGCCGGCACCGGTGATGACAACACGTCGTTTCGAGGGGGTCATGGACAAATGTTTTGAAGGAGACTTTGCGGCATTTTGATCGAACCGGCTTGCGGGGCACGCTATTCTAGACGGGACTCCCCGAATCCAGAAACCCCCGTTCAATTGCCCGAAACCGAAGCGGGTAGCACAACTTCAACGGGAAATCCATCAACGCGGAACAACGGGCAGCATCGGTCCAGTGCCGGTTGCGGGAACGCCGGTCGAAGACGACGTTATCACTGCGCGACCCTTGTACTCGACGAAAAGAAGGGCCTCCGCGCGCCCGCGCGTTCCGTTGACGAGAGCGGGGATTCCAAGCAGTGCTTCTCGCTGGGGTCCCGGTGTGGCGACGACGCCGCATCCGAGTACCAGCACCTGATCGGAGGGCCAGCGAAATCGCTCGTTGAGCCGCCAGCTTACCAGTTGCGGGATCTGCAGTTCGGCCGTCTGAGTGGTCCCCGCGGCACCGGGGACCTGAACCACCACAGACTGGAGTCTTTCAATCTGGTCGATCTTGCATCCAATCATGGCCTCAATGGAATAGCCGTCGAGGGAAGTCAGCGCGCTGAAGTCGATCGAATAACCCTCCTCAATCCGGTCTGTCAACGGCTGGTAGTAGCCGGCGCCCTGATTGATCCATTCAAGATTTCGCGTGAACTGGACGGGGCGCGTGCTGGCCAGCACCTGTTTCTGTCCATTGTGAATGACCAGGTCGCCATTGTTGCGTTCCTGATAATCGGCGCGGTTTCTCAGCTGACCTGCGAGGACTGCCGCGTTTTCCTTGCTCATCAACCACGCTTCGACTCCCGGCGAGTTCACGGCAACCGGTTTCATCGTGGTCAATGCGCCACGACGCCAGTCCGGCGCCGAAATGGTTACCAGTCGCAGCCCGAACACCTGCGGTGCACCCCGCGACTGGACGAATCGATCAACGATCGGCTTGATTCGATCGTGGACCAACGGAGTATGATAGACGTGCAATTGGCTGCCCGATGCACTGAGGATGCCGAAGGGTTGGGAGAACCACATATCGGTTCCCGTTTCCCGGGTAATCCAGTCGACGATCGCCTGTTCCGGACGAACAGTGTTCGGAATCGAAAAGGTGTACGGCGAGATATCGTACGTCCGCCAGACCTGCCCATCCGAATTGGGCAGGCCTTCAATTCCGCTCGTGAGCGTCGTGAATCCTGCATCGCCTGTCGCGGCAGCCGGAGCATCCTGACTGCCTGGCGGTACCGTTGGACCGCCGGAGGCTTGCGGAACCGCATCCTGCATCAGCGCTGCAGGGATCACAAGGGGATCCCTGGAAAGGGAATTCGGTGGCAAAACCTGATCCGCGCCAGGAAGCCGGGTCGCATCTTGTATCACCGGGGCGATGCCGGGCGTTGGGGTACGGGCACCTCGCGGATCGATTGCCGGTGGCATGCCCCCCGAAAGTCCGGGTTGCCATGGGAGGCTCTGGTCCTCTGGTGATTTTTTTTCGTCTTTCCTCTCCTCCTGAAGGGCGAGGAGCGGCGAGGAAGAAACGAACCAACAAAAAACCAGCCAGCAATAAAGTCCCGAACGGACTGTCTGGTTTAGTTGTCCCGAACGTGCGGGCGGAGTCCAAATTGACCGCATGAGCGCAATCCTTTGCGACCTGGAAAAAAAGCTGCGGGACCGTCGTGCGCAGGGGGAATGAACCTGCAAGTATAGACGTCGAAAAATCGCTTCGACAATACAGATCGAAGCCATACCAGGTTTGCCAGCAAACCTTTTTCAGGGGATTGGTACAAACGCCGGCCGGCGAAAACAGGTCCCGGCAAACCCACCGGCCATTAATCCGGCTTTTGCTGGCATCCTTGTGTCAAGTCAAACGGCCTGTAACCGGATCGAAAGTCGCCTGGCCGGGCCTTAAACCGGGTTGCGGGTTAACGCGTGTTTGGTGGGCCGTGTTGAGGTTTACCCGCAGATTGCCCTGTTTTTTGGATGGTGAAGGTCACAAAAGGGGCCTAAAGGGTATTCCCCATGCCGGCGAACAAATACAATCAACCGGCGAACGGATCAAATTCAAGTCTCACATTGCTGCCTGCCACAAAGTTTGGACCCCGCCCAGTTCTGTTCTCTGCCCTCAAGGCGTTTCCCCGAGTTATTACGGAGTTGAATTCATGAAATATGTCCTGCCGGTCGTCGCCATGTTGTTCTTTCCAGTGTCGCTTGTGGCCCAGATCGCAGAAGACGAATGGGAGCAACTCAAGTCGCACGAGGGAAATTTTGTTGCTTCCGTTCCAATGGGAATGTCGTATCAGGCGCAAGAGATTCCGTCCGAAGCGGGCTCGATAACGATGCACATGTTCATTTCCGAACGGGAGAACGGTGCCCAGGCGTTCGTTGTTTTCTATAACGACATTCCGGAAGTCGCGCGGGAACAGGGAGTCGCCTCGATTCTGGAAAACGCCAGGAACGGGGCCCTGCAATCACAAAACGGCGAACTTGCCGGTGATCCGGTCGATATCAAGATCGGCGAACATCCGGGAAGCGAATTCCATTTTACGGCAAGCCCGCCGGGAGCCGACGGCACGAAAGTGTATTGTTCGTGGCGAATCTATGTTGCCAACAACCGGATGTACCAGGTCGGGATCGCATCCCAGGGTGAGGAAATCAATGAAGGGGACAGGTCCCGATTGTTCGATTCCTTCCGCTTGTTGCGGGATTGAGAAACCCATTCTTCTGGATGGATGGTTATCGTTAAATGTCCCTTTACCAGTCGCAGGATGACCTGACCGGCCGAACTCTCGGCAGCTACACCCTGATCCGCCGGCTGGGTCGGGGGGGGATGGCCAATGTTTACCTTGCGCACCAGACAACGCTCGACCGCCCCGTAGCGCTCAAGATTCTCCGGCCTGAGCTGGCTGTCGATCGCGGCTACGTGGCCCGATTTCATCGAGAAGCACAGGCGGCGGCCAACCTGATTCAGGCCAACATCGTGCAGATTCACGAGGTGGGCGAATTCGAGGGCCTGCATTTTATCGCCCAGGAATACGTGCGCGGGCAGAACCTGCGCCAATACCTGTCGCGCCACAAGGTTGTCGAACCCATCCTTGCGGTCAGCATCATGCGGCAGGTTGGTCTCGCGCTGGCAAAAGCCGCGGAACAAGGGGTGACACACCGGGATATCAAGCCGGAAAACATCATGTTGGCCCCCAACGGGGAAGTGAAAGTCACCGACTTTGGACTTGCCCGGATCGCCGATGGCAAGAATGTCGAATTGACCCAGATCGGCGTTGCCATGGGTACTCCGCTGTATATGAGTCCGGAGCAGGCAGAGGGAGGGCAGGTCGATATCCGCAGTGACCTCTATTCACTGGGCATTACCGCCTGGCATATGCTCGCCGGGAAGCCACCTTTCGAAGGCGAGACTGCCTTGTCGATCGTGGTCCAGCACGTCAAGAAGGAACTCCCTTCATTGCAGGCCGTTCGTCCGGATCTTCCCGCCGAATTATGCGATATCGTGCATCATCTGGCTGCCAAGCGCCCCGCCGACCGGATTCAGACTCCGTTGCAACTCGTCCGCGAATTGCGGAACCTCGATTTCGACGATATTGCAGACTGGGACGAGCTTTCCGAAAAACTGGCGGCGACCGATTCAGGAGCGGCTGGCAGCGCCGTCACGGAGATCCAGTCGCGTCTGGAAGTCACTCGCCAGCTCGAGACCATCATGCGCGGACAGTTCATTCCATGGTGGCGGTCGCGGGCCATGATTTCGCTGCTGGGTGCGCTGTTGATTCTCGGCGCGGGCGCGGGCGTGCTCGCTGCGCTGACCTGGCCGCCGGCTGATCCTTTTGCCCGTGCATCGGAGAGGGAAGCCGGCATCGAACGGCAGGCTACGGCCAAGGACCAGTATTACGCAGCGCTCTGGGTGACCGACCCATCTCTGGCCGAGCAGGCATGGAAAGCTGTCGAAGCCTATTTTCCATCCTACGACGAGAACGGCACGGCCAATGCCGACAATCTGCTTTATTCGCGCAAGGCTGACGTCCGGCTGGGCTCGATGTATTTGCAAACAGGCCAGTATGAGAAAGCTGAAGCGGTGTTCTCCCGCCTGTCAGAGCTTGGGGAAACCGAAAAAGAGCTTGGTCTGCTGGGAATCGCCGGGTTGGCCCTGGTTTTTGATCACACCAGGGAAACCGACCGGATCGAAGCGCTGCTTCCCGTGCTCGATCAGGAAATCGATAACATTCGCGGGTTTCTGGGCGATGAAGTGCGCGCCTTGTTGGCCCGATACCGGAATGGCGGACTCGGTCCGGTGCAGTCGAACTGAATCGGGGCTTTTCGGTCAGGTGGACGCGGGCTTGCGGCCATCGGTTTCCTGATGTTGTTGCCGCGCGACCACCAGTTCCCGCTGCAGAATGCTGAGTAGAGTCTCAAGGAAGACAACGACCATCGGCCCGACGACGATGCCAATGGGGCCCAGCGAGGCGACACCCCCGAGGATACTGAGCAGGGCCAGCAGCGGATGCAGGTTGGACTGCCCCTGCAAGACCAATGGCTTCACGACGTTGTCGATCATCGAAATCACCCCCACTCCATAGATTACCAGGAAAATACCGGCGCCTGTCCGGCCTTCCACAAACAGCAAATAGAAAGCGCAGGGGACCCAGATGGCCGCGGCGCCAAGGAACGGAACAAGGGCAAGGGCCATCGTCAACATCATCAGCAAAAAGACGGAGTCCAGTCCGGCCAGATAATATCCGACCGCTCCCAGAATCCCCTGAGCCAACGCGGCAAGCAAAATGGCGAGGACCACAGAACGGCTGACCTTTTCGAATTCGTGAATCAGTTCGTCCTTGTACGTATTGTCCAGTGGTGTCAACCGGTTAAGCCCATCCAGCAATGCCGGGCCGTCGAGAAAAAAAGTAAACAGGGCCAGCACCATGATCACCAGCCCAAACAGGAACTTGAGAGCAAAGGCCGTAGTCGCCCCTCCGAAAGAAACGAGCTTCTCCCTCGCCCATGAAGTCAGGCCGGAAACATACTCGCGAGCCTTGGCTTCATCCGGATTGGCGATTTCCGTCAGCCAGCCCCTGATCGGTCCCCCCAGCCGGTCTGTCTTGAAAGCGAAGTAATCGCGAATGGCGTCGCTGAGCTGGCCGCTCATTTCACTGCATAGCGCGTGTTTTTCATCCTCGCTTAGCCCGTTCCAGCGGGTTTCATCTTTCAGGCTGGATCGGATGTTTTCGATTTTTCGGGCGAATCCGGACCAGTGACTTTCAGTCGCAGGCGAATCCGCATCAGTCGCGGCAGCACTGTTCTCTTCGGGCCAGGGAAGATCGATTACGGTGGCCAGGTCGCGGGCGAGCGAGCGGATTTCTCCGGCATCATAAAGGAACTGCGTGCGCTGTTTTTCCGGATCGTTTGTCGGTTCCGCGTCGCGAACCTGTTCGATGACCCCTTCCAGCCTGCGGAACTGGTCACTTGCCGGCATTTCCAGGCCAGCCCGATCGCGAAGCGCGCGGAGCTTGATGCCGATATCCGTGGGATTGATCGCCCGTAACAACGTCCGGCTTTCCGCAACGGCCACGACTCCCAATAGAGCAACGGGGAGAAGAACCAGCATCAGAATAACGATCGTGGAAAGCAGGGCGGCCGTTTTCTTGCGGTTTTTGACAAGCACCAAAAACCGCCGGTGCATGGGTCGAAAAACGACAACGAGCAGCGCCGCAAGAAACAGGGGTACAAAGAAGACTGCCAATACCTGGTAGACCAGAATTCCGACCAGCACAATCGCGGCGAGAAGCAGTCCAATCGAAAGGTAGCGATACACTAAAAACTCTCCGGTCCTGTTCGGTCAGTGTCTGCTGGAATGACTGCTGGAATTGTCGTTCAAGGCAATTCTGGCGAAAAGTCGGGGTCTTGGGAAGTTTTCCGACGATTCCGCCGGCTTATGCGAGATTTGAAGCTGAGATCAACTGCGGTTCAGGAAGGCAACGACTCGTAGACAACCGGCACGTCTGGCAAAGCCGCGAGGAAGGACTTCCCATAGGGCTTGCTATAGATTCGCGGGTCGAGAACCACAACAATTCCGCTGTCGGTCGACGTGCGAATCAGTCGTCCGAATCCCTGTTTGAACTTGATCACGGCTTCCGGTACCTGAAGTTCAAGAAACGGGTTGCCGCCGGCTGCCCGGATGGCTTCGACCCGTGCCTCCAGCAAGGGCTGGTCGGGAACGCGAAAGGGGAGTCGTGTGATGATCACATTTTGCAAGGCGTCACCGGGCACATCGACGCCTTGCCAAAAACTGTCGGTGCCAAAAAGGACACCTTGCGGACGGGAACGGAACTGATCGAGCAGCCGGCTGCGCGGCGTGCCGTCAGCCTGCGAGTAAAGGGCCAGATCGCGGTGTGCGAGCCACGGTGATAGCTGGCTGGCTGCATCGCGCAACGCCTTGTAGCTTGTGAAAAGCACAAATGCGCGGCCGTTCGTCCGGGTTACATAATGGCGAATCGCATCCAGCGACTGGCGGAAGTGCAAATCGCCATCGGTGGAAGGGTCGGCCATATCGCGGACAAGAATCAGTTTTGCCTGCCGCCGGTAGTCAAACACAGCCGGCAATCCGATGGCCGGACATTGGGTAAGGCCGATGCGGCTCTTGAAATAATCAAACGACTGGCTGGCTGTGGCCAGAGTCGCGCTCGTCATGATGACACTGGCTGTCTTGTCAAACAATTCCCGACGCAAAACCGGACCGACATCGACCGGTGCCGCGAGCAAGGAGGTCACGCGACGGCCGGTCCGTCGCATTCCCGACTCGATCCAGTAGACGAGATCATCATGTCCCTGCAGTCGCCAGTTCTCCGCCAGGGCTGACAAGGCGCGCAGCTTTTCTTTCGCCGCGACCAGGTCCTGTTTCTCGGTCTCGTCGGGGATGTGGCCGGCCATTTTCTCAAGCAAGCCGGCAAGTCGGTCCAGCGCGGGCGAAAGCGTGTTCTGCACGATGCCGGGGCGGCGCACGCGCAACGAAAAATTGCCTTCGCCCGTTTTGATGTTCTGGCGGGCGGCCCAGGCGACAATGTCTCCGAAGAATTGTCCGGCCTCGTTGAGGCACTGAATCACCATCCGCTGCCCCTCGGCGCTTCCGTGATGCACCAGCAAGCCGCGATTGGTGTGGTCGTTAAAGAGCTTGAGCAGTGCGAAGTCGACCTGTGCACTCCCCAGGGAGAGTCCCAGGTGATCGCTGGCCACGCTCTCCAGCGTGTGGGCTTCATCGAGGATCGCCGCGTCGTACTCCGGCAGCAAGCTGACTCCCAGACGTCGCAGGGCGATATCGACAAAAAACAAGGCGTGGTTGACGACCAGTATCTGTGCGTTCTGCATTCGTCGCCGGGCGCGAAAATAAAAGCAGTTCTGGTACGAAGGGCATTTCCGTCCCAGGCAATTGCCGGTGTCACTGGCGACTTCATCCCAGACGCTTTCTCCAACGCGGAAATCAATATCCGCACGGGAGCCGTCGGCTGATTTTTCGACCCACTGCGAGATCGCACGAAGCTGGGCGATTTCTTCATCTCCCGAAAAAAGGGCCGGTCCCCTTTCGAGTGCCTTGTGCATCCGCCGCAGGCTGATGTAATTGTTCCTCCCCTTGGCAAGCACCGCCGAAAACTCCCGCGGCATGACACTTTTCAAAAGTGGAATGTCCTTGTTTACCAGCTGCTCCTGCAGGCTGATCGTATGGGTGGAGATGACCACCTTCCGGTTGCCCTTTTCAAGTCCGGTTTCCTGCTGTTCCGTCGCGGCAAGTATTGCCGGAACGAGATAGCCGAAGCTCTTGCCCACGCCCGTGGCAGCCTCCACGATCAGGTGATGCCGGTTGAGAATTGCATCCTGCACGGCATCGGCCATCTGCAACTGCTGTGGCCGGTGTTCATAGGCCTTCAGTCGTCGGGCAATCAGGCCTCCCGGTTTCAGGACGTCGGCGGGTTGTAGCATCGCTGGATTCTGCGGCAACGACAAAAAGAAAATGCCCTATGGCCGGTCGCCGAAAAGTTCCCCTTGCAGATTGAATGAGGCGGTGGCCGGAACGGCGAGGTTCAAATGCCGGTAGGCACTGGCGGTTGCCACGCGCCCGCGCGGCGTCCGCAAGATCAGTTCGCTGCGCAAAAGAAATGGTTCGACGTCGTCGGCCAGTGTGTCGCTGGAAGCGTTCATGGTCGCAGCAATCGTATCGATGCCCGTCGGTCCTCCACCGCACACGCGAACCAGGGTATTGAGGTAATTGCGGTCCTGGTTGTCGAGACCGAGTTCATCAATTTCCGCCATGGCCAGCGCATCCCGGGCAACCTGCATCGTGATCCGTCCGTCGGCCCGCGTTTGCGCAAAATCCCTGATCCAGCGCAGCCGGTTGTTGGCCACACGCGGAGTGCCCCGGCTTCTCCGGGAGATTTCTTCGGCAGCATCGCCCAGAATCGGCACCTGAAGTTTCACCGCACTCCTGAGAACGATCTCGGTCAATTCCTCCAGCCGGTAAAAGCCCAGGTGCTCGCGATGAAGAAACCGGTCGCGCATCGGTGCGCTCAGCAAGCCGGTTCGTGTCGTGGCCCCGATCAGCGTGAATCGATTCAGTTTCATGCTGTAGGTTCGCCCGTGGACTCCCTCTCCCATGACGATGTCTACCCGGAAGTCTTCCATGGCAGTGTACAGGAACTCCTCCACCGCCCGCGAAATCCTGTGTATCTCGTCGATGAACAGCACCTGCCCCTTTTGCAGATTTGAAAGACTGGGAATGACATCCTTCGGGCGGGTTAGCGCGGGTCCGCTCAGGTATTCCACCGGCACTCCCAGCTCGCGCGGAATGCAGGTGGCAAATGTAGTTTTGCCCAGGCCCGGCGGGCCGTCGAAGAGCAGGTGACCAAGGACTTCTTTCCGTTTTTGCGCAGCGGCAATCGCAATCCCGATCCGCTCGACAACTTCTCGCTGCCCAACGATCTGGTCGAGCCGCAAGGGACGCAAATGGTTGTCGTCGTCCGCGACGGAATTCGGCTGGCCAGTTCCGGAACGAGCCGCTGGCGGCCGTCCTGCGGGAGGTGTGTCGGGTCTCTTTCCGGTCGAATCGCCCGGAATAATCGGTTCGCGGCTCATCAGCTGTTGTTCATTTCCCCGGCACAGGGCACAGGACGAAGCGGTCCGATTCCGCCCGATCCGGAATCCGGGTCTTCGCCAAATATACCAGAGGGCGCGAGCCTGTGGAAACCTCATTCAATTTGAGGCAAACTGTCAGATATGGAAAAAGCCCGCAACAACAAGTCCGCCCTTGCAAAAGCAATCCTGCAATCACCGTCTCCGATCTACCTCCTGACAGCCGATCTGAAAATCGGGTTTGTCAACCAGGCGACATGTGAATGGCTGGGCATGGAAGAAAGCGAGCTGATCGGAATTTCGTGTGCTTACCATCCACCCGGGGATGATTCCCTTGCATCGGGAATTGCCAGCTCTCTTTGTCCTCCTCCAGATGCGTCCGACGGAGTCGCCGAGTTCGCCGTTTGTTGGCGGGAGGCATCGGGTATTCCTCATTTTCGAAAGGCAGTTGCCATTGCAACGGGTGATGCCTCGAAGCCGGCGATACTGGTCGTGGTTCACGGATCACCCCGCCAGGAGTTGCCGGCAAAGACAGCGGAAATTCCTGAACGGCGACGGCTCCATGCGGAAATCGCCCGCCTGCAATTCGCGACCGATTCCGGAGAAGGGCTGGCGCGGGTTGTGGGAAAAAGCCATGCGTCTGCCCGCATCCGCCGGCAAGTTGGCCTTGCCGCCGAGTCGTCTGCCAGTGTCCTCGTGATCGGACCTCGCGGCAGCGGTCGCGAGAAAATTGTTCGCATGATCCATTTCGCGAAGGGACCGGAGGCAACCGGTCCACTGGTCCCTTTCGACTGCCGGACAGGTGATCTCGAGTCGCTGGAGGCAATCCTCCGCCATCTGGTTCGCGAGTATCGGCAATCGGGGAACCCGAATGCCCCGCGTTTGTTCCTCAAGGAAATTCAGGCGCTGGATCCCGCGTCGACACGGGAACTCGTTACAAGGCTGCAACAGACGGACTTTCGATTGCCGGTGGCAGCCACTGTTCTTGCCTCCCGCAGAAGCGATGTCGATCCGCAGCTGGACGCGCTTCTGTCCACCATTGCGATCGAGGTTCCGCCATTGGCCAGCCGGCCAGAAGACATTGGAATCCTGGCCCAGGCGCTGCTGGAACAGGGAAATGGCCGGTTGAATCCGGCTTGTGCCGGTTTCGAAAACGAAGTGCTCGAATGCCTGTCGCAGTATCCATGGCCAGGCGAGCTTGATGAACTGACCCAGGTGGTCGATGAGATGAGAGCGGCTTCCCGACCTCCGGTCATTCGAATGGGCGATGTCCCCTCGTACATCCGGATTGCGGTTCGCGACCGTATCTCGGCCCTGCCAGTCACTGAAGAGACGATTGATCTCGACGCGTTCCTCGCGAGTATTGAGGTCGAACTGATTCAACGGGCGGTCGCGCAGGCGCGTGGAAACAAAAGCCATGCTGCACGTCTGCTCGGAATCAGCCGGGCTCGCTTGCTGAGGAGGCTGGGAGAGCCAGAGACCGCCGATTCGTCCATAGAGTTTGTCCCCGAGACGGACGGGAAGGGGACTTCATGACGGGAATCGAACTGTTTTTCCGTGAGGTTCGCCCCGCCCTGATCGTCGCCGGCTACTGGCAAGCGGAGAACTTGATCGCCAGAATCGCAAGTGCCCTGCCGCCGGAAGTCAAATCGCAAATGCGCTTTCGCCGGGTCGAGCGATGGGAGGATTTCGCAAGCAGCGAGCTGGTTCCCCCTTCATCCGCCGCGGTCATCGAATGCCCTTCGCCCGATATCGGCTACGGGGAGGTACTGCGTGTCGTCACGGAACTAGTCGGGCGCCGGGTTCACGTCCTGATCGGGAACTCCAGTGAGGAAGGGGACTGGCTTGACGGGCTGCGCGTCGCCGGAGCCATGTGCTTTGACGATGACGATCACGATTTTCGGCGTCTGATACGCGCCATTGAGACCCTTTCAGCATTGCAAACCGGGAAAATGGTTCGCTGGGATACGGAAATTCGGCAACGGCTCCCCTGGAGTGACTGATCTCGGCTACGCTTGTTGTCTGTCCCCGGCTTCAACAAGAATAACCCGATCAGGAATTAGCGTTTTCCCGCCCGTCGGGCCCAACACTGCGAGTTTTGATGAACAGCAACACTATCTCCGTTGAAAACGTCAATCAGGTTCTACACGAGGTCAAGGATCCCGAGACAGGCCGGTCCATTGTCCGCACCAAACAACTGTATGGCACCGCTGTCGGGCCGGACTCGATCGAACTGGAAATCGGATTGACCAGCCACTCCAACCCGGTTCGCGAGCTTTTCCGGCAAGAGGTCGAAAAACTCCTGAAGAGCCGGTTTCCCGATTGCGGTAAAGTGGAAATCCGGCTGCATGAACATCATCGTCCGGTTCCCGAAGCAGGGCAGGTGGGCTTGCGTTGCCGCAGCATTATTGCCGTCGGCTCGGGGAAAGGGGGAGTCGGCAAGAGCACGGTGGCCACCAGCATCGCACTCGGTCTGAAGCGGGCGGGATGTCGGGTCGGGCTTCTCGATGCCGATGTCTATGGACCGAGTATTCCAAACCTGGTCGGTGTCGACGGGCAACCGGCGCGCAGCGGCAACAAGATCGCACCGATCGATGCGCGGGGAATGCCGGTCATGTCGATCGGTTTTATGGTCCCCGTCGACCAGGCAGTGATCTGGAGAGGGCCGATGTTGCACTCGGCCGTTACCCAGTTCTTGCGCGATACCGAATGGGGCGAGCTGGATTACCTGATCATCGATATGCCGCCGGGTACGGGGGATGTGGCATTGACCCTGTCCCAGCTCATGCCGGCAACGGGTGCGGTCATCGTTTGCACGCCGCAAAAAGTGGCATTGCTCGATGCGATCAAGGCGTTGTCGATGTTTGAGAAGGTCAAGATTCCCGTTCTTGGAATCGTGGAAAACATGAGCAGCTTTCTCTGTCCCGACAATGGCAAGCAATACGACATCTTCGGAAAGGGGGGTGCGAGGCGGCTGGCAGAGCAGGCCGGTGTTCCCTGCCTTGCCGAGATTCCGATCACGATCTCAATGCGCATTCGCGGAGACGAAGGGCGAATGGAGGAGAACTTCGACGACCCGGCGATACGGGGCGAACTCGATTCGCTGGTCACCCGGCTGGTATGGGAACTGGCGCGGCGGGCTGCGGAAAATCCGGAAATCCCCTCATTGCCGGTGCTTGCCTGACGGCGTGGCAGGGGCGGAAATCAAAGGCAGGTTCGATGGAAAAACGCGTTGGAAAAACGCGTGTAAAAAAACAAAAAAAGGATTCTGACGCAAGCGACAGAATCCTTCTCGTTGTTGTAGAGCAGTAAGAAGTAACCAGCTGGTAACTACTTCTTGCGCTTGGGGGCTGCCTTTTTCTTTTTGGCAGGTGCTTTTTTAGCGGCTTTCTTGGCAGCTTTCTTCTTGGCCATTGTACGTCCTCCGTAAATTAGACCAAACCGGCAGAAGCCCGCGGAATACAGCATGACCGCATCCCTGGACATTCCGCAAACCAAAACAAAAACAAACCCGGTTTCAACACGTCGTTAACAGGCGAACCTGTTTTCAACGAGTCAGACAAGCTGACTGGCCAGTCGATTCCGGAATTTTCCACAATTCAACTGCATCGCCTTTCCGAACCGTTGCTGTGCCTTGGCGATCAATTGATGAATGCACATCAACATGCAACGGTTGTGTTCATCGACCAAAGTTTTAGAAAACGAAAAAAATTTTTCAACTGGACTTCGTACATTTTCTTTCCCGCATGGTCGTTTTTTTATGGCCGTATCGTCATTGCCGTGGAACAAATCGTGCAACGATACATCTCGAATGCGATTCAATCGGGATTTATCATCGGAGTTTTCGATGCACGTACCTGTTAAACAGTAATCGTCGGACATCAACCGGCTATTCCTGAAAGGAACAGGAAGCAAAACGTCTCGTCGCAAGCGCAATCCGTGGACGTCATGCAGCAGTTGGAAAGAAACTGCCGCTTGAAATGGCAAGTCAGATAAAAGAGCTCCCCGTGTTTGAGCGAAAATATTTCCGAATTGTACATGGATCGCGTCAAAAAATGCCAAAACGGCAGTTTCTCGTGTCGCAACGGCGGTTCGCATCCTTTCCGTTCCTTTTTCGCGGCCGGTCATCAGCGATCAAGCCCGCTGGCATCGCAATACGGCCGATGATCGCGATGCGGACGTAACTGTTGTCAAAAACATGTACCCGGAAAAATCGTTATGCAACTCCGAATCATCGCGCATGCGCTTTGATGCGGGGCGCTTTTAACAACACGCAACGACGATGTTGAGCAACGAAAAAAATTTTCGAAAATTTTTTGAAAATTTTCTTCCTGACGTGTCATTTACAGCTGTTGAAGGCGAAACGCGGCATCGATTCAACCGCAGCAACGCACTTGAATCATGACCGGCTTGCGAGCCGCCAGGATTGCGAAGCGGCAATCACCAGCCGCCTCCGCGCCCGGTCAATTGCTGCAACATGAAATAGTTTTGCACGCCCATGAAGGCAAAGAAGAACCCCATGAACATGTCGCGCGACACAAAAAAGCCGTAGGCAGCAATCAACCCCGCGGTGGCCACGCCTAGCATCAGGGCCTTTGCCAGCCCGTTCCGGTAATCACCCATCTGAAACAACTGGGCCGAGATCTGGCCACCATCCAGCGGAAAAACGGGAACCAGGTTGAGCAGGCTCCAAAAGAAATTGCAGTAAAGGCCAATCTGCAGGAAGAGATGGATGGCAAGGTTTTCCGCAAACGCCGATTCCGACAGATTGGCGAGGGGGAGCGGGATCAGGGAATCTGTGACGATCTCAAGCCTTCCCCCCAGCGCGAAGACCAGCAGGACGAACACACCACAAAAAAGAAACCCGGCAGCCGGTCCCGCGGCCGATATCGCAACGTTTTGCCAGGGTGTGACACTTCGCTTCCCACCCCAGAGCGATTCCGGTATCGCCAGCCCACCCATCAGGTACAGAACGATCCGCGACCGGATTCCATACCGCTTCATGACAAGGGAATGACCGAGCTCATGAACGAGGATCGACAGAAAAAACACCAGCACAAATATCAGGATCGCGACGCCGGCATTGAATCCGTTTCGGGCAATATTGGCCCCGAAAACAAACGGCAACACAAAGAAAGCCGGGTGGACGCGCACCGGAAATCCAAACAGCCTGAACTGGATATCGTAGGCGGTTCGCTGGGGTTCCTGCAGTATCACGAAGGGGTCTCCTGGTCCGTGTGCCGGTTCTGGCTCCGTTTCCGAAAAGGGTAACGGGGCGGATTGGCAAGTCAATCGTCTTACGCGGCGCGCGAGGAAGGGCCAGACGCATCGGGAACGACAGTTCCCGGCAATACCGAAATGGACGTTGTTTGCAGCAGGACATTCCGGCGGGCCAGTTCGCCGGCGATATAGCCTGCAGCGCGCGCGGAGGCGCCTGGAATGGCAAACCCTTTCGCCACCGATTCCAGAATTCCGATTCTTCGCGAACGGGCCTGGGCGTCCGAGAGCCAGTGGTTGATCCAGCGGGCAATGCTGACTGAACGATCGCGGAACGTAAAATACTCGGGCATGGGCACTTCACTGTTCTCCGGCGAATCGGGTCGATAGCGGTTCAGCAATGTCCGCTTGATCGAGTCGGCGGCAATCAGGTTGACCAGCGTGACAAAGCGGGTCTGCTTGAGGATCCACTCGACGAGAAACCAGATCGGAAACCCGGCCCGATAGACGATAACCGTCGGCTTTCGGTGGTAGAGCAATTCCAGCGAAACGGAACCGCTGCAGGCGATGCACGCATCGGCCATGGAAATGAGTTCCGGCGTGCGACCGGACATGACGTCTATCGCAAGATCCTCGCGCCGCGTAACTTCCCGAACCAGTTCGGCATGCCGACGTGAATAACAGGCAACGGCGATTGAGACTTTCGGATGGACCTCCCGAACCTGTCTGGCCGCCGAGAGCAGGGTGTCGAGATTCCGGTGGATTTCCTGGTCCCGGGATCCTGGCAGCAGAACGAGGAGTTTTCGGTCTGGAACATCGTATTGATGCATGAAGGTCTCGTCATACCGATACCGGCAGACTTCGTCGAAGAAAGGGTGCCCGACGAAATGAGCCTGGCATCCCCTTTCCCGAAACCATTGTTCCTCAAAAGGGAGCTTGCACAAAACGTGATCGACCAGCCGTCGCAGTTTTCGCACCCGCCAGGGCAACCATGCCCACATCTGTGGCACTCCATAATAGAACACGGGAATCCCGCGGCGCTTTGCCAATCGGGCGATCCACCAGTTGAACCCCGGATAATCGATCAATACCACGGCATCGATCCGGTTCTCGTCCAGATGTTTGCCAGCCAGGGCCAGCAGGCGAAAGAACTCGCGGATATGCCGCAGAACATTCCATATCCCCATCACGGCAAGCGCAGTCAGGTCGTGAATCAATCGGCATCCGGCATCGGCCATTCGCGGTCCGCCAAACCCGGATACTTCCAGCTGCGGGTCGATTTCCCCGAGATCGCGAATCAGATTGGCGCCGTGGACGTCCCCGCTGGGTTCGCCGACAGAAAAGAAAATATGCATCCGTGCCACCGGTTCCTGGGTGCCTGAGACCCGGAAGTATGGCGATGAAGCGGGCTTCGGGAAAGATCAGTTTGGCGACGTAATTCCCCCGAAACCGTCACGAAAATCCCGGGCCTGGCAAAAAAAACAGCCCGCCGAAAAGCGGGCTGCAGGCATTGTTTGTCTTTTGCTTCGGCAGTCGTCTGCCGTGGCACTATTTTTTTGCTTCGAAGTGATCGGCAAAACCCTTGTCGGCAAAAATCATTTCGATGCGCGCCTTGTCGTCAGCGGCTTTCTCGACCTTGCCCTTGCATCCATTGCAGCAAACACCGACGTCCAGAGCGCCGACTTTGGTTGTCATTCCCTCGGGAATCGCGCGGCCGGTGAGGGGGCAATCTTTCTGCACAAATTGTCCGGTCTGAACGAGCTGCATGTTGGCCATGACAGCGAATTTACCGGGCTCTTTCGCAAAAGCATCCTTGCAGTCATCGCAGCAGAACCAGACCTTGCCTCCCCGATATTCAACAAAGGATTCGGCCGAAACTTTCTCTTCCGGCATCATCATGCACATCACGTTGTCCAGGTCAGTCTTCGACGCGGCGGCCTCGAAACCTTTGGCGAAGGCAGCGGGCGAAAAGGTGATTGTGGCTTTTGCAGCGACATCGGCGGCGCCGTCAACCTTCCCCTTGCAATTGTTGCAGCACAGGCCGACGCTGACACCACCGACGTCCGAGGCAATTCCCTCGCCGACGGGGCGGCCGGTAATCGGACAGGCCTTCTGGCTGAATTGTCCGGTGGCAACGAGCTGGTGATTGGCCATGACTGCGAAGTCTTCCGGCTTTGCCGAAAATTTGGCAGCGCAGTTCTTGCAGCAGAAGTAGACCTTGCCGCCACCAAACTCGACGGCCGTTTCTGCCTTGGCGGCAGCGCCCGGATTCACGACGCACTTGATGTCGGTCAGGTCCTGACCGCCTGCAATGGCGGGAAAGACCAACAGCGCAAAAGTCAAAACGATTAATTGTTTCATGGGGTGTCCTTTCAGATCGAGTTGAGAATGGCGACCTGGTTCGAGCGAACGGCCGCTGAGGTCGAATCAGGAACAAACCAGCGTCAGTAGTTTAACGAACCGCTGCCGGCTTTCGACAAGGTTAGGCGAAACGACCCATTGTGAAGAATTTGCCACAAGTCGTCCGACAGTCGCAAATTCATGGGAAAACCGGCCGGTAACATCGAAAACGGGAACGGCTCCGGGACTGATTGCACTATCTGATTTTGGGCCGTTTTGGTACATCCATGATGGCTTGAAATGAAAACGGATGGATGCAGCTGCAGCGACAATTGACTATTGACCCTTCGGCAGATTCGGGTCATCAAGTCTCGGGCGTGGATCAATGGATGGAACTTTTCGATACTCAATCATCATTCCGCTGGAGTTTCATCGCGGCCTGACGGATCGTTGTGTCGCTGGCTGGGCGCGGAAACAGACCTTTCCCAGAGACCGGTTCGAGGTCATCGTGGCCGCGCCGGCTTCGCATTCGATTGCGGTGCGAGAAGAAGTTGCCAGGCAACTGGACGATCAGGACCAGTTGATCGTCCTGGACGCTGACCACGACATGCCACTGGTGGCCGCGGCAGCCAGGGCCGCTCGCGGCGAAGTGTTGGTATTCACGGAGGCCCATTGCCTGCCGCGTCCGGATTTTCTCGAACAGGCGGAACGGGTATTTGCCGAGAATCCGTCATGGGCCGGCTTCAGTGGCCGCTCGATTCCGATGACTCATAATCTGCTCTCGGAAATCGAGGCCGCGATGTACGAACGCGACATTCGCCGGAACCTGGAGAGTCATCCGTGGCTGAAAGTGCTCGATCAGTGTTTCGTGGTTCGGGCTGAGGCTTACAGGGCTTCGGGAGGCATCGAACCGGAATACGGGCACTTCGCCGAATGGCTGCTCGCTGCACGGCTTCATCGGAGCGGACAGGAAATCGGATACGACCCCGGACCGGCGATCGATCATTATTATTGCGGCGACCTGGCGGAACTGGAAGAATTCACACGCGACTTTTCGCACGGCCAAACGAGGTTTTGTCACCGATCGGCAACGGATAACTGCGGCGACCTGTTCGCGGAAGTCTCGTTATGGTCCGATCGACTTCGATTTGACCGCAGCGCCGCGCGATGCATGTGGCGGATGATGCGCCGTGACGGATTGGCAATGCTGAAGCACTGCTTTTTCAGCCGAGGCAAGTACATTCCTGCCGCCCGGCTGCGCGATTGGCCGTTTGGCACCGCGTGCAAATGGCTTGTTCACAGCCTCGTTTCTCTCGAATGGCGCATCCGGCTTTGCGAGTTGCAAATCCGGCGCCTGCATCGACGGACGCAAAAACGTCTCGATCGGGGAGACCGGCAAGGAGCGACGCAGGCTTTTGCAAGGTTAATGGATGCCTGTGCCATCGCCGGATACCTGAAGTACATCCTGGAGCACCAGGATGGCGTTTCCTTTGAGTCACCATCGGTCGCCCCGACTCGTGGCTCGCAATGGTCCTCGGGAATCCGACAACTTGTTCCATCTCTGGGTTTTCATTCGCTCGAATCTCACCGTCGAAGCAATTTCCGCTGGTCCGAGCCGGCGGCGATGGTCAAAATCCCGCCGCTTTCCGGCAGCTGGACCCTTCACATCGAATGGACGCGCATCCTGACTCAGGATCAACAGGCGCAAGCCCGATTTTACCTGAACGAGCGAAGGGTGCCCCGCGAGCGAGTTTCGCATGTCGGCGACGAAACGCGGATCCAGCTAAACGACTGTGACGGACGAGAAACGCGACTCTCCTGGGTGATCAGCCCGTTTGTATCCGAAGGTGACGACAGGTCGCTCGGCTGTCCGGTGATTCAGATTTCCTGGTTCAGGAGCCGGGTGCCAGAATCGGCGCAAGGCACGAATACGGCAGCAGGTGGCGAAATTCAAAAACCGCTGGCGACCTATTTTCTGCACGTCCCCAAATGCGCTGGAACGACAACCCGCCAGCTTCTTTTTAATGCGGCACCGGCCAGCCGGATTCTTGCATCGGGAGAGCCAAGGTTGTATTACGTCCGACAGCTTCATGGCGGGAATTGCCAATTTGAGGACTACGAGCTTGCCGCGGGGCATTTTGGCTGGGAACTTCCGGCGATGGTCGCCGACCGCCCGTGGCAAATATTGACACTGGTCAGGGAACCCTTCCGGCGGCTTCAGTCGATTTTTGAATACTTCCGGCAACACAAACGTCTCCCGGAAAGTCTGAACTTTGCCCAATGGCTGAACGAGGAGATTGAGACATCCGAATTGTCAATTTCCTGGTTCCTCCCCGGGATACTCGACGAGCGTGCACGCGGCGCCAGGGAACTTGCCGACCTGATTCGTCCCCGCCTCGCTGAAGCGATTGACAATCTTCGACGATGCGTGGTCGGCTTGCAGGAATCACTGGAAGCCAGCCTGAATCTGTTTTCCGACTCCTGGCCTTGCCTGCTCCCGCCAATAGCGCCTCGGGTCAATGTAACGATCGACCGTTCCCATGTACCTGCGAGACGGGAAGACCTGGACCCTTCAGTCCAGGAGTTGCTTGAAATGGAATCCGGTTTTTACCAGGAAGCGGTTTCATTGTTTCAGGCGCAATACGCAGGAATGAAAAAGCGAATTCAGGAGGCCACTGGCCGTGAATTCCGGTCCGATCAGGAACTGCGTGAATACCTGCGAGAGAATTACCTGGCGTCGATTTCAATTGACGATTACTTCGTCCATCGTTCGGATCGCGCTGGAAATTCCAGTTTCGTCTGGAACGCTGACGACCGATACCTGGGCAGCAATCTCCACGACCGGGAACAGCATGGCGGGCAATGGCTCCGCTGGACCGGCCCTGACCAGACCACCGAGTTCTACCTTCCGATGCCTGCCGAAGCGGATTATCGATTGACTTTCCATTTGCATTTGGCGACTCCTCCTGCCCACGGCATCGGCTCGAGTCTGCAAGTCGAGGGACAACCGGTTCCACTTGTCGTCGAATGGTCGCCGAAAGCATTCCGCATGGAGGCGATCGTTAACGCTTCACAGTTCCTTGATCGAAAAGGGAAGCTCGCGAGAATCACTCTCGGTCATCCGGTGATTCGGGAAGCCAATGCTTTCCGCCAGGTTGGGCTGGCACTTGTTTCGATCGAGGTGGCCGCGATCGAAGCGGAAACGAGTAATGAACATCGCCACTTTGAAATGGACGCGGTACCTGTTCCTTGCGTGCCGTTACAAACCTGTCAAAATGAAACTCGTTGACAGCGTCACGATCCAGATACGCCTCTATTTCCTTTCCGGTTTGCACGGCAGCGCGACATGAGCCTTCTGAGCCGGATTGGCAATACTCCCATGGTTCCCCTGGCACGGATCGGGAAGGATTTGCCCGTTCCCTTGCTTGGCAAGTGCGAGTTTTTGAACCCGGGGGGGAGCGGCAAGGACCGGATCGCACTGGCGATTGTCGACCACGCGGAGCGCACGGGAGATCTGCGCAGCGGCATGACGTTGATTGAAGCAACGGCCGGCAACACGGGCATCGGACTTGCAATCGTTGCGGCTCATCGCGGGTACCGGCTCGTTTGCGTGATGCCGGAAAAGATGTCGGTCGACAAACAAACGGCTTTGGCCACCCTCGGTGCTGAAGTTATTGTGGTTCCCAACGCTCCGCCGGACGATCACCGCAATTTTCGGCGCGTCGCCGAGCAGCTTGCCATCAAGAATGGCTGGTATCTGACCCGACAGTTTGAGCACCCGGCGAACCCGGCCATTCATGCAACGACAACGGGACCAGAAATACTCGCTCAATGCGGCGGCCAGCCGGGTGCTCTGGTCTGTGGCGCGGGAACCGGAGGAACACTTTCCGGCGCTGGCGCATTTCTGAAACGCCATTGTCCGCGAATGCTGGTGGTGCTTGCCGATCCCGTCGGCTCACGATTTGCCCATTTCGTGGATCCCGCACACCCCGACGAAGACCTTCCCTATCAGGTCGAAGGAATTGGCGGGAGCGAAATTCCCGCCGTGTTTGATCCCGGCATCGTGAATATTGCCGAAAGGGTGACCGACGACGAGTCATTCGAAATGACGGGACGCCTGCTTCGCGAGGAGGGACTTCTGGCAGGAGGATCGTCTGGCACCGCGGTGGTCGCTGCATTGCGGGTCGCCGCGCGAAGCGATATCACGGGACCTGTTGTCGTGATTCTGGCCGATTCCTGGGACCGCTATTTCTCCCGTCCGTGGATGAAAGATCTGGCTGGTTTTCACATCGTTAATCAAAACGACGAGGTATTACGTGGCAACTTTAGGCCGAACTCGTAGCTGAATTCGCAAGAATTCAGAGAATTCGGGGGTACGGAGAGGGCTGAATTCTTGCGAATCCAGCTACTGCCCAACAGCGACTCAAGAAAATGGGTCCGCCCAGCCAGGGCGGAACGTCAGCGAATGGATCGGCCCAACTGAAGGAGTTCGTGCCTGGAGGCCAGGAACTCATCGGTTGCCACCTGAAGTTTCCGGTCGAGGTGCGGGCGAATTCTGGAGATGATACTTCGGGAATCGTAAACCATGAACTCGGCGTCCCAGCGCGGCGGAAGTGGCGAGGAGGGCTTGTTGCCCATCCACGACGCCAGGGATTTCGAGTGGCGATTGCCGCCGTTTGCCATCGATTTCGCCGCATTTCGCAGGTTTGTCTCACTGGCAATATAGGAATCGACGAAAGAGAGAGCTTCGACGTCTCCTTTCGCCCAGGTCGCGACCACGAAAGTTGATCGACCGGCCTCACGTTCTTCGACCTGACCGAACAGGCTCGTCGATTGAGCCAGCGCCGTGCAATCGACACGGATCAGCCCTCCCCGCCACGAAAGCGGAACAGCAAGCGTGATTGTGACCGTTTGGTCACCTTCCAGTGTGGTCTGGGGAGACTGGTTGAATTTGAAATAGACTCCCTGGCCCCGGTCGATCGTCCCGCTGGCGAGCAGAACCTGTTGTTCCGGGATTCGTCGAAAGTGCTCGGTTTGCGATCCGCCAACACTTGTTCCGGCATTGCCGCCAAGCGTGACTCCCGGAAGGACATCGGACTCAATGTTGATACCGAGCGATCCCTTTTTTTCCTTCGATGACGTCACTTCGATCGGACCATCGAATTCGGAGTACAAGTGGGTGCGCGGAGAAAAATCGACGACCTGCGCATCCTGTCCGACAAGCCTGATTTCAAATCGGACTTGCATCACCGGAAACTTGTCCGGACAAGTCACTTGCGATGTCAATGGAATCACGAGTTGCACCAGTCGCTGGTCGGCGGCGGGCTCCACGCCGAAGAAGGCCGTCGGCTGGCTTCCAGGAAGGGGAGGGGAGTTGCCGGGATCGGATCCGATCCCGATCAGTATTCCCGGAGAAGTGACATCACACGCGGCGACCTTGCGCGGTGCATCGAACTGTACGCACGCCCCTTGATCAACACGAAATGCAGAGGCCGAAGTTGCCAGGGAATGGGATGCAACAACAAATGCAATCAGCAACAGGGGTGATTGGGCCTTCATATTCAGACTCCAGACGATGACACAACGGAAAATGACCGCGAAATGTCATCGTGACAAACCGAATGCCCGTTTGCGGGATAGCTGTTCGAGCAGGCAGTCGGCGGAGCTTCTTCGTGAAGTTCGATCACAAACTGGCAATGCAAGGAACAAGCGTGGGGGGACATCGCTTGCGCCCGGCGGCCAGTGGCCCATGGCAACTGGCCGGGAATCGCCAGGTGATCGGGAGACTGTACGCACGAAACTGGGGGCCGGTTTTTGTCTTCGCCGATCTTTTTTCGGCCGGGGCAAAGTCCCTTTTTTTCGGCGATTTCCATTATGAATCAGCCGATGGGCGCTAGCACACGGTCAAATCCCGCTCAGAAACCGTTCGCTAGCGTGATCCGCCTGATACCTGGCCGCCGATCCAACGTTTTGATCAACCCAATCTACGACTGGCGGCTCCGTTTGAAGATCTTTCTCGACAGCGAAGGCTGGTAGGCTGTCCACTGACTCGCCGGGTTGGGATCTTCGTCAATCAGCTGGGCGATGCTGTGCATTTTGGCGTCCAGGTTATCGATGAAGTGCAGGGCGATGGCTTCGAGAGTCATGGGAACGACCGGAGAGCCGAACTCCAGTTGTCCATGATGGGACAGGATAAGGTGTTTCAGCTGGACAGCGAGCGGCTCGGGAAATGGCTCACCGGTCACCCGTTGCACATCGGCAATTTTGGCCTGCAGGATCTCGACGCCCATGACCATGTGTCCCAACAACTGACCGGCATCGGCATAACCGAGATCCGGTTCGTAGGTCAGCTCATGGATTTTGCCCACATCGTGCAGCAGGGTTCCCATCAAAAGAAGATCGCGATCCAGCCGGGCGTAATGGCGGGCCACAAAATCGGCGAGTTCCAGCAGCGACACGACGTGCTCCATCAGTCCTCCATGATAGGCATGGTGATTCTTGACGCCGGCCGGAGCGCGTTTGAACTTTGCCATGAATGCTTCATCGGCCAGCAGGCAGTCGGCCAGATTTCTCAAATGCCGGTTTTCGATCGAGCGAAGGATTTCGGCGACGCGCGCGGCAAGTTTCTCGACGCCGGCCTGTGACAGCGTGGCGAAGTCCGCTTCATCGATACGGGACGTATCCACGGCCTCCAGATCGCGAACGATGATTTGCATGTTCCCATTGAACAGCTGGGCATTGCCGGTGACGCGGACGTAATTCCCGTTGGCAACGCCGTCAAAGTGCTTCTGGCTTGCGTTCCACATCATCGCATTGAGCGAACCGGACCGGTCGCTGAGGCGGAGTTGCAGGTAGAGATTTCCCTGCCGGTTGGGGCGAAGCTGCTTTTCGGAGGCGAGGTAGATTTCATCGACAGCTTCGCCATCGGAAAGCTGGGTAACGAATTGCCGGGTCATGGGTCTTTTGTTTTCCTGCGGGAGTTTCGGAAACGGCACCGAACCTGGCGCCGGTAAACGGGATCTGTCTGGCAAACGGACTTTCGTTCACCTTGACCAACCGCAGTCCTCTGATTCCGGGCCAGCCGAATTCTATCGGCCGCGCCCTGTCTTAGTAAGCCTCGGCGATTCCCTGCGAACTGTCGCAGGAACAATACCGGTCCCGTAGGCATGAAATTTCGAGCGGTTTAAAATCAGCGATCCAGACTGGCCCCTTTCTGGATGACGGACCGGTTTCCGGACACCGGCAAGTTCCCTTTCAGTCGACAAAAACCCCGGAGACTAGAACAAGACATGGCGAAAACTGCAATCACACCGACACGCCAGGAAGATTATCCCGAATGGTATCAGGAAGTGATCAAGGCCGCTGATCTGGCCGAGGTCTCGCCGGTTCGTGGTTGCATGGTGATCAAGCCGTGGGGCTATGCCATCTGGGAGAATATGCAGCGAGTCCTCGATGGCATGTTCAAGGCCACGGGCCACCAGAACGCGTACTTCCCGCTTTTCATTCCGCTCAGCTTCATGGAACAGGAAGCGATGCATGTCGAAGGATTCGCCAAGGAATGTGCTGTGGTGACACACCACCGGCTGGAAGCCGGACCCGAAGGGGGACTTGTTCCCGCCGGTCCGTTGGAGGAGCCGCTGATTGTCCGCCCGACCAGCGAGACGATTATCGGGCATATGTTTGCCAAATGGGTGCAGTCCTGGCGAGACTTGCCGATTCTGATCAACCAGTGGTGCAATGTGGTGCGCTGGGAACTGCGCACGAGGCTTTTTCTGCGCACGGGCGAATTTCTTTGGCAGGAAGGGCACACCGTTCACGCCACTCGCGAGGAGGCCTGGGAAGAGACGATGCGCATGCTCGGCGTTTATGCCGATTTTGCCGAGAACACGATGGCCATGCCGGTGATCCGCGGCGAAAAGACAGCTGCCGAACGTTTCCCGGGTGCCGTTTCCACCATGTCCATTGAAGCCATGATGCAGGACCGCAAGGCGCTGCAGTCGGGAACATCGCATTTTCTTGGACAGAATTTCTCCCGCGCCCAGGAGATCCGTTTTCAGAGCGAGGCGGGTTCGCTCGAATATGCCTGGACGACGTCGTGGGGCCTCTCGACGCGAATGGTCGGGGCCCTGATCATGACCCATTCCGATGACGACGGACTGGTCCTGCCGCCAAAGCTTGCGCCGAAGCAGGTTGTGATCCTTCCCATCTACCGGAACGATGCCGAACGATCGGCGGTCCTTCCCTGGTGCCAGTCCCTGGAGAAAGAGCTTGCCGGGCAAGCCTACGACGGTCAGCCGGTTCGGGTGATGATCGATGATCGCGACATCCGGGGGGGCGAAAAGAAGTGGTACCACACCAAACGGGGTGTACCCATCCGGCTCGAAGTGGGCCCTCGCGATATCGGCGATAACAAGGTGTTTGCCGGACGCCGCGATCAGGAAAAGGCGGTGTCGATGGATCGCAGCGCTCTCGTTGCCGGCGTCGGCACGATTTTGCAGGAAATCCAGGATGGCCTTTACGCGCGTGCCCTGCAATTGAGAAATTCCAATACGTGCAATATCGACTCGCTGGACGAGTTTCGCAGTTACTTCACTCCATCCAATGCGGACAAGCCCGAAATTCACGGCGGATTTGCCTTGTGCCATTTCAACGACTGCCCGGAAGTCGATCAGTTCTGCAAAGACTTGAAGGTCACCATCCGCTGCGTCCCTCTCGAGGGAGACGACGAGGCAGGGACTTGCCTGTTCACCGGCAAGCCGTCGAAAAAACGCGGTCTCTTTGCCAAGGCTTATTAGCGTCCGGCCATGGCACAAGCGAGAATTCACACACCGGTACTCAGGTTCATGGCTGTATTCAGCCAGTCGGTCGCGGCGATCGAATGGGCTTGCACCCGCGCTGCGGCGGATTGGGGGCCCATTGTGATTCAATCGGGAGATATCCCCTTTGAGCAAACGACTTATTACAACGAGTCGATGGGTGAAAATCTGCAAAAGCGGCTGGTCGCCTTCGGTTCGCTGATGGATGCCTCCGGCCTGATTGCATCCAAAGTGTCTTCCAACGCCTGGGAATCGGAATACCAGAAGCTGGCAGGAAATGACGTGGCCCGTGCGCTGAACGTGGACCCCGGCTACGTTACGGAAGCCAAAGTGGTTCTCGCGACCATGAAAGACCGCGACCACAGGATTTATCTGGGGAGTGGCGTGTTCGCCGAAATCACGCTGTACTATCAGCTGCCGGGTAAATGGACGGGTTCGCGCTGGACTTACCCCGATTACATGCTCGACGAGTACCACGATTTCTTTCGCGCCTGTCGCGACTATCTTCGTCGCTGCTTGCAAGAAAGGGGAGTGTCTGACTAAGATTTCCCGGTCGCTGAAGAAGTGCGTCGACTACTGATGGCTCCCTCGTTGGCAACGGTCCCGGGCGGGGCCCTGAATTTTGAATTGAATCAAGGCCCGCGTTGGAGGCCAGAACAAGCGTGAAAAGATTTGCCCTGTTATTGATCGTCGGAGCGATTGTCGGAGCCGCTTTTGCGTTCCTGTTTCTGTACATGGAATTCTCCGACAACAGCGAAGAATTGTCTCCCTATCGGCCGGTTCTCGACCAGTCCGCGTCTTCGGGCAAGTAGAGGCTGCGCAAGCCGATGACCGTACGTTCAGCAATTTTGCGTTGCGACCGGTAATGGAACGACGGCTTTCCCCTCCGCCAGGCGTGGGCGTTTCCACGAGTGTTTGTTTGTTTGTTTGTTTAGCCCCAAGGCGCAGCCGCGGGCGTCCCTTTTTTCGTTTAACCCCGGTGCCATCTGCCCGGGCGTTTCCTCGCTTACCGCAGCGCCATCGGCCCGGGAGTCCATTTTCGTTTAACGCCAAGCCGCCAGGCGCCGGCCTTCCCCTCCGCCCCGCGTGACGCTGACATCTGCCTGCGCCTTCGATGACTCCGGCTGGGCGTTAAACGATGAGCCGATTGCTGGCATTCTTTTTCCAGGTCCACGAGCCGGGCGGGGAATCGTCCCGAAAACACCGGTTTTTTCCGCGTGAACTGGCGTTGCCGCACCGGAGGGTGAATTGCTACTCTCCCGCCCCGGTTCCCGATTGCGGAAACCGGACTAAAGAATTCCCTTTTTTCGACCGACGGGGTCTTGTTCGTGCTGTCCCGCAAGCGAATCCGTTCCCAGCTGTATTACGGCGTCATCACGCTGTTGTGCATCGTTCTCGCGCTGTCAGCAGCGGGAACCCATGGAGCGCTGCAATACCGGAAGGCGACCAAGGACATCCGATTCAGGTCGCAGGAATTGCCGCTGGTTGCGCAACTCAGCCGGGAAGTCAGCGACTTGCGGGTTGTCTTCTCCCAGATTCGCCACCACCAGGATCTGCCTTACGGCGTCTTTGTAGAATCGCTGGACCTGACGCACTGGGAGCGTGAGTTCTGTTTTGGGCTGAGCAAGGCATCCCAGGCGCTCGATGACTACGAACACCGCCTGGAAACCGTATCCAGCGAGGTTTCCGCCGATCTTTCCGACAGCAGCAAGGAGCGCGAGAACGTTTGCCGGATGCGGGACGTGATTTCCTGGCTCCAGAACCAGACGCGGGGTTGCTGGACCGTCGACCGGGCCCGACTCGAATACGTCGAGGAGAAGCTGGTTCTTTTTCAGGAACTGGCCGGCGATTTGCCGGGGTTCATGAAAATGCGAATGGAGACATTTGCCGAAAAGTCACGTTCGGAATATCACGCCTGGCTGACGTTGTTGACCGTCATGACGACACTGGCGGCAATCCTGATCTTTGCCCTGATTCGCCGCTTCCGAAAGAGAATATTTGATCCGCTGGAGACACTTTTGCAGGGCTCGCGGCGCGTGGCCGCGGGCGACTATCAATTCCGCATCCAGACCGGGACGGACGACGAAGTTGCCGAGCTGGCGGATGCAATGAACGCGATGACCGCGAACTTCCAGGACATCAAGCTCGACCTGAATCGTCAGGTCCAGCAGCGAACCCAGGAAGTGATTCGCAGTGAAAAGATGGCGAGCGTCGGTTTTCTTGCCGCCGGCGTCGCCCACGAAATCAACAATCCGCTGGCCTCGATCGCCTGGAGCGCCGAGTCGCTGGAGATGCGGCTGCACGAGATTCTCGATCCGTCCGCCGATGTTGCGGACACGGAGCGCGACCGGGAAATCGCCGAAATGAAAAAGTACCTGCGGCGCATTCAGGACGAGGCGTTTCGCTGCAAGGGAATCACGTCCAGCTTGCTCGATTTTTCGCGGATGGGCGAGGCCCGCAAGACTTCGTCGGACCTGGTCCCGCTGATCGAGGGGGTCATGGAGATCATCCGGCCACTCAGCCGTTATCGCGGCAAGCCGGTACGCCTGAACATGCCCGCCTCGCTGAACGCGATGGTCAATGAACAGGAGATCAAGCAGGTCGTGCTGAATCTTGTGACGAACGCCCTCGATGCGGTTGATTCAAGCGGCGAAGTGACCGTTGAACTTTCCGCCGCCGGCAAGATGGCCCGCATCGTCGTCACCGACACGGGCTGCGGCATGACCCCCGAGGTACTTGCGAACATCTTCGAACCGTTCTTTACGCGGAAGCGTGAAGGGCAGGGAACAGGACTTGGACTTTCAATCACCTATCGGATTGTCGAGGAACACCACGGCACCATCACCGCCTATAGCGCCGGTGCCGGCCGGGGTTCCCGATTTACTGTGACTTTACCCCTGGCACACCATGAACAGAAAATCCTCCAGGCCGCATAATCCGCTGAAAATTCTCTTTGCCGACGATGAGAATTCCTTGCAGGAACTGATCGCTGCAGAGCTGCCGCGCATGGGGCACCAGGTGACCGTGTGTCCGGACGGGCTGACGGCCGTTGCTGCCCTTGAGAAAAACAACTACGACTGCATCATCGTCGACCTCGACATGCCGGGCCTCAATGGCATCGAAGTGATCGGCAAGGCGCGCGAAATGTCGCCGGATGTGGATTCGATAGTGTTGACCGGCAAGGGCTCGACGGATACCGCCATCGCTGCCCTGCGACACGGAGTTTTCGACTACATTCTCAAGCCCTGCAAGCTGATTGAGCTTCAGGCTTTGCTGCAGCGGGTTGCCGAAAAGCGGGAACTGATGAAACGCTGCCAGGCGCTGCGATTGCGGCTGAACCAGTTCGAAGGCGACCACGACATGATCGGCCACCACCGGAGTATCCAGCGGGTCCGGGCCCTGATCGAACGGGTTGCGCCAACCCAGTCGACCGTGCTGGTGCTCGGCGAGACCGGTACCGGAAAGGAACTCGTCGCGCGAGCCGTGCACAAAAACAGCGAACGGGCCGAAGCGCCGTTTGTGGCCGTCAATTGCGGAGCCTTGCCCGAAAACCTGATCGAGAGCGAGATGTTTGGTCACCAGAAGGGAGCATTCACCGGCGCCGACCAGTCCCGGGCGGGATTGTTTGAAGTCGCCGCCGGCGGAACCCTGTTCCTCGATGAGATCGGT